>Ga0126381_100011268_pt1 | contig 10103 bp, 7 predicted proteins | sample PanSoiMetPlot_28_FD_96465 | JGI IMG/M metagenome (GOLD analysis project Ga0126381, IMG submission 96465) | Tropical forest soil microbial communities from Panama - MetaG Plot_28 | ecosystem: Environmental > Terrestrial > Soil > Tropical forest > Bulk soil | place: Panama | collected 2016-02-17 | reverse complement strand
CAACCGCAAACAGATCAAGCATGTTATGACAAGCAAAAGAGCCGTCGACATTACCGTAAAGGTAAATGGCAAAGAACATTCTGCCACGGTCGAACCACGGTTGTTGTTGGTTCACTTTATTCGGGAACATCTCGCGCTAACCGGAACGCATATCGGCTGTGATACGACGAATTGTGGCGCCTGCACCATTCTGCTGGATGGCCGAGCCGTAAAATCGTGCACGCTGTTTGCCGTTCAGGCCGATGGGCGCGAGCTGCGCACGATTGAGGGGGTTGGTAACACCAGTGCGTTGCATCCTTTGCAAGAGGGATTCAAAGAAAAACACGGGCTTCAATGCGGGTTCTGCACGCCCGGTATGATCATGTCGGCTTGTGCCTTGCTCGAGAAAAAACCGCATCCGACCGAGGAAGATATCCGCTGGGGAATTTCGGGAAACCTCTGTCGTTGCACCGGTTACCAGAACATCGTGAAAGCGGTCCAATATGCCGCTGAGAAAATGAGCGGAGCTGCGCCCCAAGCATAGAGAAAGCGGAGAATCCAATATGCTAACGAAGACATCACCAGAAATTGGGGGAATGGGGCACCCGATTAAACGCAAAGAGGATCTGCGATTCATTCAAGGGAAAGGTAACTACATCGATGACGTGCAACTCCCCGGGATGGTGTACGGGCAGATGGTGCGCAGTCCTTATGCCCATGCTCGGATCACAGCCATCCGGACAGAGGAAGCCAAGAAATTGCCGGGCGTGCTCGCCGTTATCACGGGCGAGGATCTGGCGAAAGCAAACCTGGCCTGGATGCCGACCTTGTTCCACGACAAGCAAATGGTATTGGCCACCGGCAAGGTGCTTTTCCAGTCCCAGGAAGTCGCTTTTGTCGTGGCCGAGGATCGATACACGGCAGCGGATGCGGCTGAATTAGTTGAGGTAGATTACGAAGAGCTTCCGGTGCTGGTGGATCCGCACAAGGCTCAAGACGCAGATGCGCCCATCCTGAGAGATGATCGTGAAGAAAAATCGAACCTAATCTTTCACTGGGAAGTCGGTGATCGCGCGGCGACGGAACAACAGATGAAGAGCGCACCGGTTACGGCACTGGTAAAAGCCTTTTTCCCGCGGTGTCACCCAGCGCCGCTGGAAACGTGTGGATGCGTAATCGATTTCAACTCCGCGACCGGGAAATTAACTGCGTGGATTACATCCCAGGCGCCTCACGCACACCGGACCGTTTTCGCGTTGGTGGCAGGTTTACCGGAACAGAATATCCGCGTTATCTCTCCGGATATCGGAGGCGGGTTCGGTAACAAGGTGCCGGTTTATCCTGGCTACGTATGCGCTGCCGTCGCCGCGCTTACGATCGGGCGGCCGGTGAAGTGGATTGAAACTCGCTCGGAGAACCTGCAATCAACCGGGTTCGCTCGGGATTATCATATGGAAGCCGAACTCGCTGCCGACAAAGACGGTCGGGTTAGCGCGCTACGGGTTAAGACCTTGGCAGATCACGGTGCCTTTAACGCCGCCGCTCAACCGACGAAGTTTCCGGCCGGGCTATTCAGTATCTGTACCGGTTCTTACGACTTTTCACAGGCGTTCTGTGAGGTCGACGGCGTCTACACAAATAAAGCCCCAGGCGGTATTGCCTACCGTTGTTCGTTTCGGGTCACCGAAGCAGCCTATCTAATCGAAAGAGCAATGGATGTTTTGGCCCAGGAGTTGAAGCTGGATCCGGCTGAATTGCGACGAAGGAATTTCATTCCGCCGGAAAAGTTCCCTTATCCAAGCCCGCTAGGATGGAACTATGACAGCGGCAATTATCAGGGCGCACTGGACCTAGCGTTAGAAAAGATCGGATATAACGAGCTACGCAAAGAACAGGCAGAAAAGCGCAAAAGAGGCGAGCTCATGGGGATTGGCATATCCAGCTTTACCGAGATCGTTGGAGCAGGACCCTCTCACACGTTCGATATTCTTGGGCTGAAGATGTTCGATAGCGCGGAGCTGCGGGTTCATCCGACCGGCAAAGCGATCATGCGGATGGGAACTAAATCCCAAGGGCAAGGTCACGAGACTACCTATGCACAAATTGTTGCGCAGGAACTTGGGATTCCGGCAGCGGACGTTGCTATCGAGGAAGGAGACACCGATACAGCGCCTTATGGTCTGGGAACCTACGCAAGTAGAAGCACACCTACGTCTGGCGCAGCCGCGGCGTTAGCCGCTCGTAAAGTCCGGGAAAAAGCCAGAAAGATCGCTGCTCATCTGCTCGAAGTCAGCGAAGAAGATCTCGAATGGGAACCGGGTAAATTCTCTGTGAAAGGCGCACCCGGAAAATCAAAGACAATCCAAGAAATCGCTTTTGCTGCTTACACCAACTTCCCGCAGGGGATGGAGCCGGGGTTGGAAGCGGTCCACTACTATGATCCGCCGAATCTAACCTTCCCGTTCGGCACCTATATTGCCGTAGTGGACATCGACAAAGGGACCGGGGAAGTGAAGATCCGGCGATTTGTGGCGGTAGACGATTGTGGGAACATCATCAACCCGATGATCGTCGAAGGGCAGGTGCATGGCGGACTAACCGAGGGACTGGCAATCGCTTTCATGCAAGAGATCAGTTATGACGAAAGCGGCAACGTCCAAGGCGGGACCTTCATGGATTACCTGGTACCAACCGCGGTCGAGACGCCTAGCTGGGAGACAGGCAATACCTGCACGCCTTCACCCCATCACCCATTCGGTGCGAAGGGAGTTGGAGAATCTCCAAACGTCGGTTCGCCCGCCGCCTTTGTAAACGCCGTGGTCGATGCGCTTTCTCATCTCGGAGTCAAACATATCGATATGCCGCTCTCTCCTTGGAAAATCTGGCAGATCCTAAAGGAAAAAGGGGTAACGCAGTAAAGTTGTATGGCGATCAAGATTGAGAAGAGCTTTCAGGCACCCGAAGCCGCCGCAGAGGTCTGGAAGATCCTGAGCGATCCGAGAAGTGTGGCCAGTTGTGTACCTGGGGCCCAAGTTACCGAAGCGGTCGATGACAGGACATACAAGGGCGTCATCAAGGTAAAGCTCGGCCCTACGGTCACCGATTATAAAGGGGAAGCGCACATTGAGCGGCTGGACGATCAGAATCGGGTGATCGAGATGATTGGAAAAGGGCAAGATGTCCGAGGGAAGGGCAGCGCTTCGATGAAGATGACCGGAATGGTTCGGGAACTGCCAGCGGGAGGCTCAGAGGTGGTTACTATCTCGGAGCTTAACGTCGTCGGTATTCTCGCCCAGATGGGCAACCGAATGATTCAAGAAGTCGCGAACCAAATGTTCGAACAATTTACGAAAAACCTAAGGCAACGACTTCAGCAACAAGCTTCAGGGACGGCCGTTAGTGGAGCGCCCGAAGAAGTGAAACCGATCGATGCCGGTTCAGTGGCGGCATCGGCTGTGCTTGGGCTCTTCAAATCGAAACCGAAGGAATAGGGGTAGCAGATCGGGCTCTTTACAACGTTTAGCTCCGTAGGAGCGGCATCTTTGTAGATATCCGCATAAAAAAGACCGTTAGCTCCGTTAGGAGCGACATCAAGATTCATGTTCGCCCCGCCGGTTCAAATTCGAGCGCAGATGTCGCTCCTAACGGAGCTGGTCGCATTTATTCCAATTCTGGCTATAAAGATTTAGCTCCTACGGAGCTAGTACCACTCGACAACAAGCGCCTTTATGGCCAACAAACAAATCCCGAGTATTGACGCGCTGATCGAGAATTCTCGAACAATCGGGTACGTCATGGATCGGTCGCTGGCGACCGCGATTTATCTATTGCTGCGGCTCGGCAAGCCTTTACTGATCGAGGGACACGCTGGAGTCGGCAAGACGGAGGCAGCCAAGGTACTCGCATCCATTCTGGGAACCGAGCTAATCCGGCTTCAATGTTATGAAGGGTTAGATGTGAATTCGGCGGTGTACGAGTGGAACTATCAGAAGCAGCTCTTGGCCATTAAGCTCCAAGAGGGCAGCGATCGACAGCTGCGAGATCTGGAGGCACGTATTTTCGGTACGGATTTCCTGCTTCAAAGACCGCTTTTGAAATCGATCTCGCGGGAAGAAAAATCCCCAGTCCTGCTCGTGGATGAGATTGATCGAGCAGATGAAGCCTTTGAAGCATTCTTGCTCGAAGTGCTGGGAGAATTCCAGATCAGCATCCCGGAGCTAGGCACCATCAAGGCGACCAAGCCACCGTATGTGATTCTCACTTCAAACGGTGCGCGCGAATTGAGCGACGCGTTAAAGAGGCGATGCCTATATCATTGGATCGACTATCCCAGCTTCGAGAAGGAGATGGATATTGTCCAAGCAAGGCTGCCGGGGATTGGTACGGAGCTTGGTGCACAAGTAGTCAGATTTCTACACTCACTCCGAAAAATGAGTCTTTCTAAGATTCCTGGAGTAGCCGAAACCCTAGATCTAACGAGGGCCCTGATGCTTCTGGAGAAGACGAATTTGGACGCGGAAACCGCTAACCGCACCATCGGGTGTCTGATCAAGTCCGCCGATGATCTAATTAAGGTCCGCGAAGAAGGCTTTAATAAGCTGTTAGCCCCTCGATGAAGAACGACCTAAAAAGGTTGTTAGTTAAATCGTCCTCGTACTCGAATTGGTTCTTACCGCTGCGCAACGTGTGGTGCGATCGAAACCAGTTCATGGGTAGATCGTTGATCTTGGGAAGAACGGCATCCGAGGACGAGGACGACGAGTACGAGGCCGAAAGGAGATCATGAACGCGGCAATGCCCACTGACGCTGACATTCTCGAACAAGCCGTGGTGCGATTTTGTCGTTGCGCTCGAGCGAACGGATTAGGCTCCGGTAGAACGACGCTCGACTGCTTGCAAGCGTTACGCATCGTGCAAAACGCTGGAGTAGCGGCGATCGAGGACGCGCTACGCTCGGTGCTCTGTTCTTCGAAACAAGATTGGGATCTCTTTGCTAAATTATTCGCGCTCATCTGGGAGGGCCCGGCGCCCACTAGACCATCTCCCAAGAAGTCGGGCAGAAACCGGTTTTCCAGTAATGGATTAGGCCGAGAACAAAGCGTTCTAAAGCTTTTTACCAACTCCGATTCATTGAATCTGGATCCTCATCCAGAAAAGGCTATCTCCGGCGCGAGCCTGGCCGAACGGTTGACGAAAACCGATTTCGCCCAGATCCCTCACGCAGATTTAGCAGAGCTAGAGCGATTGTCGCTTCGCCTACTGCGGCAAATGTCCTACCGGATATCGAGGCGGCTCCGCTTTACCGACCGCCGCGGTGTGGTCGACTTGCGAAGAACCATCCGCCGTAACCTACTCCATGGCGGCGAATTGATTGAGCTGCGCCACAAGAAAAAACGGCGCCAGTGGGTAAAACTGGTGCTGCTTTTGGATGTTAGCGATTCAATGAATCCTTACAGCCTATTTTTATTGAAGTTCGCTTATGCGCTAAAGCAATGCTCCCGCGACGTGTCGGCCTTCATTTTCAGCACGAGACTCATCGATATCGGCGGGGTATTAGATGCTAAATCCTGGTCCGATGCGGTGGAAAAGTTGTCGGGAATGACCACGGGCTGGTATGGCGGAACCAGGATTGGGGGTTCACTGCAATTCTTCAACGAGCGCTTCGGAGCCAAATTGTTATCCAGGGACAGCGCCATCATCATTCTCAGCGATGGCTGGGATACGGAAACTCCCGATGTCTTGGTGAACGAGCTTCGAAAAATTAAAAACAAGAGCAAACAACTGATTTGGCTCAATCCATTGCTTGGGCTCCCCGGATACGAGCCGGTGACACGAGGAATGAGCGCGGCTTTGCCTTACATTGACGTTTTTGCTGCCGCCCATAACTTGGAAAGCCTTCTGCAGCTAGAGAGGTATCTCAAGGTGGCTTAGATGAATATGTTCGACGAGTTCCTAAGTCGAGCCGCCGAGCTCCGCTCGCGTGAGCAACCTTTTGCAACGGCGGTTGTGGTGCGGTGCGCCCCCCCGGTTTCGGGTAAGCCGGGAGATAAAGCGATCATTGAAGTCGACGGCGGCGTTTGGGGCTGGATCGGCGGAGGCTGTGTCCAACCCTTAGTCGTCCGAGAAGCATTGAAAGCCATCGCCGACGGGAAACCGCGGTTAGTACGAGTTGCGCCTTCCAAGACGGCGGAACCGGAAGAAGGAACCGTGAGTTACACCATGACGTGTCATAGCGGCGGCGCCTTGGATATTTATATCGAACCGATTCTAGCTATGCCGCAAATCCTGATCTTCGGACGGTCAGCGGTCGCGAAAGCGCTGTGTAGCCTGGGTAAGGCAATTGGTTATCGCGTCACTGTGTTCGCGGCGGGAGCGGTAGCAGAGAGTTTCCCGGAAGCCGATATCATAAAGCAAGAGATGAATCTATCCGGGGTAGATATCGGTCCTGAGACATTCATCGTGATATCCACGCAAGGGGAACAAGACGAGGAAGCGCTCGAACAAGCTTGTGGTACCGGTGTGCCTTACATCTCTTTTGTTGCCAGCACCGTGAAATCGCAGAAACTCTTTGAATCGCTGGCAGCGAAAGGCATTTCGCGCGAACGCCTCACCCAGATCAGAGCGCCGGCTGGTCTTCGTCTGGGCGGGTTGTCGGCCCACGAAATTGCCTTGAGTATCCTCGCAGAAATCGTTCAGGTACGAAAGACGGAGCCGGCCCAAATCACGACGGAGAAGAACCTGGCCGACGACCGGCGGCAGGTGGAGGTCATAGATCCGGTATGCGGTATGTCGGTGGAGCTGAGTAAAACGGATTACGTTTCTGAGTATCGAGGCGAGAAGTATTATTTTTGCTGCGCCGGCTGCAAGCAGGCTTTCGATGCGCATCCGGAGGCCTATTTGGCCGCCATCACCTAAAATCTCACGCAAAGACGCAAAGAACGGAGAATTCACAGAAGATCACAAAGGACACAAAGACGAACTCTTTTGAACAAAAGGAACGAAAATCAGTAAGCTAAAAGTAACAATGAACGGCTGCAGAAACTGCCTGATCTCTCTAACCCCTATCTCTTTTGCCTCTGTTACCTCTGCTTAGATTCGGTCTTCGTGCCCTTTGTGATCTTCTGTGAAATTTCTTTTCTTTGCGCCGTTGCGTCTTTGCGTGAGATTTTCTCCGGTGCTATCTCGGACTTGTGAGGCCAATGGACCGGTGCATCCTTTTTATTGAAGATGTTTGAGGAAGTTTTTGGAACTGCACACGAGCTGAAATCGCGCGGCGAGCCGTTTGCGATTGCAACCGTTATCAGCGTGCAGGGATCAGGATCGGCTAAGCCAGGATCAAAAGTTATTGTCGACACGGACGGCCACGTAGTGCTTGGATGGATTGGCGGCGGGTGCGCCGAAAGCACGGTCTGTCATGAGGCCCTGGAAAGTATGAACGATGGTAAAGTCAGGGTCATTAATGTGGATCTTACCGATGAGGTTTTTGGAATGCCGTGTGGCGGCATGATGCAAGTGGCGATTGAACCGGTCTTGCCTAAACCGGATCTCCTAGTCGCCGGTCATGGCCGGATCGCTGAAACGCTAGCTCAGCTCGGGAATTTACTAGGATTTTCTGTGACGGTGGCTGATCCGGGAGCGGACCCTAAAGCTTTTCCGACTGCTGATCATGTGTTTTCGACCGGGCTGAACTCTGCAGAAGTCGAAGTGAGACCGGGCTCTTATGTGGTGGTAGCAACACATCACAAAGGCGATCATTTATCGCTCAGAAAAGCGATCGATAGCCAAGCCGGTTATGTGGCTTTGATCGCCAGCCGCACCCGATCCCAACTGATATTTGAATATCTTGAAGATGCGGGTATGCCCCGCGAGAACGTGGCCAAAATCCGTTCACCGGCGGGGTTGAGTCTCGGCGCGGAAACGCCGGAGGAAATCGCGCTCAGCATCATCAGTGAAATCGTAGCGGTGCGCCGGGGCGGTTCAGGCCAGCCAATGGCTGAAAGCGCAGCGGTACGTCAGCTCGAAGCGAATCTCGATAACCCGGCTCAAACGTTAGATGCTCCCACGCTGCCGCCTGCGGTTTCGAGCGAATCGAAAGGCCACTAATGGTCTCTACGGTTGTCCTGGCAGCCGGCATGTCGACCCGGATGGGTCGCAATAAGTTGCTTCTCAACTTTCGGGACAAACCGCTCGTTGTCCACGCAGTCGATACATTGCTGGCATCGAAGGTCGGCGAGATCATCGTTGTTTTAGGGCACGAATCCGAAAAGGTTTGGGACCCACTTGAGACTTACGCCAGCCAGGTGTCCGACGGAGCTGAGGCGAGTCGTGTCCGTCTGGTCAAGAATCCCGATTACCAGGACGGACTCAGCACCTCGGTTCGAACCGGCGTTCAGGCGGTCTCTGCTGAAGCCGGGGCTATTATGATCTATCTGGCAGATCAGCCGCTGATTGAACCTGGCGATGTGGACCGGATCATTGCGGCTTTCGCTGCTGCGAAAGCGGAAAATAAGGCGATCGTGGTTCCGTTTTTTAAAGGAGAACGAGGCAATCCGGTGGTCCTGGATGCAACGCTGAGAGATTCAATCCTGGGGATTGTAGGGGATGTGGGTTGTAAGGGGGTAATCAAGCGTTACCCCGAACAGGTTTACGCCATCGAGATGGAAAACGATCACGTCGTGCGTGATGTGGACGACGTTCAGGCGTACGAACGGTTGGTAGGGTAAGGCCGGATTTGGTGGGGCGAGGCTCCCGAAAGGCGTTGGATTCGTCCGAAGATAAATCCGCTCAACCTCAACCGAACAACGAGCAAGGCCGATAAACGCGCCGAGCCGTGGCAACACGGTAGGACACGGCTCGGCGCGCTTTCGGGCCTAACAATATCGTTCATCCCGGTTCACTTTTCTGCTTCGTCACAGGCATATCGTCTTTCGGGAGCCTCGCCCCACCAACCTCGGCTGCCTTACCGAACCGCCCCGCACTCCAACCCGAAATACGCCTTCGCGTTCTCGAAGCAGATTCCTCTCACCAAACCGCCCAACAAACCTTCATCATTGGGCAGCTCGCTTCGCTCGACTTCGCGGCCGAGAACATCACAAAGCACTCGCCGGAAATATTCATGCCGCGGATAGGACATGAAGCTGCGAGAGTCGGTCAGCATACCGACAAAATGCGTGAGCAGGCCGCAATTCGATAACGCATTCAATTGCCACTCGATGGCTTCTTTCTGATCCAGGAACCACCAGCCCGTGCCGAACTGAAGTTTTCCAGGAGTCGGACCGCTCTGGAAATTGCCGACCATTGTTGCTAACAGATAATTATCATTGGGGTTAAGATTGTAGAGGATCATCCGGGGCAATTTCCCCGCCGACTCCAATTGATCTAAATATCTGACTAAAGGCTCCGCTTGTGGCCAATCTCCGATGGAGTCGAACCCGGTGTCGGGGCCAAGTTGTTTAAAAGCGCGACTATTCGTATTCCTAAGTGCGCCCAGGTGGAGCTGCTTGGTCCAATCGGCTTCCGCATCCAGTTCGCCAAAAAACCGTAAGAGGTAGCTTCTGAGCTTAAGCGTTTCGTCATCTACCGGCACGGCTCCTGATCGCACTTTTCCGTAGATGGCACGCGCTTCAGATTCATCGCACATCGCGGAATAACAATACGGGATACCGTGATCGGACAACTTCGCGCCCTGGTCGTCGAAGAACCGATGCCGGCTCCGCAACGCGTCCAAGAATTCCGATAGATCGCGACAAGCGGAGCCGCTGATTTTCGCCAGCCGATCAGTCCATTGGTTAAACGATTCTACCTGGTCGACGGCAAATGCTTTGTCAGGACGAAAAGCCGGATAGACCACCGTTGATAAATCGCTCTTTCGGATGGTTTGATGGTGCTCCAAATCATCCGTTGGATCATCGGTGGTACAGATCACCGAAACCTTGAATTTTTCGATGATCCGGTGGGCGGTGAGATCTTGAAGGCGCTCGTTGGCCTGTTCCCAAATGCGGGGAGCAGAAGTCTCGTCAAGAAGCTCAGTGATATCGAAATACCGTTGCAGCTCGAGATGAGTCCAATGATAGAGCGGGTTGCGGATAGTGGCAGGAACGGTCTTGGCGTACGCGAGGAATTTG
>Ga0126381_100011267_pt1 | contig 10104 bp, 12 predicted proteins | sample PanSoiMetPlot_28_FD_96465 | JGI IMG/M metagenome (GOLD analysis project Ga0126381, IMG submission 96465) | Tropical forest soil microbial communities from Panama - MetaG Plot_28 | ecosystem: Environmental > Terrestrial > Soil > Tropical forest > Bulk soil | place: Panama | collected 2016-02-17 | reverse complement strand
CCGCTGACGCGCTTTGTTGGATTAAAAGCGGCGACGGCATCGTCAAGGACAGCAACGTTGCCAATGTTCGTCCGCAGTCGTCCGTCCCGGACTCGCTGGACGATCTCAGTCAGTTGGGCCCGATCGGACTCGACAACAAAGTCTATCGCCAGGCCGTCGGCGGGCCGCGTCTCGGGCGGCCCGACGATGGACACCAATGTCCCGCCCGCACGGACCAGGCGCGCGGATCGCTTGCCGATATCACCGCCGATGAGATCGAGCACCAGATCAACGGGGCCGATGTCTTCTAGGGCGTCGTTCTCGAGGTCGATGAACTCATTTGCACCGAAATCGAGCGCTTTCGGCCGGTCGGCCTTGCGTCCAGTGCCGATGACCCAGGCGCCGAACTCACGTGCGAGTTGCGTCACGATCGAGCCGACCGCGCCAGCCGCGCCGTGCGCGATGACGCTCTGCCCCGCCCGGAGGCGGCCGTGCTCGAACAATCCCTGCCACGCCGTCAGGCCCGAGATGGGCAAGCTCGCGCCCGCCGTGAAGGCGACATCGCCGGGCAGCGGCGCAAGATTTCGTGCTTCGATCGCCAGATACTCCGCGAGCGAGCCGTCGCGGTACCAGTCGGCGAGGCCAAACACGCGCTGGCCCACTGACAGTCCCGTCGTGCCATAGCCGAGGGCGGTGACGATTCCGGCGAGCTCGTGCCCGGGGATCGACGGTGTCCGGCCACGGTCCTGGCGATCGGTCCAAGTCGAGGGCCATGTCAACTCGGTTGGGACGAATCCTGACGCATGAACCTGAACGACGACGTCATTAATCGCAGCCTGCGGCTCGGGCCGCTCTACCAGCTTCATCCCAGCCGTTCCTGCAGCCCGGTCCGTCACAACAATTGCCTTCATCGTCCACCTCCTGGTCGAGGGTATGTCATCATCTTCCGGAGCCGAAAGTCCGAAATAAGATGCCGTGAGTCCGAAGTGACCGGCGCTCGCGCTATCATTTGTAACTGTTCCATTCCACAGTGAACACCAATCTCGATGGACGCTTGCTCCCGTTCGTGCCCGCGGATAACGCGACGAGGTCGGCGTTTGGTCCGCCGGCGCAAAAAATCCGGAAACCGATCGTCCCACGGTGGAAATTTCCTCGCCATAGACCGGGGGGCTCAAAAGCTAGAAGGTTAAAAGCCAAATTGGGAAGGCAGGCGGATCTTTGAGATGATTGTGATTCCTCCTGCCCCGCCTGATCGGATATTGAGCCTCAATACGGTGTTGGAGCGAACGGGTTTGAGCAAAGCAACGGTCTATCGAAAGATTAAAGGCGGCACATTTCTGCCGATGGTCCCGCTGAGCAAACGGCGTAGCGGTCGGAGGGAGTCACCCATTCCATTCTTCATCCCTAGACGCCAAACGAAATTACGACCGCGCTGGATGCCGGGACGACGACTTTAGCCTGGCCAGTGCGGGTTGCGATTTTCTGGGCGGGCCGTGGTTGCCAGCGGCCGGCGCTGTCCACCATCGCCCCGGAGAAGCGCACGCCGTCGGTGGCGCGCGCCGATGGGCCGGTCAGCCGGGCGACGCCAGCCGATTTCAGAGCTTGGTCGCAGGATACAGTGAGTAATGCGTCCCGGCGCTCGTCCTTGTTGATGGCGGTGAGGAGCAACTCGCGGTCGCCGGCACGGGTGGCGTAGGCAGTGAGATTGAGGCCCTTTGCATCGATGTCAGCGGACACCAGCGTCCCACGGCCGCTCATGGCAAAAGTCAGCAGACCATAATATTCCGGCGCCGCGCCCAGATTGCCAACGTGGTCTCCACTGATGGGCGAATAGGAGCTGATGAACCCCAAGTGATTCACACCAGTTTCCATGTTCACTCCAGCGCAGCCCTTGCTCGCCAGCTGAAACATGAAATCCAACGCCCACAGCGCCGCGCCCAGTGTGTCGCTGACACCGCCTTTGCCGCCGCCGGAAAAAGAATTGGTCTCGCAGATCCGGTAAGGCAGGCCCGAAGATTTGCCCGCCATGTTCAGGGCATCGCCCATTGTGTCGATTCTGGGATCAGTGGCCATCATCTTCTCAAACGTACTGGCCGGCTGATTGCTGCTGCCTTTGTAGTAATGATGGGTGAGCAGGACTGCATCATGGCCTTCATCCTTGGCAAATTGCCCGACCCAACCTGTTTCGCGCGCTACATCGGGACCGGCAAAGCGCGCCGAAGGAAGTGCCTGTCGGATTGCCGCCTTGTAGCGGCGATAATCCCCCAGCCATTCAACATAGCCCCATTGCCCGGTGCGATGCCCAGCCGAGGACTTGAAGAGGTCCGGTTCATTACCAATCTCAAAGGCAAGTAATTTTCCGTTCGTGGCGTTGCTGACGGCGCGCGCCACTTCCACCGCCGCTTCGATACTCCCCTCGCCTAGGTTGATTCCCCAGATCAGCTTCCAATTAATAGCGTCGAGAAAGCCGCCCAACTCTTTGAGATTTTCAGAGTTGATCACGGTGCCCTTGGGTACGGCCAAAGACGAACCATCGGGACGGAAGGTAGAAAAGTCCGAGGTGTTGCCGCCGATGCGGATCACGCCCTCCGCGCCCAAGTTGCGCACCAGTTGGACACATTGTGTGTTTCCGGCCGAAAACAGCCCCGGTATCGCGACGGACGAGATTTCATATCCCAGCCCCATGAAGCTTGGTGGGATCCTTGGCCCCTCGCTGCCGGGATGAATATGAATAATAACGGGGATTGCAGAGCCCGCTGCGCTGGCGACCAGGGGCCAGGCAGAAGCGCATACAGCGCCTCCGCCTAGTTGTCCCAGAACTTTTCTGCGGTTCATGCCGCACCCCAACCCTGAGACTAGGCCGCTCTTGACGGGCGGTCTAGCGATCCCGCGAATTACATAGCAGCAGCCCAAGCGAGCAAAGGAAATGGACCCAAACTTGATAATCAGCGTCGTGGCGCCAGTTGTCGGCTTCTTCTTATGGCAGGCGTGGAAGCATGGCCGGGACGAGCGCCGCGACACTAGGCGCCGTGATAGCTCTGGTAAGACCGGCCCGCGTTAGTCTCTCAAAGAGGCGGCGCATTAGCGGCAAATGCCGCCTGATATGTCGTGATCTACGCTTTAATAATCAGCGAGTAATGCTCTCAAGGCTCGGATGCTTCGGGTCAATTCGCGCCACTCTTTGAGCGCGACCGAAAGAAGGCCCGGACAGATCCAGACCTCCTTTCCGAGGGCGTTCGCAGAAGCGTACCGAATTCACCCGCGCCAATCGGCGCGAGGTGGGATTAGTTGTGTGGCGTCGAAGCTGCGCCGGCCACAGCGCCCGTCCCGCCGCCCACGGCCGCGCCAACCGCGGCACCCGGCGCGCACCCGACCGGAAGCGTCACGAGACACCCGATGGCCGCACCGATGCCGGCACCCGTCGCCCCGCCCTCCACGGCGCGAGCGCCTGGATCCGCGTGCCAACGACCATCCTCCTCGTAATATCCCCGGTCATCCGCAGGATCAGCGAGCCAGTGAACATGCTCATCATGCTGGTGGGCGTTGTACCAATCGGAGTTGTAGTAGGTGATCGGCGCGTCTGCCCCGTAGGCATACAGCCGATGCACCCGCCAGCAATCGCCATTCTGATTGCACGCGACATAGGTTTCTGCGACAGGATCGGCGCTGGAAATCGTTGGGGCCATCAAGGTTGCGCCCGCAATGGCGAGAAACGAACCCAATCCAAGCGCAGTGTGAAACCTTCTCATGTGTCACCTTTCTTTGCGGCCGCATCCGACAGCCTTTCCATCCAGTAATAAACGAGGCGAGAAGACGAGGGTTTCAACCCTGGATATGCCAGCAGGAGTTCGGTGACGAGGAACGAACCGTTCCCGATGCCGTGTTCATAATTCTGTATACAGACTAATGGATTAGGACAGTCGTTCCCGACGTTCCCGGCGTTCCCGATAGATCACGGCGGCGAGTCGCGCACTTGGGCATCCGATTCTTCAATCCGGCGCGACAAAGGAACTAATCCATAAATAGTTTCCACCGTGCATTTGGCATCGGCATTTAAAGATTTCGGCGTGCGAACACACGAAAGCCTATTTCGCACATGCTCCATCGTGACGTGCGCGCCCATGTCGGGCGGTGGGCTGTTGCGTTCCAAGAAGCCCACGATGTTCGGGCGTTCGAAGTAGCCGCGCGTGACGGCGGAGCACATCAAGAACTGGCTGGCTGATAGACAAGTCTAAATGCTCGGAACTTGCCCCGGCGCGGCCAGAGACGAATGACTGCTTACTGGTAGAACCGGATGTGAGCCTCCCAGCCGAATTCAGCCGTGCCTCGCCAAGGTGCTGAGGACACCCCACCAGGAAATTGCGACCAGCGCTGTTCGGATCCAATTGAGTCGTATCCAGCGAAGCACTTCGATTTGCAGGCGTTCGGCTGGCGTGTCCCCGCCGCCCATTTCCAGAAATCGTACGACCGTGGGGCGAAAATATGCCAAGGTCCACGCAACGGTTGCGACGGCGCACGCGGCAGAAACGATGAGGGCGACCCCTTGGCTTGCCGCGAGAAAGGCAAGGCCCAACGCAACGAGTCCGCTCAACGCGTATAGCGGAGCCACGGGCTTCCAGAACTCCCCGATATTCATCCGGCTTACCGGTGTTTCCATGAACCCTCGCAAGGATTCAGGTGGTTTTCGACTCCATGCGGGATGTACGATCAATGTTTCGTAGATGCTCGCGCCGAAAACGAGTGACGCCATCACGGCATAGAACCACAGCACCGGTGTGTAAAGCATCATTCCGCAATCTCCCCCGTCAGCGGTCCGATGAATAGTTGATTTTATAACAGGGCGAATTGTCAGCGTCTATGATTGGGAAAGATGCCAGAACCGCATGCTTGCACCACACAGCCCTGCAGCCGCGCGAAAGGCGGCGAGGACCAAAGGCGCCGCAGGCCGTTCTGCAGCGGCAAAGAAAGCCGCTCGCACCGCGCCCGCCGCCCTTCCTGACGGGATACCAAATTGGGGTCCCAAGTTTCGCATGAGCCAGTAAGCGCCGAGCCTCTGGAAAGAGGTCCCGGACGCGCTCGCCTTCGCTCGCGGCCTCGTCTTCGGCAACCCCATGGCCGACCAGATCCGCGCCCGCGGTAGCGACCCCGACGACATGCTGAATGCCCTGCCGAGGGCCCTCCATGCGGAAATTGAGAAGGACCACGGAAGGGCGGGGCTCCAGATTATCGTCTTCTCTGCGCAAAAGCCCACAGGCCGCTCGCGCGAAGAAATAGAAAAAGATAACTAGTACTCACCCACGAAGGTGAACAGCCTCAGCGCAGATACACCGCCTCGAACCGGGCAAGTGGAGCCATGCGGGCGCGATTGAGACTCAGCCGGTCGCCGTTGAGCGAATAATTGTCCACCGTCCGTAGCATATCGTGGAATGCCTCCTCGACGTCCATGCCGGAGATGCACATCATTTGAGTAGTGGCGATCTTCTCGAAGCTGATGCGCGACGCCGCTTCGTCCAGCTTGAATGAGCCGCTGAAGTTGTTGCAGGCGCCGACTCCACTGATGCGCCCGTCAGCCTCGTTCAGGATGAACCAGGGTGTATGGTCGAGCTTGGGCAGAGGCTTGCCGTTCAGTTCGACTAGCTGCCAGTAGCGCCCGGTCACGGCGTCCTGGGGGATCTTGTTCAGAACATAGCGGTCCGCATTGGCGCCCGTGATGCGCGAACCGTCCTGGGCCAGCCGCGTAAGATTTTTCTCGCCCACGAGATATTGGGCATCGCCTGCGAGCGTGACCGTGTTGCCCTGCGCATTCCAGGTGAAGCGCCCAGTCTTGGAAATGATCTCGTCACCCTTACCGAGATACTTGGTTAATTTCGTGAAGGCTAAGTCGGGCTTGAGCACAACGACCGTCTCGATCCCCTGGCAATCGGCGCAAGGGAGGGTGCCGCGATAGACGCCGACCCAGTTTTGCGTGCTGTGCACAGGAAGCGCGGAACCGAGTCCGCCTCGCCGGCACTGACTGGTGAAACTCCTAAAGGTGGTCCGGGCCTTGTCGGCATCAGACAGGGTGTTCCACTTCGCCACGCATTGCTCCATTGAATCCGCGCGAGCGCTGGTGACAATAGATGGCATTGCGACCAGACCAATGACGACGGCGGCGGCAAGGAGACGCATTACAGCAATCCTCAAAGAAACCATCGGGATCGTGCGCCCTCTGCAAGCGCCGAACCCGCTACTCAGGCTTTGGTTGAAAATTTCATCTTACCTCGAAGCGATCGAGATTCATCACCTTATCCCAGGCCTGACGAAATCACTTTCAAAGCTTCTCCTTCCTGGGCCGCGCCGGAGAAGTGTTGCGGCCGCTCCATTTCAGCAATGGTAACGGCGGAGCCGCAACTGAAGCTGTTGGACTAAGGTCTAACGTTGGAACCGTTCGGGCCGCTCCTGTTCCGCAAGTTGCGAGGTCATTTAACTGCCCTGCGGCACCAGCCAGGTCCTTCATGGCACGCATCAGCGCCCCTACTTCGCGCCGGGTTGGCAATTTGCCTGAACGGTGTAGCGGCCTTGCTTGAGCGCGTTCCTATTGCCCTTTGGGGCCCCGGGCGACAGACCGCGGTGTCGCCGACAGCGGCCGTTCGGCATCGCTGGCGACAGGCACACGCGTTTGCCGCTCCTCATCCGCGCACCACATCGAGGGCGGCGGTGCATGCTCAATTTGCTTTTGCATGGGGTTGATCCTTCAATTTCTCGCGATCCCGTTCCCCTGCCCCCGGTCAGCAAAATCAAAGGCATCAGCCCAATACTTTACGTTGCAGAAGTCCACGTAAATCGAATTTGAAATTGCTGTTACATTGTGTGCGCGCACAGTTAATTAGAGCTTCTTCTGCTGGGCCTTGTTGACTGGCCGCGATTGGTCTTCTTCCGCAACCTCGCGCATTCTTGTCAGTGTCGGGCAATGAGCGGGCACGCGCCTCATCGCCTGGGGCAGTCTTTTGCGCTGCGCCGGCCGGTGGAATTGGGGCTCGCAGCCAGTCCGATACTGCAAAAGAGCCGGTAGCTCTTGATCCGAGTCGATCAGTATCGTGTTAACCTCTCCCCGCTTTCGGGGCTGGTGACAGCCAGTAAAGTCACGGCTAAGGGGGGTGCATGGACAGGCGAACGCTAATCAAAGTATTTGGCGCTGCTGCAGCATCTACAGCTGTCGTCAGTAAAAGCGCAGGGCCAGCCATTGGTCGGGATCTGCCTGATGTCACTGTAGTGGGGGCTGGGGCATTTGGAGCTTGGACGGCACTTTGCCTACGCGAACGTGGAGCCAATGTTTTGCTCCTCGATAGCTACGGTGCCGGCAACGCCCGCCAGACGTCGGGTGACGAAACTCGGCAAATCCGGGCGGCCTATTCCGATCGGGAAATCTACACGCGCTGGGCTAATCGTGCTTTCACCCGCTGGCACGAACGTCAGGAAGAATTCAAGCGGCGGCTAATCTTCGCCAATGGCGTGCTTTCGCCAAATGAGCCACTCGCCCAGTTCGAGGCCGAGAAACGGATATTCACCAAACTGAACATCCCTTTCGAGGTACTGACTCCGGATGACTGCCGCAAGCGCTGGCCCCAGGGCGGATTTGATGGCGATATCCGCGCGTTCTATGAGCCGCGAGCCGGCACCGTGAAAGCACGTGAGTCCATCATTGCTGCCACCGAAGTTTTCATTGCCAAGGGCGGCCGAACCCAAATCGCCATGGCCCGACCGGGCGAAACCGCCGGCGGCCGTTTGACCAGCTTGCGACTCACGGATGGCAGTTCCTTATCTACAGGTTTGGCCATCTTTGCCTGCGGGCCCTGGCTTCCAACCGTGCTGCCGGACGTGCTGACCAATTACATCCGGCGTATCCGTTCGGAAGTCTTCTATGTGGGCTCCCCGCCAGGGGATCTCAGCTACCATTGGGAGCGCTTCCCGAACATATGGTATGGCGAAGGTGGCTATTCTCTCAGTGATGTGGATTATGGCTACAAAGTCGCCCCTAGCATGGGTGAGAGCCTCCCAATCGATCCGGATCGCGACGAGCGCATCGTCTCACCGATCATGGAAGATATGGCCCGTCGCTTTGTGGCGCATCGCACACCCGGCTTGGTGGGTCAACCAATGGTCGCTAGTCGCGTCTGTTCCCTGGAAAATAGCGACAATGAACACTTCATTATCGACACGCATCCCAATTACGCCAATCTCTGGATCGCCGGCGGCGGTTCAGGGCATGGATTCAAGATGGGGCCAGTGACCGGCGAATATGTCGCCGACCGCGTTCTCGGCATTGCCGATCCAGCAGAAGAGAAGTCTCTTTTCGCACTAAGCTCTCACAAGCCGGTTCAAACCTAGGATGCAGCGCGCGAGAAAGCAGCCGATGTTCGCGCATCCTTGGTCAAGACGAAAAAACGCTGACCACGCCAGCGGTTGCCATTCCCGCACCGTTGGCGGCCCTTTTTGATCCTTAGTTTGTCACAGCAACGTTTGCGGCACGTCTGCTTTGGTGGAGGTGGGAGGGGGCGTGGCTAATCATGGCCCCCATAGTCCCTTCGCGAGGCTGCCACGCCCTTTCCTGCCAACTGCTCGCGCGTCGCGTCGTCAGATAAGAATGCGGCTGAGCGACCTGGTGCCACTCAGCCCTCTCCCCGAGCCCCCTAGGGAATAAAGACCCCGGAAATGCCGAAAATCGTATCAGTGGAAAGATCAATAAGATGCTAACTAGGCGCGAACATAGCAAAGGGGCCGCAGGCATCGCCTCGGTAGATAGCTTGTCGGCGCGCATCGCGGATTGAATGGCGGCGTCTGAGCCGTAGAACTTCCGCGGCTGATCGGCTGCGCGCCAGATGTCCAACTCACCAATCACCTTCGGCCAACCGCCTGGCAGGCTCCCCCAAGCGCTTCAACCCCCATAGACGCATCCGCCATCCGATCACGAACAACGCAGCCAATACTACAGGCGCCCATCCAGCATCGTTCGGAGAAAGGACCGCTTTGGTTAGGAATAGGAAGAACGGCGGAGTAAACGCTATCAATAACAACTGGAACCATCGCACCGCTTTCGGAATGTCCGGCGGGATCAAATCAGCAATCAAAGATGCATAGCCCCAAATAGCCGCCGTCGAAAAGCCTATTAGCACAATCAGGGTCGCATACACCGCCATGCCTGTGTCGTAAGTCTCTCCTATGGAGACGTGGGTCGCGCCAGGCACGAGCCCAATCAATCCCAACATGACAAGGTTTAACACCGTCATGGGCGCATCGACCTTGGTGACCATGGCCATGAACCGTCGGTGCGCCAACCAGAAGACCGCGATGACAACGTAACCTAGTGCGTATGCGTTTAGCTGCGGCACCAGCCCCGCCCACAGTTCGAAAAGATTGTGCCACTTGGCTGGTCCGCGTACATCCAGTGACAGCAAAGTCGCCGCGATGGCAAATACTCCATCCGACAGCGTATTCAGTCGGTCAAACCAATGGCGGTTTTGACGGCGTTCGGCGTCGTCTTCACCGTGTGGCGGGTCTGTTTGGTTGTCGTAATGCGGCCCCTCTGACGCCCTCGCCATGCCATCATCCTGTCCCCTGCCTCAAGACAGTGTATGCGCTGCATCCTGCCTTGATCCAGCCGCGAGGACCTGAGAGTCCCACTTCCAAATCCCTCTCAGGCGGGCTCGAATCCAGATCCATAAAGAGAATGCGCCAAGGCTGGTGGGCGTTGTCGCGCCACGATCACTTTCCTCTTGCGTGATCTATTACAATGTAGTAGCATCTACTACAACGTAACTGACGGGCCGTTATTACGCTACCCATTGCAAGTTTTCTCCAGATGGGAGGATTCAGATGAAACGTCATGCCCTACTTTCCATCATCTTTGTGTTTAGCGCCGCCCCCGCATTCGCTGTCGAGGGTCCCATGCCCACGACAGACCAATTGGGCGTGCAGATCATCTACCAAACCAGCGCCGCACAGCAATGTTTCAACGCCGCGCAGACCGGGACCGATCTGGGATTCGGGTTGGAGCATTGCAACACTGCGGTGATCGATCCGATGACCATTTACCGTGCTCAGACCTTCGTCAATCGCGGCATCATTCGCTTCGACATGGGCGACAAT
>Ga0126381_100011266_pt1 | contig 10104 bp, 11 predicted proteins | sample PanSoiMetPlot_28_FD_96465 | JGI IMG/M metagenome (GOLD analysis project Ga0126381, IMG submission 96465) | Tropical forest soil microbial communities from Panama - MetaG Plot_28 | ecosystem: Environmental > Terrestrial > Soil > Tropical forest > Bulk soil | place: Panama | collected 2016-02-17 | reverse complement strand
GGCAAGCCGGCCCGCTGCCGCCCCGGGCGCGGATGGGTGTGGCAACCACCCGCATACAACCGGGTGGTTGCCACACCCATCCGGCCGTCCGTGATCATCTAGCAGGCGCACGCCCGAGCCGCCTATCCGCGCGAGCTCTTGAGCGGGTCAGAGCTATGCCAGGTTCCCCTCTCCCGGGCCGGTGGCGTCCTGGAGCAGGTGCCGGCGCAGGAAGTCGAGCTCGGCGGCGATGACCGTCTCGTGCTGGTCGAGGAAGGCGGCGTAATGCGTCCCGTCGACCTCGAGGACTTCGCCTTGCGGGGCGCGGCGGGCGGCCGCCCGCAAGGAGGCACTGCTGCGCGCGGTGGTCGACGACCTAGCGGCGAACGGCCTCGCGGACTTCTCGTTGCGGCGGGCCGCGCGGGCGGCCGGAACCACGCACAAGGTGCTGCTCTACTACTTCGACGGCGCCGATGACCTGCTCGGGCAGGCACTGCCCGAGCTGCGCGAGAGGCGAATCGCCGCCGTCCAGGCAGCAGTCGGCGTGACCGGCTCGCTGGCCGAACAGGTACGGGCGATATGGCCGGTCCTCATGGACGACGCCGCTGGCGTACGCGTCATCGACCAGGCGATGGGCCTAGCGATGTACGAACCGAGCCGCTACGCTCACCTGACCGCGGAGGCCTACCCGCAGTACACGGCAGTGATCATAACCTGGTGCCCGCCGCACTGGACCGACCAGCGCAAGCGCGAGGTCGCGACGCTGGTCGTCGCCACCCTGCGGGGCTGCATAGCCGAATGGCGCATCACCCGGGACATGACGCACATTACTCCCGCCCTGGACGCGCTCGGGCGCGCCCTCGAACGCGAGGAGAAGGCAGGCTCGGCAGGGTGAGCGTTGCCGCCCGGCCTGGCTGCGGACCGGAGGCCTATGGGGCGGCCGATCCTGGTACAGCCTGTGCCTGCATCCGGCTCTGAGGCCGGGCTGAGACTGTCGTCATGACGAACATCGACATCGCACCCATCGGCCTGCTCACCGGCAAGGTCGTGTTCATCACCGGCGCCAGCCGCGGCATCGGGGCGGCCGCGGCCCGGCTGTTCGCCCGGGAGGGCGCCGCTGTGGTGCTCGCCGCCCGCAGCGCCGGCGCCCTCGGCCAGGTGGTCGCCGAGGTCCGCGCCGACGGAGGCGTCGCGGACGCGGTGACAGTGGACCTCGCCAAGCGGGCGAGCATCCGCGCGGCGGTCGGCCGCGTCGAGGAACTGCACGGGCGACTCGACGGCGCGTTCAACAACGGCGCGGCCATCCAGCGGCCCGGCCCGCTCGACACCACGAGCGAGGAGGATATCGACGAGCAGTTCGCGGTGAACTTCCGGGCGCACTGGACGGCTATGACCGCTGAGGCCGCGCTCATGCGCCGGGCCGGCGGCGGGGCGATCGTCAACACCTCGAGCATCGGCAGCCGCCGCGCGAACCCAGAGCTCCCGGCCTACGGCGCCATGAAGCGCGCGCTCAACAGCATCACCGAGACCGCCGCCGTGACCTGGGCCCGTGAGGGCATCCGGGTGAACGGCATTACCCCTGGCGGCACCGCTACGGAGATGATCGACGCGTGGGAGGCGGCGACCCCGGGTGTTGTCGCCCGAATCAACGCGTCGATCCCGCTCGGCCGGATGGCCGAGCCCCGCGAGGTCGCCGAAGTAGCCGCTTGGCTGCTCAGCGACCGGGCCTCGATGGTGACCGGCGCGATCGTGCCGGTAGACGGCGGCGGCGGCGCATAATGCCCGATAGGGTGCGTTTGTGGTGGGCCACTACGAGGACTTCTTCATCGCCAGCGCGGGCGCGTCCGCTGCCATCTTGGGCTTGCTGGTCGTCGCCGTATCGGTCGTCAACGCGGATGACGGGGACCCCAGAACCCGGGAGAACCGGACGGTGCTGGCCGGGAGCGCGTTTGTTGCCCTGATAGACATCTTCTTCGTCTCGATCATGGCCTTGACCGGTGGCTCGGTCGACCTCGGGCTATCAAGCCTCGCCATGGCAGTCGTCGGCCTGCTGGCCACCAGACAGCTGATACCGAGGGCAAAGCGGGCTGGAAATTTCTCCCGGGGCTTCCGGGCCAGGAGGCTGAATGTCGCCTTCGCGTCGATTTCGGCGGTTGGCTACCCCGTGCAACTCGGCCTGGCCATAGCGCTCCTGGCGAACAACCAGAGTGCCGCGCTGCAACGCGCTCTGGTCCTCGTCATCGTGGCTTTGTATGGCAGCGCCCTTGGCCGGGCATGGGAGGTCACCGGGATAACCCGGCGGGTATGAGGAACCGCCTCGTACGGCTACGCCGGATGCCAGTCGGTGTTCGCACCGCAAAGGATCAGGCACGGATGGCGACCCGGAACCCGGCCGTCCAGCCATGCGGCGAACGGCACGGCGGCGGCCGGCTCGACGGCCAGCCGGAATTCTTCCCACAGCATGTCCCGGGCACGGGCGATGGCCCGCTCGGTGACCAGCGCGAGCTGGACTTGCCCTGACGACAGCAGCGCGAAGGCGTTCTCGCCGACGCGGGAGGCGCCTAGCGCCGACGCCGCGGCCGAGTCCACCGGAGCGTCGACTGGCCCGCCCGCCGAGAATGCCGCGTGAAGGCTGTCGCAATGCTCAGGTTCCACGGCCACCACGGCGCGATCCGGTCCCAGGCTGACGCTCAGGCCTGCCGCCAGGCCGCCGCCGCCAACGGCGACCACGACCGAGTCGCACCAGGGAGCGCGGCTAGCGATCTCCAGCCCGACGGTGCCCTGGCCCGCGATCACAGCCGGGTCGTCGTAGGCGTGCAGGAAGGTGCCTCCCGACTGCTCCGCACACGTCCTGGCCGCTGCCTCTGCGTCGGCGTAGCGTTCGCCGTGCCGTATCACCCGTGCGCCTTGGGCGGCGATCCGGCGGACCTTGGCTTGCGGTGTGGTCCGCGGCACGTACACGGTGGCGGGGAGGTTCATGATCTTGGCCGCGGCGGCGACGCCGAGTCCGTGGTTTCCACCGGATGCGGCCACGATGCGGCCACCGGTGTTACGGGTGATCACACCGTTGAGCGCGCCGCGGAACTTGAATGAACCGGTGACTTGCAGATTCTCAAGCTTCAGCGAAACGGAGCGGTGGTTGATCTCAGTGGCAAACACCGGTGTAACGCGTGTGTACGGGCCGATCCGATCGGCCGCCTCCAAAACGTCGCCACGGGTCACTGAAAGAAGGGATCGCTGATGCATGGCCGGGATATCAGCCGAGAGCCGCGATCGCATCGATGCAGAACAGCAGCCCCTCCGGCAAGGCGGAGCACGGCACGGCGGATCGCGCGGGCGGAGGATCTGGCATGTGGCGCGCGTACACATCGTTGATAGCCGCGAAGTCCTGCGTGTCAACGTAGTAAACCGTGGTCTTTACCAGCTGCCGCATCGAGGAACCCGACTCCGACAGAATGCCGGCCAGGTTCACAAGCGCCTGTTCGGCCTGGGCCGTAACAGATGCGGGGGCCTTGCCGGTAGCGGGATCAATGCCCAGTGTCCCTGAGCAGAAGACCTGCCCGCCGGAGATGACAGCCGGACTATATGACATAGGTTCTAGACCTCTTCTCAGCGCTTGACCAGGATATTTCGCGGCCGGCCATTCGCGAACGCCTCGATATTTTCCACGACCGTATCGAGGCTTCGCCTCCCTGCTTGCGTCGTGGCGAATGCGACGTGCGGCGTTGCTAGCACCTTCTGGTGCGCGGCCAGCGTCCGGTAGTAGTCGTTCGCGGTGTCGAATGGCGTCTGCGGATCGCAGTCGATCGCCGCGCCGGCCAGGATCCCGTCGTCCAGCGCTTCCAGCAGGGCCTTCACGTCGAAGGTGTGCGGCCGTACGTAGCTGACGAAGTACGACCCTGGCTCAACGGCACGGAAGAAACTCCGGTCAAGCAGCTGGGCGCTGCTCGGGGTAGAGCTCAGGGAATTGACGATCAGCTGGCACCCCTCGACCGCCGTCATCAGATCGTCGTCGCGGGTGACGTAACGCACGTTCGCGCGCAGGACCTCCAGCACTTTGCCCAGATGCGAGCCGATGTCCCCGGCGCCGATGATGCAGACATCCTTGCCTGACAAGCTTTCAGCCCGCTCGAAACGGAGTTCTCGAACGGCGTTCACATAATCGGGGAATCGCCGCAGCAGGCTCAATATCATGAACACGGCCCATTCCACGACCGAGTCACGGTTACTCCCGCGCGCGTTAGCGACCATGACGTTCCTGCGGGCCAGCGCGTCGGTGTCGAACGAGCCGATCTCGACGAAGGGGAACGTAATAAAGACATCGTGCAGCCGCTCGAGGTTGCCGGCCACGAACATTCCGTCACTGCACACGATGTCCGCGCCCTCGACCTGCTTCAGCCACTCCTCACCAGAGCTCGCGCCACCTGCCGTGGTCACGCGCCCGACCCGTTGCAGCCTGCGGACCTGCTCCGCATTGAACGGCATCGATCCGGTCACGACGATTTCCATGGTCCGACCAGCCTCCGTCGTTATGAATAAAGGGTTGCTTCTTTAAGCGCCGCCGCCACGCCCGACAGGCCCACCATGCTGGAGGCCTTGACCAGGACCACATCGGCAGGGCGCAGCGATTCCCGGAGGAGATCGATCGCGGCATCGCCATCCGGCACCGTGTACACGGCCACGCCGGCCCCGCGTGCGGCGGCGACCATGGCGTCCGGTCCTTCACCCATACCCACCGCCACGAGGACGTCGATGCCAAGCGAGCCCGCCAGCGCGCCGATAGCCTCGTGGTGGAGGAATGTCCCCTCGGCCTGGTGCATCATCTCGCCGAGAACGGCGATCGTGCGGCGGCCCGCGGACATCATGGCGAGCGTGCGGATCGCCGCCCGCGTGGAAGCCGGGTTGGCGTTGTAGGCGTCGTCGATGACCGTGACGCCGTCGGGACGTTCCTTGATCTCGAACCGGCCCGGCGAGCGTGGCACCGCGCCGCTCAGAGCGGCGGCGATCCGGTCGGCCGGGACACCGACGGCACTCGCGGCGCAGGCGGCGGCCAGTGCGTTGGCGACCTGGTGCTCGCCGGGCAGGCGCAGCCGCACCTGAACCAGGTCCGCCGCGGTGCGCAGGGTGAACGACGCGCGGCCCGCCGCGTCGAGGGTCACGTTCGTGGCCCGCACCGCGGCGTCCTGGCCGGTCCCGTAGAACGTCACTGTCGCGGGGGTCTGGCGGGCCATGGCGGCGACGCGCTCGTCATCGGCGTTGAGGATCGCGAGGCCGCCCCGCAGATCCCGCACCATTTCGGCCTTCGTCTTCGCGACGCCATCGATACCGCCCATCGTGAGCACGTGCGCGGGTCCGACGTTGAGTACCATGCCGATCTGCGGCCGTCCCACCCGCACGAGATGGGTGATGTCACCCGGCTTCGCGGCGCCCATCTCCAAGACGAGGTAGCGGGTCGGCCGGCCGGCCCGCAGGATGGTCAGCGGGAGCCCTATCTCGTTGTTAAAGGAGCGCGAGGTGGCGACCGTCGGCGCCTCGCGCTCGAGGATCTGGGCGAGCAGGTCCTTGGTCGTGGTCTTGCCAACCGATCCGGTAAGCCCGATGACGACGGGATTCAACTGGCTCCGGACGAACCCGGCCAGCTTGGTCAGCGCGCTGACCACGTCATCCACCACCACGCACGGCCCGTCGACGGGGCGGGAACCCAGCACCGCGACGGCGCCGGCGGAATACGCCGCGGGGGCGAAGTCGTGGCCGTCGCTGCGCGCTCCCGCGATGGCCGCGAACAAATCGCCGGTCGTTACCTCGCGGGAGTCGATGACCACCGGGCCAGTGACGGCGAGCCCAGGCTGGGAGGTCCCGTATACCGTCCCGTCCACGGCCCGGGCGATCTCCTCCAGCGTCAGGGGGATCATCGTGCCCCCTCTACGGTCGCGAACTCGGAGCGGCGGGCCCGGTCACGTCCGCGCGCGTGGCGGGCCAAGGCGAGGCCGATGAGGCGGTCCAGGAGCTGCTCGTACGGCAGCCCGCTGTGCGCCCAGCCCCGGGCGAATACCGAACGGGCCGTGAACCCGGGCATCGTGTTGATTTCCCCGACGTAGAGCTGGCCGGCCGCTTCGTCGTACAGGAAGTCGACCCGGGCCAGGCCGTAGCCGCCGATGGCCTGGAATGCCCTCAGTGACATCTCGCGGACTCCCGCGGTGACGTCGGCCGGCACGGCCGCGGGCGAGGTCACCATGGCCCCCGTGAGGTACTTCTGCGCGTAGTCGGAGAAACCGCCGGTGACCTTGAGTTCTGACGGCACCGAGGCTTCGGCCTCGCCGGCGGCACCGATGACCCCGCAGAGCAGTTCCCTGGCGGCGATTCCCTCCTCCACCAGGACGACATCGTCGTACCGGAATGCCTCATCGACGGCCCGGGCCTGCTCGGCCGGACCGGTGACCCGCGAGACACCGATGGAGGATCCCATGCTGGCCGGCTTGACGAACCGGGGCCAGGGCAATCCGCTGGCCGCTAGCAGCGTGTCCTGGTGAATTCGCCATTGTCGTTCTGTGAACCAGATGCCTGGCACGATGGGGAGGTTCTCGGCGGCGAGCGCGCGCCGCATGGCCACCTTGTCCATGCCGACCGCGGAGGCGGTCACCCCGGAGCCCACGTACGGCACGTCAAGGGCCTCCAGGTAGCCCTGGAGCACCCCGTCCTCGCCGTACGGCCCGTGCATGACGGGAAACACGACGTCGAGCCGCTCGATGACCGCTTCCGGGGAGCCGGAACAGACGAGGCGGCCGCCGTGCCGGAGTTCGACCTGGGTGCCCTCGGCGGGTAGCCGGTCCCGGATAGCCGGCGCGTCCTGGTCGCGGGCCCCGGCCCGCGCGGCCACGGCCGCCTCGACCGCGGCGGGCGGGGGCAGCCTCCAGCACCCATCCCTGCCTATCCCGATGGCGACGGGACGGAACCGGGTGGCGCGGAGCCCGCGGATGACGGCCAGCGCCGAGGCGGCTGACACCTCATGTTCGGCGGACGGCCCGCCGTACACCACGCCGACGCACGTCCGTCCCTCCGGCGCGGCCTCGGTCATCGGGCGACCTGATCTCGGCGCGGAGCTTTCATGTCGGGCATACCGGCGACAATGCGGCCCTGATGTCATAGCCGCGTCGTAAGACTGTCACGGGCCTGTCACAGAGATCCGGTCGAGGGCCAGGTCGAGGGCCAGCAGCAGCCGGTCACCTGCCCGCAATGCGTTCGGCAGGATGGTCTGCGCGGTTCCGGGCTGCCCGAACGTGGCGGCGATGATGAGGATGTCGCGGCCGCCCGCCTGGTGCCGGGCGGCGATGACAACGCATCCGCCGGCCGCCTGCGTGCTGCCGGTCTTGAGGCCGACGATCCCGTCCTGGCCCAGCAACGTGTTGTAGTTGCGGACCAGGCCGGCCACCGGAACGAAGCCCGTGGGCATCGCCGCGATCGCGGCCAGCGCGGGCACTCGCATCGCCGCCATGCCGAGGCGCACCTGGTCGGCCGCGGTGCTGGTGGTGGACGGGTCCAGGCCGGAAGGGTCGGTGTAGCTGGTGCCGGTCATGCCCAGGCGGCGGGCGGTGGCGTTCATCCGCGCTGCGAACGCGGCCTGGCCGCCGGCGTCCCACCGCGCGAGTATCCAGGCCATGTTGTCGGCCGACGGCAGCAGCAGCGCCTCCAGCGCCTGGCGCTCGGTGAGCGTCTCCCCCGCGACGACGGGCACCAGCGAGTCGCCCTCGCGAGCCTGCGACGGGTATGCGGCTGCCTCCGCCGACTGGACCGTGATTCCCGGACCCGATCCGTTCGCGGGCAGGGGATGGTCGTGCAGAATCACGTACGCGGTCATCACCTTGGCGACGCTGGCGATGGGCACCGGCCGGGTCGCGCCTGGGCCGGCCACCACGCCGAAACCGCTGATGTCAGCGGCCGAGGCCCCGTCGGCCGGCCACGGAACGGCAGCCAGCCGCTCGTGGCGCGTCGCCGTTCCTGGGGGTGGCGTCGCCGTTCCTGGGGGTGGCGTCGCCGACCCGGAGGGAGATGCCTTCAGCTGCGCTATCGCGAAACCGGCCAGGCAGGCGAGTACGGCCATCAGGGCCAGGATTCCCTTGTGCCGGGGGTGACGGGTTCGTGGTTGGGCCGGCCCTCGTACGTTCATTGGATGCATACTCGCGACGGTGCGATACCGTTTTCGCCGGTATGTCCGGCTAAGGTCACAACCGTGTCACAGCGGACGCCGGGGGGTTCCGGCCCTTATGGTCGGGCCTTCTGGGGGCTTGAGGTCGTCTGTGACATGGTTGTGACAATTCCAGGACCTGTTCATGACATCGGTGCCGTGTAGTCAGGGCGGCAACACCGGCCGTTCGCCGCCCGGCGGGCGGGCCGATGCGAGGCTGCCGCGCGCAGGCGCGGCTGCATAATGGCAGGTGATGGCTACCGTACTGCTGGTGGAGGACGATCCGGCCGCCCGGCAAGGTCTGGAGCTGGCTTTGCGCCGTCTCGGCTACGGGGTGCGCGCCGCCGAGACCGGTGAGGCGGCGCTTCGCGACTTCCCCGGCGCCGCCGCGGACGTCGTGGTGCTCGACGTGATGCTCCCGGGACTCGACGGCTTCGAGATATGCCGTCGGCTGCGCCGCGGCAGCGACATCCCGGTCATCATGCTGACCGCACGGGACGACGACCTGGACATCGTGGGAGGCCTGGAGTCCGGGGCCGACGATTACGTGGTGAAACCGGTGGAGCCGCGCGTGCTCGACGCCCGCATCCGTGCCGTGCTGCGCCGGACAGCTCGGACTGGCTCGCCCGCGGAGACATACGGTGAGCTCGTGATAGACCGCGGCTCGCTGATCGTCCGGCGGGCGGGCCTGGACGTCTCGCTGACCCCTACCGAACTGAGGCTGCTGCTGGTCCTATCGGGCTCGCCGCGACAGGTATTCTCCCGGGAACAGCTGCTCGACCTGGTCTGGGAGCACGACTACCTGGGGGACTCCCGGCTGGTCGACGCCTGCGTGCAGCGGCTGCGGGCGAAGATCGAGACCGACACTTCCGAGCCGCACTATATCCAGACGGTCCGGGGTTTCGGGTACCGGTTCGGACCGGTGTAGCCGGAGAGTCCCGGTGTAGCCGGAGAGTAGGAGGGATGCTCGGTGCGGACCCGCCTGGTCATCGTGTTTATCGTCGTCGCGCTGCTGTCAGCCCTCGCCGCGTCATGGTTCCACACCTTGATAGAGGCGTACCGTCTCCCCGCCTGGCTGGAAGATGTAATCTTCGGGCCCGGCTGGCTGCGGAGCCTGGTGCACACCCTTCCCGGGCAGCCAGCACCCCACCCGGTGCGCCATACCGCTCTGCTCTTCTTCGGGGTGGAGGCTGGGTTGCTGCTCGCGATGATCATCGCTGTGGCCATCGCTGCTACCCGCCGGGTCCTGCTGCCCGTCCGGCGGCTGGCCCGGGCCGCGCAGCTCATGTCCGGCGGTGACCTGTCGGTGCGGATCCAGCCGCACGGCCGGGACGAGCTCGCCCAGCTGGTCGGCACATTCAACGAGATGGCGGCCTCGCTGGAGACCAAGATCGGCGAGCTGCGGCAGATGGAGGCGCGTGCCCGGCAGTTCGCTGGTGACGTGTCGCACGAGCTGCGGACCCCGCTGACGGCGATGACCGCGGTGACCGACATCCTCTACGAGCACCCGAGCCTGGCCGGAGACGCCGCAACCGCCGCCCGGCTGGTCCGCCAGGAGGTGCTCCACCTTAACCGGCTGGTCGAGGACCTCATCGAGATTTCCCGCTTCGACGCGGGTACCGCTCAGCTCGTGGCCGATGACACCGACGTCGCGACCGTCGTGGGCCGGTGCCTGCGCTCGCGGAACTGGACGGACGTATCCGCTGACGTGCCCGCCGGGCTGACTGTCCGGCTGGACCGCCGCCGCCTCGACATCATCCTGGCCAACCTGGTTGGCAATGCCCTGCGTCATGGCGCCCTCCCAGTGACCGTGACGGCTGGCCTCCAGCCAGACGGCCACGGCGGCACGCGGCTGACCGTGGACGTGCGCGACCACGGCGATGGGCTGCCCCCCACCGCGATCCCGCACCTATTCGACCGGTTCTACAAGGCCGATACCGCGC
>Ga0126381_100011265_pt1 | contig 10105 bp, 7 predicted proteins | sample PanSoiMetPlot_28_FD_96465 | JGI IMG/M metagenome (GOLD analysis project Ga0126381, IMG submission 96465) | Tropical forest soil microbial communities from Panama - MetaG Plot_28 | ecosystem: Environmental > Terrestrial > Soil > Tropical forest > Bulk soil | place: Panama | collected 2016-02-17 | reverse complement strand
CTCTCCAGTCGAAAAAGGAATTAAGATTGCTGTAACGCTCTGGTCAGCCGAGCTACTTGACGCATCGTAGTATCGGTTGTAATCTCTGTGCCGGCCTCATCAGAACCGGTGCGGACCAAAGCTGTCGTTAGCAGAACGAGTGAACAATACGTAGGGACGATTAGCATTTCGTTTTCCAAGATTCATCGCATTATCAAGATTCGCAAAAAGCTCGCCAGCGAATCCGCCGGTGAAAGCTGTCCCGGATTCCCTGCTAGCCTCGATGAACGATCGCGCGGACAACCTTAGGCGCGCGGAAATGACACGGATAGCCCGCTCTTCCAGGTATCGCAGGAACGTAGAATGAATAAGAGACTCTCCCCATCTCTCGGGACCGCGAACATCCGCCGTCCAGCAATCATCGCAACCCTCATCCTTGGCTTCGCTATTGGAAGCTACTATGTAGCGGCGCCTCCAACCACCCAGAGCATTTCGTCGGGAGTCGTAATCAGCCAGATCTACGGCGGTGGCGGCAACACGGGAGCTACTTTCAAGAATGACTTCATAGAGCTATTCAATCGCGGCGCTTCCCCGGTCACGGTCACTGGATGGTCCGTTCAATATGCATCGAGCACCGGCACGACGTGGCAAGTTACCAACCTGACGGGCACGATCGCGCCCGGCCGTTACTACCTGGTGCAAGAATCTGCCGGTACCGGCGGCACGACTTCGCTTCCCGTCCCTGACGCGACTGGCTCAATCGCCATGAGCGCCACTACCGGCAAAGTGTCCCTGGTCAACAGCACCACCGCCCTGACCGGAGCCTGCCCCACAGGCGCCGCCATCATCGACTTTGCAGGTTACGGAACCCCCAATTGCTTTGAAGGCGCCGCGCCAGCCCCGACTCTTACCAATACAACTGCGGCACTGAGAAACTCCGGCGGCTGCACTGATACCGACAACAATCAGGCCGATTTTGCTGCTGGAGTTCCCAATCCTCGCAACAGCTCCGCGGCTCCGAATGCCTGCGGAGGCTCGACCAATCCAAGCGGAATAGGAGCCGCCAATCCAAGCAGCGTCGCTGCTGGTTCGTCGACGCTACTAACCGTTGCCGTCACGCCAGGGACAGGGCCAGCCAGCACGGGACTGACCGTGTCAGGCGACCTGACATCAATCGGAGGGGCGGCAGGACAGTCGTTTTTTGATGATGGCACCCATGGCGACGTCGTCGCCGGTGACAGCATTTTCTCGTTCCAAGCTACCGTGGACCCGGGAACGGCCGCTGGAGCCAAGAGCCTGCCCATCAGCATCGCCGATGATCAAGCACGCACCGGCAGCGCCACGATATCGCTGACGGTGACGGCCGCTCAGACCAATCCATCGGGCACAGGAGCAGCCAATCCGAGTTCCCTGCTTGCCGGGGGATCAACGCTGCTCACCGTAGTTGTGACGCCCGGAACCAACCCAACCAGCACAGGGCTATCAGTTACTGGAAATCTGACCTCAATCGGAGGATCCGCCACTGCGCAGTTCTTCGACGACGGCACTCACGGCGACCTGGCTTCGGGTGATGGTACATTCTCTCTGCAAGCGAGCGTGCTCGACGGAACTCCGCCCGGCCCAGCGTCAATTGCGGTTGCGATCGCAGACAATCAGGGCCGCAGCGGAAGCGCGACGATATCACTGACGGTGCTCCCGCCTCCACCGCCGAACACCGTCAAGATCAGCCAGGCGTATGGCGGCGGCGGCAACTCCGGCACCACATACAAGAACGACTTCATCGAGCTGTACAACTCGAGTAACAACCCCGTCGATCTTACCGGTTGGTCTGTGCAATACCTGTCGGCCACTCTGAGTGGAACCTGGCAGGTAACGCCGATTTCAGGATCAATAGCGCCAGGTCATTATTACCTTGTCCAAGAGGCCCCGGGTGCAGGAGGCACCACCGACTTGCCGACTCCGGATGCCACCGGGGTCATTGCGATGAGCTCAACCAACGCCAAAGTAGCGCTGGTGAACACCGCCACACCCCTAACCGGGTGCCCGGTCATCGGAACCGTTGTCGACCTGGTTGGTTACGGCACCGCCAACTGCTTTGAAACCGCCGCGACACCATCCCTCTCTAACGCAACCGCAGCGATTCGCAAAGGCAACGGGTGCATTGACACTAACAACAACTCCGCCGATTTCATCATTGATGGGCCGATTCCCCGAAATAGCGCATCGCCGGCTAATTCATGCGGCGGCGATCCGGCCAACATCTCAGGGATAGGGACCGCAAGCCCGTCCGCGCTCGACCCATCAGAGAAGTCGCTGCTGACCGTCGCGGTCACTGGGGCTACGGCTCCGCCCAGTACTGGGATTACCGTCGTAGGCAATCTGACCAACATCGGCGGTTCGGCAGCCCAGCAATTCTATGATGACGGCACGCACGGCGATCTGGTTGCCGGCGACAATGTCTTCTCGTTCCTGACTGCGATCGCGCCGCTGACTTCGCCCGGGGCCAAGAGCATAACGACCGTCATTGCGGACGCTCAATCCAGGAATACCGCAGCACCCATCACGCTGACGATCTCGAGCCCGACCTGTGGGGTTGAACGCTGGTCCGTCAAGACCGGAACCGACCCTGACGCCGGTCTTGTTGATCTGTCAATCATCGTGCCAACCACAATCGCAGAAATGCGAAGCTGGACTGCGCCGGACACGATTCCGCTCAACAACCGCGTGCAGCCACACGAGACTTCCGTCTACAGGATTAATGGAACCCTCACGCTCTATAAGAAGGAAGACGACGTTGACTATCACATCGTCATTCAAGATGAGTCGGGGAATACCGTTATAACCGAGATCCCCTGCCCCTGTTGCATCGGTCCAACGAGCCCGTTTGGAGCGATGGTCGCCAATGCTCGGGCCCAGTTTGATTCCCGTTTGACTGCGACCGACTCATTCCAAAGCGCCAACATCCCGGTCCAGGTTACCGGTATAGCGTTCTTCGATTTTTTGCATGGCCAAACCGGCGTGGCCCCGAACGGGATCGAACTTCATCCGATTCTCGACATCGTCTTTAATCCCTCGGCGGATGTTTCCATCACCAATACTGCCAATGCGAATTCGATAACCACCGGATCTAACGTGACTTACACGATAGCCGTCTCGAATGACGGCCCTAATGACGCAGCCAGAGTCATGGTCGCTGACACTTTGCCGCCCAATCTCACTTTTGTGTCATGCGGGGTGTTTGGCGGATTCGGGGGCTCGTGCGGCGGCAGCGGGAACAATGTAGCAGTCACATTCACGTCGCTTCCCGCCCATACCGCGGCGACGATTACGATCGTTGCGACCGTAAACTGCTCGGTTGCGGACGGTACTGCAATCAGCAATACTGCCATGGTCGGCTCGTCAACGCCCGATTCAAATGGCAACAACAACTCCGCGACCGCGATAGTGACGGCTTCAAATCCGCCGCCACTGTTAACGTGTCCGACAAGCGTCCCCAACGTCCCCGTGAATCAAAGTTGCCAGGCAGCGTTGCCCGATGTGACCGGTAGCGTCACCACTTCGGACAACTGCGGACCCGTGACCGTTAGCCAGAGCCCGAAGGCGGGAACCCTGGTCGATCCCGGCACCCATACAATCACCGTTACCGCAACTGACGGCGCGGGAGCGAGTAGCCAGTGCGCCATATCCGTTGTCGTCCAGGATGTCACGCCGCCGGTCCCTAACCTGGCGTCATTGCCCACAATTACTGAGCAATGTTCTGCGACGGTCTCTGCACCTACCGCAACCGATGCCTGCGCGGGCCAGGTTACCGCGACGACAACAGATCCAACGACATACTCGAGTCAGGGCACGTTTACGATTCACTGGGCTTATACTGACCCAGCCGGCAACACAGCAACGCAAGCTCAGACAGTGATCATCAAGGACACCACTGCTCCAACGATAACCGCGCCGCCAGGCATCGCTACATCGACCGGTCCCGGCGCAACCGTATGCGGACTGGTCATTAGCGACGCCGCGCTGGGCTCGCCATCGGCCTCCGACAACTGCGGAGCTCCCAGCGTCAGCCGCAGCGGAGTTCCGCCAGGTAACCTCTTCCCGGTGGGAGTGACTACGATCACCTACACTGCCACCGATGCCGGTGGCAATACCGCCAGCGCCACGCAAGTGATCACAGTCGTTGATAAAACGCCGCCGGTCATCAGCTGTCCGGCAAACATCACGACACCGGGCAATATTCCCGGCCAATGCTCGGCCAACGTGAATCCCGGGCTGGCAACCGCAACGGATAACTGCGGACCCACTACGGTATCGGGATTTCGCAGTGACAACCAGGCATTGAATGCTCCTTATGCGCTCGGGACTACTGTAATCACTTGGACCGCCAAGGATACTGCAAACAACTCCGCCTCCTGCACACAGCAAGTTACTGTGACAAACCCGAGCCCCGCCGTGACAATCACAGGACCAGCAAGCGGTTCCATTTTCGCGGCTATAACGAAAGTGAACTTCACAGGGTTTTTCACTGACAACCCCGGCGGTTCCCACACCGCCCAATGGACCTTTGGCAGTATTTCACAACCTGGCGATCTTAAGGAGTCAACAGGGGTGGTCAATGCCACATACAACTTTAAATCGGCGGGTCTATACCCCGTAACCCTTACAGTAGATGACGGCTGTGGTGGCAGCGGCTCGGCTGCGACCGTCGGCGGGCTCCCGGCCATTGTTGTCATTTATGACCCGCTGGCGGGGTTTGTCTCCGGCAGCGGCTGGATCACCTCGCCCACTGGAGCGTATGCGGCCAATCCTGCGTTTACCGGGAAAGCTGACTTCCAATTCGACTCCAAGTACGAGAACGGAGCGACGATCCCAACCGGCAAGATTATCTTTAGCCTGGAGGGCGCCACGTTCGACTTTCACAGCACCGCCTACGATTGGCTCGTAGTCACGGGCGCCAGGGCGGAATTCAAAGGCTCGGGTACTTTGAACGGCGGCGGTAATTATGGCTTCATCGCCACGGTCATCGACGCCGATATTGCAGGCGGAGGGAAGTCAGACAAGTTCAGAATCAGGATCTGGGACAAGAACAACAACAACGCCATAGTGTACGACAATCAGAGCGGTGCGCCCGATACCGGGGACGCATCCACGCCCCTGGGAGGAGGTAATATCGTCATACACAAGTAGGCGAGGCTCCCCATTCGAATACGGCAGCGCACCAGGTGAGTCCTGCTCCGAATGCTCCCAGCAGGATCCGTTCGCCGTTGCCCGGGATGCGAGTCCGGAGCAACTCGTCCAGTGCAAGCAGCACTGATGCTGCAGCCACGCTACTAACTCCTGTCCAAATTGCGAGCACGCACGCCAGATGAATCCCCAGGAACGGTAGACTCGCCCTCCAATCAACTTTTTCCTCAGTAGTGGTTTCCACGTACTCACCTCACAGCGCGTCGCATCCCGTTCCAGATACGGCTTCTCAAGGCTCTCTTCGACCTCGAAAAGCGTCCTTTCGCGAAGTTGTTGCGCACCTGGAAGTCCCGCGGCATCTCAAGCAGCAATCGATACGCGGTTACGTCGTCGGTAGAAAACGCATGCACACAGCCCCACAGGTACAACCGGAACCGGCGGTACAAGCGCTCACCCCATCGAGCAACAATCTCGTCCCGGTGCCTGTCCAGGTTCTGAGCCCAGTGCCTGGTCGTCAGCAAATAGTTGCGGCGATCGTTGTGTACCGAGAGCAGCTCGAACGGCGTGTTCGCAACCGCCTCTATGTAGCTCATCAGGTGCAGAGGTGTTGTATTTCCCGGCCACACATGGGATAGGACAAATGATGAGAAAGCATACTTGCTCCGCGCCGCGCACGCGTCGAGAAAGACCCGTCCTCCCGGCTTTAGCAATCTCGCATACTGAGCAAGCGTCGCTTCGTAATCGGGCAGGTGCTCGGTGACGCCTAAATTCACGATCGCGTCGTATTGTTCACCTGATGAATACTCGAGGAAGTGCTCCCGGACGACACGGCACGGCAGCCCCTCCCGCGCAATCAGCTCGTTGACATATCTCTCAGACTCGGCCGAGATGGTCAACGAAGTTACGCGGACTCCGAGCTTGCCGGCATACTCGGTAAAAGCTCCCCATCCCGCCCCAATGTCGAGCACCCGCCATCCCGGCTGGATCCCGCACGCATCGATCGCCGTATCCAGCTTACGCCTGATTGCCATATGCAGAGGCTCATCGTCGTCCTCAAAGTAGCCATGTGAGTAGCAGCGATGTTCCTTGTCCAGAAACATCAGATAAAAGTCAGATTCGGCGTCGTAGTGCTCGTGTATCCACTGCTTGTCCCGATCCACCTGGCCGTAGAGCAATCGCTGCCCGTAAGTCGCCCAGAGATACACAAACGGATGTCGATCTGTCAGTATAGTGCGAAGGTTCAGCGCCGCAACCAGGTCTCCTTCGAGTATGATGTCGCCATCCAGGTACGCTTCGCCGATTCGCTTCTCATCCATGGAAGCCAGCGCCGAAACGCCTCGCCGATTGTGAATCGCAACTCGAAACTTGACTGGTCCGGTCCCGATGCGGGTACGCGCCCCGTTCAGATCTAACTCAAACGACGTGTCTGGCGGGATGCTGGAACTCAGAGACTCAAGTGCCTTTTTTATTTTGGCGGGCGGGTCGAAATGACCAATGCCCGCGTTTGCGCTCAAATCGAAGCTTTGCATCGTTGTTGCCTCCTACCGAATTTCACTACGCTCTGCTAACCATCGGATCACTTGATGCTCGAGTCCGACCGGACCACTCTGGCCCAGGTCGAGGCGCCTTGGGAAGTAGACGTGGCCTCCAGGTTCAACCCACTTTACCGAAAGCGCGTTCGGTGCGCCGGCCAGACTCGACAGCAGAGTCGGGGCGGGCACCAGTGGATCATGGTGGCTTGCTACAACGAGCGACGGGATTTTAAGATCGTGTAGTTTGTGAGCCACGCTTTCACGCTCGTAATAGTCCTCTGCGCTCGCAAAACCGAACCGCGGAACTACAGTCAAGTAGTCTCGCTCCCTACAGGACCGGGCGCGCGCAACAATCTCTGGTGGAATATGCGCCCGGCCACGCGCCGCTGTGGCTGCATAGGCCCTGTTCAAGCTTTGAAAGATGTGAAGGCGATACGGCCTGCGGGCGGGATGATCAAATGCCGCAGCCGCCTGATGAAGGTCCAGCGGTGGGCAAATGGCAGCAGCAGCTCGCAGCCGTGAATCTGTTCCCTCTATCGCGGCTCGCAAGGCAATATGGCCGCCGACCGAGTATCCGAGCAGCAATACATGCTTGTAGCGCGCGATCGCGGGAGCAGCGAGCGCCGCCCAGACATCCGGCGTGATTCCGCCATGCAGGATATCTTCGCCGGAGTAATCCGCGCCGCGAAGCGACAGTCTCAAGCATGAGAAACCTGCCCCGATCGCGGCGCGCGCGGCGCTCGCACAATATGGGCTCGCCGCGTTCCCGGCGAGCCCATGGACTACCAGCACGATCGTCTCTGATCCTGCGAGTTCGGAGAAAAGACCTGTCAGCCGCACCTGCCCCAGCGCTGGATCCTCAATAACAGTCCTAAACACACGAGAGTGCGGCTTTACTGGGCTTTGGAGCGAAGAAATCAGCGCAGGCCCCACCGTCCAGACGTGTCCCGCCATCCCTTTCAAAACCCGCCGCGCTGAACCCATATGCGGCCGGCTGCAGTGCTGCCTGGCGTGACCAGTCGATGGGGTAGGAAGCGCGCGTCCAATTACCCATCGCGGCTCTACAACGCTAGCGCCTTTCATTCTACTCACGTCTCAATCCTTTCGTGCTACCCGGCCAGTTCCGGGTTCGGAGTGGCTAACTCCCAACCGGCCTCACGTCCCCGGTTTCACCCGGAACGGACTGGGTCTCGATTGATAGTGGCGAGCTCGGCAAAAACATCACACCACAAGTGTCTTGATGACCTTGCAGGCTTTTGGGCTGGTGTGTAGGGGCAATAACTATGGAAGGTATTGGGCTTTATGAGAACGCCCCGACCTTTGTGAATCGTGAGGCGCTGCCTGCAAAGGCAAAGTTCGTTTGGATCACCGTTTGAGACGGGTTTGAAATAGAATCGACTCGACAGGTGAAGCCAGGCAGCGTTGCGGTGGTCAGATCATCCCTCTCCCCTAAGTCGAGACAAGCCTGAGGATTCGCACCTCAAGAACAACCTGAGTACTCACCTCAACCTCCAAGTACCACAATTACAACATCGCTCGGATTCGCAGAGTAGCGCGACCAAAGTGTCCATTGAGCGTTATATCAAGCGTGCCAGTAAAGTCGATCAGGTTATCCCGAATTGCCGAGGACTTCAACGTCTCATCATACGACTGTAATGAAAGTCCTCCGCGAACGACTTGCCATTGTTTGCGCCTTCAATTCTCGCGACGATCGCATCCTCCGATTCACGCCGATAGATGATGTGCTGTAGATGATCACTGTGACCGGGGTTCTCAAATACTACTTCCGATCCGCTCAAGCGGCCAAGCCGAAAATCGACCGGCGGCCGGCCCTGAGGTTGAGCCACATAGTAGACTCCATCTGATCGCCACTCAATGCGAAGATACTCGAATGATACTGTCCGATCGCCTACGAGGGTCCGGCCCATTCCGATCATCGTCCCGCCTGCCGGCCTGGTCCAATGTTCCTCGACCCTAGGTTGCCCGCCGGTAGTTTCCCAGTCACCAGCCAGCCAGGCCAGTTGGTTTATATTCGCGGCCCTATCTTCTTGTCCAGGTAGAGCGGCCCCGTTATAAGGAACCGCCGGTCTTATGTCCGCGGGTGACACGCCCATCGCGAGTCCAATGACGCCGGCCACAATTAATGACCCCGTCAGAAGCCGGGTTAGTATTAGCATGGATCGCAAAATGCTCGCTGTCTTCTTCCTATGAGCCATCATCGTCTCCATTCATTCATTATCAGGTTCGTTCGCTTAGCCCAAACTATGGGTCACGCCGAGGTCCGTCGCGCACCGATATTATTAGCGGCGGCAGCCTTAGAACTCGCATCTACGCAATATGTCCCGGCTGAGGTTCTCTGTCGATTCTCAGCGCAGCTCGTAGACTAATTCGCCAGAGTGCGTCTAGTATAGGAAAAATCCGACATTTGGACTCTGGCTGGATATTCTAAGGGCGCTTCTCACGGCTACTGGTCTACGCCAGCAGCCAGTATGAGGGCTGTCAATGAGGTTTCGTTCAACTGAAGTGCGGTTGGAGCATGGCCGGAGAACTCGCGGAAGTCGCGAATCAGATGCGCCTGGTCAAAATACCCACAGCGGGCGGCGATCTCGGCCCAGTTAGCGTTTGATTGCTGCTGGGAAGCCATCAGAGCCCCTTGGAATCTCAGAATCCGACACAAGCGCTTTGGCCCGATTCCGACGACATCCAAAAACTTCCGTTCCAGTTGACGACCGGTAAGCCCGACTTCACGAGCGGTCGCAGAGACCGAAGCTAACCCTCTCGTCCCAACGATCAAGCGCGCGGCGGACTCTGCCAGGTCGTCGGTCCTCCTTCGATGTCGCAGGGCGCTGAGCAACATCCTTTCGAGCGCGGCGACAGTTCTGCGCTCGCGCAGCTCACCTTCAGAGTCCTTAACCACTCGGGACAGCACAGTTGAAACATCGTCGACACCCGGCAGTACCGAGTTGAACCGATCCATCGGCGCTTCGATAAATGCTCTCGCTCCCCATGGGTGGAATCTCACTCCTACGATGTCAACAAGGCCTGCCGGCTCCACGACTACAGGCCGGCCCATCTGGCCCACAATCATGGCATTTGGTTGCCGTTCCCACCTGCCCTCGATCGCCCTCCGAAAGGCATCGCCGAGATTTAACACCAGCTCCATCCTGCCGTCGGGCAAAATCGGCTGAACGCCGCCCCCGGCGCCTTCAGTGCCCGACAGGGACCAGTAGCACTGAATGTAACGCCCCAGTTCAGAGCTCGGCGCAAATTCGCGATATATCACAATTCCTCCACTTGCTACTGCACGTCTTCGTCAAAACCCTCTCATTTTACGTGCCGTTGATTCAAGAAAGGTTCACGCTTGCGCGGCCATCACTTTGATCATAGACTTCAAGATACGACTTGTGGGT
>Ga0126381_100011264_pt1 | contig 10105 bp, 8 predicted proteins | sample PanSoiMetPlot_28_FD_96465 | JGI IMG/M metagenome (GOLD analysis project Ga0126381, IMG submission 96465) | Tropical forest soil microbial communities from Panama - MetaG Plot_28 | ecosystem: Environmental > Terrestrial > Soil > Tropical forest > Bulk soil | place: Panama | collected 2016-02-17 | reverse complement strand
TCATCAATAATGCCGGTGTCATGACCGTAGGACCGGTTGAACACCATGGGGTCGATCAGTTTCATGAGGTGATGGAGTCGAATTTCTACTCGGGATTGCACTGTACGCTGGCTGTTTTGCCGCAGATGCTGCGGCGGCAGGAGGGTTCGATCGCTAACGTTGCATCGATCGGCGGGAGGGTTGCGGTTCCCCACCTCTTGCCGTACACAGCCAGCAAGTTCGCCACGGTAGGGTTTTCAGAGGGGCTCGGCATGGAGCTGCACGGCAAGGGCATTCGCGTAACCACTATTTGTCCTGGTCTGATGCGCACCGGCTCTCATCGCAACGCGCAGTTTACGGGAGACGCTGCCCGCGAGTACCAGTGGTTCAGCCTGGCGGCGAATATGCCCGTCGCATCGGCCTCAGCCCGCCACGCCGCTCGGAAAATCGCCGATGGAATTGCGGAGGGCGCTACGGAGATCACCATCATCCCACAGGCGCTGCTTGCAGCACGCTTCGGCAACCTGTCGCCCCAGCTGAAACGGATAGTGATGGCCAACATCATGCACCGTGTTCTGCCCGGCCCGGTCGAAGGGAATCCGGTCACCAGGCGCGGCGAAGAATTCCGCGAGTGCGAGTACTTCCCTGCCCGCACGATAGGCTCTTCCGCCGCGCGCCGGTACAACCAGGTCGAGGTCATAGTCGGACCGTAATTGCAGGTGGGACAATCTGAAAGAGCCGTCAGGATATTCTGGTATTGCATAGGGGAGGCGCAATGTCCCGGATATCCAGGCTCGATCGCAGCGAGGTTTCACCTGAACTGACAGCGCTCTACGACAAGGCTTACGCTCAGCGCGGCAACGTGCCCAACATGTTTCGCGTGATGGCGCACCGACCGGAAATCTTCGCCACGATGCAGGCGCACTTCGGCGCCGTGCTGAACTCCGGCACGGTCTCGACGAAGTTGAAGGAACTCATCATTGTCAGGACAAGCCAGGTGAACGATACGCCCTACTGCCTCGCGAGCCATACGATCCTTGCCAAGGGGCTGGGATGGACTGACGACCAGCTTGCGCATCTGGCCGACTGGCAGAAGCGCGACGACTTTACGCCCGCGGAGAAAGCGGCACTGAAACTGGCCGAGACGGTCACCCGCGACGCTCACGCGGTATCTGGTGAGCAGTTCGCCGAGCTGCGCAGCTTTTACAGCGAGGGCGAGATCGTGGAGCTGCTGTGCGCGATCGGGCTCTTCAACTACTTCAACAGGTTCAACAATGCGCTGAAGATGGAGCCGACCAAGCCCGGCGAGGGTGGGTGCCAACCCGAAAGCGGGAATCAAGCGCTGATGGAGCACCGGCAGTAGATGCCACGGCAACTCTGCCAGACCGTGTTCACACGATTGACATCTGCTCTGGGTAGGTTTGGAGCAGGACAAGCGGCGAGGTTATTGCGGCAGGCTTTGCCATTAGCGCAAGGGAGAATCCGGCCATCACTGCTAGATACCGTCTCCAGGCCGGGCGCTGCACATATCATCCATATGCGGCAACCGTTAACAGCGAGAAGATGAGCTTGTGCATATTTGCGTTCACGTTCTCAAACTGGACGCGAGTAGCGGCACGCATAGTTTCACCGAGTTGCCGTTGTGGTTGCGAATCGAATGCGCTGATTTCCTACCCGGCTTGCACTGACCCCGGCAATAGAGACGCTTTGCGCTTGCAGGAGCGGATTCGGATTCGAATTCGAAAATAGGAACTAGTTGGAAGCGACATCCACCAAACCCATATGACTTGTGCCCCGTCGAAACTGCGCCATTTGAGTCGACGATCATTAGGCTTGTTAGCGTACGATCAACCTACCCAAGGAGACCTTCTTAACCGATGAAGTTGAAACTGCCCGCAGGTTCCTTTCGCGCTTATCTATTTGACTGTGACGGCACGATTGCCGACTCGATGCCACTGCACTACAAGGCATGGAAGAGGGCGCTTGCCGAATATGGCTGCACATACGATGAGGATCTTTTTTACGCGTGGGGAGGCAAGCCAGTGCGCAAGATTATCGCCGACCTGAACGAGATGCACGGACTGAACATGCCCATCGATGCGCTCGCCGAGCGGAAGGAAAGCTACTATCACGCGCAGCTCCCGGAACTGCAGGGAATCCCCGAGGTGATCGAGCATATCGAAGCACACCACGGGCATATCCCGTTCGCGGTGGTGTCGGGAAGCAGGCGCGCGTCCGTGGTTGGATCGTTGACGGCGCTGGGCCTGCTGGACAAATTCGACGTTCTGGTATGCGCCGAGGACTACAAACATGGCAAACCGGCGCCCGATGGATTTCTGCTGGCGGCGCACAAGCTCGGTGTTGCACCGGAACACTGCCTGGTATTTGAGGACACAGAGTTGGGGATCACGGCGGCGACGGCAGCCGGCATGAAATCGGTGCTCGTGGCGCAAAACCGCAGTCCCCAGCAACAGGCCTTGGTCGTTGGGGTGGAAAAACGACAGGAGTTGGACTCTGCAGCGGAAAAGGGCGAGAATTGCGGAACCGGAGTCGGCGCGGAGACGTAATCTTCACAATCAGGAGGCCGCCTTGGCAGATACAAGCGTGTCGAGAGCCCCAATCGGCCACACGCTGAATCATCCATCAGCTTCGACGCGCGCGGATCTGGTTTCGCTGGTTTGCATCGCGGCCGCATTCGCGCTCGCCCACATTTTCACCAATGGCCGCTACGGTTTCCATCGTGACGAACTGCAGTTCCTGAGCGATGCCCGCCATCTTGACTGGGGATTTGTCTCCTACCCGCCGTTCACGCCATTTATCGAGCGCATCGGCCTGACCATATTCGGGCTTTCTCTCGTGGGCCTGCGGCTCTTTTCGGTGATCGGGCAGGCCATTGTTGTTTTTGTTAGCGGTCTCATCGCGCGCGATCTCGGCGGCAACCGGGCCGCCCAGATCACCGCTGCCCTTTCGGTTGGACTCTCGGGGCTGCCGCTCTTCGAAGCCACTGAGTTCCAGTACACCTCTTTCTCATTTCTCTGGTGGGTACTTGTTTGCTGGTTTACCATCCGCCTGCTCAAAACCGATGATCCGCGCTGGTGGCTTGCGATCGGAGCAGCTATCGGATTGGGGCTGATGACCAAGTATTCCGTCGTCTTCTTTGTCGCGGGCCTCCTCTTCGGTCTCGCCCTTACCCGCGCGCGCCGATATTTTGCAAGCCCCTGGTTCTGGGCCGGCGTCGGCCTCGCTTTAGTTCTCTTTCTGCCAAACATCGTCTGGCTCATCCGGCACGATTTCATCTCGTATCACTTCCTTCAGCACATCCACGCTCGCGACGTTGGCGAGGGCCGTGCCGAAGGCTACTGGAAAGGCCAGTTCCTCGCCAATGTAAACCCGGTCGCAACGGTGCTCTGGGTTACCGGCCTGGTCGCCTTCCTTCGCGATAGCCGTTACCGCGTGCTCGCATGGATGTATCTCGTTCCCGTTCTCTTCTTCTGGATCGACAAGGGCCGCTTCTATTACGTCGCTGAAGCCTACCCTGTCCTGATCGCCATGGGCGCGGTCGTGATCGTTCACTGGCTTGACGCGCGACCCGCCTGGGCCCGCCGCACTGCCGCAACCGCCTATTTCATCGCGCTCTTTGCTGTGGGCGCGTACTTCTCGGCAGTGATAATGCCGCTGGCGCCATCAGGCCCGCTGCGTGACTTTGCCTTCAAGAACAATGGCGATCTGCGCGAAGAGATCGGATGGGATGAACTGGTCCGCACCGTTGCGTCAATTCGCGATTCCTTGCCGCCTGAACAGCGCCAGCACCTTGGAATCACAACGGGAAACTACGGCGAGTACGGAGCCATTGAAATCCTAGGCCCTGCCTACGGTTTGCCCGCGCCGATCGGCACCACGAACTCGGAATGGCTGCGTGGGTACCCAACGCCACAACCCACTACGCTGATCGTGCTGGGGCTTCGCCGCGAGCAGGCTGACCGACTTTTCACCGGCTGTCGGTGGGCCGGTCACAATGGAAACTCTCTCGGCATACGAAACGAAGAAAGCCGTGACCACCCTGACATTTTCGTTTGCGGGCCGCCGCGGAAGTCCTGGCCGGAACTCTGGAATGAACACCGGGACTTCGGGTGAGGATGAACACGCCCCCAAAGCGTCCTATACTGGCATCGAGTTTCAGAGGCGCATCATGAGAGCAGTCTCCGCTTGGATGGTGGTGTTCTGTGTATGTGTAGCAACGGTTCCAACCTGGGCCAAGGACAAGATCGAGAAAGTCACCTTTGATTTTTCCCAGCACTCAAGAGTCCTGTACCTCGTCGTGCCCGACAAGAACGAGCCTATGCCCGTAGTGGTCGTACTGCACGGCTCAGGGCGCAACGGAGAAATCATGGCGCAAGCGTGGAAGGATCTCGCGCGCCGCGAGGGTTTCATTGTCGCCGCGCCCGACTCGTTCGATTCAGCGATGTGGGGCTCGACAATGGACCCGCCAGAGTTCTTCCAGGCCATTGTCGATCAGGTGAAGGCACGTCACGCAATCGACGCCAGCCGAGTTTATCTCTTCGGCCACTCAGCCGGCGCGGCGTACGCATTGTTTCTGGCCGTAATCGATTCAGACTTATTCGCGGCGACCGCCATACATGCAGGAGCATTGCAGGCTAACCCTGACGGACTCTTCGGGCAAGCAGACCGAAAGATGCCAATCGCCATCTGGGTCGGCGATCACGATCCATTCTTTCCCGTCGAGATGGTCGAGGCGACAAAACGTCTTTATGCCGCCAATGGTTTTCCGATAACGGTGTCTGTCATTCCCAATCACGATCACAACTACTACGTGATCTCGGACGAAGTGAACGGAAAGGCGTGGAACTTTCTCAAGGGCACACGCATGCCGGATACCTCGTCAAACGAGGGGGCGAAGGGGGCCGCTCGCTCAGACCACCGTTGACGGGCCGCGCTCAATATAACAGCACGCCAATGCGATACATCGTAAAAGTACCCTCAACTCCCTTTGGTTCGCAACTGCCCACTGCTGCTTCGTGGTAGGTGCCTGACGCAAGATTGTCGACCAGCCCCTTCGGCAGTTGGCTGAGGTTCGAGTCCTGCCACCGAATGACGAGACCGGGCCCCGCACTATCGGCTGAACGCGGAAAGCCACCGGTCATCGCGCACGCTGCGCGGGCGAGCGATCGATCCGGTCGGATCTTCACGCCGGCGGTCTGGATCAGTCCGCCGATCCGCGCTTCAACCTGTTCCTGCGAAAGCGGCTCCACGCCGCGCGAGTAATCGGCGGTTGCGTAGAGCACTCCGCGGCTGCTGAGGACCGCAATACCCACACGGTTCACCTGCGGATTAAGCAGATTGTCGCGATGCTCCTTGGAACGCATCCAGCCGTCGTGAATGGCTTCCGGAGTCGCGGCGATAGCAACGTTCTCCTCGAGAAGGTCGAAATGCGCTCCGGCGTGTCCGGCGCGTTCTGAAACATCGAGTTCGCCGGGGTAGCGATGCGCGATCGGCCCCTCGGCTGCCATGCGGAGCGTGTGCTTGCGGGCAGCTTCGGCCAGTGCGCTGTCCCAGTGAAGCGGCTGGGCGCCGGCCTGTGCGCGAGCACGGTTTGCAAGCTCCATCAGCTGTGCGGCCTCGGGCTGAGGAGCCGGCGAATTCTGCCCAAGCGCTGCCCTGAGTACAGGAACCAGCAAGGACAGCGCGGCCAAGAATGTGTAGAGATGTCTACCGTATGTGTTCACGCCTTCTTTGTGCCCGCATTTCATGTTCGATCGCGCTGTTCTTATCTTCATAATGCTCAACTTCCCGGGCGGTTCGGTAGTCCACATCGAAACGCGCATCCGCTGCCAGACGCCGCCGTGGTAGGCGCGGTGTTCCTCGCAGCTTTCTAGGCGGGGGTTGGATCTTCTGATCTGGCATCCGAGTTTTGGAGGGCCGGTTGGCGTCGGTTGTCACTGAGATCGTCGCGCGGGCCAATCCAGATGATCAGAAGGATGGCAGGCAATCCAACGACGCTGGTGAGCAGGAAGAACTGTACCCAGCCGATCTTCTCTGACAATACTCCTCCCGAAGAGGCCACCACGGTGCGGCTGAGCGAAGCAAGCGACGAAAGCAGCGCGAACTGAGTCGCCGTAAAAGCGGGTGAGCACAGACTGGAAAGCCAGGTTATCAATGCGGTCCCGGCCATTGCACCCGTGAGGTTTTCGGCAGTGACGCACAAAGCCAGGTATCCGATCCGATGCCCGCCTACAGCCTGCAGAACAAAAAACAGATTCCCAACTGACTGCAAAACGCCACAGAGTATCAGCGAGCGACGGATTCCGTACCTGGTCGTCACAACACCGCCCAATAGAGCCCCTGCCACAATCGAGAAAAACCCAAATATCTTCGAAGCAGTCGCGATCTCCGGCAGCGTAAATCCGAGCGAGATATAGAGCGGGGTCGACATCACCCCCGCCATTGCCTCGCCCATTTTGTATAAGAAGATAGCCATCAGAATGACAAGCCAGAGCCGCCGCTGCATGAAGTCACGAAACGGTTCGATCACGGCCTTGAAAAGCGCGTGAAGAATCGTCTGCCACGCCGATTGCGCAACATACGATTTCTCCTCGGGCACCTTCGGCTCGGGACCGAACAAAAATACCATCATTCCTAGGGCGACCAGCCCAGCCGCTGTGGCATAGGCCGCGAACCACCCAGCGGAGGCCGCGATGAACAGGGCGCCAGCGCCGGAGGCCAGCATGCCGATCCGGTATCCGGACTGAATCATGGCTGCTCCGGGGGCCTGCTGATCGATCGTCAGGCTCTCGACGCGCCAGGCGTCAATTACGATGTCCTGGCTCGCAGACAGAAACGCGACCAGGACCGCCAGGACAGCCATGCGCGTCAGGTGGTGCTTCGGATCGCATGATCCCAGAGCGAGGATTGAACTGATGAGAAGGATCTGGATGGTGATGCCCCAACCGCGCCGCCGGCCCAAGGGCAATGGTGGAGGCACACGATCGATGAGCGGCGCCCACACGAACTTGATTGAGTAAGCGGTGCCAACCAGGGCGATGGCGCCGAGAGTCGAGCGCCGCACGCCGACTGTCGCAAGCCATGCTTGAAGTGTGGAGTAGGTCAGCAGGAGGGGCAAGCCGCTGGCAAATCCGAGTGCAAGGACTTGCAGCACACGCGGTTCAGTGTAGGTTGCGACCGCATCTCGCCAGTTTCTTGCAACGTGTACTTCGTTGATTCGGGGTAATTCCTTCATCTCGGTTTTCGGGTATCCTAATCTAGCTTCTTGTCCGATTTTCGGCTTCTTCAATAAATGATCGCAGCAATGTTAGGGTAGCGTCGGCCAAGCACAAGTGAAAGAGGCAACAGAGTCACCCTAACACGAAAGGCATCACCCTGCTCCCGGCCTCGGCAGGCGAGATTCTATCTCGTTGATTCACGGCATCAGGTTCTATTTGCCGGCTGCAGCACAGGTGAAGTTTCAGGCTTCAACTTCCTGGGCGACGCGCTTCGGGACCAACTCGACCCGCGCACGCGCCTTGAAATGGGGTTGTGACACAGCTATGGTCATGCTGAAAAAAGGCGATTGCGAGCATTGCGGGATGTTCTACCGCTATTCGCTCTGGCATTCAGGCTTCGGCGACAACTCGTATGCTTACTGCGATCAGTGCGGTGTGCTCGCCACCATCTCCTATACGAGTCCTGAGTTTGCGGCTTTGCCGCCGATTTCGAATCAGTATGGCGAGATCGAGACGTCGTGGGAGCCACATCTGCGGCCGTGCCCATGCGGAGGAAGTTTCCGCAAGGGTGCTTCGCCTCGCTGCCCCTACTGCCACGAGCAACTCTCGCCCACACACGCTGCCGTTCACATCGAGGAACAGGCTCGGGGCGCTCCGAGAGGCTGGCAATGGCAGAACAACTGGAACGGAGTATACTGCATCTCGATTGAAGATCCATACAACGCCGGCACTCTCCTGCAGGTGGAGGATCCCGTGTTGATGCCCGAGACCGAGAAGGCTCGTAGCCGGTGGTCAATGCTCTTCAGCTTCGGCCGATGAGGGTTCTCGTCATCGATGAAAATAGGCGTTATCAGCGACACGCACGGGCTGCTGCGTCCTGAAGTAATGCCTGCCTTGGCTGGTGTTGAACGCGTTCTGCATCTCGGCGACGTCGGCGACGCCGCAATTCTCAAGAAGCTCGAAAAGCTTGCCCCAGTGACTGCGATTCGCGGCAACGTGGATCGGAGCGGACCGTGCAGTAAACTTCCCGAGACCGAGGTCATCCTTCTCGAGGGCCATTACATCTACATGCTGCACGACGTACACAGCATTCGTCTCGATCCGTCCGCAGCGAAGTTCGCGGCGGTGCTCTATGGGCATTCGCATCAGCCGGGCATCCGGCGGCACAAAGGCGTTCTCTACTTCAATCCCGGTTCATGCGGACCGCGCAGATTCGATTTGCCGGTAACGATCGGGCTAATGACGATTGCAAAAGGGTCGGACCCGTTGGCGGAGATCGCGCATCTCAGCCTTGACTAGGCGTCTGACGAATTGACGAAGGGATGTGCAGTCGTCAGACACTGCCGAGCGCAAATAGATCTTTGGTCAACGCTTTGAAGATTCGCGTCAATTACACGGAACAACTCTGGCGTTCGTAATCGCATCGAAATCGTCCAACCTTGAGGTTTACCTCAAGGGAATCGGTCGGCCTTGATTGGATTCGACTCCGCTGTTGAAAATCGTCCCGAGCGGATCGCAGGGTCAGAGACGGAGTTCCGCAGAGGACATACGGAACTCCCCCCTGGTTGTGGCTGCAGAGCAGTTACGGAATTAAGACGGCTTTTGGCTGTCTGTGGGCCAGCAAGCATGTGGAGAGGCCATATGCCTACGCCCCCAATCGACTACCATACGCTATTTCTAGCCGCCGGGATTGTTGCCGCTACATTCCTGACACTCAATGCAATCCAGGCACGGAAAGCCTATCCCGGATTTGTGAGGGCGGTTGTTGGAACGGATCTTCTCACAGCTGCAGTCATCGCCGGCGATCTGCGAGGGTTTGTTTCCGATGCGTTTTGGATTATCCAGGTAATAGCTATCTTCACGTTTGCGCTGATCGATAGCGGAATCCGATCATTCTGCGCAACACCACGGCGCGGCCGATGGCCCTATGTCTATGTTGTGGCGGCGATGGTTCTGCAAACGGTCCTCTATCTCACCCAGCCACTGCACGTACGGATTATCGTCAACTCTCTGCTGTTAATTCCCATATTTGTGGACGCTTCTATACCGCTTCTGGGCACGCCTCCCAAGGGGTGCAGTTTTGGATACCGATTCACAGCCGCCGTGTTTGGTCTCGGCGTCCTCACCGCCTGCGTGCGGCTAGTGGCCATGTTTCACTTGCAAAAGCATGCCTCCCCATACTTTGCAGCGCACCCTGTGAATACCCTCTTCTTCTTTTTGATCATGTTTCTGCTCCTTTCCTTGTCGTTTGGATTATTGACCCTCACTCATGAAAGGCTCGTAGCGGAGTTGAATGCGGCACACGAGCGATGTATGGCTGAAAGCGAAGAGCGAGCGAGGGTTGAGCGCAAACTGGCAAAAGCGGAGCGGTTGACACATGCGCGGTTCAAAGCGCTCTTTGAACAATCGCCGGCATTCGCCGCGATCATCGATTTGGACGGCACCGTTCGTGAGGTGAGCCGGGCGCCGATTGAAATATGTGGTTACAAGCCTGAACAAGTCTTCGGACGGCCGTTTTGGCAAACGCCCTGGTGGCGTTCCTCGAGGGAGGTTCAGGAAAAGCTGCGGAGGGCGACCGAGCAAGCCGCATCGGGCCAAGCCTATCGTGAAGTGCTTCCCTACGTCAGTGCCGATGGTTCTGCCTACGTGGTGGATTTTGGAATTCACCCCATCTTTGACGACTCTGGAAATGTCATCTTTCTCCATCCGACCGGGATCGATATTACCGAACGCATTCACGCCGAACAGGCCTTGCGCGAAGCCGAAGAGCGATTCCGAGTGCTAAGCGAGCACTTGTTGTTGGCGCTCGAGTCGAGCCAAAGCGGGACCTTTGAATGGAGGTTCAAGGAAGACGTCCACATATGGGGTCCCACGGTCGAAAAACTCTA
>Ga0126381_100011263_pt1 | contig 10105 bp, 10 predicted proteins | sample PanSoiMetPlot_28_FD_96465 | JGI IMG/M metagenome (GOLD analysis project Ga0126381, IMG submission 96465) | Tropical forest soil microbial communities from Panama - MetaG Plot_28 | ecosystem: Environmental > Terrestrial > Soil > Tropical forest > Bulk soil | place: Panama | collected 2016-02-17 | reverse complement strand
TGGAGGCGCTCGGGTCGCGGACGCTCTGGATCGATTGCGACGTTCTGCAGGCCGACGGCGGAACCAGGACTGCCGCTATCACCGGCGCCTCGATCGCAGCAAACCTCGCGTGCGCTAAGCTACGGGCACAAGGAGTCATCGATCAGTGGCCGATCCGATGTCTGGTCGCTGCGGTCAGTGTCGGTTTAGTAGGGGGAGCGGCGCTTCTCGATCTAAACTATCAGGAGGATAAACTAGCCGCGGTCGACATGAATCTGGTGATGACTAGCTCCGGCGCGTTTGTCGAGTTACAGGGAGCCGGCGAAGAGTCGACTTTCTCCGCCGAGGAACTCAACCAATTAATCAACCTTGGCAAGGCAGGAATAGAAGAGCTGATCGCCAGACAGCAGGAGATTTTGAGGGAACCGCTGCAAGGGTAGCTGTGGAATAATCCAGCAAGAGTCGTCGAAGCAAATGAAGCCTAGATAACTCCAGCGGCCTTCAGTGTTCTGAACGCCCCGTTCTTGGCCATGGTCTTCAGGGCGCGAGCGCTCATTTTTACCGTGACGTAACGATTCAGCTCGGCGACCCAGATTCTTCGCGTCTTCAGGTTAGGCAGGAATAAACGCGGAGTATTTGCTGTGACGTGTCGTCCAACGCCCCCCTTTTTCTTTGCCATACCACGTCTGTGGATGACATGACCCTTGGCAGGTTTGGCGCCTGTAATGCTGCATTCTCTAGACATGGTCGTCTCCTTTTCCGTGAAGAGCCGGGAAAATGGCCGTCTTTACCTGCCTAGTCAAGGGGATAATTGGTGCGCTGGGGTCAATGTCGACCTGGAAGCTGAACCCACGGTCAATCCGGAGGATTGCGGCTGGCCCAAGCTTCCAGTCCCGCGGCGCGGGATGGGTTGAGCTCCCAGCTCGACGCCGACGGTGGCTACGCATATGAGCTCGTTCCACTCAACCCCAGTTGCTTCCGTCTTTCCCGTCGTTCCATGGCGACCTTTGCTTCATAGCCGCTTTCGCGAAATGCATGGAGCGGGTCGGCTGGCAGATTGTTCTGTTTTCGCCATTCGACGATTGCCGGCCGGACGTCGGTGAAAAAGGCATTGCGAAGACATTCCTCGGCGTCAACCTGCTCATTGCGTTCCTGGTGGCCTGCGAGCTTTGCGTGATCAACCAGCGCAGCCTTTGCATACAGTTCCTGTGCGGTCGCGACTGTCTGCAGGGTCGCCTCAATCTTAGGCTTATCGATATGTGATTGGTCGATCATGTAGGCTACATCGACCTCCGTTTTTCTTTCCCAGCAGTACAACAGAATCTCGTGAAAGATCCGGAATACCTGATAAGGATCGATCGATCCGAGGGTCAAGTCGTCGTCCGCAAATCTGCGATCGTTGAAATGGAAACCACCCAACATCCCGTCATCCAGCAGCCATGCCACGATTTGTTCAATGTTCTGTCCCTGATAATGATGTCCGGTATCGACAAGCACCTTGGCCTGCGGCCCGGCCGCTTTGGCGGTAATGTATGACATTCCCCAATCGGCCAGGTCAGTGTGATAAAACGCGGGCTCAAACGGTTTGTACTCAACCAGCATGACCTGATCTGGATCGAGTGATGCGTGCATCTTGCGCAACGCGTCGACTAAAGCCTGCTTACGCCAACGGATATTCGCCTGCCCGGGATAATTGGAGCCATCAGCAAACCACAACGAAACAAGCTTGCTGCCAACTTTCTTGGCGATCGCGACACTATCGATCAGATGGTCGGTAGCCAATTTTCTGGCGACTGCGTCGCGATTACAAACGGAGCCGTATTTGTAGATCTGATCCTGAAAAACGTTTGGATTGATTGCTCCAATCCGAACTCCGTTTTTTGCCGCCAGGTTGACCACTTCTGATGGATCTTGGCCCGGAGCAAAATCCCACAGAACATGTAGTGCAACGCTTGGACAACAACCGGTATAATAATGAACTTGGCCGGCGTCAGCGAGTTTGTCAGCAATGTCGATCGCTGCGGCATCCTGTAGGAATTTGCCGAACCGGGTACCGGTATCGGAATAACCCCAACTGGGAGTTTCAATGCGGAACTTGTCTAGAGCTTGGAAGATGCGTTCGGTCATGGTGAATTTTGCATCAGATGCAAAATCCATGCTACAGTCCTTAAGCGGATGAAGCGAAGAAGTCTTTTCTGGTTTGTTGTCCTGTTCATTTCATTAGATGTATGGATCGGGCTGAAAGTGTTGGGTGCCGGGGATGTTAGCGACGACTCGGTGATTGACCATAGTGTCATCGCTGCGTTCACTCGTGCGCTACAGGTGATCCGGAACGATTACGTCGACGGCAGCGTCACCTCCTACCAAAAGCTGATCTACTCCGCGTTGCATGCCATGCTGCAGCACTTAGATCCTCATAGTCAGTTTATTGAGCCGGACGACCTCAAAGACCGGGAAAACGAGACCAAAGGCGAGTTTGGTGGATTCGGATTTACCGTTTCGCGCCGGGACCAGGCGATTGTGATTCTCGCGACGATGGAGAATAGCCCAAGTGCGCAGGCCGGGATTATGCCAGGCGATCACCTCGTCTCAATCGATGGAAAACCGACAGAAAATATGTCCGGCGAAGAGTTGGATCGCCTGCTGAAGGGGCAGATTGATCAAACATTGAAAGTTAGTATTTATCGGCCTTCAACCAAGGGAACGAGGGAGGTGGAGCTGCGTAGAGCGCTGATCAAAGTTCCAAGCGTCGTGGACTCGAGAATGATCAGCGTTGGTAAAGACAACCCTCGTAAGATCGCCTATCTTCGCATCGCTGAATTTACCGAACCGACCGCCCACGAGCTTTCAGAAAAACTCGACTCGATGGAGGCGCAAGGCATGCAGGCGCTAATAATTGATCTGCGGAATAATCCGGGCGGTTTGTTAAATAGTGCGGTTGATGTATGCGGGGTCTTCCTTCCCTCGAGGACATTGGTTGCCTACACCGAGGGCCGCGACCCAGCGCAGCGCCGCGACTATTATACCGGTCACGTCTCAAAGCAGCGCCTCGACTTTCCGATCGCGATCCTTGTCAACGGCCTGAGCGCCAGCGGTGCTGAAGTTGTCGCAGGTGCCTTGAAAGATCTTAAACGTGCTGTCGTTGTTGGAGAGACTACATTCGGGAAGGGCGTGGTCCAGAGTCAGATGCCTTTGCCCGATGGTTCTGCACTCTGGTTGACCACCGCCAAATATTATACTCCAAGCAAACAGGTCATTCAGGCGAGAGGCATTGCGCCTGATATTGAAGCTTCCCTGAGTGCCGACGAAGAACGCGCCGTGCTGTTGCGGCAACGTCATACGTTATTGTCCGCGGAGGATCAGAAGCTGGTCGACCAAGCACCAGATCCGCAACTCGATCGTGCCGTTGACACGTTAAACGGGTATTTAGTTTACCTGCGGTAGCGCCTCGGGGATGTTTGCCGAGCTCGCCAAATCAATTCTCTGCAACTGCGGCAACTTCGGCGCTTCCGGTCTGCTCTCCGGCGCGATTGTAAAATACTTGCCGGATAATCTCTTCGATCGGCTCCTCTTCAACGCTGAAATCTAGTACAGAGCAGTTCGACAGAATGTCTCGACAGACTTCGGTCACCTTTTCGCGCTCGACCTTCAGTTTCACCGAGTTTCCATTTTTTTCTACGACCTCGCCCATCTCAAACGAACACGAAGGGATCTGAGAAAAAGTGAATTGGAGCAGTTTGTAGCCGGCGAATTTCTCGATGATTTTCTCCAGTTTGCCGTCGAAGAAAACCTGGCCGTGGTCGATGATAATGACGCGCGGACAGAGCTCCTCGATGTCCTGCATGTAATGGCTGGTCAACATTGTCGAGATCTGATTTTGGCTGCTGTAGTAACGGAGAAAATCGCGGACCTTTTTTTGGCTGACAACATCCAGTCCGATGGTCGGCTCATCCAGGAACAAAACTTTAGGGCCGTGGATCAGTGCAGCGATCAGCTCCATCTTCATCCGTTCGCCCAAGCTCAATTCGCGAACCATCACATTCATTTTGTCGCGAACATCAAGCAGGTCGACTAGTTCATCGACGATGCGTTGAAAGCTTTTCTGATCGATTTCATAAATTGCGCGATTTAACTCCAACGACTCGCGCGCCGGGAGATCCCACCACAACGCGTTTTTCTGCCCCAGAACAAGACTGAACTGGCGTTTAAAAGGGGCCTTTCTTTCCCATGGTATGTAACCGAGGACTCGTGCGATGCCGCCGGTAGGCACCAACAAACCTGACAGCATTTTGAGAACGGTCGTCTTGCCGGCACCATTCGGGCCCAGAAATCCCACGAATTCGCCTTCTTCAATAGAAAAAGAAACGTCCTTGGCAGCCTGAATCGACTCGTATTCTCTCGAAAACAGGCCGCGTAATGCACCCGTTAAACCTTCCCGCTTCTTGTACGTGCGGTAAGTCTTGGACAAATGTTCTGCGACAATAACCGGGTTCACGGCGGAAATCTCTACCGTCTACCATGTTCCGTCCACAGTTTAGAGGGGAACGCCGAGAACCGAAGTCGCTGGAGAGCGACGCTCTGTCGTCGCCGTTGTTGCTTTTCCCAACGCACGGCTTCGGTAACGAGGTGCTTTTGGGTGTGGTTGTCGCACAAGGTCGCCCAGCACCAATTTGGGCACAAATAATGCCACGGCATAATTCCTTGATGCAAATTGGTGCTGGGCGACCCTTACCGACGATAGGTGTTGGTCGCGCCCTCGGCTCTTCTGTTGCCGGCGATGTCGGCGTTCCTACCCTATGCAGCCGTCTTCGGTTTCGCAGTCTGCGAAACCTTAATGAAGGGCTTGATCTTCTCAACCGCCGCTTCCGCCGTCAGACCATGTTTCTTCCGCAAAATCGGGATCGTACCATGCTCAATAAACTGGTCTGGCCAGCCGATACGCACTACCGGTGTCAGAATACGGTTCTCTGTCAGGTGCTCCATAACGGCGCAGCCGAAGCCATTGTGCAGAACGTGATCCTCCAATGTGCAGATAACGTCGACGCTGCGGGCAAAGAACTCGAGCGTACCGGTGTCCAACGGTTTGATCCAACGCGGATTAATCAGCGCAACAGAGATACCCTCTGCTTCCAGCAATTTCGCCGTCTCTTCCGCCATAGAAAACATCGTTCCGAGCCCGATTAGTGCCACGGTTCGCCCATGCTGAACAACTTCAGCTTTGCCAATCTCCAGAAGTTTCGGCTGCGCTTTCGGTTTCGCTCCAGTTCCGGCGCCGCGCGGATAACGGATAGCGATTGGGCCAGCATTGTAATTGACCATCGTCCAGAGCATATCGACGAATTCGTCTTCGTCCTTGGGCTGCATATGGACAATGCCCGGGACGTGCCGCAGGTAACCGATATCGAACAATCCATGGTGGGTCGGACCATCGTCTCCAGATAACCCGGCGCGATCCATGCAAAGCGCGATATTCAAGTTCTGCAAGGCGATGTCATGGATGATCATGTCGTACGCGCGCTGCATGAACGTCGAGTAAATGGTGAGGAACGGCTTAAAACCTTGAGTCGCGAGGCCGCAAGCAAAAAGAGCCGCGTGTTCCTCCGCGATCCCTACGTCGAAATACTGATTCGGATGCTTGGCCGCGAAATGGAAGAGCCCTGTCCCAGACGGCATCGCCGCTGTGATCGCCATGATCTTGTTATTCTGATCAGCAAATTTCGCGAGCGTCTGACCAAAAATTTCTGAGTAAGTAGGGGTTGGTGCAGGCGCTGTTTCGCCGGTTTCCAGCTTGAATTTGCCCAGACCATGGAACTTGTCCGGTTTCGCCAACGCAGGTGGATAACCTTTTCCTTTTTGTGTGATGATATGCAGCAAAACAGGCTCATTCTGTCGTTTCAAGAATTCGAATGTTCTGATCAACAGCGGAGTATCATGGCCATCAATCGGCCCGTAGTAACGGAGGCCGAGTTCTTCGAAAAACACGTTCGGAAGAACCAGGTGTTTCACGCCCTCCTCGAATTTGTGGGCCAAATGGTAAGCAAACTTACCTCCAATCATTTCGACAAACTTGGCCGCTTTGTCATGCAGATGACTGTAAGTATCGCTGGTGACCAATCGGTTGAGATAGTTGGCAATGGCACCCACGTTCTTCGCGATTGACCATTCGTTATCGTTCAGCACAACGATAAATCGCTTGGTGTTAGTGGCGACGTTATTCAACGCTTCGTAACTCGGACCGCACGTCAACGCGGCGTCGCCCGCGACAACGACCACATGCTCTTTACTTCCCTTACGATCTCTGGCGACGGCCATTCCTAAGCCGGCTGACAGCGCTGTTCCTGCGTGGCCCGCTCCGTAGCAATCATGTTCGCTTTCGGTCCGAAGCAAAAAGCCGTTCAGACCCTGGTATTGCCGGATCGTCTTGAATCGGTCAAGGCGCCCAGTCAGCAGCTTGTGGACATATCCTTGGTGGCTGACATCAAAAACGAATTTGTCATTCGGCGTTGAGAAGACGCGATGCAGAGCGATCGTCAATTCGACGACGCCGAGGTTTGGCCCGAGATGGCCGCCGGTTTGCGAAAGCACCGTGATCAGTTCATCGCGGATTTCCTGAGCTAGCTTCGGCAACTGGTGTTCCTCCAGCCGTTTCACGTCCGCGGGACTGGCTATCGCGTCCAATAGTCGCGGCTCCGTCGCGGCTTCAAAAGAGTCTGATTTCATCATTCTGATTCTTTGTGGGTACTCTCGATGGACCTTCCGTCGGTTGTTCGGTCGTCGGAGAGGATTTGGTTTCGGCGTTTCGGGTCAATGTTTCAATGCGATTCTCAGCGTCGGCAAGTCTCTCGTTGCAAACGGCAATCAGGCGAATCCCCTCTTCGTAGCGCACCAATAGCTCCTCCAGCGGGAGCTTAGATGATTCCATCTCATTGACGATTTTCTCCAGTCGTTCCATCGCGCCCTCAAACGAGAGTGCTTTCGGCTCATCTTTCGGCATGACTAGATCCGGGGATAGTAAGCGGGGCCGGTGGATCGCGCAAATAGTAAGATTCCAAGAGTTTTTAGGAAAAAAAAGCGCCCGCAGAAGCGGAAGTTCGAATCTAGAAGCTCCAATTTCGAAGAGATCAGCGATCTTTCTCGGGACTTCGAGATTCGAGCTTCGGTTCCCGCGACAATTAATCCCGCGGCGCGAAGAGTGGAGACTGCTGTGGCTGATAGGCCGGGCGATCGACTGGGGTGATATTAACCGTCATCTCGTTGCCATCACGTACTACAGTCACTGGTACGCCCTGCAGCGCGGTCAGGAAAAAGGCCGCGTTCGCCACGTCAGGCAGCTGGTGAATATCAACCGTACCGATTCGCACGAGAACGTCACCTGGCTGCAATCCAGCTTCTTCAGCAGGGGAGCCCTCGGCGATACTTTCGATGGCAACCTTCGAGTTGTGGTTCTCGCCATCCGTCGCTTTCGGGAGCACCCCTACCCAACCAGGCCGGACTTCGCCATAACGGACATAATCAAAACGAATCTTTTCTGCAGCATTGATTGGTAGTGCATAAGCAGCAGTGTAGTTTTCGATTGGAAAGATCAGCATTCCGACCACTTGCCCATTCATGTTCAGGAGCGGGGCTCCGGCTTCGCCGCGCTGCATCGGAATGTTGGCCCGGATCAGGGTCGTGCTGAAATATTGATGAAGATATTTGAGATCCAAGCCGCCAATCATGCCGAAATGCGGAGTAGCTGGCAGATCCATTGGATACCCGATCATGATTGCCGGAGAAGCAACTCTCAGGGATTCAGAGTTGCCCATCGGTAACCAAGGGGTTGTGGTCTCGATCTTCAGGATCGCCACCATGCTGCGCGTGTCTGCAACCAAGCGATGAGCCGGGAACCGGTTCGAGCCGAACTCGACAACGATATCGTCTGATTCACCGCCGACTCCATATGATGTCAGGATCGTGCCGTCCGGCTTAATGAAAAAGCCAGTCCCTTCCAGCCGGCCGTGATCATCTTCGGCGACAATCCGGACCACTGCGTTTTTCGCGCGCTCAAAAACGTGCTGCACGTCCGAAGCGATTGAGGCAGCAGTCTGCTGTGTGAATGCGGCGTGAGGGCCGCACAAGAGCAGCATGCTGAGAACTCCAGCTTTACAAACAAACCGGAGGTTCATCGCAAGAGCGTGAGTATGTAGCGGCAACAAGCTGCAACAAGGGAGATCGAACATTCGGTTTTAAAAGCTGAAGGAAGCTTCGTGGCTCAGAGGCCGACCGTCGATCACGTAGCGTGGAAGAGCTGATTGAGAAGGTTGAAGAGCGGGTACAACGCGTGACACTGGCGCGGATCGGCGTTCAAATTTGGACCAATCAAGGTCTCCGCTGAGCGCGAGGTGGCTAGGCGAGTTGTCCGTTTTGGCAGCTCGCGTTTGTGCCACAGGCGAGTTGTTGGCCACGCCTGTAGGCGCCCAGACTCCCGAACCGATTATACTCGCAGCTATCAGGAATATCCCGAAGGCAACGCCGTAAGCATAATTCGGCACCCGAAAACTCCAAAGTCCCGACACAAATCGATCGAACCAGATCTGGACAGCAGAACGTCGCAACAATTCCTCGCGTTGTCGCCGATGAAATTCGTTCAGTGCTCTATCAAAATATCCTGGGGGCGGTTGCTCGAGCCGCTTGAGTCGAAGCAGTTTTTGTAGATCCCGTTCGTCGAGCATCATTTCTTTCTAAACTCCTCGAGGTAATTCTGCAACTGCCGATGTGCATAGAACAATCGCGACCTTACCGTAGCTTCCGGTATCCCAAGGATTTTCGCGATTTCCGCGTGGGGCATCCCTTGGATATCGAACATGGTCACAACTGCCCTGTGTTCAACAGACAGCTTCATCATTGCTTCGTTCAATCTCTGTTGTAATTCCGACAGATCGACCTCCCGGACCGGCGTCCGGACGGCGGTCAAATCGATGAATTCCTTCGCATTCTGAATGTTTGTATCGATATCGTCCAGACTCATTTGAAAGCGTCGTCCCCTTTTCTTGAGGAAATTGATGGTCATGTTGACAGCGATGGCATGAATCCAAGTATAAAAACTGGACTTACCGCGAAAGCCATTAATCGATCGGTAGGCCTTGGCAAATACTTCGAGCAACAGGTCGTTGGTGTCTTCGTGATTCGCCGTCATGTTGTAGATCAGCGAGTAGATGCGAGGGCTGTACTTCTGCCAAAGGCCGTCAAAAGCATGGGTGTCTCCGCCCTGGGTTCGGCGAACCAATGTTTCGTCATCCGGCAACCGCTGGTCATCCATGTGACTCCGATATTCTCAACTGGCGAAAATGACATTTCACACCAGGTACAGATAAAACACAAGGAACGCGAATGAGCGGGAACGCCGAAAACGCACGGAAACGCCGAGATCGGAGAGCATCCCGAACGCGTGCGCTTTAAGACAGAACCTTGAGGCTCCGTTGGCTGTACCACTCGCTGAAAAGAACGGCGCGTCTTCGTGGTCCGTTCCCGGCGTTCGCGGCGATCCCGGCGTTTACTTAACCACGCCGGTCTCTATTCGCCGATTCTTTGCCCATGCCGACTCTGAATGGCCAGGATCAGCGGGCATTTCCTGGCCGAAGCTGACGGTCTGAATTCGAGCGGGCGAAACGCCGAGTGAGACGAGAAAGTCTCGTGCTGCCTGTGCTCGGCGCTCTCCCAGAGCCCGGTTGTATTCAGGGGTACCGCGTTCGTCAGTGAAGCCAGCCAGGATAATATTGTTCCGCGCACCTTTCAGGAAGTCGGCCAGCCTCTTTAACTTTTCACCTTCTTGCGCGCTGATTTCGAAGCTGTCGAACACAAAGTAGACCGGTGAGAACTGGCCTTTTTGAACAGCGTTACTGAAGAATGAAACTCCTTCCTGGCGCTGAGGCAGCGGAGTCCCGTTGACGTAATCGCCGTCTGTTCCCGCATAAGAGGGCTTTTCGGTCGTCTTACAGGAAACAAGACCGAAGGCAATCAGGCTCAATAGAATCAGAACTCTCTTCATAAATTTCAGCTCATTCTCCACTCGCTCGCACTCACGCTCACAACTCAACCTACCTCGACCAGGTTGGTTCAGAGACTCTTCCCAGATCCCCGATTAATC
>Ga0126381_100011262_pt1 | contig 10105 bp, 8 predicted proteins | sample PanSoiMetPlot_28_FD_96465 | JGI IMG/M metagenome (GOLD analysis project Ga0126381, IMG submission 96465) | Tropical forest soil microbial communities from Panama - MetaG Plot_28 | ecosystem: Environmental > Terrestrial > Soil > Tropical forest > Bulk soil | place: Panama | collected 2016-02-17 | reverse complement strand
TTGGCGCCGAGCCACTGTCCAACCATGCCGCCCATCGATAATCCGCACCAATTGATCTTGGCGATGCCGAGTGCATCGATCACTGCAAGAACATCGCGGCCGAGCCGCTCCATCGGATAGGGTCCCTTGGGCACGCTGGATTGGCCGTGGCCGCGGCGATCGTAACGCACCAACCGGAAATGACGGATCCACGCCGGTACCTGGTCGTCCCACATGTGCAGATTGGTGCCGAGCGAATTCGACAGCATCAGCACCGGCGCGCTCTGCGGTCCCTCCACGTCGACATGAATGATGCAACCGTCGTCGGTTTTGATATCCGGCATTTCGATTCTCCCCACGCCTCATGCCCGGATTTTGTTCCGGTCATGCGTGACTTCGTTGTCGGCCGTAAGACGTGGATGCCCGAAGTGCGGGCATGACGATCGATAAGGCCGATCGCCTTAGTAGCACCCTTTTCAGCCGAGGCGGGAGGCGGTAAGCGATTATGCAACAGAGGCAGCTAGTCCCCGCGCATCGGGAAGGAGTCCCCCTGCAATGGCGATGACCATGAACGGCGAATACGAATTGCAGGTGCCGCCGCAAACGGTTTGGGAAAAACTGAACGATCCGACGACCCTGAAGGCGTGCATTCCCGGCTGCGAGCAGCTGGACAAGACGTCAGACACCGAGTTTCAAGCCATCGCCACGGTCAAGATCGGGCCGGTCAAAGCAAAGTTCAAAGGCAAGGTCACGCTGTCGGACCTCGATCCTCCGAACGGTTACAAGATTTCCGGGCAGGGCGACGGCGGCGTCGCTGGCTTCGCCAAGGGGGGTGCGACGGTCAGGCTCACGCCGAAGAACGGCGGTACGCTGTTGTCGTACAATGTCGATGCGCAGATCGGCGGCAAGCTGGCGCAGCTCGGTCAGCGGCTGGTCAACGGCGCCGCCAAAAAGGTCGCCGACGACTTCTTCACGAACTTCGCCAATGCAGTGAACCCAAAGGCGACCTAGGACCTGCCGGCGGCACGAGCCGATTGGCGCCGCAATGCATAGCTTCAATGGCTGGCCGGGTTCTGGACCCGCTTGACCGGCAACCGTCCCGCGGTTCAGAGTAAAATGGCGTTCGCGGCGTCAAAACCGCCAAAATCGGCCTGGAATCGCGCCCGAACCCCGCCGGCGACCGTGTTCGGTTGGCAAATCACGGCGTTTTTGACCGCATTTTCGAGGAGGGACCCAATGGCAGGCGAGACGGCAGCCGTGTCAATGACGGTGAACGGCAAGCCCATCAGCGCCAATGTCGATCCGCGTACGCTGCTTGTGCAGTTGTTGCGTGAACATTTGCGGCTCACCGGCACGCATGTCGGCTGCGACACCTCGCAATGCGGCGCCTGCGTCGTGCACGTCAATGGCAAGGCGATCAAGTCATGCACGGTGCTGGCGCTCCAGCTCGAAGGCGCCAATGTGCTGACGATCGAGGGGCTCGCCGCGGCCGATGGGCCGCTGCATCCGATGCAGGAGGCCTTTCGTGAAAATCACGGGCTGCAGTGCGGTTTCTGCACCCCCGGCATGATCATGACCGCGGTCGACATCGTCCGCCGCAAAGGCAACGAGCTCGACGACCGCACCATTCGCGAGGAGCTTGAAGGCAATATTTGCCGGTGCACCGGCTATCACAACATCGTTAAGGCGATTGCCGCAGGCGCGCGCGCCATGCGCGGAAGCGGCGCCACGAGCCAAGCCGCCGAATAGGCAAATTCGGTCGATTGCCGGAGGGCGAGAACCATGAGCGCGACCGGGATCGGCGCCGCGGTGCGCCGCAAAGAAGATCGCCGCTTCATCACCGGGAGGGGTCATTTCACCGACGATATCAATCGGCCCGGCCAAGCTCACGCCTATTTTCTCCGTTCCCCGCACGCCCACGCCACGATCAAGTCGATCGACGCCAAACCTGCCGCGAAAATGCCGGGCGTACTTGCGGTCCTCACCGGCGCCGAACTTGCTGCCGACAAAATCGGCAATCTGATCTGCGGCTGGATGATTCACTCCAAGGACGGGTCGCCGATGAAAATGGCGCCGCACCCGGCGCTCGCCAACGGCAAGGTCTGTCATGTCGGCGATCCGCTCGCGGTCGTGATCGCTGAGACGCTCGCGCAAGCACGCGACGCCGCCGAAAAAATCGCGGTCGATTACGCCGTACTGCCGGCGGTCGCCGATCCCGCGGCGGCGCAGAACGCGGCCGCGCCGCGCATTCACGATATCGCTCCGGACAACACGATCTATCAGTGGCACCTTGGCGATGCGAGCGCGGTCGAAGCCGCGTTCCGCGCGGCCAAGCACGTGACCAAACTCGACATCGTCAACAACCGCCTGGTTCCGAATGCGATCGAGCCGCGCGCCGCGGTCGGCGATTACGACTCCGGCACCGGCGCTTTTACATTATGGAATACGACGCAAAATCCGCACGTCGCGCGCCTCGTCATCGCCGCGTTTGTCGGCATGGCGCCTGAGCACAAACTGCGCGTCATCGCGCCGGATGTCGGCGGCGGTTTCGGCTCGAAGATTTTCATCTATCCTGAGGAGGTCGTCGCGCTGTGGGCGTCGAAGCGCGTCGGCCATCCGGTGAAATGGGTGGCCGAGCGGTCGGAGGCTTTTGTCGCCGATGCGCACGGGCGCGACCATGTCACCCATGCCGAAATGGCCTTCGACGGCGACGGCAAGATCCTCGCCCTGCGCGCCAAGACCGTGGCCAATCTCGGCGCCTATATGTCGACTTTCTCGTCGTCGGTGCCGACTTATCTGTACGCGACGCTGCTGTCGGGCCAATACGAGATTCCGCAAATCTATTGCGAGGTCGATGCGGTCTACACCAATACCGTTCCCGTCGACGCCTATCGCGGCGCCGGGCGCCCCGAAGCGGCGTTCGTGGTGGAGCGTCTGGTTGAGGTCGGCGCCCGTGAGATGGGTCAGGATCCGGCGGAGCTGCGGCGCAAAAACTTCGTCAAGAAGTTTCCGCATCAGACGCCGGTGATCATGGCCTATGACGCCGGCGACTATAATGCGTCGCTGAAGAAGGCCATGGAGCTTGCCGATTTCAAGGGCTTCGGCAAACGTAAGCGCGAATCCGCCCGCGACGGCAAGCTGCGAGGCATTGGCTTTTCGACCTATATCGAAGCTTGCGGGATTGCGCCGTCGCAAGCCGTCGGTTCGCTCGGCGCCGGCGTCGGCTTATGGGAATCCGCCGAGGTGCGCGTCAATCCGACCGGCACGGTCGAAATCTTGACCGGCTCTCACGCCCATGGTCAGGGCCACGAGACCACGTTTGCGCAGCTTGTCTCCGAACGGCTCGGCATTCCGATCGACAATATTTCGGTCGTGCACGGCGATACCGACAAGGTGCAATTCGGCATGGGCACCTACGGCTCGCGCTCCGGCGCGGTTGGCATGTCGGCGCTCGCCAAGGCGCTCGACAAGATCGAGGCCAAGGCCAAGAAAGTCGCCGCCTATATGCTTGAAGCCGCCGAGGGCGACATCGAATTCAAGGACGGAAAATTCAACGTCGCGGGCACCGACAAATCGGCAGCCTGGGGCGATGTCACGCTCAACGCCTATATCGCGCACAAATTTTCCGGTCAGGAGCTCGAGCCCGGCTTAAAGGAAGGCGCTTTCTACGATCCGACGAATTTCACCTTCCCTGCCGGTTGCCACATTTGCGAAGTGGAGGTCGACCCAGAGACCGGAGACACGGAAATCGTCGCTTGGACCGCGGTCGATGATTTCGGCGTGATTGTCAATCCGATGATTGTCGAGGGCCAGGTCCACGGCGGCATCGCTCAAGGCGTCGGCCAGGCTCTGTGCGAAGGCGCGGTCTACGACAGGGACGGCCACCTCGTTAACGGCTCGTTCATGGATTATTGCATGCCGCGCGCCGATCACCTGCCGACGCTCAAAGTGGACACCACAGTGACGAAATGTCCGTCCAATCCGCTTGGCATCAAGGGCTGCGGCGAAGCCGGCGCGATCGCCGCGCCTGCGGCCGTGATCAATGCCATTACCGACGCGATCGGCACGGAAGCGCTCGCAATGCCGGCGACGCCGCTGGCGGTGTGGGCGGCGCTGCAGAAGGCAAATCGGATGCCGAAGGCGGCATAACCAATGAGCCACTAAGTTTCTCTCCTGCGCGCAGGAGAGAGGGAGAATAGACGGAGGACTAGCGATGTACGCTTTCAGTTTTCATCGGCCGCAAACGGTGCGGCAGGCGGCCGGTCTGCTCACCAAGAATCCGGACGCCAAGCTTTTGGCCGGTGGTCAGACACTGCTACCGACCATGAAATTGCGGCTCGCCGGCCCGCCGCAAATTATCGACATGTCGCTGATCGAGGGCATGTCCGGGATCGAGCTGAGCGGCCGCTCGCTCACCATTGGCGCGATGACCCGCCACAATGAAGTCAATACGTCGCCGGTCGTTCAACAAGCCATTCCAGTCCTCGCGAAGCTCGCCGGCATGATCGGCGATCCCGCGGTCCGCCATATGGGCACGATTGGCGGCTCGATCGCCAACAACGATCCGAACGCGGATTATCCGGCCGCCTGCCTCGGGCTTGGCGCCACGATCATCACCAACAAGCGGCGCATCAAAGCCGATGAATTCTTCACCGGCATGTTCTCCACCGCGCTGGAGCCCGCGGAAATCATCACCAAGGTCAGCTTTCCGATTCCAAAAAAGGCCGCCTATCAGAAGTTCCGCAACCAAGCTTCGCGGTTCGCGCTGGTCGGCGTGTTTGTGTCCAAGCGCGGCGGCGATATCCGCGTTGCAGTGACCGGCGCCGGCGCCAATGGCGTGTTCCGCGTGCCGTCGTTTGAAGAGGCGCTCAAGAAGCGCTTCTCGCCGAAATCGCTCGAAGGCATGAGCATTCCGGCGGACGGCATGAACAGCGACATCCATGGCAGCGCCGAGTACCGGGCGCATCTGGTCGGCGTATTGGCGCGCCGCGCCGTGGCGGACGCGATCGGCAAGCCGATCGCGTGATCTGAAAGTACGAATTTACCAAATGCGGTGCCCAGGCACTCGTGTCCCGCCTCTGGCGGGCCCATGTGTAGACTCTTGCGCCGGGCATCTGCGTCTTTACATGCTAGGCAGACGTGGATTGCCGGGACAAGCGCGGCAGTGACGGGCTAGATTGATACGATGAACAAAACGTCCCCGCGGCCGCTTCCTGCCTCGATCGACGGCACCGTCGATTTGTTGGCCGAAGCCGATTATCTCGCCGACCGGTCGCTCGGCACCGTCCTTTATCTCGCGTTGAAGATGGGCCGGCCGATTTTCCTCGAAGGCGAGGCCGGCGTCGGCAAGACCGAGATCGCGAAGGTCCTGGCCGCTACGCTGGGGCGGCGCCTGATCCGCCTGCAATGTTACGAGGGCCTCGACATCGCGGCGGCGGTCTACGAATGGAATTACGCCGCGCAGATGATCGCCATCCGCGCCGCCGAAGCCGAAGGCGAGCACGACCGCGAGCGCCTCGAGCACGACGTGTTCTCCGAACGGTTTTTGATCAAGCGGCCGCTCCTCCAAGCGCTTGAAGCGGATACCGCCGGCGCCCCGGTGCTCTTGATCGACGAAATCGATCGCACCGATGAGGCGTTCGAGGCCTTTCTGCTCGAGGTGCTGGCCGACTTTCAGGTCACGATCCCGGAATTGGGCACGGTCAAAGCCGAGCACTCGCCGATCGTCGTCATTACCTCGAACCGCACGCGCGAAGTGCATGACGCGCTCAAGCGCCGCTGTCTTTATCACTGGGTCGGCTATCCGAGCGCGGAGCGCGAATTGGCGATCGTGCGCGCCAAGGTGCCCGGTGTCAGCAAGCGCTTGTCGGAGCAGGTGGTGGGATTTGTGCAAGGCTTGCGCAAGCAGGATTTGTTCAAGGCGCCTGGCGTCGCCGAAACGCTCGACTGGGCCGGCGCGCTTTCCGAACTCGACGTCACCGCGCTCGATCCAGCGACGGTGTCCGATACGCTCGGCGTGCTCCTAAAATATCAGGACGACATCGCGCGGCTCGAGGGCTCCAAGGTCAAGGACCTGCTCGATCAGGTGAAGTCGGAGCTGAGAGCGGCGGAGTGATATACCGGTCGTGCACAGCTAAGTCCCGACTTGTCATGCCCGGGCTTGACCCGGACAACCATGCGGCGGCCCGGCTCGATGGATTGGCGGGTCGAGCCCGGCAATGACGATGGAAAATAGCGTAACGCATTCAGAATCGACCGGCCGGCTTGCCGAAAACATCGTCTATTTCGCGCGTGCGTTGCGCGCTGCCGGAATCCCGGTCGGACCCGGTGCCGTGCTCGATGCGCTGGAAGCGCTGAAAGTTGCCGGCGTCGGCACGCGCGAGGATTTTTATTGGACGCTGCATGCTGTGTTCGTGAAGCGTCACGAACATTCGATCCTGTTCGATCAGGCGTTTCGCATCTTTTTCCGCCGCCGTGGCTATATCGATCAGCTTCTGGCGATGATGCTGCCGCAAGCACCGAGCGTGCCGCAGGCGCCGCAAGCCGGCGCTACGCGCGTGCATGAGGCATTGTTTGCCGGCCTCGACGACAAGTTGAAAAAAGAGCGCGAAGTCGAGCTCGATGCCCGCATGACGGTGTCCGATCGCGAAGTGCTGCAACGCAAAGATTTCGCCCAGATGACCGTGGTTGAAATCGCCGCCGCCAAGGAGGCGATGAAGCGGCTCGTCCTGCCGCTCGCGGAGGTGCGCACGCGGCGTCTGACCCCGCATCTGCACGGGCATCTCATCGATATTCGCCGAACATTGCGCGCCAGCATGAAAGGCGGCGGCGACTTCATCGATCTGCGCTTCATCGGTCCGAGCATGCGGCCACCGCCGCTTGTGGCGCTGCTCGATATTTCCGGCTCGATGAGTCAATACAGCCGGATCTTCCTGCATTTTTTGCACGCGCTTACCGATGCGCGAAAAAGGGTCAGCACGTTCCTGTTTGGCACGCGGTTGACCAACGTGACACGCGCGCTGCGCCAGCGCGACCCGGACGATGCACTGGCCGCCTGTTCGGCGGTGGTGCCCGACTGGTCCGGTGGCACGCGGATCGCTTCGTCGCTACGTGCATTCAACAAGCTTTGGGCGCGGCGGGTGCTGCCGCAAGGTGCGGTCGTGCTCTTTATCACCGACGGTCTCGAGCGCGACGCCGACGACACGCTTGCGTTCGAAATGGACCGGTTGCATCGATCATGCCGGCGTTTGATATGGCTCAATCCGCTGCTTCGCTTCGAGGGTTTCGAGGCGCGCGCCCGCGGCATCAAAGCCATGTTGCCGCATGTCGACGAAATGCGCCCCATCCACAATCTGGAATCGATGGCAGGCCTGATTGCCGCGCTCGCACATGGGGGCGGCCGCTCGGCCGATCCTAAGGTCTGGCTGCGCAAGGTGGCCTAAGACATCGAATAGCGAGGAGCGAGTGGCGAATAGAGAAAGTAACGCCTATTTTATATCCGTTCGGTACTCGTTTTTGGCTCGCTGAGGAGACCCCCAATGTTGTCAACCGACACCGACATCCTCAAAGCCGCCGAGGACTGGCGCAAGGACGGCCGCGAGGTGGCACTTGCCACCGTCGTCGAAACCTGGGGTTCGGCGCCGCGCCCGGTCGGCTCGAATCTCGTCATCGACGCCGAAGGCAATTTCCTCGGCTCGGTATCGGGAGGCTGCGTCGAAGGCGCTGTCGTTACCGAGGCGATCGATGTGATCGAAAGCGGCAAGCCGAAAATGCTGGAATTCGGCGTCGCCGACGAAACGGCCTGGCAAGTCGGCCTCTCGTGCGGTGGCACGATTAGGGTGTTTGTGGAGAAGGTGGAGTAGGGAAGGGGCGCGAATTGCGAATATTGTTCTTTAATCGCTACTCACTATTGCCTCAGCGAAAATGAAGCTCGACATCCTCACCGCACTCAATAGCGAACGCGCCGCACGGCGCGCCGCGATCGTCGTCACGAATGTCGAGAACGGCAAGCAGCGCTTCCTCAAAGCCGCCGAGATCGGCAAGGATCCGTTGCGCGCGGCTTTGGCCGAGCGTTTGCGCACCGGAAAGAGCGGCATGGCCGACACCGCCGAAGGCCGCGTCTTTTTCACGGTCTATGTACCAGCGCCGCAACTCGTCATCACTGGCGCGGTCCATATCAGCCAGGCTTTGGCGCCGATCGGCAAACTGCTCGGCTATGACGTCACGATTGTCGATCCGCGCACGGCCTTTGCATCCGTCGAGCGTTTTCCGGAAGTGAAAGTCGTTGCCGAGTGGCCGGACAAAGCGCTACCGCAACTGAATGTCGACCGCTACACCGCCTTTGTAGCGCTCACGCACGATCCCAAGATTGACGATCCTGCGCTGCGCCATGCCCTGGCGCGCGATTGTTTTTATATCGGGGCGCTGGGCTCACGAAAAACGCACGCCCGCCGGGTCGAGCGTCTGCAGGCCCAAGGCGTGAGCGCGGCCGATATTGCGCGTATCCACGCTCCGATCGGGCTCGACATCGGCGCGGTGTCGCCCGCCGAAATCGCGGTGGCGATCATGGCGCAGATCACCGATCGGCTGCACGCAGCGGCCGAGAGCGAGGAAGCGTCAGGCGAACGGGTTGTGGCGCCCGCGGCGGCGGCATCATGAAATTCGGCGCGGTGCCGCCAAAGGAAGCGCTCGGCGCGACCGCCGTGCACACGATTCGCCAAGACGGACTCGTCCTCAAAAAAGGCACGCCGATCGGGCCAGCGGAGGTCGCCGCTTTGGAGGCTGGCGGCATCACCGAGGTCGTGGTCGCGCGGCTGGAACCAGGCGACGTTTCCGAGGACGTCGCCGCTGCCGAGATCGCCAAAGCGGTTGCCGGCGAGGGCGTCCATGTCGATCGCGCCTTTACCGGCCGTGCCAATCTATTCGCACATACCGCGGGCATTCTTGTTGTCGATAAGGATGCGATCGACCGTCTCAATCGAGTCGACGAGGCGATCACGCTCGCGACATTGCCGGCCTATAAGCCGGTAGTGGCCGGCGAAATGATCGCGACCGTGAAAATCATTCCATTTGCTGTCAGCGGCCCGGCGCGCGATACGGCGCTGGCGGGCGCCACCAAACCGTTGCTGCGTGTAGCGCCTTACCGCGTTCGCAAAATCGGTGTGGTATCGACGCTGTTGCCGGGGCTTGCCGCCAAAGTGATCGACAAGACCCTGAAAATCACGGCCGAACGGCTGGCGCCGGCCGGCGCTGCGATTGTCGCCGAGCGGCGCGTGCCGCATGCGCGCGATGCGGTGGCCCGCGCCATCGACGAGGTGCTCAAAGCCGGCGCTGAAATCGCCGTCGTGTTCGGCGCCTCGGCCATCGCCGATCGGCGCGACGTGATCCCCGCGGCGCTTGAGGCAATCGGCGGACGGGTCGAGCAATTCGGTATGCCGGTCGATCCGGGCAATCTGTTGATGATCGGCAGCGCCGGCCAAAGAGCGGTGCTCGGCGCGCCGGGATGCGCGCGCAGTCCCAAAGAGAATGGCTTCGATTGGGTGCTGATGCGGCTCCTCGCCGGATTGCCGGTACAGCGCCAAGAGATCACTGGGCTTGGGGTCGGCGGCTTGCTGATGGAAATCGTGACGCGCCCGCAGCCGCGCGAAGAGCCGTTGCAGACCGGGCGCTCGATCGCGGCCCTCGTGCTCGCGGCCGGGCGCTCGAGCCGTATGGGTGGACCAAACAAGCTCCTTGCCGAAATCGGCGGGCGGCCGCTCCTTCGCATGGTCGTGGAAGCAGCGCTTGCTTCGCAGGCGCGCCCGGTGCTGGTCGTGACCGGACACCAGCGCGAGCGGGTTGAAACGGTACTGGCCGGACTGCCCGTGCGCCTCGTATACAATCCGGATTACGCCGAAGGGCTCGGCACGTCGCTCAAGGCCGGCATCGCCGCCTTGCCACCGGAGGTCGACGGGGCCGTCGTCTGCCTCGGCGACATGCCGCAAGTGGACGCGGCCTTGATCAATCGGCTCATCGGCGCGCTCGATCCCGACAAGGGAGCGCTGGTGGCGGTGCCGACGATCGACGGCAAGCGCGGCAATCCCGTGGTTTGGTCGCGCCGTTTCTTCCCCGATCTCATGGCTGTCGA
>Ga0126381_100011261_pt1 | contig 10106 bp, 8 predicted proteins | sample PanSoiMetPlot_28_FD_96465 | JGI IMG/M metagenome (GOLD analysis project Ga0126381, IMG submission 96465) | Tropical forest soil microbial communities from Panama - MetaG Plot_28 | ecosystem: Environmental > Terrestrial > Soil > Tropical forest > Bulk soil | place: Panama | collected 2016-02-17 | reverse complement strand
TCCGCCTCGGAACCTATATTCGCCAAGCTTCGAAACATGGCGTGCAAATGCGTCATCAGCAGCGCGGCGGCCATTCCTTTGCCCGCCACATCGCCAAGCAGAAATACCAGTTTCCCGTCGCTCTCGAGCGGCAAAATCAGGTCGCAGTAGTCACCGCTCACGGGGCCAGCGGGCTTGTACTCGTAGTGAATATGCCAGTTGCCAAAGCGCGTGGCCTTTTTCGGCAATAGACCTCGTTGCACCACGGACGCGAGCTCAAGATCGCCTTCGAGTGCCCGCCGCTCCTCGGTCGAAAGGCAATCCAGGCACACCCTTGCGAGGGGGTTCGCAATGAGGCGTTCCTGCTCGACGGTGCCCTGGCACACAACGCACGTACCGTAAGTCCCGTCGTGAATGTGCTGGATGGCAGAGTCCACCTCTTGCAGCAGCTCCATAAACGGAGCAGTCTCCTGCGCGGGAGGTGCAGCGGAGATGGTGGCCTGCAGTTCTCCCCGCCTTTTCTCGAGCTGTTCGCGGATGTATGGTTCGCTTACTTCGGGCATAGCCGGCGTCTCCACACCTGTTTCAATGTGTACCTCTTCCAATCGTCTCGCCATTCGAGTGGCAACACCATCCGTTTCTTGCATGCCAATCTCCCGTTTTCGCCCCTCAATTGGATTCCCCGCCAGCACAACCGATTCGGCCTTGTTGAGGAGACTAAGGCCATCGGAAGTCTTTCTTTCCAATCGAGATAGGCGCCGTTCGAAGCGTGCCCGGCGCCGCCGATAGAGACTCGCCGCCAGGCCTCCCGTGCGATTCGCCCGGCGAAGCTCCGCGAGAGCTTTCCTGGTGATGGAAGCTGCCTGATGCGGCTCACGCGCATGATGCTCGTAATAGATGGCCAGTTGCTCGTAGGCTTCAAAGCCTTCCCTCGAATTTCCCAGTATGCTCTCCCAAAGCTCTCGCGCTCGCGCAAAATCTCCTGCGCGCTTGGCCATCATTGCCAAAGACCGCCGAGCCGCGCGCTCCGTTTCAACCGGCAAGTCCCCATCGATCGACTGCTGAAACAGTATTTGAGCGCGAGCCGATTCGCCGCACCGTTCGCAAATGCGCGAGATGCCAAACAGCTCAAATGCATCGGTGCACTGGTTCTCGGCGTCGGCCAGTACGGAAAGCACCCGCGCCGAAAGCCCGGCAAGTCCGCGAAGATCCATCTGATTGTGATAAAAAATCGGCAGTAGCGGCTCTGCCGGCCCCCCGCGCAGAAAATCGAAATACAGCGATGGAATCAGCTCTGAGATCACGTCGTGGCCGCGATTCCACCCCAGCACTTGCCGTTCGAGCTCGGCCAATCGTACCGATCCCAATCGCAATCGCCAAAGATTGCGCGCCGGGTGGAGAAAATCCAGGTGCGCACGTAGCGCGGGCACTCGAATCTTACGAGTCATCCGATAGCGCGTCTCGAGCAGCGGCCAGTCGAATGATTTCCCGTTGAACGTAACCAGCACGGGGCGCTCCGCGATTCGCTCTGCAAGTGCCACCAGCACCGAGTGTTCTTCGCTGTGCTCGCGCATGAAGAACTGCTCCACTTCAAGGCCGCCCACGTCCCACCACGCGATACCGATCAAGAAGGGATACGTGCCGGTGCCGCCGCAAAGACCGGTCGTCTCTGTATCCAGAAACAGCCATTGGCTGGGGTCGGCGATTTTTTCGGCCATGTCCGGTGCCAGCAATCGGAGCGCATCGGGGTGAAGGTGAATTTCAGGAGGCGCACAGTCAATCGTTTCTGCGAACCATCGTCTCAGCCCGAGGTGCGCGCCAAATTTATTTTCCCGAATGGCGGCACCCAGGACACTCGCCAACCGCTCAGCGCCTTCGGGCACATCCGGCGATGTTCCTGGCAGCGCATCGAATCGCCGCTCTCGCGCCGTCACAACTCCGCTACGGCTGGCATCATTGGCGATCCGGGCAGAAACGGCGGGCCGCCGCAGTGCGTTTAATCTCGAGAATCGCTCCTCGGTGGTTGACTTCAATTCGGGGCCCTCATCCTGATGGCAACGTCATCTGCCTTGGATCGCGAGCACAATCTCTCCAGGATCGCCAGCGCAGCCTCCTTCGTCTTCTCGCTCTTCTCTCCCGCCGGACCCACGCACGAAGGGCATCCGCTATCGCAGGGACACGCAACGATCAACTCGTGCGTCCGTTGCAGCAGCAACTCATGAACGCGATAAAGCGGCTCGCTGAATCCAATCCCGCCCGGATACGCGTCGTAAAGATAAAGATTCGGTTCGTAGAATTCTTTTGCGTTTGCCGCATCATTTACATCCGAAAACTCCACCCACTCCGTTTCAACGCCCGCGCTGGGCGGCCGTTCGCCGACGGCCGTCCCCAGATCCCGCCGGTCGCACATCAGCAACAGCGTCGCCATCGATTCAAGCGCATACAACAGTCCGAAGATTCCGCTTTGCCGGTCGCTCAACGCGAAGGGCAGTCCCGCCAGCAATTCGTGGCCGAGCGTGAGCCAGAACGCGGTGGTGTGCATCTCGTTTTCAGGCAGTTCGAGTTTTCCCGCGCCTACATTCTCATTGGTGAAGAATTTGATCTTCTTGAATCCGACTACCTGGGAGCGCACCAGCACGTCTCCATGCACGCGCGCCGCCGGCCCCGCAATTGGATCCTCTTCAGCGATCTCGAGTACCCGCACCTGCGTGTAGCGAATGGCATCGGTGTAGTGATCCACATTGACGTGTTTCACGTAGGCTTTGCGTTGCTCGAAATCCAGACGCTCCACGTGATACTGCTGGCCCTGATGGATATAGATTGCTTTCGGGTGCAGCGTTGTCAGCGCCGAAGAAAAATCCACTTCACCGATCACTTCGGGGCCGTCGTCATCCTCGCCTGTCGTCGTGTCGATGATCACAAAATTGTCGGACGTGACCGCCCGCAAACTAACCGTATCCGCGGGATAAGCCTGCTGCACCCAATGCCAGTTGCCGCCGCTGCGGTGCAGAAATCCAGCCTCACCGAGCCGTTCGCACATTTCCGGCAATGGAACACTGCCAAACCGTTCCTCCGGCGAAAGCGGCAGTTCAAACGCCGCGCATTTCAAATGATTCACAAGAATTTCGAGATTGTCCGGCTGCACGTAAGCATGCTCGGGCGAGCGCCCGAAAAAATAGTCGGGATGCTGCACGATAAATTGATCGAGTGGAGCAGACGAAGCCACCAGCACCGCGCAAGATGTTCCATTCCGCCGCCCAGCTCGGCCGGCTCGTTGCCACGTGGAAGCAATCGATCCGGCATATCCCGCCATCACGCACGCATCGAGTGACCCAATATCGATGCCCAGCTCCAGCGCATTTGTCGCGACCACGCCGCGCACACGCCCTTCGCGCAAGCCACGCTCAATTTCCCGCCGCTCGCCCGGCAAATACCCGCCGCGGTAGCCACGAACCGGTTCCGGCTGTCCGATTTCCGGCGTATTCGCCTGTTGCAAATAAGTGAGCAGCACTTCCGTGTGCAAGCGGCTATTGGCGAAGACAATCGTCTGTAGCTTTCGCGCGAGCAGTTCCTTTGCGACGCGTGTTGCTTCGTTCAAATAGCTCCGACGGATGCCGAGATTGCGGTTCACCATCGGCGGGTTGTAGAAAACGAATAATTTCTCAGCGGCCGCCGCCCCGTTTTCGGCTACAACTGCCACTTCCCGCTCGATCAGCTGCGACGCGAGCTCGCCCGGATTCGCAATCGTTGCAGAGCAGCAAATAAATTGCGGCTTCGACCCGTAAAACTCCGCGATGCGCGCAAGCCGCCGCAGCACGTTGGCCAGATGGCTCCCGAAAACTCCGCGATAGGTATGCAGCTCATCTAGTACGATGTATCGCAGGTTTTCAAACAGCCGCGTCCACTTCGTGTGGTGCGGCAAAATTCCTGTGTGCAGCATGTCCGGATTCGACAGCACCACATGGCCGCGCTCGCGAATCGCTTTCCGCGCGTCAGACGGCGTGTCCCCGTCGTACGTAAACACCCCGAAGCAGTCGTCCATGCGGGTCGCCAGATCGTGCAGCTCGGCAAGCTGGTCTTGCGCCAGCGCCTTGGTAGGGAAGAGGTAGAGCGCTCGCGTATCGGACTGATCGAGAACTGAGTTCAGCACCGGCAGGTTGTAACAAACCGTTTTGCCCGACGCCGTGGGCGTTACGACCACAAAATCCTTGCCCGATCGCGCCAGTTCCGCCGCCTCCGCTTGATGCGAAAAGAGCTGCTCGATCCCTTTGGCGCGGTAAGCCCCGCGAAGCTCAGGCCTCACCCATTCCGGCATGGCCCGGAACTGCGCCTCGCGCGCCGGCAGATGCCGGATGGCCGTCAGCACCTCGTCGGTCTTGTGACGCCCCGCAAGGCTCCCCAGCACGTTCTGGAGGGTATCCAGCGTTGTTCCCGTCTTTACAACCGCCAGCCCTCGAGTAGGCGCCACACAAATCTCCCAGAATTCTTATTCGCCTTTTGTTCGCCCACCCTAACATGATGTGTCAGGACACGCAACCCACAATTTCACGCTGTTCGCATATCGCTCACAGGCGACTCCCCCACTTGACACACCCGCCCGCAAGCCGCTAAATAAAGACCATGGCTCATTCGTATTTGGTATTCGACTTCGGCACCGACGAAGAAACTGCTCAACAGGCGCGGCACAAAATCGAAGCGTGGAAGCAGGGGTTTCGCCTCGGCAACAAGATGCTTCTGAAATTCGAGCGCGTCGAGTCCGACGAGCAGTCGGACGCAGCAAAGGCTTCCGCCGCGAAGAAGAAATCATCTGCAAAGTCTGACAAGAAAGATTCCGGCTCGAGCGTCCGCGTCCTCGTTCGCCTTGATTTCTCCGATCACGAAAAGCTCTCGCAGCAGCGCTGGCTCGATCGCATCCCCAGCGAGGATCCTTTCAAATCGGCAGACTGCGAGATCATCCGCCAGCCGGACGCGGAATTTGAACAGACCGCCGAACTATTTGAATCTCTCGACTAACCTGCGAAACCAGCACAAAGGACTCCGATGAATCTCGCTCGAACCGTGGCGGCGTTAGCAATTGTCGCGTTTCTCGCAGTGGCTTCCAAAGCGCAGTCGAACCGTCCTTCGCACGCTTTCGATACGTCCGAGGGCCCTGTAAAGGTTACGCCGCTGTATCACGCCACTATGTTGATCGAGGCCGGCGGCAAGAACATCTACGTGGATCCTGCAAAGCCTGCGAATTTCAGCGGGCTACCCAAGGCCGATCTGATCCTGATTACCGACATTCACGGCGACCACATGGATCCCGAAGCAATCGCCGCGATCAGCAAATCCGGCACACAAATTTTCGCGCCGCCGGCCGTCGTGGCCACGGTCACTACCGCCGCTGCAATCTCCAACGGCGAAACCAAATCATGGGCCGGTTGGTCGATCGAAGCCATCCCCATGTACAACCTGAAGCGGGGCCCGGAACCGGGCAAGCTTTACCATGACAAGGGTCGCGGCAACGGTTACGTCCTAACCTACGGCGGCAAACGCTTTTACATCTCAGGCGATACCGAAGGCATTCCCGAAATGCGCGCCCTTAAGAATATCGATGTAGCTTTCGTCTGCATGAACCTGCCTTACACGATGCCGCCCGACGAAGCTGCGGACGCAGTCAAGGTGTTCCATCCAAAGATCGTTGTCCCGTACCACTATCACGGTTCCGATCTCGCCGTTTTCGAAAAGGCGCTGAAGGGAACTGGCATCGAGGTTCTCCGCTTGGATTGGTATCCCAAGTCTTCTTAGCGCTGAGGCAGCCCGGCCGGCGAGCCTAGTTTTAGTACCCAAAGCCGATACGAGCTTGCAAAAATTACCGCAAATCGCTCGACTACAGGCTTCGTTTTACCGCTCAAACTTCTGATTCCATTGCATTTCATCGCGCCGCATTGGCCCCCAACCTGCACTTCTCACCCGCGAGCATTTGAAGTTCACAGGAGCCACCCGATGAATCACACGTTCGATATCTTCAAACGCTTACAGGACGGAAATTTCTTTTGGATCGCAGCCGACAGGGACTTTGAATCAGCCCGCCAGCATCTCGACAGGCTGTCGGCCGTTACACCGGGGCATTATTTGATCCACGCGCAGGATAAGGGCTTCGTTTTGGAATTGAACAACTCTCCTTCGATAGCACGTGTCGCTTAGACGCTATCTCTTTTCAATACTAATTCCTGGAACAAGAAAGCCGGCGGCGCACAACGCGCCGCCGGCTTCGTATTTACAGCGCGGTGAGGATTTTCGTGTCGGCCTGTTTTCCCGACGGCCGCCCGTTGCGTTCGCTCAGCTTGTTGGCTCTTTAGTGCCCTCTCTGCTTCGCGCGGAGTAATCGTTTCGCCTGGAATTCTCATCGCTCCGTACACGACTGCGGCCAGCGAATCAGCGTCAGCATAAGACCGATCGCAACTCCTGCAAATCCCACCGGTGCTTTCAATCCGTGGACCCCAGCACCCTCAGCACCAGAAACATCGTCAACACGATCTCCACGAGCATCGCCGCTCCCATCGAATATAATCCGGGCGAATGCTCGCCGTACCCGTTCGCGCCCAATCCGCCTGCAATGGGATTCGGCGCACCGGCCGCATTGCTGGCAAAGGCCGGCGTCGAATTTCGAGAAGTTCACTGCACGCGCCCCCGTGGCGGCGCTGGTCGGCGTTTGAAAGAGATTGAAAAATCGAGCGGCGCCTATCGGAACCAGCCGGAATCCGCTCCCGCTTTTCGCCCTTCCTCTTCGAGCGATTCAAGCTGGCTTTGCAGTTTTGCTTTCTGGTCTTCGAGTTGTTTGATCTCCGCGTTCCGATCCTCTATGTAGATGATGCTTTGGCGCGCGCCCGTGGCAGGGTCGATGCTCACCGCGCCATATTTTTGGATTTCTTCCTGAATCTTGCTGATGTGCGCGTCGATTTGCACCATTTGATCGTGAATTGCTTGCGCCTTTTCGCGCCACATCTTTTCTTCCGAGTTGCCGGATTGCGAGCTTGCTTTTGGAGCGCCTCCCGCACTGGGCTCGCGCTCGGAAATTTCCGCGTTCTCTGCGGCCGATGAATCGCGGGATTGATTTCCATCGCCGACCACGGACACGCCGTGGCCCGAAAGCCCGGCAACTTTGTCCTCCGTGTAAACCTTGGCAGCTGGAGCCGCAGCCTTCTGCGATCGCGCCCTTCTCGCTGCCGCACCGAGTGATTCCGCCGGCGGAGCTTCCTGCGATTCCATTTGAAATTCGTTGCTCGAAGCCTTTTGTGTTTTTGCCTCGGTCGGCGCTGGCGAATTCGCCGGAGCGTCGGTCTGTCCCTGCGTCTTCGCTGGCGCGGTGGATTGCGAGGAAGCCTGTGAGGACGTCTGCGATTGCGCTTGTGCAGCGGCTCCTGGTGCGGCAATCAGAGCCGCCAGTAACACGCCAAGGATGAATTTCGCTTCGAAATGAATGCGCATCGCAGCCTCCCGTTCCGCAGACCGTCATTTAACGGTAGGCTGCCCAGTCAGTAGCGTCAACGCGACTCGCTCTAGCTTCGTCCTGCCGATTACCTGTTCCGACGGCCAGCCCGCAACTTAAACACAAATTCCAGGCGTACCATTGGCACTCGCGCATCCCCCGCTTAACCTTACACAAGGATTCGCTCCCAGCGAGGTTTTGCCACCGTGAAACGCGCCACGCAGATCGCGCTTCTCTCTCTCGCGCTTAGCTTTTCTCTGCCCGCGTTGGCCCAAAGCGCGCCGCCTCCGCAGCAGGAGACCACCCAGCCTTCATCCGGCAACGCCACAAAGAAAGATGCGACAGCACCAACGCCGTCCCAGCAGCCTGCGCAGAACAACCTTCTTGCCGATGGTAACCAGCCAACCTCACTGGGCGATCTAGCCCGCCTGGCACGCGCAAAAAGAAAAGACGAACCAAAGGCAGCTAAGGTCATCGACGACGAAAACATGCCCCGCGGCGGAATCCCCATCGGAGGAAGCGCTCCGAACTCCAGTTCGTCATCGTCGAGGACTGGCGAAAAACTTGTCTTGCTCGATTTCTGGGCTTCCTGGTGCGGCCCGTGTCGTGAGTCGTTGCCGGACTTGAAGCGGTTTCAATCCGCCTTTAGCAGCGACCAGGTGGAAGTGGTCAGCATCAGCGAAGACCGCGACGAAAACACATGGAACAGTTTCGTTGCGCAGAATCAGATGAATTGGGAACAACGCTTTGACAGCAATGGTGAATCAGCCCGCCGGTACGGAGTGCACGGATTTCCCACTTATATCCTCATGGATAGCAACGGGACAATTCTGCAGCGCTATGAAGGCGAGGATCCCAGCCAATCCCTGGTCGAACGCATTGGACCCGACGTAAAGAAAGCCCAGGACTCGAAGTCCGCGCCTCCCAGTTAAATTAAATCTGAAAAATCGAAGCGCACGCAATAACCCACAGGCAACCTCATGCCTTTAGAATGAATCTTCTCATTGCCGATGCAAAAGGGAACTAAAGGGACTTTTGACTACGATTCAAATTCTCGAAGACTTAAGAATATAGCTCTTGCGGCCCTCTCGGTATTCGTGATTTCGTTAGGAAGCATTTCGCGGGGCCAGAGCCAGCAACAGCAACAGCAGAAGGCCCCGCCACAGCAACAGCCTGCGTCGCCTCCGGGTGCGCCTCAAACGCAGTCACAGCAATCAGAGCCTCCCCTGTCCAAGTCCAAAATCTCCACCGAAGTAAAACTGGTCACTGTCTACGCCGCCGTCCGCGACAAGCACGGCAAAATCATCCCCAATTTGAATCAATCCGATTTCGCGCTCCAGGAAGATGCTCGCCCGCAAAGCATCAAGTTTTTCGCGCGCGAGAGCGATCTGCCGCTCACCCTTGGCCTGCTCGTGGACACGAGCTTGAGCCAGCGGCGCGTTCTCGACCAGGAAAAGAGCGCCAGCTATTCGTTTTTCGACCACATCCTGCGCGAAGACAAGGACAAGGCCTTCCTGATCCATTTCGATCGTGAAGTGGAACTTCTCCGCGATTTGACCGCATCCCGCGAAAAACTTCGCTCCGGCCTCGAGGATCTCAATACTCCGTCGTTCACAAACACGAGCGGCAGCGGCACTCCAGGCGGTTCCGGCCGCGGCCATAGTCACGGCGGCGGGGGCACGTTGCTCTACGATTCGATCTATCTCGCCTCGAACGAGCTGATGAAGAAGCAACAGGGGCGCAAGGCCATCGTCATCCTCACCGACGGAGTTGACAATGGGAGCAAAGAGTCTTTGAACACCGCGATCGCTTCCGCTCAGCGCGCCGATACGGCGGTCTACTCGATTCTATTTGCGGACGAGGACGCGTATGGCCCAGCCGGCCGCGGCGGTTACGGAGGCCGCGGCGGTTACCCCGGCGGTGGAATGGGACGCGGAGGCCGTTATTTCCAGGATCGTCCCGACGGCAAGAAAGTGCTCGAACGAATCTCCAAGGAAACCGGCGGCCAGCTTTTCGAAGTGAAAAAGAAGCTTCCCATCGAACAAATCTACGCGCTGATTGAAGAAGAGCTGCGAAATCAGTACAGCCTTGCCTACACGCCCGATCGTCCCGGTGACGACTCTACGTATCACCTGATCCACGTCACAGTGAATCAGAAAGATCTCGTCGTTCAGGCGCGCGAGGGCTACTACTCAGCTCCTTGATGTGCTGTCAGCCTATCTCTTACTTGCGTTCCGGAATGCCGCGCACCAGGACGACAAATCCCTTTGTTCCGGCTCGCCGATCCTTCGAGATCTCCTGATATTCGGGCGAATCCGCAAATCCGCGAAAATCCGTTTCGCTGGGAAACGAAAGCACCACGACCTTGTCCCGCTCCCAGTCGCCTTCCACAACCGCCGGATGCTCATCAGCCGCAAGCAAACTTCCCTTATGGCGATTCAGCACGCCCATGAATTGCGCCTGATATCTCCCGTAGGCAGCTCGGTCAGTAATTGAGAACATCGCAATTGCGTAGACCATTTTCACATTCTCACTGGAAAATTCTCACTGTCCGATGCTGGGCAGGTATTTCTGCAAGAACTCCCCAGCAGTGTGTCGTGTAATCTGTCCGCCGATGCTTCCCCATGCCACATCAAACCCGTGATCGGCGTAAGGT
>Ga0126381_100011260_pt1 | contig 10107 bp, 9 predicted proteins | sample PanSoiMetPlot_28_FD_96465 | JGI IMG/M metagenome (GOLD analysis project Ga0126381, IMG submission 96465) | Tropical forest soil microbial communities from Panama - MetaG Plot_28 | ecosystem: Environmental > Terrestrial > Soil > Tropical forest > Bulk soil | place: Panama | collected 2016-02-17 | reverse complement strand
TACACGCCGACGAACGCCGGGCTCGCGATTCAGGCCACAACCGGCCTCCGCCACCTGCCGATCAGCCCGTGGGCTGGCCTAGGCGTGCTAGCCATCTGGTCCGCCGTGGCTCTGGCGGCCGGCGCCTTGTCGCTGCGACTACGTGACGCCTGACCCGCGACCCGAGCCTTCCGCAGACGATAGCGGCGCCAAACGTCCGTGATCATGATTTGGCGGGTGCTAGATGGCTAGGCTTGGCTGCCATGCACGAGGATCAGCCGGCCGGCTCTATGGACGAGACTCGGCCCCGGGTTCACGACGCCATGCCGGTCGAACTTCGCCGGATGCTGTGCATAGTCGTCTGCGGCGCCGGACCCGCATCCGACGTCGGGAAGCTGGTCAGGCAGGCGCAGGAGCGAGGCTGGACGGTTCAGATCGTCGCGACCCCGGCCGCGCTGCAGTTCATGGACACCGTCGAGCTCAAGACGCTCACCGGCTCAGCGGTTCGCAGCAAATACCTATCGCCCGGCGAGCCTCGATCGGCGAAGGCAGACGCGGTGATCGTGGCTCCGGCCACATACAACACGATCAGCAAATGCGCGCTCGGCATCAGCGACACCTATGCGCTTGGCGTACTTGCCGAAGCCATTGGCCTGCCGATTCCGGTCGTGATGCTGCCGTTCGTTAATGTCGCCCTGGCGGGCCGCCGGCCCTTCGAGCGATCCGTCATCCAGCTGAGGCACGAAGGGGTCGAGGTGCTGCTAGGTCCCGGCCAGGTCGAGCCGCACCCGCCTGGAACCGGGCCTGACCACGTCGGCGGCTTTCCTTGGCACCTGGCAATGGACGCCGTCGAACGCGCGGCCGAGAATCGCTAAAGGAGCTGACGGCATGATCGCACCCGGACCCGTCCTGATCACCGGCTGCAGCACGGGGATCGGCCGGGCAACTGCCCAGCGGCTTATTCAGGCCGGCTATCCCGTCTACGCGACGGCTAGGCGTCCAGAGACGCTCAAAGACCTGCAGGACAGCGGCGCCAAGACGCTGGCGCTCGACGTCACCGACGAAGCCTCGATGACTGCCGCGGTGAAGATGGTCGAGGACGAGCACGGCCAGGTCGGCACTTTGATCAATAACGCCGGCTACGGCGCTTACGGGCCGGTTGAGGAGATCTCGATTGCTGACGCCAGAAAGGAATTCGAGACCAATGTCTTCGGACTTGGCCGAATGTGCCAGCTCGTGCTGCCTGGCATGCGGGCGGCCGGCCGGGGCCGCATAGTCAACATCAGCTCTATGGGCGGCCGGGTCACCTTTCCGGCTGGCGGCTGGTATCACGCGAGCAAGTACGCGGTCGAAGCGCTGAGCGATGCGCTCAGGATGGAAGTGGCCGGGTTCGGCATCCAGGTCGTGCTCGTCGAGCCGGGTCTGATACGCACGGAGTTCGGTTCGGTCGCGTCCGGCGGGCTCACCGGGGCGGGATCCGACGGCCCGTACGCGAAGCTGCGCACGACCGCCGACGCCGTGACCGAGCAGGGCTACCAATCCAGGCTGGCCGTCGGACCTGACGCGGTCGCCAAGACGGTGCAACGAGCCATGGAAAGTGCTCGCCCGCGCGCCCGCTACGTGATCACGCCGGCTGCCAAGGCACTCGTCCAGATCAAGCGATTCGGCGGAGACCGGGTGTGGGACACCGTTGGCCGCCGCCGGTTCGGGTTGTAGCCGCAAGCCCCAGCCCCGGCGATGGGAACATCGCCGGGGCTGGGAGGGCCCCCGCCAGCCTCAAGAGCAGCTGTTTACATGGGCACAAGTTCGAAGACGTCAACGCTGAAGCGGCCCTTGCCCTCGGTAAGGAACGGGTGGTTCTCGGTCAGGGCGCGGGCGGCATCGAGGTCGGCGGCCTCGACGATGGAGTAGCCCTGCAGGTCGGCTGGCTCGGGGCTGCTGCCGTCGTCCGCGACCGACGCACGCGCGCCGAACGGGTTGCCGACATCGGTCAGCGTCGGGCCGAGGCGGCCGATCCAGGCGCCCCAAGCCTCCATCGATGCCTTCGCCTCGTCCTCTGACATGTTCTCCATCTGAGAAGCGGGACCACGGTAGAGGAAGATGTACTTACTCATGAACTTCTCCTGTCGGTGATTGATCAGATCGGCCGAAGCACGGGTGCCGGCCTCGCTTGTGCGCCATCGGCGCGTTCACCAACTACGACGCGCGGCCACTCGCAGAATCGACAGCCACGCCGGGCGAATTTCTGCGGCTGGCGTGGCTTGCGCGCCTGGCGCCAGCACGCCGCTCCTGGGCTATCTCCCTGCAGTAAGGCATGAAGTCCACGTTGATCTTGTGCCGGGCGCCTGGGCCGTAGCGCCTGATGGTCGATTCCCGGTACCTGGCGATCTCTGTTCGCATCGCTGCCGGCGGTGGCAACCTCGCCCGCCCATCGAGCAGGTCAGCCACCCACAGCGACTGGAGTTCAGCCACCGGCATGATCGCCCCAATCGGTTGCACCAGGCCGATGAAGTACAGACCGGGCAGTGCTGGCGGGACAACACGACGGTAAAGCTGCATCTCGCCACTGCTCCCATCGATCAGCGCCCGGTCAAGGAACGGAAAGCTGATCTTGTAGCCGGTGCAGTAGATCACCACGTCGACTAGCTCGGCGCTGCCGTCGGCGAAGTACACCAGGTCTCCGCTGAACCTGTCGATCGTGGGCTTGACCACGATGTCGCCCTGGTCGAGCCTGCTGATCAGGGCGTCAGATACCGCGAGCGGGGCGCACAGCATCCGTCGGTCGGGTGCTGGCAGCCCGTACTTGGTCACCTCGCCCCGGGCGAGGCGCACAAGCAGGCTCACCGCCGCAGCCTGGGCGCGAAGCGGCGCCCTGCTGCCAAGCCGCATCCGCGTCAGGTGATCGATTGGCATGCCGAACAGGTACCTGGGCACAATGTGCGCGCCACGGCGCATCGTGAGGAGGGTGCGGTCAGCGACCTGCGAGCAATCGGCGGCAACGTCGCAGGCGGAGTTTCCTATGCCAAGCACCAGCAGCCGCTTTCCAGCGAACTCCTGCGGCGTGCGGTACGAGTGCGAATGCATCTGCACGCCGGTGAAGCCATCGGTGCCGGGAAAGCCGGGCTCTGGATACCGAGGATCCCAATGGTGGCCGTTTGCGACGAGCACGGCCCCGTACCTCTCGGTCCTCGTGGCGCCGGTCTCCCGCCGCCTGACCGTCACATCCCAGCGGCCGTTGACCGCTGGCTCAGCCCTGACCACCTCGCTACCGAACTGAATCCGGCACCGCAACCCGAAGTGGTCAACGAAGTCATCGAGATACCTAGCGATCTCCGAATGGCTCAGGTAGTTCGGGCATGTGTCGGGCATCGGGAATGACGCGTACTGCATGCCGAGCTTCGACGACTTGGCGTGCAGCGAGCGATACGCCGAGGACATGCCGTTGTCATTGTCGTAACGCCAGTTGCCGCCGACCGCCGATCCGGTCTCGAAGCAGTCGAACGCCATGCCGCGAGCGTCCAGGGCATAGCAGGCGGCGATACCCGAAGACCCGGCACCGATGACGCACACTCGATCCATCGCACATGCTCCTCGCGAGCCGCCGACGCGGTGGCGTCCGCTGCCACCCCAGAGGCGGACGCCACCGCGGGTCGAGTATCAGGAGTGGCTGACTGCTTCGGCTGCGTGGTGCTGGCCGCGCCGGATGCCGGGCAGCCAGGTCAGCCACCGCGGCAGGTACCAGCAGCGGTCGCCGAGCAGGGCCATGGCGGCGGGCAGCAGAACGCCCCGCACCACGGTGGCGTCGATCAGGATCGCCGTGCCCATGCCCACGCCGAACATCTTGAATTCGATGATGTTCAGGGTCGCGAAGATCGAGAAGACCGAGACCATGATGACGGCCGCGCTGGTCACCACGCCGGCGCTCGACGCGATTCCGCTGGTGATGGCCTCGAGCGTGGGCGAACCACCCGACCTGATCTCGCGTATCCGGCTGAGCAGGAACACGTGGTAGTCCATGCTGAGCCCGAACAGCAGCACGAACAGGAACAGCGGGAAGAACGGAACGATCGCGCCGTACGGCGTGAACCCGAGCAGGTTGTGCAGGTGACCATCCTGGAACACCAGCGTCAGCACGCCGTAGGCTGCGCCGACCGACAGCAGGTTGAGTCCGATCGACACCAGTGGGATCGTGACCGACCCGAACGTGGTCATCAAGAGCAGGAACGCCAAGCCAAGCACGAACAGGAACACCAACGGCGTCCGGCTGTGCAGCCTGGCTGAGAAGTCGTGGACGCTAGCCGTGTTGCCGGTTACCGCGTAGCTGACGCCATGAACTCGGCCGATGGTGCGCGCAAGAGCCTGATCGCGCAGCACGGCCAGGGCTCGGTTGGATGTGGCGTCTGAGCCTGTGCCTGCCAGCGGCACCGAGATCAGCAGGACCTGGTTGTGGTCGAGCAGCGTGCTGATGACCGGGGCGTGGAGCGACGCGCTGGTCGCCGCCAGGTTCTGCAGCGAGGTAACCGCGTTCTTGACCGCCGGTCCAGCTAGGTCGGGCCCGGTCACGACTACTTCGGCCGGGGCCGGGCCGCCGGGGAAGGCCCGCTGCGTCGCCAGCAGGTTCTTGACAACACCGATGTTCGTCGGCAGGTCATTGAAGGGATTGGCTAGCCGCATGCCGAGCGCCGGAGCCGCCACCGCGAGCAGGGCGATGGCGGCGGCGCCGCCAGCCAGGATCGGCCGCTTCACGACCGAGCGGACCAGGGTCTCCCACATCCGCGACTTCTGCGCCGCCGTACGGCGACGGCCAAGGTAGGGGATCTTGCCGCGGTCGACCCACGGGCCGAGCAAGGCGAGCGCCGCCGGCAGCGCGGTCAGCGAGCCGAGCACGGCGACGCCGACCACCATGATCGTGCCGACGGCCAGGCCGGTGAAGATATCGATGCCGAGCATGAACAGCCCAGCCAGGGAGATCATCACGGTGATGCCTGACACGGCGATCGCGCGCCCCGAGGTCGACGTCGCGATCCGAAGCGCCTGGTGCCCGTCCTTGCCTTTCGCCCGCTCTTCGCGCTCCCTGCGCAGGTAGAACAGCGAGTAGTCGACGCCGACCGCCATGCCGACGAGCAGCACGATAGACGACGACGGGCCGCTAACCGGCAGCCAGTGGCTGGGGACTGCCAGCAGCGAGAGCGCGGTTACGACGGAAGTGCCTGCTAGCAGAAGCGGAATGCCGGCGGCGATCAGCGCGCCGAAGACGATGAGCAGCAACAGCAGCGTGACCGGCAGGGACGTCACGAGCGCGCGGCGGAAGTCCTCGCTGACCAGGTTGTTGCTTGCCCTGGAGATGCTCGCCTGGCCGGACTCCCCGACCAGCAGATCGGGATGCTTCGCCTGCACGGCCGCGACAGCGCGCTCGGCCGCGACGACCGTCTGCTGGGACTTGTTCGTATTACCGGCCACGTTGAACGTGACCAGGGCTGAGCGGCCGTCGCGCGATATCAGGCCTCGGCCAGCCGACGCGAGCGGCGATCGTATGTCAACGGCGACCTTCGGCATGCCGTGTAGTGCCGCGACGACCTGGGCCGCTGCCAGCCGCAACTCAGGATCGCCGGCGAACGTCTGCCCCCCGGCGCGGGCCTGGATCAGCACGGTCTCGGTCGGTCGCGGTACGACGCCTGGCCTTGCTAGCACGCGCTCGGCCTTGCCTGCCTGGCCGGGGTCGTAGCTGTTGACCGACTTGGTGCCGACGACGTTGCCGATCACAATGGCGCCAGCGACAAGCAGCAGCCACCCAGCCAGCACGGACTTGCGGTACTTGGCGCTCCAGTTCGCGACGCGTTCTACAACCGGGCTTTTGGAGCGGCCGGGTGGCGGTTCTGAATGGCTGTGCTTGGCTTGACCTAGTGTCGCGGTGCTTTCCATTGCAGCCTCGCTGGGGTTCGTGACTGGATTTCTAGATGCTGAAAGACTCGGTCACGAGCCCATTGCGATGGCATCCTGCTGACCGCCGAATTCGTGGTAGGGATAACCTCCGCTCGGATCGGGAGGGCAGCGGGATAGCGGCCGGACATCCGGGCGCTTACGGTCGGATCAGGGCCGAATGAACGTTTTGGCCAGCTAAACCCGTGATCATGAACGGCACTCTCACCCTGGAGGAGCGACCGGTGGCGCAGGAGGTAGCGATCGATGATCGCGGCATCCGGCTGCTCACCGTGATCGGCTGGATGGTGTCGCCCACCACCTGGCTCTCGCTCCTGCACCTGCTAGCGGGGTTCGTCATCGGCGCGGTGGTGTTCTTCGTGATGGCCGCGGCAATCGCGACCGGGGTGAGCATGCTGGCCGCTTTCGGACTCGGAATCGTCGTCCTCGGGCTGGCGCTCTGGCTGGCCGGCCAGGTCGCCCGCGCCGAACGAGCCCGGTTCGCATTCATGCTCGGCGAGCGGATCGCCGCGCCGCAGCTACCACCGATATCGCAGCGAGGATTGCGCAGGCTCTGGCGACTGGTGACGCGGGTCCACGTCTGGAAGAACTTCGCCTACGCGATGCTGCGGCTGCCGATGAGCGCGCTGGAGGTCGGGCCGCTGATCTTGATCTGGTCGGCTGGCCTGGCGCTGGTCACGCTGCCGTTCTACAACGGCGCGCTGCCAGGCGGTGCGGCCCATCTCGGTGGATCCAGGCTCACCGGGTTCTGGCCGGTGACGCTGGCCACGCTGCTCGGCATCGGAGTGCTGTTCATCGCGCCGATACTCACCAGGGCGCTTGCGGTAGCCGATGCGACGGTGGCTCGGTGGCTGATCGGCTCACCGCTCCAGGCTGAGCTGACGGCCAGGATTGGCGAGCTGGAAAGCAGCCGGGCGCAGGTCATCGACGCCGCCGAGGCCGAGCGTGTACGCATCGAAAGGGACCTGCACGACGGCGCCCAGCAGCGCCTGGTGTCGCTGGCCATGGAGCTCGGCCGGGCCAAGGTCAAGTTCGAGACGGACCCAGAGGCCGCCGCGGCGATCGTCAGCCAGGCGCACGAGCAGGCCAAGGAGGCGCTCGCAGAGTTGAGGAACCTGGTGCGCGGCGTGCATCCGCCGGTGCTGTCCGACCGCGGCCTTGATGCCGCGCTCTCCGGCTTGGCCGCGCTGTGCCCCGTACCCGTCAGCGTCAGCGTCAGGCTGCCGGTCAGGCCGCCTGCCGCGATCGAGGCGATCGCCTACTTCGTCGTCGGCGAAGCGCTCACGAACGTCGCCAAGCACGCGAGGGCGACTCGCGCGTGGGTGAGTGTCGAGCATGCGGGCAGCACGCTCGGGCTCGTGATCCGCGATGACGGAGTTGGCGGCGCCAACCCGAGCGGGCAGGGACTGACCGGCCTGGCGGCGCGGGTGGCCGGCGTCGACGGTCGGCTGACCGTGACCAGCCCGCCAGGAGGCCCGACGTCAATAGAGGTGATGCTGCCATGCGGGTCGTGATCGCAGAAGACTCGGTGCTGCTACGCGAGGGCCTGAGCAGGCTGCTCGCCGAAGCTGGCCACGACGTGGTAGCGGCCGCGAGCGAAGCCGAGGAGTTCCTCAGGGAGGTGGGGAACCACCAACCGGACGCCGTCGTGGTCGACGTGCGGATGCCGCCCACGTTCACCGACGAAGGGCTGCGCGCCGCGCTGGTCGTGCGGAGCACGTGGCCATCGATCGGCGTGCTTGTGCTTTCTCAGTACGTGGAGGAAAGATACGCGACCGAACTCCTTTCCGACCGGCCTCAGGGTGTCGGTTACCTGCTCAAGGACAGAGTCGCTGACCTGACCGAGTTCCTCGACGCGCTCAACCGGGTGGCGGCCAACGGCAGCGCGCTTGACCCCGAGGTCGTCGCCCAGTTGCTCGCCCGCAGCAGGCACCCGCTGGCCGGCCTGACGCCGCGCGAGCGCGAAGTGCTGGTGCTCATGGCCGAGGGCCGGTCCAACACTGCGATTGCCAAGGAACTCGTGGTCAGCGACGGCGCGGTGGAAAAGCACATCAACAGCATCTTCGCCAAGCTCGGGCTGGCACCGGCCGACAGCGACCACAGGCGGGTGCTCGCGGTGCTGAAATACCTCGGGGCTGACGGGTCGTGAACAGGCGACTGCCGATGACCGGCGGCCGGCTCGTCGTGTTGCTCATCGGGACGCCGCTTTTGCTGCTCATCATCGGCGGGCTGGCGATCTCCGAGGTCGCCCACTTCGGCCAGGGCACGTATCACGTGCAGCTGAGCATCCCGGTGCGCGGCCACTCGGTCGAGATCTCGCTCGATTCTGGAGATCTGCGCGTGCGTCAGCTGGCAGCCCCGCAGCTCCAGCTCGCAGGGACTGCCAGGTACGCGCTTGTGCGTTCCACGGTGACCTCGCGCACCACCCGCTCCGGGGTCACGGTGGCCTCCGCCTGCCACTTCGTGTCGCTGGTGTGCTCGTTCGATTACCAGGTCGGGATGCCCGCGGGCACGGTCGAGACCTTCTCAAGCGGTCAAGGCGACATCACGGTCACCGGGATCACCAATCCCGTCGTGACCGCCTCGGAGGGCGCGGGCAATATCACATTGACCTTCACGCGTGTCCCCAACCGGGTCCAAGTCACCGACGCGTTCGGCGAGGTGAGGATCGTCCTGCCACGAGGTCTGACGGTCTACAACGTGATCACGCACGCCCAGTTCGGCAATGCCACAATCGGGGTGCCGACGAGCTCTCTGTCCAAGCACGTCATCAACGTGACCAACTCCTCGGGAGACATCGTCATCTCGAGCTAGCCGGGGGAGCAGCCGGGACGGCGCTGCGCGAGAAGACGTTGATCAGGTTGCCCTCGGGATCGGCGAAGATCATCGCCCGGGTGCCCCACGGCTGGTTGGTTGGCGCCATCACCCAGTCGACGCCGAGGGCCGCGATCCGCTCGTACTCGGCGTCGACGTCGTCGACCAGGAAGTCGAGCACGAAGCCGGAACGGCGGCATGGCTTGCCAGTCCGCGCCGCCTGGCTCTCCTGGTACTCGGTGAAGCGCCGCTTACTGAATCCGACCGACACCTGGCCGACCGGCACTTCGACGTAGTACTCGTTCAGCGCGACCGACGTCTGCATCAGCGCGGCATAGAACGCGGCAAGCCTTTCCACGTCGTCGGTCACAATACGGCTCTGCACGAGTTCCATGCAGACTAGGACGACGTACCGGGAGCGAAAGTGACAACTAGCGCGGCTTGGCGTAGGAGGCTTGTCACTTTTTTCTGAGCTACCTCGTCCAGTAGGGAGGCCAAGGGGAGGTACCAGGCCACGAGCACGAGGGGTGCGGCATGGATGGCGAACAAGTCAGCGAAGCCTACGTCGAGCACAGGCCTTACCTGGTCGACTTGGCGTTCCGCATGCTTGGCGACATCGGGGCGGCCGAAGATGTCGTGCAAGACGCGTTCTCCCGGTTGATGCGAGCCGACATCGACGAGATCGAGGATGTGCGCGGCTGGCTGATCGTGGTGACCAGCCGCCTGTGCCTCGACCAGATCAGGTCGGCCCGCTCCCGCAGGGAGCGAGCGCACGACGCCGGCGAGATCGAGTACGTCGGCTCGAGGCTGCCGGCGGGTGACCAACCCGAACTCGCCGATCCGGCCGACCGCGTCACATTCGACGACAGCGTCAGGCTGGCCCTGCTCGTTGTGCTGCAACGACTCAGCCCGGCCGAGCGAGTCGTCTTCGTGCTTCATGACATTTTCCGCATGCAGTTCGACGACGTCGCGGAGACAGTCGGCCGCACGGCCGCGTCCTGCCGCCAGCTCGCCAAGCGCGCGAGGCAGAAGATCGCGGCCGGTCAGGACGGGGTGCGCTTCGACGTCGGGCTGGCCGAGCACCGCATGGTCACCGAGAAGTTCATCGCGGCGTGCGCCAGCGGCGACCTGTCCGGGCTACTCGAAGTGCTCGCGCCCGACGCTTGGGGCGGCCTGGATGCTGGGCCCGGCGCCCTCGAATCTTTCATCTTGGTCCATGGTGCAGATCGAGTCGCAGCGAACTTGCTGCGCTTCTGGGGCCCGCCCGCCACGCTGGTTTCGCATCCAATCGGCGGCCAGCCGGCCCTGCTCGGGTTCTTTGGCCGCGAGCTTGCCGGCGTGCTGGTCTTCAATATGACCGACGAGCTCATCCAG
>Ga0126381_100011259_pt1 | contig 10107 bp, 9 predicted proteins | sample PanSoiMetPlot_28_FD_96465 | JGI IMG/M metagenome (GOLD analysis project Ga0126381, IMG submission 96465) | Tropical forest soil microbial communities from Panama - MetaG Plot_28 | ecosystem: Environmental > Terrestrial > Soil > Tropical forest > Bulk soil | place: Panama | collected 2016-02-17 | reverse complement strand
GAGAGCGATATCCTGTGCACATCGCGCAACGCGGTCAAGGTGGTGAACTCGATTCCGCGCGAGAAGCCGGTTCTGTTTCTGCCGGACCGAAATCTTGGCAACTACGTGCAGCGGCAAACCGGCCGCGAGAACATGCGGATCTGGCAGGGCACATGCATGGTGCACGCCACATTTCCCGCGCGGCGCGTCGCCGAGGCGCGACTTGAGCATCCGGATGCGGAGTTGATCGCACATCCGGAGTGCCCGGAGAACGTGCTCGCGATGGCGGACTTCGTCGGGTCCACGTCCGCGCTGATCGAATATTGCAACCGGAGCCGGGCGGACGAATTCATTGTCATGACGGAAAGCGGAATTCAATACTCGCTGCACCGGCTTCTGCCTCACAAGCGGTTCTATTTTGTCGCCAACGAGAACTGCAACTGCAGCGAGTGCCCGTACATGAAGCTGAACACGCTCGAAAAGCTGCGCGACTGCCTGCTGAACCTCGAGCCGCGCGTGGAGCTCTCGCAAGAGCTGATGGAGCGGGCGCTGATTCCGCTTGAGCGGATGCTCGCCCTGAAATGAATGACACCGCTCGTCGACAGCTTCGGCCGCGCGCACGATAATCTGCGTATCAGCGTCACCGACCGCTGCAACATCCGGTGCTTCTACTGCATGCCTGAAAGCGGCGTGCAGTTCGTGGATCGCCGCGAGATTCTGGATTTCGAAGAGATCGAGCGCTTCGTGCGCATTGCGGCCGGCTTGGGCATCAATAAGCTGCGCATCACGGGCGGAGAGCCACTGGTGCGGCGCGATCTGCCGAAACTGGTGCGGCGCCTCGCGGCGGTCCCGGGAATCCGCGACCTGGCGCTGACCACCAACGGCGTCCTGCTCCCGCAGTTGGCTGAGCCGCTCTACGCAGCAGGCTTGCGCCGGATCAATGTTCATCTGGACACGCTGGATCGCGAGCGTTTTCGCCAGATCACACGACGCGACGAACTGCCGAAAGTGATGGCCGGGCTCGACGCCGCCATGCGGCTCGGCTATTCGATCAAGATCAACGCGGTCGCGGTGAAGAACCTGGTTGAGCCGGACATTGTGCCGCTGGCGCAATTCGGGCGCGAACACGGAATCGAGGTGCGGTACATCGAGTTTATGCCGCTCGACGCGCAAGAGCTGTGGGACCGGAGCAAGGTCCTGATGGCGGACCAGATCATCCAAACGCTTTCGTCAGCGATCGCGGCGTTGGTTCCGGTCCCGGATCCCGATCCGCGCGCTCCGGCTTCGGAGTACAGTTTTGCCGACGGCATCGGCCGAGTGGGTTTCATCGCATCCGTAAGTCGTCCGTTTTGCTTGAACTGCAACCGCATCCGCCTGACGGCCGATGGGAAGCTCCGCTACTGCCTCTTCGCGCTGCAGGAGGACGACGTGAAGTCGTTGATGCGGGGTGGAGCGAGCGACGCCGAAATTAGCGACCTGGTTCGGCGCAATGTCGCGGGTAAGTGGGAAGGGCACGAGATCAACTCCGCGAAGTTCGTCGCCCCGCCGCGGCCGATGTACTCGATCGGGGGATAGGAGCAAAGGTGCAAAAGGAGCAAAGGAGCATCGGGCCGCACGGTCTCCTTTACTCCTTTGCTCCCCATGTACTCCTTTGCTCCCCATGGCAACCTACTTGCTCACCTTCAGGCTGGTTATGTTCAGCACCGATCCGTTGGAGTCGGCTGGCGAGGCGGGACTGCGGTACGTAATCGGTGGAGGGGCCTGCATCCGGCGCTTACGGTGGGGGAAGTCTTTCCGGTATACGGGACCTGACGGGAAGCCGTTGCGCGATCCTAAGCATCTGGCGCGCATTCGTTCGCTGGCAATTCCACCCGCCTGGCGCGACGTCTGGATCTGTCGTTCAGCCAACGGCCACCTTCAAGCGTATGGATGGGACGCGCGCGGGCGTAAGCAGTATCGCTATCACCCCGAGTATCGCGCGGTGCGCGACCAGGCGAAGTTCAGCCGTATGATCGCTTTCGGCACGGTGTTGGCGCTCATCCGGCGCGGTGTCGAACGCGACCTGGAGCTCCGCGGTCTGCCGAAGCAAAAGGTACTGGCCACGGTCATCCGGCTGCTCGAAACGACGGCCATCCGTATCGGCAATGACGAATACACCGAAGAGAACGGATCGTTCGGGCTGACCACGCTGCGCAACCGGCACGTACGCATCGAAGGCGCCAAACTGATGTTCCACTTCCGCGGCAAGAGCGGGCAGGAAGCTTCCATCGAGCTGACCGATCGCCGGCTGGCGCGTATCCTGCGGCAGTGCCAGGAACTTCCGGGCTATGAGCTGTTCGAGTATGTCGACGCGATCGGCGAGACCTGCCGTGTGGACTCGGCGGACGTCAATCGGTACATCCGCGAGCTCTCGGGGCAGGACTTCACGGCCAAAGACTATCGCACCTGGACCGGCACGGTGCTGGCGGCGCGCGAGTTGCATACTATCGGGCCGGCGCACTCCGAGACGGCAGTCAAGCGGAATGTTGTCGCCGCTACCAAGCGAGTCGCACAGCAGTTGGGAAATCGTCCGGCCACGTGCCGTAAGTATTACATTCATCCGGCCGTGCTCGAAGCCTACAGCGAAGACAAGCTGGACGAGATGATGCAGCGCGGCGAGCAGCAGAACAGCGCCTACGCAGGATCAGGCCTCAAGCCGGAAGAATACTGTGTCATGGTGGTGATTGCGGAATACCAGCAGAAACTGGCGAAGGCGGCGTAAAGACAGCCTCGCCGGCGACAAGATCGCCGGCGTTACACGAGTTCGGAATCCAACACTTCGCGCACTTTCAACAGCAGCACGTCCGGAGTGAATGGCTTGTGCAGAAACGCGCGCGGTGCTTCGCCGTTCGCCGTAAAGGCATTATCGCGGTAACCCGACATGTAGAGGATCTTCAGGCCCGGCGTGCGGCTGGCGAGTTCGCGGCCAAGTTCGAAGCCGCTCATTTGCGGCATCACGATATCGGTCAGAACCATATCGATTTTGTGGGCGTTCTTTTCATAGATCGCCAGCGCCGCGCCGCCGTTAGCCGCTTCCATCACTTCATATCCGTTGGTTTTGAGAACGGCAGAAACCAGCCGGCGCACGCCCTCTTCATCGTCCACCAGCAGGATCGTCTCCGAGCCTTTCGAGGAGAGCTTGCGCACGGGTTCAGTAACGGGCTCGCTGACCCGCGGCAGATAGATCTCGAAAATCGTGCCGCAGTTGGGCTGGCTGAACACCGTTACCTGGCCTTCGCATTGGCGGACTGTGCCGTACACGGTGGCCAGACCGAGGCCGCTTCCTTTTCCCGGCGCTTTGGTGGTGAAGAAGGGCTCGAACAGACGGGAGCGCGTCTCGGCGTCCATGCCTTTGCCGGTATCGCTGATGGCGAGCATTACGTAAGAGCCCTGTCCCGAAGGTTCGCCCGCGGAAGGGCGACCGGCGCCCACAGCTCCGGCTGCGATTTTTGCCCCGACACTATCGAGCTCCACGTTCGCCGTTTCGATGACCAGCTTGCCTCCATGCGGCATGGCATCGCGTGAGTTGGTTGCGAGATTCACCACCACCTGCTCCACCTGGGATGGGTCGGCCTTCACGCGACCGACTCCGGGAGCCTGCAGCAGGATCAGCTCGATATTTTGGCCGAGCAAACGCCTCAGCATGGGTTCCATGCCGGAGATCACGGCGTTGAGGTCGATCACGCGCGGCTGCGCCGAGGAGCCTTTGCTAAATGCCAGCAAATGGCGTGTAAGAGCGGCGGCGCGTTCGCCCGCATAGATGATCTCGTCGATGAAGCGGCGCATCGGGCTATTGGCCGGCACTTCCGCGCGCATCAGTTCGGCGTAGCCGGTGATGACCGTCAGGACATTATTGAAGTCGCCCGCGACACCGCCCGCGAGCCGGCCCACGGCGTCCATTTTCTGCGCGTGTGTGGCCTGTTCTTCCAACTGGCGGCGCTTGCTGATATCGCGGAAGACCAGGATGCCGCCACGGATCCGCCCGTTGCTGTCGCGCACGGGCGACGCGCTGTGCTCGATGGGGACCTCGGCGCCGGCGCGCGAAACCAGGGCGGCACCGCCCAGCGCCGCCATGGCCCGATCGTGCAGCGCGCGGTCGAGCGGATTTTCGAGCGGCTCGTGGGTGCGCTCATTTACGATCTTCAATACCTCGCCGGCCGCTTTGCCGCGGGCCTGCTCGACCGTCCACCCGGTCAGCGTTTCGGCCACTGCGTTGAGGAACGTGATGCGGCCATCATGATCCGTGGTGATCACGGCGTCGCCGATGCTGGCGAAGGTGGAGGCAAGAAGGCGGCGGCTGTCGCGCCACGCGGCCGTCACCCAGGTCAGCAGCGAAGCCATCACCACGAAGATGATCAGCCGCGCCAGAATACTCCAGGAGGGCGTAGTGGCTTCGGGATCCGGCCGCAGAAAGAAATACAGGATGGCGAGAGCGGAGGCGCCGGTTGCTGTGAGCCCGCCTCCGCGCCCGTAATACCACGCGCTGACCCAGACGGCGGCAAAGAAAAGGACGAAAATATCTTCCTCGATATAGGGCCGCACGATGAGCGAGCCCAATAGCGCGACCGAAGTCAGCGCCAAGGCTACTACACTGCTGTTCAGGGGCGAGCTTTTGAAAGGATTCAGTTCCACCCGTTATTTCGATTGTGCGGCTTGAGCACCCCGGAAAACTACTGAGGGTGATGGGCCGCCGGTATCCTTTCATACAGGGATGGCGCGCCTGGAGGCCGAGTTTTCCACCGGCGGTGTATCCACAGCCACTGGTCGGGATAGGCGCGGATCACGTCCTCCAATACCGTCTGCAAAGCTTGCGTATCCCGGGCAATATCACCGCTCATAGGGACTGGCGGATAGAAGCGTAGCACGTATCGCCGTTCTGATTCCAACCAGAGAGCGAATCCAGGGATGGCAGCCGCGCCGCTGTGCGCCGCGAATTTGGCGAAGCCGGTCGATGCGCAAGCCGGTAAGCCGAAGAAATCGACAAACAAACCGGAATCTGCCGTGGTGTTCTGGTCGATCAAAATGCCGACCGCGTCATTACCTGCCAGCGCGTGCAGGATGGATCGTGCGAACCCGCGCTTGCCTATGAGACAGTTGCCGCTGAGCGCGCGCCGGTGCTCGACCAGACGATCGATGAGCACATTGTCGAGCGGGCGGACGACAACGTTCATGGGCGCATACAGCAGCGCCCAGGCAAAGGCGCTCAGCTCCCAATTGCCGAGGTGCGCCGTAGCAAACAGCAAGCCGCGGCCTTCGCGAAGCGCCGCTTCCACGTGCTCGGCGCCCTCGATGCGAATCCAGCGGGAGACGTTTTCGCGCCGGAGAGAAGGGAAGCGCGCGAACGCCAGCGCTACGCGAGCGATCGAGCGGAACACGCCGTCTACGATCTCGATGTGCCGGCGTGTGCCCAACTCCGGCAGCGCGAGCGAGAGATTGCGCATCGCCACAATCCGCAGCCGCGGAACGGCACGGTCGAGCGCGCGGACATAGAGGCGCGACAGCCGCTCCGCCACCGGGAGCGGCGCCCATTCTAGCGATTTGAGGACGAACAACACGAGACCGTATTCAAGGCAGTCGCGTGTAGTGGAGCGGTCAGAGCGTGCCAACCTCTTAGCTTATAGCTATCAGCTATCAGCCATCAGCACAAGGCGAATCGCTGACTGCTGATAGCTTGGTTACGCGTGCTTTTCGCGATGCGGGCGGACGGTGAACAGGCCGCCGATCCCCCAGACCATCAGAAAGACGAACACGAACCCGATCACCAGGTCCGAAATGGGTTGCGTAAAGAGTTCCGGGATGGGCAGGAAGCCCATCAATAGCCCGAATGCGACGGCGAGGGCGTGCCAATACCACGGTTCGGATCCAAAGTAGAAGAGCAGCCAGGCGGGAATGGCCAACGCGGCCAGGTACACCAGAATAGCGACGAAGCTAAACATGGCTCTAGCCTCCTGCGAGTATTGTAGATCTAAATAACGGAGTTGTGAATCCTAAATACCGCGAGCGTGAAAGATTCGGGTACATGCTTCGACCGCTCCGCTCACTCACGGGACCGTGAAAAATCCGGGGACATTGCGGGGTAGCGTTTCGAAATCCTTCCGCTGCAACGCGCGGCAGGAGTGTCCCCGCATTTTTTCACAGTCCCTCACGTTCGCGGCTCCGTGTCGAGTGTATTCCAGCACCGGAGCTTTCACTCCCACTACCATAAGCTTGTGCGCGCTCTCGTATTCGCTCTTGCTCTGCCTCTGCTTGCACAGCAATCCCAGAACCCCTCGCCAATGGTCGAGCACACACGCGAGCATCCGCGGCTCACGCAGCAATCGCCGTCCGGCCGCCGCGAGATGCTCACCGTCGGAAAGCTGTTCATTCCGTCGAAACTGGCCGGACGGAAGCGATTGCCGCTCGTAGTGCATTTCCACGGCGCAGGCTGGGTGGCGGAAATCGCGGCCGCTCGCAACAACTGCTGTGCCGTCATCTCGGTCCAGAGCGGTTCCGGTTCGGGGACCTATGCGCAGCAATTCGCCGATCGGGCCCTGTTCGGCAACATGCTGCGCGAGGCATCAGAAAAATCGGGCGTATCGTTCGATTCCATCTGGCTGACGGCGTGGAGCGCGGGCCACGGCGCGATCCGCTCGATTCTGAAAACGCCGGAATATTACGGCCGCGTCGACCGGGTTCTTCTCATCGATGGACTCCACACCGGGTACACGGGCGGCAAACCCGGTCCGGTCGAATCTCAGCTCGACAGCGGTCATCTCGAGATTTTCCTGCGGTTCGCTCGAGATGCCGTCGCCGGCCGCAAGACGATGATCGTCACGCACTCCGAAATCTTTCCCGGCACCTTCGCCAGTACGACCGAAACCGCCGATTGGCTGCTCGCCCAACTTGGGGTAAAGCGGAGACCAATGGTTCGTTGGGGACCCATGGGTACACAGCAGTTGAGTGAGGTGCGCACGGGAAGATTCCTGCTGATCGGGTATGCCGGTAACTCCGCGCCCGATCATGTCGACCAATTTCACTCGTTTCCAGAATTTCTCAGCTGGCTGAAGAAGTAGATCCTCGACCCGCGCGATAGATCAGGATTCCCAACCCGTTGCTCACGGCGACCACGGAGCAGATCTTCGCGGCGAATGCGCCCCGGCTCACCACGTCGACAATCGGGTAAACGGCAATGAACAACGAGACCATACTCGAGACCAGGCCCGCGGCGGAAACCGCCCTGACCCAGAGCGGCAGCCGCGCGCGCAGAGCCGCTCGTCCCAGCAGCGGCAGCGCGAAGAGCCCGATGTACGCGATTGCGTAAAGCGCTACAGACGCCTCGGCCAATGTCTGGTTCGCCTCCTGCTCGCGCACGCCCAACATACTCAGCAGAATCAGCGCCGTAACCAGCAGCGCCACAAAAACGATCGAATTCACCGGTGTGCGACGGCGTGGATGAAGTTGCGCGAACCAGCGCGGGACCATACGATCCCATCCGGCTGTCATGGGCAGTCGTGTGAGGCCGGTGAAGATCAGGCTCGCGGCGGCGATATTGCGGGCCATCACCAGAAAGATGGCGAACGGCGCTGCCATGGCCGCGCGCCCGGTCGTGCCGAGCGCCAGCCGGATGGTCTGCGGGATGGGGCCGATCACGTTAATCGGCTGACTACCCACAAACGTGAGCACACTGCTCGTTCCGAGAATGAACATCACGGCGATGATCGGCGCCGAGATCGCGACCGACCGCCCGATGGTGCGCGCCGCGCTGTGGCATTCTCCGGCGAGGATCGCGACATATTCGAACCCGCTCAGCGCGCCAGCGCACATCTGCCCGAAAATCGCCAGTGTGTACCAGTTCGCCTCCGGAGGCTGCCAGGGAAACGCATCATAGGAGGCGATGCGGCCGCGCCAGAGCGCCCAGAACGGCAGAGCGAGCAGAACGGCGTAGCCGATCATGACCAGAACGCTTCCGGCGTTATGCAGCCACTTGCTGATATCGAGCCCGTGAGCGGCCACCAGCGCGATGGCCGCCACGATCCCGCCAGTGATCGCCAGCGTCGCGATCTTGCTGGCGGGCAGCCAGTCCGCGCGCCCGTTCAGCATGTATGCGAGGTCTGTGGGAACCACGAACACGATCGCGCCCATTACGATTACGCCATAAACCCAGAGGTTCCACGCCGTGAGGAAGCCGGCCATTTCCCCAAAACCTGCCTTGGCCCACTGGTAGAGACCGCCTTCGAGCGGCATCAGTCCGTTGAGATAGATCACTACCACGCCGAGAGGGACATAGAACAGCGCCATTGCGAGCAGCCAGAAGATAGCATGAGAGCGGCCCAGCTTGGCGGCGATTCCGACCCAACTCGAACCGACCACGCAGAGCACCTGTGCCAGCACGAGGTCCGCCAGCCCGAGCTCGCGCCGCAGCTCAGTCTGCTGCTGCTGCGGCGAGGCGGACATCAGTAAAGACCTTTGACAAACCCGCCATCGACGGCGATGGCGGCTCCCGTGATGTAGCTCGCGCGTTCGGACGCGAGGAAGACAACCACGTTGGCAAATTCGTCCGGCTGTCCGACGCGGCCGAGCGGCGATTGACGGGCCCAGCGGGCTTCGATCTCCTCCGGCGGAACTCCATCGCGTTTGGCAAGAGCTTCACGCAGGTCGAGCAGCCGGGCCGTGGCGGTATAGCCGGGGCACGCGCTATTCACGAGCACATTGTACGGCCCGTACTCGTTCGCGAGCGACTTCACCAGGCCGCTCACGCCGCTGCGCACTGCGTTGGAGAGAATCAGGCCATCGATCGGCTGCTTCACACTAACGGACGTGATGGCGATGAACCTGCCCCATCGGCGCGCCTGCATCAGGGGCAGCGTTTCTTTCGCGAGATAGACGGTGCTCAACAGGTTCAGCTCGCTTGTTCGCTGCCAATCCTCGTCCGTGGTGTCGGCGAACGATTTCGAGGGTGGTCCGCCGGCATTGGCCACGCAGATGTCGACGCGCCCGAAGTGCTGCTTAACATCCGCGACGAAGCTGCGGACCTGCTCGTGCGAAGTGACGTCGAGAGCTCGCACGAAGACATCGATGGCGGTTTCGGTGCGGATCTCCTCGGCGGTCTTATGGAGCGTGGACTCTGTGCGGGCGCATAGCGCCACGCGTGCGCCTTCCCGCGCCAGGCCGAGCGCGACTGCCTTACCTAGTCCCTGGCTGGAAGCGGCCACAATGGCAACGCGATCTTTCAGTCCGAGATCCATGTGAATCCGGCGGTTACTTGCGCCGCAGGTAATCGTCCGTCTTATTCACCCAATCATGGCGGATCGGGCTGAAGATATCGAGATCAACGACGTCCTCCAGCGCTTCGGCGCTGTGGGGCACGTTTGAGGGAATGTGCAGCACCTGTCCTTTGTTGACGACGATCTCCTTGCCCTGAATCTTGAACTTCAGCGCGCCTTCCAGAATGTAAGTGAGCTGTTCGCTCTCATGCGAATGCTCAGGTACGATTCCGCCTTTGGCGATGAAGATTTGGGCGACCATCGCCTTCTCGCCGCAAACGAACTTGCGCCCGATGCTGTCGTTCAGGACTTCCTTTTCCATCTCGTCCCAGGTGTAGAGGTTCATAGGTAGACATTGTACAGGAGGGGGCGGGACCCAAAGGCGAAGCGGATCGCTGCACACCGCCCGCTCGAAATCCTTCGCTACAATAGAACAACCCCAGGAGGGCTCGCTTGCACCCACGCCGCATTGTGTGTGTCCTTTTTCTGCTTGCCGGCGTTCTGGCCGCACAAAGCATCTGGAAGATCGCTTCGGCCCCACCCGCCTCGTGGCAGCGCGACCGCGTAAACGATCTGGCGGCACGGCGCAAAGCGGTCCTCGAACAGATCGGCAAGAAAGGCATTCTCGTTCTCTTCGCCGCCGAGCCACGCAATTATGCCGGCGACGTGGATTGGCCTTACCGCCAGGAAAACGACTTCTTCTATCTCACCGGTATATCGCAGCCGGGAAGCACGCTTGTTCTCGTGGCGGCCGGCGAGAAGGTGCACGAGATTCTCTTCGTTTCCCCATCCAACCCGGAGCGCGAGAGCTGGACCGGGCACATCCTCACGGCGGCTGAGGCGCGGG
>Ga0126381_100011256_pt1 | contig 10108 bp, 9 predicted proteins | sample PanSoiMetPlot_28_FD_96465 | JGI IMG/M metagenome (GOLD analysis project Ga0126381, IMG submission 96465) | Tropical forest soil microbial communities from Panama - MetaG Plot_28 | ecosystem: Environmental > Terrestrial > Soil > Tropical forest > Bulk soil | place: Panama | collected 2016-02-17 | reverse complement strand
GCACCGAGCCCGTCACCGATCCGGCGATCACGAGCCTCGAGGCCAAGGTCGAGATCGTGGCGGATGACGCGCTCGCGCAATATTATCCGCGCGCCTGGCCGGCGGAGGTCGAGGTAGTCACGCAAGGCGGCACCATGCGCGAGCGCGTCATCGAGGCGTTGGGCGATCCGGAGAGGCCGCTCGGCGATGCAGAGCTCGACGCCAAGGCGCATCAGGTGCTCGACCCCCTGATCGGCCGAGAGGCCGCCGGAAAGCTGATCGAGGTCGGCCGCCGCGGGCTCACCGACCCAGCCGGCTGCCGTGCGCTCGCCGGCGCATTCGCCGACTGCTTCGCTTAAGCATTTTCCGGAAAAGTGGACGCTGGTTTTCCGATAGAAAATGCGACAACCAAGTAGAATCTTGAGGAACAGGAGAATGAGCACAAACCTCGCCGAGGCCGCGGTGCCGGGCACGCCCGATCCGGAGCTGATCGACGATCTGGTTGCCGCCAACCGGATTCTCAGCGATCACGGCGTGCTCGATGCCTACGGCCATGTCAGCGCCCGCGACCGCACGAGCCCGCAGCACTATTGGATCTCCCGCAGCATGCCGCCCGCGCAGGTGACCGCCGCCGACATCATCGCTTGCGACCTCGACAACAAACCGTTGCGCGCCGGCGAGACCCGTCTGTTCTTCGAGCGGGTGATCCATGGCGAGATCTACAAGGCGCGCCCCGACGTGATGGCGGTCGTGCACAATCATTCGCCCGGCCTCATTCCGTTCTGCAACAGCGATACGCGGCTGCGTCCCATGGTGGGCAATGCCGCCTTCCTGGGCGAGGGCGCGCCGGTGTTCGACATCCGCACCATCGACGACGAGGGCGACCTCAACATCTGCACGGTGGCGCAAGCGCAGGGGCTTGCCCGCGCCCTCGGGTCGCAGTGGCTCGTGCTGCTGCGCGGTCACGGCGCGGTCGCGGTCGGCAATTCGATCCGCCAGATGGTGCGCCATGCCATCATCGCGGAGACCAACGCCCGCTATCAGCTGCAGGCCGCGCTGCTCGGGCCGATCCATTTCCTGACCGACAGCGAGATCGCGTTCGCGCGCCGCTCGCAGCCCAAGGACCCCGACCGCGCCTGGCGCCTCTGGAAAGAGCGCGCCATGCGCAAATCGTAGCCGACAAGTCCCCGCTCGTCCCCGCGGAAGCGGGGACCCAGTGCTTTGCTGCAAGAACTGGACCCCCGCTTGCGCGGGGGTGAGCGGTGTTTGGAGCATGGTGGGTCAAGCTTCTGCCGTTGCCCACCGCGGCGGTGAGACATCATCGCCGTTTTCCAGCTTGCAGGTTGCGACTATTCTGGTGACGCGTGGGCAACCGCGAAGCCGCGGTTGCCCACCTACAAAGAGGGAAGGCGCCGATGCGCTGGTCCAACCTTTCGCCGATCGTCGGCGCGACGATGCTTCTGAGCCTGCTTTACACGCCGGCCCTCGCCCAGGACTCCGTCGCCCAGTTCTACAAAGGCAAGCAGATCAATCTCTATGTCGGCTCCTCGGCGGGCGGCGGCTACGACACCTATGCGCGGCTCCTGGCGCGCCGCTTTGGCGCCGCCATTCCGGGCAATCCGGCGGTCGTGGTGCAGAACATGCCGGGCGCCGGCAGCAACAAGCTTGCCGGCTATATCTATTCGGTTGCCCCCAAGGACGGCACCGCGATCGGCGCGATCTTTTCCGGCGCGATCCTGCAGCCGCTGATCGGCGATCCGGTCCAGCACGATCCGAGCAAGTTCATCTATCTGGGCAATGCCAATGACGAGGCGTTCCTGTGCCTCGCCCGCAGCGATGCGCCGATCAAGAGCTTCAAGGATGCGTTGAGCCATGAGCTGATCCTGGGCGCCACCAACGAAGGCGGCTCGACGCGGGATTTCGCCGCCATGCTGGACAATCTCGTGGGCGCGAAGCTGCGCATCGTCACGGGTTATCCGGGCAGCAACGAGATCCTGCTGGCGCTCGAGCGCAACGAGGTGCAGGGCGCCTGCGGGCTCGGCTGGTCGAGCGTGGCGCCGCAACGCGCGCGGCTGCTCGATTCCGGGCTCATCCGCATCATCCTGCAGCTCACCAATACCGGCCATCCGGAGATGAGCCGGATGGGCGTGCCGCTGGCCGCCGAGTTCGCCAAGAACGAGGACGACCGCAAGGCGATGGAGCTCATCTTCAGCCAGCTGACCTTCGGACGGCCCTATATCCTGCCGCCCGGGGTTCCCGCCGACCGGGTCGCGGCGCTGCGGGCCGCCTTCATGTCGGCGCTCACCAACAAGGATACGATTACAGAGGCGCGCACCATGCAGCTCGACCTCGATCCGCTCGCCGGCGATGCGGTTCAGACCGAAGTCGCCAAGGCCTACGCGATGCCGGCGCGGATCATCGAGCGGGCCCGCGCGTCGCTGGTGTACCGGCCGTAGCGGCGCACCGTGCTGGGCACCATCTTCGCTGACATCTCGCTCGCCGAGCTTGCGCTGATCGCGCTCGCGGCGCTCGTCACCTCGGTGGTGGGCGGCGTGTCGGGCTATGGCACCGGCGCCCTGATGCCGCTCGTCCTGGTGCCGATCATCGGCCCCGCCCCGGTGGTGCCGATCATCACGCTGTCGAGCCTGTTCTCGAACGCGGGGCGCAGCGCGGCGTTCGCCCGGGCGATCGATTACCACCGCGTGCTGATCGTGCTCGCGACCGCGCTGCCGACCTGCGTGCTGGGCGCCTGGGGCTTCACGCTGCTCACCGGGCGCGGCGCCGCGTTCGTGATCGGCGGCATGCTGGTCTTGACCGTGCCGCTGCGGCGGCTCCTGCGCCGCCGCGGCTTCAAGCTCACGGACGGCGCGCTCGCGGCGGCCTCGAGCGGTTACGGGGCGCTGGTCGGCGGCACCACCGGCGCCGGCATCGTGCTGCTTTCGCTGCTCATGGCGGCCGGCCTCGAAGGCGGCGCCGTGATCGGCACCGACGCCATGATCTCGATCGTCATCAGCCTGGCCAAGCTCACGGTCTTCGGCTTTGCCGGGGTGATGACCCCGCAGGCGATCGCGATCGCGCTCATCATCGGGATCATCGCGCTGCCCGGGTCGTTCCTGGCCAAGCTCCTGGTCGAGCGCATGCCGCTCCACCTGCACGGCGCGATCCTCGACGCCGTGGTGATCGCCGGCGGCGCCACCATGGTGATCGGGGCCCTGCTGGCACCGACTCCCACCCGCGCGCAGGAGCACAAAGATCGCGAGTTTCAGGAATGCACGGACTGTCCGGAAATGATCGGCATTCCGGCGGGCGAGTTCGTGATGGGAAGCCCGCCCGGCGAGGCGGGGCGCTTCGACAACGAGGGCCCGCAGCATCCGGTCTCAGTCGCGGCCTTTGCGCTCGGCAAGTATGACGTGACGAGCCAGCAGTTCCTGCTGTTCCTGCGCGAGACCGGCTATCAGCCCGCGCCCTGCGATACGGTGCTGGGGCTCGGCTGGCGCATTCCGCGCAAGGGGCTTGCCCAGGCGCCGTCGCTCGACGAGCCGCGCAAATGGCCGGCGGTCTGCCTCGATTGGCGCGATGCGGAAGCCTATATCGCCTGGCTCAACGCGCGGGTGCGCCACCAGCATCCGGAGCGGCCAGCAACCGACAATCCCTACCGGCTGCCCAGCGAGGCGGAATGGGAATATGCGGCGCGCGCGGGCACCAGGACAGCGCGCTGGTGGGGCGATGCGATCGGCCGCAACCACGCCAATTGCAACGGCTGCGGCAGCCCCTTCGACAATCGCCTCCTGGCCGACGTGGACGCGTTCGCTCCCAATCCGTTCGGCCTCTACAACATTCTCGGCAACGCCTGGCAATGGACCCTCGACTGCTGGCATCCGAACTACGCGGGCGCCCCGCGCGAGGCGCACGCCTGGACCGAGCCGGGCTGCAGCCGGCACGTGATCCGGGGCGGCTCATGGAACAACGTGCCGGCCTTCGTGCGATCGGCGAGCCGCAGCAGCAGCGCCCACAACAGCGGAGTCTATGATTATTCGAGCCTCTCCGGCTTTCGCGTCGCCCGCGATCTGCCGTGACCCCTACCGCTCGCGTCTTTTCCCGGGCAAGGAGCAACGCGAAGCGTTGCGCCGCAGACCCGGGATCGTTCCAACCTCGGAGCTCGTAACGGTCCCGGGTAGAGTCACGACGCTACCGCAACGCGTCCCGCGTATCGAGGTTCAGCGTCAGCTCCATCACCTCCGCGTAGCGGCCTGGCGGCAGCGTGAAGGGCGAGGACAGCAGCACCGCATTGCGGGCGCTGCGGGCGATGTCCTGCCAGGCTTGGTCGGAGGCGAAGCGGGAGTCCTGCACGATGTCTGCCCTTCTCACGACGCCCGCGCCCGTGATCTCGACATGGATCAGGACCGAGAAGGTCCGGTTGCCCAACGCCGCAAGATCAGGGCCCCAGCGGCGCTCGACCTGGGCGCGGATGAAGTCGCCGATCGCGCGCGGCCCGTTGACGGCATCGCTGACGGGCGCCACGCGCGAGGGGCTTGCCGCACTCTGCGATGTGTTCGGATCGCTGCCCGACTGCCGCAGCTTCGCCAGCCGCTGCAGCTTCAGATCGAGCTCGTCGGGATGAGGCTCGGCAGGCGCAATCTCGGAGGCCGCGGCCGGCGATGATTCCGATCCGGTCACCCTCTGGGGAGCATACACCCGCTCGGGCGAGGGCGGGTCGCCCGAGCGATCGCCCACCACGATGACGTCGAGCGGTATGATCTGGGTGATCGCCTGGCTGTCGAGCATCAGGATGACCGGCAGCAGCATGAGCGCGTGCAAGGCCACCGAGCAGGCAAGCCCGAGGGCCGACTTTGCAGGCTCCTCGCCGCTCGCGTCAGCCATCGTTGCGCGGTCGTGTTGCATCATGGAAATGAGGCGCACCGTCCAGCGGTCATCGGCAACCTTCGCCCCGCACGATCTTGCCACAAAGGAATTCGCCGGTCGACACATCTTGGTAGCCGCCACCAAGGCCGCATTGCTTTGCGGGTCGCGCAGTGATCCAATATTCGCGCCCCCAAAACCTCAGGAGGACATCATGATCCGATCCTACGCGCTTGCGACCGCTGCGGCGTTCGCGGCGCTCACGAGCGTCAACGCATTCGCGGCCGATCCGCTCCCGACCGAGACCCACAAGGTGCTGACCTGGGAGCTTGCGGTCGAAGCCGCGCAGGCGGCGATCGCCGCCTGCAAGCAGCAGGGCTACAACGTGTCGGTGACGGTTGCCGACCGGGAAGGCAATCCGAAGGTCTTCATCGTGCGCGACGGCCCGCGCGGCGTCGGCCCCGAGGTCACACTGCGCAAGGCCTATACGGCCGCCATGCAGCGGGTCTCGACCGCCGACTTCGGCAAGCGGGTTTCCCAGCCGAACGCCTTCAATCCCGGGCAGTTCGATGCCAAGCTCAGCCCCGGCCCGGGCGGCGTACCGATCAAGGTCGGCGACGACACCATCGGCGGCATCGCGGCGGCCGGCGCGCCCGGCGGCGACAAGGACGAAGCCTGCGCGATCGCCGGCCTCAACAAGATCAAGGACCGGCTGAACTAGACGAACGATCCCGGCAATCCAGTGCCCTGCGCTCTGGATTGCTTCGGCCCTTGCGGGCCTCGCAATGACGGTTCCGTTCGTCATTGCGAGGCCCAACGGGTCGGCGCGAAGCGCCGCCCGATGGTAAACTCCGGCCGAAGCAATCCAGGGCCACGCCCAACAAGACTCAATGTTGACAATTATCCAACCAATGGAGGAGACCTCTATGCGCAAACTGATCACCGCCGCTCCGACCGCCATCGCGATCGTGTTCGGGGCCTGGACCCTGTTACCGATGCAAGGTCACGACGCCGCGGCCCAGGGTGGGCCGATGCTCATCAACGCGATCAATCTCGAGATCCCGGCCGACATTTTCGACAAGTTCATGGAGGTAGCGAAGGAGAACGCGGTTGCTTCGGCCAAGGATCCCGGCTGCCGCGAATTCAGCATCGTGGTGTCGAAGGACGATCCGCACCACATCATGTTCTTCGAGGTCTACGACAACGAGGCGGGCGCCGAGTTCCACCGCAATACCGAGCATTTCAAGAAATTCCAGGCGATGACCCGCGACATGCCGATCAAGCGCGACATCAAGCGCTTCTTGTCGGTCTCGATGAACGTGCACGGGGCGTGAGCGCCGGCCCCGACCCGTTCACCCCCGCGGAAGCGGGGGCCCAGTTCTTGGCGCCAAAGTGCTGGGTCCCCGCTGCCGCGGGGACGAGCGGCTCAGAATCCGTGTAGCGGGCGCTCACTTGCACCCGTTCGCCACAGAGGTAAGCAGCGGGTTGAACTCCGCGGCCGTCAGGTACGAAGCAAACGTTCCGCCCGGGAAAGCCTGCGAGCCATCGGATTGAATGGCGCCGAAGGACGTGACGGCAATCAGGATGTTGTTGGTGGTGCTTTCGGTCGCACTGAGATTGACCACCCAGGGACCCCCGCTCATGCCAGTGGTCGCGTCGGTGATCGGTCCCCACTGCACCACCAGGTTCAACGCCGACCACGGTCCCATCGGAATCTCGTTCGAGAAGAACACGTAGCCGGGCGCCTTCTGCACGATCGCGGAGCTGAGAATATTCCCCGGGTAGCCGATCCGGTACGCGTAGCTGGCCTTGCCCTTCCAATCGAGCGCGTACTGCATCACGCCGGTCGGGCTCGTGCCTTTGACAAGGATCATCGCGTAGTCGTGCTGAAAGGCGGCGTTCAGCGCATCATTCTTCTGCTGCTGATTCATCGAGTTGTAGTTCGCCGGAACCGTCCATCCCGGATTGGTCTTGGCGCAGACGATGTCGAACGTGGTACCCGAGTCGTTCTGGTACTGAAGCCAGAACGTCCCCTTGGTCGCATCTGGCCATGGGCCCAGCGGATTGTCGGGCAGGTCGCGAAGGCAGTGCCCCGCAGTCAGCAGCACGCTCGGGGTGATGAATTCCGCCGTGCACAGGCCGATGGAGTTTGGATTGTCCTTGGTCGGCTCGGGAACGACCAGGAGGCCGACCCATTTGTAGGGTGCCTGGCTCGGGTTGCCGCTGGTCGCCACCGCGGCCGGAACTGCCGGCGTGATGATGCCACGCTGGGCAAGACGGGTTCCCGCACTTGGCGCAATGAGGCCGGATTTGCCTGGTGGGTTCGGCACTGCCGGATACGAGAACGTGCGAGCCAGGTTTGCCGTCGATGGAACGGCGCCGGTCGCGCCGATGTCTGCTCCGCCCGCCCGCAGGACGCCTGCACCGGCCACGATCGCGATGCACGCGGCGGCAATCGGCGGATAAGAGAAGCGCATGTCATCCCCCCTCAGCAGCGCAGCCAGACCAAGCGATGATAACAAGACTGCTGCGCTTGGCGCAATTCGGAGGCTGAACAGCCGGCAGCGCTCGGGGCGATCCTGGGCGGCGGGACTGGCCCAAGGCCGGGCAGACGGCTTATAATTTCCAGCGTCAGAGACGTGAAAGTCCGGAAGGGATTGCGCATGACGATCTCGACGCGCGGCATTGCGGCCTTCAAGCTGTTGCTCGTCACACTGCTGTTTGCATTCGCCGGAGCGGCCCTTGCGCAGCCTGCGTCGAAATCGTTCAAGGACCAGCTGGTAGGCCACTGGCAGCTCGTTTCCGTCGGTGTCAACGACAGCTCGCAGGCCTACGGGGACAATCCCCAAGGCTCGATGTTCGCCGATGCGGCAGGGCACTATGCGGTCATCGTGCTCTCCACTGGTGGCGCACGAAGCATCGCGTTATTTGGCACCTATACAGTCGATGATGCCGACAGCTCGGTCACGCTGCATGTCGACGGGAGTAATCTGACCGATGTCGTGGGGCAGGACGTAAAGCGGTTCGTCTCCCTCAAGGGCGACGAGCTGACGGCGACGAACCAGCGGAATGGAGCCCCGATCGGCTTGGTGACGATGGTCTGGAAGCGTGCCAACTGAAGGAATCTCCGACGCAAGATTGCGGGATACGCCATGACCACCAGAGAGCAGAACGAGCTTATCACCCGCACCGGACCCGGCACGCCGGGCGGCGAGATGATGCGCCGCTACTGGCTGCCGGTCGGGATCGGCGCCGATCTTACCGCCGGTTCGGGACCGATGCCGGTTCGCCTCCTGAGCGAGAATCTGGTGCTGTTCCGCGACGAGAGCGGCAAGGTCGGGCTCCTGCAGCGCAACTGCCCGCACCGGCGCACTGATCTCAGCTTTGGCCGGATCGAAGACGGGGGGCTGCGATGCCTCTATCACGGCTGGCTGTGGGACGTGAAAGGCAATTGCCTGGAGCAGCCGGCCGAGCCGCCGGAGAGCACCTACAAGGACAAGGTGAAGGCGCTCTCCTATCCGTGTGTCGAGCGAGGCGGGCTGATCTTCACCTATATGGGCAAGGGCGAGCCGCCCGTCTTCCCGATGTTCAGCTGCTACGATGCGCCAGCGAGCCACCGCTGGGTCATGCGCTCGATCCTTCATTGCAACTATCTGCAGGGGCTCGAGGGCAACATCGATCCGGCGCATCTCTCCTACCTGCACCGGCCTATGGGCCGCATCGACGAGCGCAACGTCCCGGGCAGCAGCAAATCCGCCGACATGTATTACGCGGAGGACCGCCGTCCCCATCTCGACCTCGAGGACACCGACTACGGCATCCGCATCTTCTCGATCCGCCGCGCCGAGAACGACCGGCAATATGTGCGGGTGACCAACTTCATCCTGCCCTGCTCGGCCGCCATCGTCGGCAACGAGGGGCGGGTGAACGAAGGCTATTCGATGCACTGGCACGTGCCGATCGACGACACGCACCACTTCCGCTACGACCTCGTGCACAACCGGGTGCGGGAGATGGATCACGCCAAGTACAACGCCCGCTTCGGCAATCACACCGGGCCCGACGGGACCACCGCCCGGGTGCTGACGAACCGCTACCTGCAGGACCGCACCGCCATGCAGACCGAGAATTTCACCGGCATGGGACCGTCATTCAACGTGCATGACGCGTTCGCGGTCGAGTCGATGGGGCCGATCAGCGATCGTGAAAACGAAAATCTGGCCACCACCGACCGGATCATCGTGCGCGCGCGCCGCCAGCTCCTCGAAGCCGTCAAGGACGTGAGTGACGGCAAGGAGCCGCGGGGGGTCACACGCGATCCCGCCGCGAGCGACTGCTCCCACATGGTGGTGGTGTCCGAGGTGCTGCCGAAGTCGATCGACTACAAGAACGCCTGGAAGAGCCGGGTCGTCGCCAGGACGGCGGCCGAATAGCGCTCGGAGAAGATCGATGCGCGTCTTGCATTTCCTGCGGCGAATTTGGCTGAGGCGAAACCGCTTCTTTTCCGCTCGTCCCCGCGGAAGCGGGGACCCAGCGCTTTGCCCCAAACCCTGGACCCCCGCTGGAGCCTGCCCCCAACTGCGATCGGGGGCGGGGGTGAGCGGGCGGGAACGTGCCGCACTAAGCGTTGCCGCCCTGGTCGCGGCGCTCCTCGTGCTGGCGTCGGCTCATGCACGCGCCGAAGACTGGAAAACGCGCTGGGACGCAACGGTGGCGGCCGCCGAGAAAGAGGGCGCGCTCGACATCTCGGGCCCGTCCGGAAAGCTCTGGAGCGACGCGCTGATGACGTTCCAGGCGGCGTATCCGAAGATCAAGCTCACCGTCACGCCGGCCGCCAGCCGGGATTTCTGGCCGCGCCTCATCAAGGAGCGCGAGGTGGGCCGGCATCTGTGGGATCTGCGCATCGGCGGCGCGGATACCGAGGTTTACGAGCTCATTCCGGAGCACGCCATCGCGGACGCGCGGGCGATGTTCATCCTGCCGCAGGTCGCCGACGAGAGCGTCTGGTACGGCGGCTTCGATCATATGTTCACCGATCTCGCGCGGAAATACTCGCCCTCGTTCGGCGCCTATTCGAGCCCGCTTGCCTTCTACAATCCGAAATTCGTGAAGGCGCAGGACCTCGGCTCCTTCGAAAAGCTGCTCGATCCGAAATGGAAGGGCAAGATCGCGCTCGCCGACCCGCGCGGCGGCTCGACCGCGGTCAGCATGGCGATCGTCTACAAGAAATTCGGCCCCGATTTCATCCGCGACCTGCTCACCCGCCAGG
>Ga0126381_100011255_pt1 | contig 10109 bp, 10 predicted proteins | sample PanSoiMetPlot_28_FD_96465 | JGI IMG/M metagenome (GOLD analysis project Ga0126381, IMG submission 96465) | Tropical forest soil microbial communities from Panama - MetaG Plot_28 | ecosystem: Environmental > Terrestrial > Soil > Tropical forest > Bulk soil | place: Panama | collected 2016-02-17 | reverse complement strand
GTCTTCTAGTGGTATTGATTGGGTACATGAAAATGCAATGTCGCCCAGCCACTATTTGCCAGAGACGCTCGGGCCCGGTTGTGCCTTCCTGGACTTCGATAATGATGGGTGGATGGACATTTTTTTTGTGAACAGTGGCCCGTGCGACTTTTGGAAGCCCTCGAAGCCGGTTCGCAACGCTTTGTACAAGAACAACCGGGATGGGACTTTCACGGACGTGACGGAAAAGGCCGGGGTTAGCGGCGCCTATTTCGGGATGGGAGTGGCCGTGGGCGATTACGACAACGATGGTTGGCCAGATCTATTCGTCACTGCCTATGGAAGATGCATTCTTTACCGGAACAATCACGATGGGACCTTCACCGACGTGACCGACAAAGCTGGCCTGGCCACTCCGGGATGGACGACCAGCGCAGTTTGGTTCGACTATGACGGCGACGGCCGGCTAGACCTTTTTGTGTGCAGCTTCGTAGATTATGCCGGCGTCCGCAAGCTGGAATGCGGGAACAACAAAATCGGACGAAATTATTACTGCGTGCCGCGCATTTTTAAGTCCACGCCAAGTTTCCTCTATCACAACAACGGCGATGGCACGTTTACAGAAGTCAGTAAAGGCACCGCCATTGCCACTGCTCTGGGCAAGGGCCTGGGAGTTGTGGCCACCGACATTAATAACGACGGCCGGCTCGATCTGTTTGTTGCCAACGACACGGTGCAGAATTTTTTATTTGTGAATCGCGGACCGGGGTCGAGCGGCAACTGGAATTGGGAGGAGATCGCCTTGCAAGCCGGTGTGGGCTTCAGCGAGAGTGGGCGACCTCGTTCCGGCATGGGAGTGGACGCGGCGGACATTGAGGGCAGTGGATGGCAGGACCTGTTTGTCGCCAATATTGATCATGAAATGTTCTCCCTGTATCGGAATAACCGGGATGAAACCTTCCGCGACGTGGCCCAGGCGAATGGTGTGTCCCGTGCCACCCGACTGCTCAGTGGCTGGGGTTTGAAGTATTTCGATTACGACAATGACGGCGCCACGGATTTAATGCTCGCCAACGGACATCCCGATGACATGATCGACAGCTACTCGATGCAGGTGAAATATAAGGAACCACTTCTTCTCTTTCACCAGGAACAAGATCACAAGCTTCGTGATGTGAGCGAGGATGCCGGGCCGGTGTTTCACAAAGACTTTGCCGCGCGTGGCTTGGCCGTAGGTGACTTCGATAACGATGGTCGACTGGATGTTCTGGTGGGCAATAACGGCGGGTCGCCCTTGTTGCTGAGAAACAATGCCGCCAAAGGGAACCATTGGCTTGGACTCAGGTTAGAGGGCACGCAATCGAATCGGGACGCTATAGGAGCAAAAATTTCCTGGTCCGCCGGGGGAAAACTGCGCCAACGTTTGAAGAGTAATGGTGGCAGTTATCTCTCTTCGCATGATCAACGAGAGGTGCTGGGCCTGGACAGCGCAACTCACATCGACGAGCTCGAAATCCACTGGCCAGCGCCCAGTAAGCAGGTTGAGAGCTTTAAGAACCTTGCCGGCGACCGCTATATTCACGTGGTCGAAGGCAAAGGCATCGTTCAGTCAAGTAGTACCCCCAAAGCCTCGAACAGCTACCAATCCTGAGTTGCCCGTACGCGCCACGGCTGGATTCCGCCGATTCGCCCCGTACCTGCCTGAGTCTCTGCCGTCAACACTCCAGCCGCCTTCGTTCCTCCCTAATTCGCATGGCACGGATGATACACTCGCGCTTGTCTCGACCCGTAGGTAAGGAGGCAAGATGAGCTGGGCCAGAAAGGTGTCGGAGCCCCACCGAATCGACTCAGGAAAGAACTTTCGTTTGAAGCATTTTGATCCCCGCACGACCGGCGGCTTGAAATCCAAGGAGCATGCAGAAGAGCTGCTCGAACAGGGCATCGCCGAAATGGCCGACCAACAAGACAAGCTGTATGCGCAGGACCGCTGGGCGCTCCTGCTGATCTTCCAAGCCATGGATGCTGCCGGTAAAGATGGCGCCATCAAACATGTCATGTCGGGCGTGAATCCCCAGGGAGTCGAGGTTTACTCCTTCAAAGCACCCTCTAGCGAAGAGCTGAATCACGATTTTCTTTGGCGCAGCAACAAGTGCTTACCCGAGCGCGGTCGGATAGGGATCTTCAACCGCTCCTATTATGAAGAAGTACTGGTTGTGCGAGTGCATTCCGAGGTATTGAGAAACGAACGATTGCCCGAGACGCGAGTCGACAAGAAGATCTGGCAAGACCGATTTGAGGATATTTGCAGTTTCGAACGTTACCTTTACCGCAATGGTGTTATGATCCGCAAATTTTTTCTGCAGCTTTCGCAAGAAGAGCAGCGGCGACGTTTTCTGAAACGTTTGGAAACGCCAGAGAAGAACTGGAAGTTTTCTGCCGCCGATATTCGCGAGCGCAAGTATTGGGACGACTATATGGCGGCCTACGAAGAGGCAATTTCCCATACCGCAACCAAGCATTGTCCCTGGTACGTTGTTCCCGCCGACAATAAATGGTATACGCGGCTGGTGGTGGCCGCCGCCATCGTCGATGCGCTCAAGGAACTAGAGCTCGACTATCCGCAGGTGGACAAAGACCAGCGCAAGGAGCTTGCATTGGCCAAACGAGAGCTGGAGCAGGAGAAGACCAGAAAAGATGCTAAGCGCTGGCCGGTAGTGAAAGGCTGATCGCGCCAGCGGCTGCGCTCAACACAAGCAGACTCCGGTAAAGAGCCGCCTCTAGAATCATGTCACCTCCGCCAACAGTTGTCGGCATCGGCGAGATCCTCTGGGACCTCCTCCCCTCGGGCAGACAACTTGGCGGGGCGCCGGCTAATTTTGCCTACTGTTCTCACCTGCTTGGCACCCGGGCGATCATTGCCAGCCGCGTGGGAGATGACAACCTCGGGCAAGAGATACGCGAGTCTGTTCTCAAGGCGGGAATGACCAATAAGTTCCTGGAGATTGATACTCTGCATCCAACCGGGACCGTGCACGTGGAGTTGGGTGCCGGCGGGCAACCGAGGTTTGTGATTGCCTATCCTGCGGCCTGGGATTTTCTGGAAGCTACGGAGGAGTGGCGGGATTTAGCCGAATCGGCCGACGCTGTGTGTTTTGGCTCACTGGCCCAGCGCTCTGCCCGAGCCCGAGCCGCAATCTTAAGCTTTCTCGAGTGCACCCGCCCTGAGGCCTTGCGGGTGTTTGATGTCAATTTACGGCAGACGTTCTATTCCCTAGAGGTCATTGAAAACTCCGTCGCGCGGGCAAGCGCCGTGAAGCTCAGCCATGAAGAGCTGCCTATCCTTGCCCGTCTGCTAGGACTCGATGGCTCAGAGGCTTACGCGTTTTGTCGCCAGGCGCTCGAGCGGTTCGAACTGGAGTTGGTGGCGATCACCCGTGGAGAAAAAGGCAGTCTGCTCGCCAGTCCTGGTGGCATCGACGAGCATCCAGGATTTCACGTGCGCGTTAGAGACGCGGTTGGAGCCGGTGATGCCTTTACCGCCGGCCTGGTTCACGAGCGTCTGCGAGGCGGAGAGCTGGAAGCTATGAATGATCGGGCTAACCGCATGGGGGCCTGGGTCGCTTCCTGCCCGGGCGCTATGCCCGGAATGCCTGAAGGCGGACTGGAGCGGGCCCTGGCCGAGCTCCAATTGAATACTGGCCGGCTTTAAGTCTCAGACATAAGCATCCTTGTGGGCGGGCTGAAAGAAACTTTGATGGCCCAGGAGAGTCTCAATAGCGCGCACGACTTCGCTGCCGGTATTCTTCGATACGGCACCTTTGAAGCCGGCGTGCAGCGCCTCCTTGGTAAGCTCCTGCGAGACCTGCTGTACGGTAAGCAACAACATGGGGATTCCGGGCAGGTTGCGCGAGATCTCGCGTGCCGCCTGCAACCCGTTCATTTGGGGCATGGCTAAGTCCAGCACTACGACATCCGGGCCGAGCTCGGTGGCCTTGGTAATCGCTTGCTGGCCGTCTTCGGCATCGCCACAGACAGTCCAATCCGCATGGCTTTCAATGAGGCGGCGGAGAAGGCGCCGGATGGAGGCGTCATCGTCGGCAATGAGGACACGAACAGCCACGCTGGAAGCGGGGTTGGACTACGTCATTCGGCTCAAGTGCAAGCGTGCATGGCTAAACTACGTGTGCAAACCCGAGCTACGCATTATCCCGCGTTGGCGGCACTTAATCACAATACGGTTAATACTGGATTACCAGCACAGTTACCGAGGCGTAACGGGGGGGGCTCCAGGATGAGAGCTGGCGGTTTCGGTTGCGAATTCCTTCCCCCAAACAGATTCAAGTGGCCAGTTGATTGGTTTTCCCAGGAAGCTACAACGTTTGCTCCTGAATCGAATCTACTTTGAGCAATTCCGATAGCCTCCGATGAGCTCCTCGCCAGCGCTCCAGATCAATCCTTGGTTGATTGCCATCGCCGTGATGTCGAGCACTTTCATGGAAGTGCTTGACACGACCGTGGTTAACGTATCTCTGCCCCATATTGCGGGGAGCCTCTCGGCAAGCACCGATGAAGCCACCTGGACGCTAACATCCTACTTAGTGGCGAACGCCGTTATTTTGCCGATGACCGGCTGGTTGGCGGGCCGATTCGGGCGAAAGCGACTACTGCTGGCGGCAGTTTCAGGCTTCACCCTAGCCTCTTTTTTCTGTGGTCTGGCTTCCTCGCTGGGATTCTTGATTGCGTTTCGCATCATTCAGGGTGCCTGTGGCGGTGGGCTCCAGCCTCTCTCGCAAGCAGTTCTACTTGAGTCATTTCCTCCAGAAAAACGAGGTCAGGCGATGGCGTTCTGGGCCCTTGGCATTGTGGTTGCGCCCATGCTTGGTCCGGTTGCCGGTGGCTGGCTTACCGATAACTACAGTTGGCGATGGATCTTTTATATCAATGTACCCATCGGCGTGATCGCTGTTCTGCTAACCCAAGCGTTTGTTTTTGATCCGCCGTACTTACGTCGGGAACGCACCGGGATCGATTACTGGGGTATTGGTTTGCTGGTCGTCGGCATCGGATCGCTACAGATCATGCTCGACAAAGGGCAGGAGGAGGATTGGTTTGGCTCCCGGTTCATTTTCACCTTAGCCGTGCTGGGCGCCGTGGGCCTGGTCGGGCTTGTGATTCGCGAGCTGTCGACCGAGCACCCGATTATTGATCTGGGTGTTTTCCGCTACCGTTCTTACGCCGTGGGTACTTTCCTGATGACCATCGTAGGCTTTGTGCTGTATGGCAGCACGGTGCTATTGCCGCTGTTAATGCAGGAGTTGCTGGGATACACGGCTACCCACGCGGGCATCACCAATCTTCCTCGCGGCTTAGCTTCGTTTCTGTTCATGCCGGTAGTGGGAATTCTTACCGGCAGGGTCGATGCTCGCAAGCTGCTGGCTTTTGGCTTGCTGTTTACCTCAGGAGCCATGTTTCGCCTCTCATATTTTAGTACCGACGTCGGCTTCTGGAATTTCTGGTGGCCGCTGATGCTACAGGGGGCAGGGTTGGGATTGATTTTTGTTCCCTTAACTACGGTCACGAACGATCCCATTCCCCGGGAGCGAATGGGAAATGCGACGAGTCTTTTTAATCTCATGCGAAACATCGGCGCCAGTGTGGGAATTTCGACGGTCGAGACGCTCCAGTTCCGCCACATGCAAATCCATATCAGTTATCTGGGACAACACATTACCCGATCCAGCCTCATGACCCAACAAATGCTGAACGGACTCCGGCGAAGCTTCCTCGTCAAAGGTGGCGACATGGTTACCGCCCAACGTCAGGCCCAGGATGCGATGTGGGGGCGCTTGCAACAGCAGGCGGCCATGCTCTCCTATAACGACGTATTTCGATTTCTCGGAGGTATGTTCTTGATTTTGGTGCCTTTGCTGTTACTCATGGAGAAACCGAAGGGTAAAGGACCGACCATGGCGCACTAGAAGCATCGGTTTTCCGATGATAAGAATTCAAATTTTGCGTGACCGAGGCTCCTCCGTAACATTGACACGCAGGGCTAGAATTCCTACGATAATTAGGCGTATGAGCCGTTCCCGGCGAATCGAGTGCCAGTGTTGTCCTTGTTGTTGTACGTGTACGCACACTGGCATGGGAATGCTGCTCACCTAGAGTTTCAATAAACCGGTACAGAAGCCCATCGCCAGTTCAAGCTGGCGATGGGCTTTCTGTTTATGGAAGGAAAACCAAAGCACGGGTTGCACATGGGCAGAACCGTTCGACGCCAGTGCCTGAAATTCGGGATCTTTCGGCGGCCGAGCCGATTGCAAGCTCGGCTTGAGCCGCCATCCGGGGGTCACCAGTGAAGACGGGAAAGGTGTTCTTGGTTGGTGCCGGCCCGGGTGATCCGGAGCTCCTTACTTTGAAGGCGGCAAAACTGCTGCGCGCGGCAGATGTGGTGCTGCATGACGAGCTTGTCAGCCCAGAAATTCTGGCCCTAGTCCCGGCCACCGCCACGGTCTTCAATGTGGGCAAGCGTTGCGGCAAACTGCGTACCTCCCAAGACGAGATTCATCGCTTGTTGGCGGAACATGCGTCGCTCGGGTTGAACGTGGTGCGCCTTAAGGGCGGAGACCCTATGGTTTTCGGCCGCGGCGGGGAAGAACTGGAATATCTTCGGCGCCTCAATATCAGCCTGGAAGTTGTACCGGGTGTAACCGCGGCCGTGGGAGCTGCAGCGGCGCTCCAGATTCCGCTCACCCATCGCGACGTATCTTCTACTTTGATTCTTCTCACCGGTACGGGGAAGGATCGCGGGCACAGCGAGAACTGGCCAGAAGAGATTCCGCCCCAGGCCACGGTGGTCATTTACATGCCCGGACACGATTTTGACCCGCTTATCAATCGTCTGATCCGATCGGGAGTAGGAGGAGAGACGCCGTGCGCCATTATCTCTGGCGCCAGCACCGAAGGCGAGCGGGTTCATGTGACCACGGTCGAACATCTACGGACCGCCCCACCTCTGCCCGCGCCGAAATTGCTGGTGATTGGCGAAGTCGTTCGCTGGCGAGAAGTTCGCGGGTTGCGCGAGCAGTTCAGCGGATTCAGATTTTCCGAGAACCAAGAAGTGAGCCCAAATTTCCTGGAGAGTGCCGAGTGAGGACCGATTTAGAGCAGATCAACACAGCTGCAGAAAATTGGACCCCGGAACAAGTATTAACTTGGGCATTTGCCAAGTACGGCGACAACATGGCCATTGCCACTGGTTTTGGGGTGGAAGGCATGGTGTTGATCGACATGGCCTGGAAAATCAATCCTGATTTGAAGGTGTTCACCGGCGACACGGAGTTTCTTTTTCCCGAGACCTACGATCTGATGGATCGGGTCGAGGAGAAATACAGCATCAAGGTAGAACGGATTTATTCGCGACTCACTCCTGAGGAGCAAAAGCGCCAATTTGGTCCCCAGCTTTGGGCTCGCGATCCTGATCAATGCTGCAATCTACGCAAGGTCGAACCGCTACGCCGCAAGCTAGCGACTCTGGACGCCTGGGTCACGGCCATTCGCCGCGGCCAAACCGCCGAGCGCGCGACGGTGGGCAAAATCGATTGGGACGCGAAATTCAACCTGGTGAAGGTCAGCCCCATCGCCAATTGGACCCGTGAAATGGTCTGGAAGTATGCTCTTCGCCACGGCGTTCCCTACAATCGACTGCACGATCAGAATTATCCGAGCATTGGATGTACCCATTGCACACGTCCGGTCAAGCCGGGCGAGGATGCACGCGCCGGCCGTTGGTCGGGGTTCGGAAAGACTGAATGTGGACTGCATACGCCACAGGCGGCGGCCGAGCTAGTCCAGCTAGGCGCGGCAGCGATCGAGGAATAAGCGGAAGAGATCTGCTTCGGGAAGAATTCTGGTCGCCCATTTCTGGCCAGTCCAGAGTGCCACCCGATTTGCCGCGGTCCGCTATAATTCAGCGCACGATGGACTTCGATCAGCTGGTCACATTCCTCGAAGTGGCAAAGCTTGGCAGCTTCTCTCGCGCGGGGCAAAAGGTCTTCCGGTCACAATCCGCGGTCAGCGCACAAATTCGCCAGCTCGAGCAGGCATACGGTGACCGTCTGCTCGACCGCACGGGTAAGGATGTGACCCTGACACCTGCCGGTCGCGCGCTTTTTGCCTACGCTGAGAGGATGCTGCAACTGCGCGATGAATCCTTGCTGGCCGTGGCCGATCAGGGGAGCACGCCGCGCGGAACCATCACGGTGGGCGCGAATGAGGCTACGTGCCTCTACGTGCTACCGGATGTGTTCGCCAAGTACTGCAGTCTCTATCCCGGGGTGCAGATCAGCATCTATCGCAATTTCAGCTACAAAATTGTGGAAAAACTGGAGAACGGAGCGATTGATGTGGGCATTGTCACGCTGCCCGTGAAGAGCTCGACCTTAAAAGCCCAACCCATATTTCGCGACCAACTCATGCTCATGGTGAGCCCGCAAAACCCCCTGGCGAAGCTCGAGGTTGTGCCGGTGAGCGAAATCGCGAAACAACCGCTATTGCTTCCAAAGACCGGCTTTAGCCGGCGGGTCATGGATAAATTGTTTCGTCCCTTTGCGGCGCATCTGCAGGTGCGCATGGAATTGCCGAGTGTTGGCATGATTAAGAGCTTTGTCGCCGCCGGCCTGGGAGTGTCGCTCATCAGCGCCAGCTTTGCCCGCGACCAGGTGCTGGCCGGGCGAGTCAAATTGATCCCCATCAAGGGGGAAGAGCTGTGGCGAGAACTGGGCGTCGCCTACCGCCGCGACCGCACCCTCACCCGCGCCACCACTACCTTCATCAGTACCGTACGGCAGCTCTCGCCGGTTTCCAAGTAAGCAGACGCCGAATCTGCCGGTGATCAGTTTTTCTTATAAGTTCGATCGTAATTTCCAATGTCGCGGTGGGCAAAAAGTTGCTAATTTAGAAGAACAGCCCCAAGGTTCCAACTTACGGACCGACAGGTGAGTCCCACGCGGAGGATCTTCCAATGACGGAGCTCGAGAGCAAGTTAACCCACATTTTGGAGGAGCATCAGCACGAAAGCGGCTTGCATATGATTGGCGGGCGCCGCCGGTTGATCGACCGCTTGGTAAAGTTCTTTGAAGAGGACTTGAAGATCAAACGTGAGAGTGTATCGTCGCCCACGTCCCGTGACAATTAGCGGCTGTCACTTCCTCCTGAAAAGCCCACCAATTTCTCGCGGTGGGCTTTTTCGTTCCTGCGCCTGATAACGGCGCTTTCGCGCCAGCTTAAATCCGCCCCCGCCGCGGCCGCCGACCGCGAAGCTCGGGCATGGTTCGATCGCGGCAAACCGGGCTGGGTGCGCAATCGCTAGCAGCGTGAAAGCAATCGATTTTTTCTCAGATTTTCTCTTGACAGCGGGGCCACAGGCCGTAAACTATGAATAATTATTCATAGGTGTGAATATTAATCCAATGAGCAAGCTGTCCCGACATCAAGCCATTCGAGAACTTCTGGAACTGGGTCCGGTTCCCAGTCAAGAGGAGTTGCAGCGGCGGCTTCACAAACGCGGCTTCGAGGCCGGTCAGGCCACGCTTTCGCGTGACATCCACGAGCTAGGTCTGATCAAGAGTGCGCAAGGTTACTTGCTTCCAGCACGGGAAAATGGAAGCAACGGCGCCGAAACCAGCCTGCCATCGGTGTCGCGCCTGGTGCGCGAGTTTGTAACCAGTGTTCGCACAGCCCAGAACTTGCTGGTGACCAAGACCAGTGTTGGCAGCGCCCAGCCGGTGGCCGCCGCCTTGGACGGAGAAAACTGGCCCGAAGCTGTAGGTAGTATCGCGGGTGATGACACGATTCTGATTGTCTGCCCGGATAAGCGGGCAGCGGCGCGTCTGCGGGACCGCATTGAAGGGATGCTGGTCTGATGGCGGCAAAGCTCAAAGTTGGGGTGCTAGGCGCAACCGGCTATTCCGGTCTGGAGCTTACGCGTCTGCTGGTACGGCACCCACGTCTGCATAGGCCGGTCTTCCTAGGACGCGCCGGGGAAGCGGGAAACGGACAGGCTAACTTGGCCGAGATCTTTCCGGTGCTCGCAGGCAACGGCAGCTATCCACTAGAACCGCTCTCCTGGG
>Ga0126381_100011254_pt1 | contig 10109 bp, 9 predicted proteins | sample PanSoiMetPlot_28_FD_96465 | JGI IMG/M metagenome (GOLD analysis project Ga0126381, IMG submission 96465) | Tropical forest soil microbial communities from Panama - MetaG Plot_28 | ecosystem: Environmental > Terrestrial > Soil > Tropical forest > Bulk soil | place: Panama | collected 2016-02-17 | reverse complement strand
CGGCCAGGTCGAACCAAGGCCAACGCCCGACGAACTGATTGACCCAATGCATCAGGGCGAAGTCGAGATGCATACTTTTCCTTCGTGACCACCATCAGAACAGGTTATTAGGTCCCACTGCACCGATTCCCGGCCGAGAGAAACAGGCTCGCGGCGAGACAGAACTATAATTGAGCCTACTGTCCCTCGCAAGGTTCGGATCCGCCTCTCTGCGGCATTGGAGTTCAAGAAATTATCCCGCCGGATTTGCTGAGGTCGCCGGCGGCTCCGCTTCCCGAAATCGATCTGCTGCGCGTCTTCCCAAGTTGTTTTGCTCGCCACAGGGGCGCGGACGGTCGTGCCCTGTCGGTCTATCCGATTCGATAGTCCTCCTCTTCATTTGGATAGCCGTGAGCAGGATATCTGCAAAAAGTGAGACGCTCCGGAGGGGACCTGTATGCATAACTTGTTGTAAATACGCGCATTCCGTTGATCTCGTCTACCGTCCGGTGTTTGACGCTTTGGCAAGGTGGACGCTTATACGAGACCCGTGACCGCGAACGATGGCCATGAATTCTTGAATCAGCGCTTCCGATGAATTCAGAGATAGGAGATTCGTGAAATGCGAGATACGAAACAAATGGTTCGATGGGCGCTACTGCTGATGGCAACTGCCGCTTTGGTCGCGATCGCCGTTCCGAATATTGGCTTCGGCGAAACGCTCAACGATCTAAACAACCGCTCAGTTCAGAAGATCACAACGGTTCGGGATGGCCGCGCCGCTTCGAGCCTATATAACGATCGGCACTGAGCCAACCTCGGGGACACGGAGCGGAGCGACCACAACTAGGCCGACTGAGGCATTCAGCGAAAGTACGCAACCAGAGTAAGCCACCAGATCGTCCTCCAAGAGGGATGTATGGGGGTAAGAAATCAAAGTCCCATAGCAATCCTGCGGAGTCCGTTGTCAGTTGGTCTCGCAGTGGCGACGACATCGGCGGTAGGCGATCGACAGAAGCACCTCGAAGAGGAATAGAGCGCCGCAGCCAGGCTGCTTCACCCTGATGCGGCCCTTGCTTGGCTGCGCTCAGCACCGGCACGGAGTACATGAATGACCACGCCAGGTAAACTCAGCATCTCTCTGATTTCCGAAGTGGCTGCCTTTTTCATCCCGTTTCTCTTGGGCGTCTACTGGGCTCCTGTCGGGATCGAGTTCGAACTTAAGGCTGCGATCCTACGATGCCTGATAGCCGGTCTAGCAACCCTGATGCTCGTAGTCTGGTTGCGCGCACCGCTCACGCAAGCGGAAACGAAGTTTGCCGCCCTCTTTGGTCTGCTGGCGCTATTGCTTATCGTTCCCAGTCTGACGGCGACCGACTCGGTGCGAGCCTTTAAGGATTTACTGAAACTGGCCCTGCTTCTCGCCGCGGGTCTGGCGATGGCGCGCGCACTGCGGCACGACAGAACCGCCCGGGCGTTTGGATATGGCATGCTCGTCGGCAGTGGCGTGACCGCTGGATTGATCCTCAGCGCCTATATCCGACACATGGGACTAACCTTACCAACTTATCAGGGGCTTCGCATTCTCAAGGAGGTGCTTAGCAAGGGTGAAGGGTTTCCTCTGAATCCAATCTCTTTCACTGCATTTTTCATGTATTTGGTTGGTTTGTGCCTGGTGCCTCCAAGGGCCCTGACGTGGTGCCTCGGACTTTTTGTGTTCGGGGTCTCGTCATTCCTGACCGGGTCCCGCGCCCCACTCGGCATCCTATTGCTGAGCGCGCTGGTCGCAACCGGGTTGCACTGGCTTCGAGCCCGATCGTTTGTGTTGCGAGTATCGGGGTTCGTAACCTTGCTCCTGCTGACCGGTGCCATCGTGGCATCGGTGGTCACGATTGATTCACGAAAATGGGTAACCATCTCGGAGGGACGAACCGTGGTTTGGTCGGTGGCGTGGTCCAAGTTTTCGGAAAGACCGCTCAGTGGTTACGGGTACGAATCCTGGCAAGACGACTTGATCTCCCGTATCGCCGGAGGTGAATATTTTCACACTTCAACTTCACTCATCGCCAATGGCGGATACCACAATGAATACATGACTTTGCTGGCCGAGGAAGGCCTGATAGGCTTCCTGCCTGCGATGGCAATCGTCTGTCTGCTGCTCGGGTGTTGCCGCTGGCTGGCCTGGAGAACCTCGATTCCCGCAATCAGCCGCTACGTGATCCTGCTGGGGTGCCTCTTTATGTTGTTGCGAGCCGCGGTGGAGGTACCGGGACTCTTCGGCTATGCCAACGATCCCGCCGACTATCTCGCCTATTGCTTCGTGGCCGTTGTCGTGAGCCGCTTGTCCGTGCATGAAGATAGCCGCCGACTCACTCGCAGCAGGTTTACCAGCGAACCGCAATTTTCTATGGCGGTCTCCGCCTAACAATCGCATACGCGTCGGGATACGGCTTCCGGCAGAGATCGCTCAAGCGGTGATTGCGGGGTCCAAATTTATGAAAACCAACCCCACGTATCGCAAGGTCAACCTTGTTGCCCTCTTTGTGTGGGCAATCGCTAGTCTTATCTTTACAGCCAAGGCGGCGTTCGGCGAACGGCCACACCCCGATAAGCCGGCCGCTCCAGCGCAAGCGCAGGGCTACAAGCTAGTGTTTGCCGATGAGTTCGACACTCTTGACCTCAGTCCGGACGGCCGGGGAGTCCACTCGTGGTACGAGGGCATCTGGTTTAACCACCAACGCGCTCCGCGACAAAATATATCCGCGGCTAATTCCATGCTCTGTTTGAAATGGGGGCGAGGGCAAGGGGCCGTAGACACTAGCATTACCACTCTTTCCCCTTATCCAGGAAACTATGCGGCCTGGCGTTACGGTTATTTCGAGGCGCGTCTGCGTTGGGATGTGGTCAAAGGCGCATGGCCTGCCTTCTGGCTGATTCCTGTCCAAGATGCGAGTGGCCAGGATATTTACAACGGTACGAAGGACTCGGGCGAAATCGACATTTTCGAAGGTCAAGGCGACCAGCCGCATGTCTTCTACGGCACCATCCATGATTGGGTCAACCTCCACGACCATGCGAGCAGGAACAACGCTTTCGCTCTCCCTGGGAACCTCGATTTCTCCCAATTCCATACATACGGTCTGCTTTGGACACCTGGAAAGGTGATTTGGTACCTGGATAACCAGCCGCTGCACTCCGAGAGCACGCCCGCCATCTTCGACCGCCAGGACTTCTTCCTCGTTCTCGGCATGCAAGAGGGAGCGGACTGGAAAGCTGGCAATCTGCGGGGCGTGACCGCATCCCGCATGACGCTGAACGTCGATTGGGTACGAGTCTGGCAACGCTAGCAACTGCCATTTTTTTTCCTTACCACACGCATTGAAGCAGAAAACTGAGCCGTTTCATTCCCCGCCAGGCGAACCGGATAGCCAAGATCTATCCGGTTGGATAGCCAATGCCCGTAACCCATGCCTTCGCGGTTTGCTCGCCCCGCGAACGTTATCCCGCTAAGTTTCAGCATGGATTGGAGATACGCGAGGCGGAGAGGGCAGACGGCAGGAGGCCGCAGGAGTGGCACCGCGTCTGCACTTCTCCGGGAGAGCGCGACAGCAGCGTAACCAAATTGAAGCGAGAAAGGATCGGCCATGTCTGACGTTAACTGTGCTATTGCCAATCTTCGGGAGAGCGGGTTGCCGGCAAATGCCACCTCGCAGCCCCGCACGAGCGGCTCGGCCGATCGCATCGCTCTGTCGGGCACGCGATTGGCAAGTCTGGATGGAGTCCGAGGTCTCGCAATCATTAGTGTCATTGCCTTTCACGCACTGCGGCTACACGGCAAAGTCGAAGGGGGTCTGCGAGTGTGGCGTGGCCTCCAGGAGTCGAGTTGGGCGGGCGTCGACCTGTTTTTTGTACTGTCCGGCTTTCTTATTACGGGTGTGCTTCTCGATTCGTGCCAGGATAAAGGGTACTTCCGCAAGTTCTACGCTCGGCGCGCGCTTCGGATCATGCCTCTATACTATGCCGTCCTCACGTTGATCCTTGTGGTTATCCCGGCCCTCGGAGGTTCCAGGTTACCGGCCCTGTATTCGAAACTGACAGAACACCCGTTCTGGCTGTGGACATATCTCGAGAACTTTGTGCAGTCGAAAGGCCCGCACCAGCTTCCGGGTTTGGGTCATTTCTGGTCGTTGGCGGTAGAGGAGCAGTTCTACTGGTTTTGGCCGATTCTTGTGTACTTTACCAGCAGGCGTGGGTTGTTGCGCCTCTGCGTGGCAATTTGCCTTCTAGAGCCTGCCCTGCGGATGGCATTGCTGCACTTCGGCTTTAGCGAATGGGCGGTTCGGGAATTGACTTTTGCGAGGATGGACACACTGCTGTACGGTGCAATCGCCGCGCTTTTGTTGCGCGAGCCAACCTTTCTTACTCGACGACGCTATTGGGCTCCGCTCGTGATTGCCATGTCGCTAGCGGCACTGGCATGGATCGCATTCCACAAAGGGTTTATTCCTTACGAGGCTCCGAAAACGGTTGTGGTCGGATATTCAGCGCTCGGAGTCTTGTTTGCAGCTTTTGTCTACGCCTGCGCCTCAAACACAAGAACTCTCGGGTCGCTGATGTCGGTTTCGTTTCTGCGTTGGTTTGGAAAATATAGCTATGCCGTGTATGTCTTTCACCCTCCGCTCCTGCTGGTCTATGGAGCCACCATTGCTCCTCATATTCGATGCGGACGAGTTCAATCGGCTGCCATTTGCTTTCTTACTGTGACGGCAGTGAGCGCCGCATTGGCATGGATCAGCTGGATCGCATTTGAGAGCAGATTCTTGAAACTCAAGCGTTACTTTGAGTATGGCGGCGAGGAGCGGAAGCATGCGGCCGCGCCCCAGGCCGACGCCGCACTACTCGCGAGTACAAATCTTGGGTCAGATTCCCGGGCGGTTAAGAAAGAATGCTTCCCCCCCCAAGGACGCATTTTCCTGCACACTCCAGAGCCGTTCTCATCGGCAGCGTTGTACGTCGAAGCACTGTGCCGCTCAGTTACCGCCGAAGGAACTCCGCTTCACATCGTCTGCCCCAGCAATCATCAATGCCTGGAAAAATTCGGCCAGAATCCGTTGATTACGCTTCACCCCACCATGGCACGTTCGACCGATGACAGGCATGGATTATTAGGAAAAGTGGTGGTCAATCTGCGATTTCTGTTTTCCTCGTTGGGGGTTTTGTTCTGCGCTATCCGGCGTGGCGATCTAGTGCATTTTCAATATAGCTTTCACTTGCCTTTCGGCGCGCTCTTCTTTTTGTGCGCTCGGGTTCGCGGTTCGAAGATTGTGTATACCGCTCACGATCCCCTACCCCACAAGTGGATGATGCCGAAGAAACTGCGGTGGGTGGAGAGATGTGCTCTGGCGTGGATGTACCGCGTCAGCGACACGATCATTGTTCACAATGAAGTGGGAAAGCGTACGATCCTCGAACAGTTTGGCGAGAATAGCGCCAAGCTGAAGGTGATCGCCCAAGGCCCCTATGAGCTTGGCGCCGGCACGCTAGCGATGCCCAAGTCCGAGTATCTGGAACTGCTTCTGTTCGGCGCGCTGCGCGAAAATAAGGGTGCTCACCTCGCCATCGAGGCCATTCAGCAGCTTTATCGAGAGGAAGTCCCGGTACGCCTGACGATTGCCGGAGCGGTTCTTAACCGAAACGAGCGGAACTACTGGGACCGCTGCCAGGAGTTGATTCAGAAATGCCCTCAGCCGATCCGCTTGATCGAGGGTTTCATTCCCGACGAACAGCTTGCCGAACTCTTTGCCAGTTGCCATTGCTTTCTCCTCCCGTACACCCAATTCTTTTCCGATAGCGGTGTCGCATCGATAGCGCTGGCCAATGGACGGCCGGTGGTTGGGACCAGGGCAGGAGGACTGGGCGCCCTGCTCGAGGCTTCTAACGGTGGCCTGGTCATTGAGGAAGCTTCTACCGACGCGGTTGCCGCCGCGTTGCGCCGAGCGGTTATTTTGGGCCCCGAGCGCCTGGACGAGTTCGGGCGGGAAGGCAGGGCTTGGATATTGAGCCAGTGTGGCTGGCCGAAGATCGCCCGCGAAACCCTCCAGGTGTACTCGGCTCAAATGTCGGCAGCACCGACCGTCACCCCGCTAACCCCAATTCCGTACCCGGGAACGGCAACATCGTGAAGATTCAGTCATTGATTTAGCGACACGTCCAGGCCGGAGTCCCCAAAGACCAAACCAGGCTTTAGGGCCCGGCCCGGGACGACCTTCGGTAGTAGCCAGAAATCCCCGCCTTGTGCTCCATTCCAAAACGCTGCTGCAAACATCCTGTCGCGCAGCGTTGGCTTCGTGCGACCGAGCGGCGGAGCGAAATCCGCCCGCGGCTCCTCCTGAGACAGGCTTCAGCCCCGCACGTCGGCTCGAGCCGGGTTGCGGCAAAGGCCCTGGTTGCGGATTTCCATCATCAGGATTCTCGCCATGGCTACGCGAGTGCGCTCCGAGCGCACTATCTGAATGGTTTGTCCCCTTAGTCTTTTAGATAGCTCAGAGATCGATTCGAGCGGGTTCACCTCCTCCTCCCCTGTGACCCCATCGGGCCGCAAAGCCCCGCAGCGCTAGGACTTACGCACTGTAACCAGGACTCCTCAAGAAAAGGCGCCGCCTGGCACGGCGGTTGCTCCTTTCATCGGCGAAAGATGGAGGTAGTTATGAAAGATAAAAACAACAGCAAGGCGCCTCAGACGTCCGCCAACACGGTTCATGTCGTTGGTGGTCAGTTGATTGACAACACCCCTTGGTTCCGTAAGCACAACCAGAAAAGTTAACAATCACGACCATGACTACAACGCTAGAAAACAATGTTTCCGAACTGCACCAGGCGCCACAGAGCCTGTCAGCAGCGATGGCACCGAACGATATGGAACACTCCCCCAGAAAACGCCCGGGTCGGATTCTGATCCTTATCACCACCCTGACTTTCGGGGGCGCCGAAACCCAGGTCGTTCGCCTCGCCACCGAGCTGAAGATGAGAGGCTGGAAAGTCTCCGTAGTGTGCATGGTTAAACCAAACGCCTACGTGAGTCAGTTGGAAGAGCAACACATCCCAGTTCACTCGCTGAACATGAAGCGAGGTATAGCGGATGTGAGGGCCATATTCCGCCTGGCGTCCCTCATTCGCGACTTTAGACCGGATATTGTGCATTGCCACATGTTCCACGCGAACCTTTTGGGCCGCATCACCAGACTTTTCTGCCGCATGCCGGCCTTGGTGTCTACCGCCCACAACTTTAGAGAGACTTCGGAACAAGACGGACCCACCTGGCACAAGGAACTCCTCTACCGCATCACGGACCCTTTGGCCGACAAAACCACGATCATCTGTAATGCCGCATTCGAGCGCTACGTTCGCGTAGGCGCGGTGCCGCGCAGGAAGTTTCAGATGATTCCGAATGGTATCGACACCGATCACTTCACGCCCTCGGAAAACCGGAGAAAGATGGCGCGCGAAGCGCTCGGCATAGGCTCCGAGTTTGTATGGCTCGCAGTCGGCCGCTTGGTCAAACAAAAGGACTATCCAACGCTTTTCCGCGCCCTTGAGCTCGTGAAACACCAGCAATTTGTAGTTTTGCTTGCCGGCAACGGGCCCCTCGAAAAACAGTTGAGGGAAGAATGCAAGAACCGTGGCTTGGAGGGACGGGTTCGCTTTTGTGGCGCCCGCGAAGACATCCTTGATCTCTACAACGCAGCCGACGCTTTCGTCATGTCCTCTGAGTTTGAAGGTCTGTCGGCGGCCCTGCTGGAAGCGGCGTCAACCGGGCTGCCGGCAGTGGTGACCGACGTGGGTGGTAACGCCGACGTGGTTATCGATGAAATGACAGGTTATGTGGTGCCTCCGGCGGCGCCGAAACAACTGGCCACGGCTATCGATCAGCTGATGGCTCTCTCGCCCGAGCGCTTACAGACGATGGGCGACGCCGCCCGCCAGTACTGTCACGAACAGTTTCGCATTGCCGCCGTGATGGATAAGTGGCTTGACCTTTATGCCACGTTCCCACGGCGTGCTGAAGTCATTCAGATCAAAACCGCCCAACAGAGAGGCCCAGAGCAATCCATTCAACAGTCGGAGGTAACCCGATGACGACCGCTTGTGCTAACTTCTCGGACCCACGCGGAAGCAACAACCGACCGCAAGCATCTGCCCAGGTCTTCCAGGCGAGCCGTGGAACGAAGCGTCCCGGCGCGCTGGTCATATCACTTGATTTCGAACTTCATTGGGGAGTTCGCGATTCTGCCCCCCTCGATGGAAAGGAACGCGCTCGGCTGCTGTCGGTAAGACGGATCGTTCCCCGCATGCTCGACCTATTCGAGGAGTTCTCCATTCACGCTACGTGGGCCACCGTCGGTCTTCTTTTTGCGCACTCCCGAACTGAGGTTGAAGCCTTCAGGCCCACTCGGCGCCCCAAGTACCGCGACAGCCAGTTGGATCCTTATCAGGAAACGCTAGGAACGGGGGAGGCTGACGATCCCTTTCATTTTGCTCCAAGCCTGATTCAAGAGATAGCCAGCCGGCCCGGCCAGGAGATTGCGTGTCACTCTTTCTCGCACTACTACGCTATGGAGCCAGGACAAGCCAGTGAGGAGTTCGAAGCCGACCTGGTGAGTGCCGTGGCCCTAGCAAATCGGTCGGGTCATCGCTTGCGTTCCTATGTCTTTCCCCGGAATGAAGTAAATCCTGAGTACCTTTCCATTCTGAAACGTTCTGGGATCCTGGCCTATCGCGGAACGGAACCGACCAAGATCAAGCGGGCGCGTTCGTTTAACCAGCAGAGGCGCCCTGACAGAAGGATTGGTCGGCTCTTGGACAGCTATCTGGATCTATGCGGAAATCAGACCTGCCCATGGCCCCAGGCCGATGAACTTATCTCGGTCCCGGCCAGCCGATACCTGCGGCCTTACTCGCCTGTGCTTCAGCCATTCGAAGCGTGGCGGCAGGCGCGGATCGACGAAGCCATGAAGTACGCTGCCGAGCAGGGCGAAGTCTTCCATCTGTGGTGGCATCCCGAGGACTTCGCCTATCACTGCGACGAGAATCTCCATTTTCTGCGCTCCGTGTTGAGGACCTTTGATAGCTGTCGCGCCCGGCAGGGAATGGTCTCGATCGGCATGGCAGAGATAAACAGTCTCGTCCGGAGCGAACGGCCCATGTGCATTGCGTAATAGGAGCAATATATGAACTTTCTTAAGACCATAGAAACTGAAGTGGATGGCGATTCTTCCGCGACCGACCTCAACAGCGAGAAACCTCGAATCCTGTACGTCGTTACTCGCGCCGAGCGCGGGGGCGCCCAGACGCACGTGCTCGATCTGGCATCGTCCATGCGATCTGACTTCGAAGTTAGCGTTGCCACCGGAGAAGAAGGCTTCCTTACAGACGCCTGTCGCGAAAGAGCCATCCCGGTTTACGTATTGCCCCATTTGCAGCGGCAAGTCAGACCAATTGCGGACGCTCGCGCCTTCTGGGAGATTTGGCGACTCATCCGAAAACTGCGACCGGATCTTCTCCATCTACACACCTTCAAGGCCGGTTTTCTGGCTCGGCTGGCCGGTCGAATACTCGGCATTCCTTCCATATACACCATCCACGCCTGGCTTTACGGGACGGCGGCGGTATCGCGCTTCTCCAGTGCCCTGAGCGGCCCCTGCGAGCGCCTGGCGGCGCGCTGGTGCGAACGCATTATTACGGTCTCCCAGGCTGGAGCGCGAGTCGTGCGCGGGCACCGAATCGGATCTCCCTCCAAGCTTGTCACCATTCACAATGGGCTGCCGGATTCGTCCGAACTGGCCCAACTTTCACCGACCGAAGCGCCCGTGATCACAATGGTGGCCCGGTTTATCGAGGGCAAGGATCACGACCTTTTACTTCGTGCCTTTGCCAGTATTCCTAAAGGGCCGCGGCTTCGGTTGGTAGGCGACGGTCCTACTCGAGCCAGCATGGAAAGCCTGGCACGCGAACTGGGCATTCAGGAGCAAGTGGATTTTCTGGGAAATCGCGACGACGTTGCTTCGCTCCTCGCCACATCCGACATATTTGTGCTCGCCTCGCGATCCGAGATGCTTCCGATCAGCATCTTG
>Ga0126381_100011253_pt1 | contig 10110 bp, 10 predicted proteins | sample PanSoiMetPlot_28_FD_96465 | JGI IMG/M metagenome (GOLD analysis project Ga0126381, IMG submission 96465) | Tropical forest soil microbial communities from Panama - MetaG Plot_28 | ecosystem: Environmental > Terrestrial > Soil > Tropical forest > Bulk soil | place: Panama | collected 2016-02-17 | reverse complement strand
TCATCAAAGGTAAGCGCGTCGGGAATCGAACCGTCGTTCATTCCAGCCTCACGTTCAAGGATTGGCACGCCGAAAAGGGCGGCCATAAAGCAACGCAGCCCAGCGGGTGCCCGCTGGGCTGTTCCACAAACGCAGCAAATCGAAGAAATGCATCACGGGTGAATGCTCCATTTTAGGGTGCGACGCTAGCAGGGTCAAGTTTCGAACGGAGTTGCCGGAGTTGCGGAGAGACTGTGCGATCGTTACGTCTCAGGGGGAGAAACGGTCAGACGGGCTCCCACCGTAGCGATGCCGGAGTTTTCGATACGACCAAAACGGCGAGAAGGTGCGGTTTCCGCTCGAATCTGCGAAGCTCTTTGGGACGCGCCGAAGCGCGGGAACGGAAAACTCGCTTGGCATGCCCAAAAATTGGCGGCCAGGCGAACGATGATCCATCGTTGCCTGAACGCAGGCGAGGACATTGTTTTCGGAGAATCGGGCAAGAACTTTAGCGAAATAGGCAAACGCCGGAGCGGCGGGCGGCCTACACTTTCTCATTGAGGCTGACCAAAAGGGATCGTTCATCCACCGCGAAAGTTACCTCGAAGGAGAAACAATGCAAAAGCGCAAACTTGGGAGAAGCAATTTGGAAGTGTCGGCCATCGGGCTCGGCTGCATGGGAATGAGCTATGGTTATGGCCCGGCCGCAGACAAGAAAGAGATGATTTCATTGATTCGAACGGCCGTCGAGCGTGGCGTTACATTCTTCGACACCGCTGAAGCGTACGGCCCATTCGCAAACGAGGAACTCGTGGGCGAAGCCCTTGCTCCCTTCCGCGACCAAGTGGTGATAGCCACCAAGTTTGGGTTCAGGATTGACCCTAAGGCGGAGCGAGGTTTGGCTGGACTGGATAGTCGCCCAGAGCATATCCAGGAGGTCGCCGAGGCCGCGCTTAAGCGCCTCAAGACCGACGTCATCGATTTGTTCTATCAGCACCGGGTTGACCCGAACGTGCCAATCGAAGACGTGGCGGGAGCGGTGAAAGGGCTGATACAGGAAGGCAAGGTGAAGCACTTCGGGCTGTCTGAAGCAGGCGTGCAGACGATACTTCGCGCACACAAGGTTCAGCCGGTCACTGCGCTCCAGAGCGAATACTCGCTGTGGTGGAGAGAACCTGAAGCGGAGGTGCTACCGACGCTCGAAGAGCTCGGGATCGGATTTGTTCCATTTAGCCCTCTTGGCAAGGGCTTCCTTACCGGAAAGATCAACGAGGATACGAAGTTCGATAAGACCGACTTCCGCAACATCGTCCCTCGCTTTACGCCAGAGGCTCGGAAAGCCAATCAGGGTTTGGTGGATCTGCTTGGCAAATTTGCCGCACAGAAAAAGGTGACACCTGCGCAGGTCGCACTCGCTTGGCTGCTAGCGCAGAAGCCTTGGCTTGTTCCCATCCCAGGCACCACGAAACTGGCGCGTGTGGAGGAGAACATCGGAGCTGTTGCAGTCGAGCTTACGCCCGACGATCTCTGCGAAATCGATGGCGCCGCCTCAAAGATTAGGGTGCAAGGTGCTCGCTACCCGGAAAGTCTTGCGCAGATGACCGGCCGTTAAGCGATGTGCATGGCTACCAGGATTAAATCGAAAATGAACGAACTACTTTCGCTTGGCGTACTGTCCGTGTTTACCGGCATGATCACAATGTCCGGCTTGGCCTTGTACGGCAGCCGGACGCGCACGGACAATCAGCGCATCCAGGACCGGCTTATCGGCGGTTGGCGACTGGCCTGGCTCGAAGAGCCGGATGCAAACGGGGAGGTTCACAAAGCGGACTGTACTGGGTTGCTGATCTATACGCGCGACGGCCACATGTCCGTGCAGGTCATGTATCGCAATCCGCAGCCGGAGACCAACGCTCGGCCGGTGCAATATGCGCAAGGCGGTTATGAGGCCTCCTATGGCACCTATGAGATTGACGCAGACGCTCACACCTTCACCTTCCACGTTGAGGGCGCGTTGGTGCGGACGCTGCTAGGCAAGGACCTAACTCGCGTATTCGCATTCTCGGGCAAGCAGCTCATCGTAAAGCCGTCGAACTCGAATGAGCACTGGAGAGTTGCTTGGGAGCATTACTAAGCCGCCTCCGCAAAATCATCGCGCGCATAACTCCGCGGACAGAATGAGAAGCGATAGAACAACGCAAACTGGGAGAAAGCAATCTGGAAGTTTCGGCCCTCGGCGTCGGCTCCGTGGGAATGAGCTGACAAGTGATGGCACAGAGCCGTGTGCGCTTGAGGACGCCAGACGCGAAAGGGAGAGAAAGAATGGAAATCAAGAGAGCCGGCTCGCAGCCATCCGGGAAGGGACGATCAGAGTGGTTCACTGGCACGGTGTGGATCGATCCGCTATTTCAGGCACCTGACCCGGCGCTTGTCCAAGGTGCCAGCGTAACGTTTGAGCCGGGTGCACGGACGGCGTGGCATACCCATCCACTTGGCCAGACTCTCATCGTCATCGCCGGCTGCGGCTGGGCACAACGCTGGGGAGGGTCAATCGAGGAGATCCGGCCCGGCGACGTGGTCTGGTTCGCCCCAGGTGAGAAGCATTGGCACGGCGCCACCCGAGCCACGTCCATGTCGCATATCGCCATTCAAGAAAAGCTCGACGGTAAAGTTGTAGACTGGATGGAAAAAGTCAGCGACGAACAGTATCGCAAGGATTCAAAATGAATCACGGCAAACAACCGTAAGCGAGGCAAGGAGTTCACATGTCAGCCCGGAAGGATGCTTTAACAGACGGCCTTTCCCGCTCTCGCGAAATCACCCTCACTGTGACCGGCAGAAAGTCCGGACGCGCGATCTCCATCCCGGTGTGGTTCGTGTGGAACGACGGCAAGCTGTACCTCCTGCCGGTCGAGGGATCGGATACACAGTGGTACAAGAATGTGCTTAAGAACCCCTCGATCCGGATCACTGCGCGGGGTGCGGAGGCTCAATTCAATGCTAGCCCAATTACAGACTCCGCACAGGTATCGTCCGTAGTCGCGAACTTCCGGGCCAAGTACGGGGGCAGCGACGTAAAGAAGTACTATGCCAAGTTCGACGTTGCCGTTCTCGCCCAAATGCAAGGAGCGCCGTCATGATTCAAAGGAGGTATTCTTGAAGTGTGAAGACCAACGGCAAAACAGCGTATCCTGAGCGGCCCGGCAAGGTTGCGGGGGCGCACGAGCCTGAGACGGGTAAGCTAGCCCGCTCGATCGCCGCGTACGCCCCTCACGACGGCACTTTTGATCTACGCATTCCTGGATTGCATGCCAGCAAGTTTTCGCGAACAAACACGGTCGGTGTGCATGCCCTCCAGTTGCCTGCCTTGTGCATCATCGTGCAAGGAGCGAAGACCGTCATCGTGGGGCAGGAAGTGTACGTGTACGATGCGTCGCGCATGCTGGTGTTCTCCGTTGCTCTTCCGGTTGCCGCCCAAATCACGCAAGCAAGCTCTTACGAGCCTTACCTCGCTCTAAGGCTGGACCTCGACCCGCTCAAGATCGGCGACCTGGTCTTGAAGGTATTTCCGCGCGGCCTGCCTCCGGTCCAAGAGCGGCGTGCCGTTTACGTAGCTCCCCTCGACGCCGCTGTCGTCAACGCGGCAACAAGGTTAGTGGAGTGTCTTGCGCAGCCCGGCGACGCTGAATTACTCGCCCCGCTTGTGGTGGAGGAGATTTTGATCCGGCTGCTACGCAGCCGCATTGGCGCCCGTGTGGCCCAAATGGGATTTGCCGAATCCAGCGTGTACCGGGTTGCCAAGGCCGTTTCCTGGCTGCGGGCTAACTTTTCCCAGCCCATGAAGATCGATGAGCTGGCGGAACTGGTGCACATGAGTGTTTCCTCTTTCCACGAGCATTTTAAGTCGGTCACCTCGATGAGCCCGCTGCAGTATCAAAAAGTCTTGCGGCTTCAGGAGGCCAGGCGCCTCATGTTGTCCACGATGATGGACGCGGGCTCTGCAAGTCAGCGTGTGGGGTATCTAAGCGCTTCGCAGTTCAGCCGAGAATACAGCCGCTTTTTCGGGAGTGCGCCAACCAGGGACATGGCCAGACTGCGCCAAGACACGCGACCTGGGGTGTCACCGAGCTAGAGGCGACCGCATGACAGCACTCGCCGGATGGGAGAACTTCTACGTAATCGTGGGTTCGTCTGCCGGCGCTTTGATCGGATTGCAGTTCGTGGTGATAACCCTGATCGCTGACATGCGAATTGCAGGCGGCCGAGAGCAGGCCGGCAAGGCTTTTGCTACGCCGACGATCGTTCATTTCGGAGCCGCGCTGCTGCTGTCAGCAATTCTAAACGCTCTCTGGCGCGGGGTCGCCGGCGCCGCAATCGTTTGGGGCTTGCTGGGCTTCAGCGGGCTCGTGTACGAGGTCATCGTGGCCCGACGCATGCAGGCACAAATCGCATACAAGCCTGAGTTTGAAGACTGGTTGTATCACGTTTTGCTGCCCTTCGCCGCATATACGACGCTTGCTCGACCGGCCTACGCGGCTCTTGCCCATGCGCACGAGGCCATGTTTGGGGTTGCCGTGGCGGCACTGGTGCTGCTCCTTAGCGGCATTTCATAACGCGTGGGACGTCGTCACCTATCACGTGTTTGTCAAACGAGGACGAAACAGTGAATGAGCGGCCTCGCTGAGACGTCAACCTTCCGGCGCTCTGCTTGTCTGGGAATCAAACGTACAATAAAGTTCTTATGTGGAGACATGCGCCACCGGGTTTGAGCCGCATCCGTTGCTGAAGAACGGGCACGCGATGACTATCGCGGCGGCATTAGTGCCGCGACGATTCGATGTTCCTCTATCGGAGGCGCGACGTTTTCAGGTGGACAAGGATTCCTGGTTGCTCGGGCATTGCCATTGGCAGCCGGGAAAGAGAAAGCAAGCGCCGGTTCTCGTTTTGGTGCATGGGCTGGAAGGCTCGAGCCAATCGAATTACATGCGAGGCATCGCCGAGAAAGCCTTCCACCGCGGCTTTCACATCGTGCGGTTGAACCAGAGAAATTGCGGCGGCACCGAAGCCCTTACTCCGACGCTTTACAACTCCGGGATGAGCGGTGATTATCGCGCCGTCTTCGAAAAACTCTCGGACGGCGAGGGATTCGAACAAGTGTTTTTCGCGGGATACTCGATGGGAGGAAATCTGGTCGCCAAGATGGCGGGTGAATTTGGCGCGGCCGCGCCTCCTGCGCTGCGCGCGGTCTGCGCAGTATGCCCCGCGATAGACCTCGCCCCCTGTGCCGACGCGCTCGAACGCTGGGACAACTATCCTTATCAGCGCCACTTCGTTTCCGGTCTAATGTCCCATTATTTACGGAAGCAAAGACTGTTTCCGCGGCTTTACTCAACCAACGGGTTGCCGCCGGTTCACACCGTCCGCCAATTTGACGATTTCATCATTGCCCCACGCTTCGGGTATCGTGATGCTCAGGACTACTACGAAAGCGTCAGCGCCAAGCGCGTCAGCGCGCAGATACGTGTGCCATTCCTGCTCATCACTGCGCAGGACGACCCTTTTGTGCCGTACTCTTTGTTCCTCGCAGCAAGAGTCGCCGACAATCCGGCGATCCGCCTCATGGCCCCGCAGCACGGCGGGCATTGCGGCTTTATTTCGAAACACGCCGGCGCTGAGCGCTTCTGGGCCGAGCAGCGCATCGTGGATTTCTGTCAGGACCACACTGCGGTCTGAGAGAATCTGCTCTCTTCACCGCGCAGGAGCAACCTCCTCAATATGCGGTGATCCCGGAGGTCAGGGTCGTCTCAGAATCCACGGACAGACAGTAGTTGTAGGTGTAGCCGAAGGTGTCCGGCCCGCTCTTGACACACGTAGTCGGACAATCCGATGAACTGTGGAAACTGAGGTCGGCGAACTGTGCGAGAGAGACCGGGTGAAAACCTGATGCCGAGGGACTCAGCCGAGGGGCTTTTCCAGAGATACAGCAAATCCGGGAGTCAAAAGTTGAGCGGGGCCGCCTGCGGTAATCACCATGTCGTCTTCACATCGCAGGCCAAAATCACCAGGAAGATAAATTCCTGGCTCATTCGAAAACGTCATGCCCGGTTCGAGGACGGTCTTGCTTCCGCGCACGAGGTAGGGGTGCTCGTGGCCGTCAAGGCCGATTCCATGGCCCAGCCGGTGTGTGAACGTCTTGTAGTCTGGCCCGAACCCGGCATCGGTGACGACTCTTCGCGCAGCGTCATCGACGCTGCCGGAGAGGCGGCCGGCACGCGCCGCGTCGAGTGCCGCGTCTTGCGCTTTGCGAACGATTTCAAAAACACCCGCTACTCTTTCCGAGGCCTTGCCTAACACGCCTGTCCGCGTCACGTCGGATTGATAACCTTCCACGGAGCAGCCACCGTCGATGAGAAGGACGTCTCCCTCTTTTAGTTTTTGGGGCTTGATCGTGCCGTGCGGCAGCGCCGCAGAAGCTCCTAGCAACACCAGCGCTCCGCCGTGCAGGCTCATCTTCGCGAAGCCCTGTTCAACCAACTTGCCGATATCTTCCTGAGACATTCCTTCCTTGACCGCGGCGAAGACTGCGCGAAAAACGTCGAAGGTGGCCTCGCAGGCAAGCCGCATCAGCTCCAGTTCGTGAGGCGACTTGCGCCCGCGGCTGGCAGTGGTCACGGTGTCGGCGGAGACGCACTCAAGTCCCGGGGCGGCCAAACGCAGATGGTCGACGAACGTGAAAGGCACGGTTTCTTCCGCGCCGATTCGCCCCGTGCGGATACCGCGATCAGCGAGCGCCGCGGCGGCGATTTTTGTGGGGCTCTGGTCCTCCTGCCAGATGCGAACTTCGGCCGGGAATTGCAGCTTCTCGCGCATCCGCCCTTCTTCAAACGCCGGCACGACGATGATGGGTTCGCCCGCGTGCGGAAGCACGAGCGCGAGAAGCCGCTCACTCATTCCCCAGCGCATGCCCGTGAAGTAACAAAGAGAAGTTCCCGGGGCGACGAATAAGGCGTCATATTTCGGCTCTTGATCGGTCATCAACTTCTGCGCGTGCTCAAGCCTGCTCCGGTACTCGTCGGCAGTAATGGGATGAACACGCGAGCCCAGCGGCTTGAGGCTGGAGAAAGCTTCGGGAAGCGCATCGGCGGAGCAGTTAGGCGTTGTTTTGTCCAGCGATGCGAACCCGGCGACGGACGCAACAGCCGCTCCCTTCAGAAATTCGCGGCGCGAGGGTGAAGTTGGAGAACGCAAAGTTTGTTTTTGCATAGCAGAGTAAGGTTTATCCGCCCCGCTTGTTCTTGTCAATACACACGAGAAAGCAAAAAGGGAGCGAGGGAGCCTTCGAGAAGGCTCCTTCGCAAACCACCGCAGGCCTCTCAAATCCAGTCGAAGGCAGTTCTTATGGTTGTTGGTCCGACGGCGTTTGTCCGGCGCTCGAATTCCGCGGCGAGTGCTTTCCCGGTGTGTAAGTAATGTCTACTGGCTGCTGTAAGGTGAAATCCAGGCGTGTTTCCGACGGGATCCTCACCTGCTGCCCGTGCGTCAGAATTTGCGCGCCGGTGCCCGCTCCCCCGCCCACCGCCGCGCCAATGGCCGCACCCTTGCCGCCGCCCGCAACCGCTCCAATTAAGGCGCCAAGCGCTGCTCCGGCTCCGACGCGTGTCGCGGTCTGCTTGCCACGCGAGGCTCCCGTTTCCTTGACGTCGCTGCTGACCACGCCGTACGTTTTCCCCTGAAACGCGATGCTGGAAAGCTCCAGCCCGAGTTCGCTGCGGCCCGTCACATGCCCTGCCGATCTCGCCTCGACTAGTTTCACGTACGTGTCCGCGCCAGCTGGCACGATCACTCGGTTATCCACAACGATAGGCGCGTCCAGCGAAGCCTTGAAAAGTTCACCGGCGTGATTCGTTTTCGAATCAATGCTGTCAATGGTCCGAACCGTCACAATCGTATCCGCTGCCACCGTTACGGTGATTGGCTGAGGCGGTGGAGGAGGAGCTGGCAAACCCGCGGCTGTGGGCGCGGGCGGCGAAGCTGGAGCAAGCTCAGAAGCTGGTGCGGGCCCGGAAGCCGGCGCAAGTTCGCGGCCTTTCGTCCTTCTTTCTGCGGGCGATCTCCTTCGAGAACGAGCCTTGCTTTCGGGTTCGCGGGCCGCCGCTGCGGGCACACCAAGGTCGGGCGCCGCCTGCGCGATGGCTACGCTGATCTGATCGTTTACCTTGGAGACGCCCTTCTCTTCTGTCGCGATTTTAAACGCTGCCAGATGCGCCGAATCATCCGGCACCTGCCCGGTAAGAGTGACCACGCCGCCGTGCGTCGAGACGTCTACAGAGGCATTTTTAAGCATCGGCTCGGAGAACATTTTCGCCTTGATGTCCGTGGTGATTGCGTCATCGCTTGGCGCGCGCAGTCGCGAGCAGGAGGCGGCGAAGCTGACGCCCAGCAATAAGCCCAGAATGCCTATTTTGAATTTGCGCATGCATCCTCCGCGTTGGGAGCAAGCACGGCACCGGGAGGACTGGGCAAGCCGCGAGGCGTGTTCGCTACACAGATTTTTGAGATTTGCTCCCTCGTTTATAACAGATGCACCCGGGCCGCGTAATGCTGCCTCTTTGCATTCTCCGGAAGGCACCCCTCGAGATGCATTCCACTGACGTAAGCGCCAATTTCAAAAATAAGCGGGAGATGCTTGAGAGGCACCTCCCGGGATGCAAGCCTGCGCCCGCGTTCGTATTCTACGGCAAGGTACCCGACCTTGTCGGCTGGCGGGCAAAGTCGCTGGCGTGACCGTGTTTCCGCCACCTGCTGGCGCGCAGACGTTGATTAGTGTGGTGGTGTTGCCCCCAAGCTCGTGCCAAATCGATTGAACATCACGCGATCCCCCGCGGAATCACCGTTGCGATTCGCGAACGACCGCACTCGCTATTACCCGAAACCACGGGCGTTCCCTGCTTACAAAGCAGGTTGGGGAAAACACTAAATGCTTTCGCTGGGTGTCGCTTGGAATTACGCAGGGCTCGACAAGAAAACTGGGGAGCCCGAAGGCTCCCCATGTAGAGCAGAGTTAAGCAGCCTGCTAGAAGGTGACTCGTAGGCCGAGCTGGATGTTGCGCCGTTCGTCCGCGGACGTTCCAGCAAAACCCTGGGGACCACCCTTCTCCGTCTGGATATATGGACTGCTAAGCCCATTAACAGCGAGGTTTGTAGAATTGATGTACTGATTTGTATGATTCAAGATATTGTACATCTCCGCGCGAAATTGCAGGCCAAAGCGCTCGGTGATCCTGAAATTCTTGAAGAAATTCATGTCCATGTTCCAGTATCCTGGTCCAAAGAATTGGTTTCGTTCCGGGTACGGCAGACCGCTAGCCGAATACCTGCACCCAGTGTGGTAAAGCCCACTGCAGATGGGAATGCCGCGCGCATCGCCCACATTCACTACACCTGCCGGATTCTTTGTGGGGTCTATGAGGCTAGGGCTACTTGGCAGCGCTATGTAGTTAAACGTGTTGGCCACCCCGCTGTCGACCGCCGAGCCAGTCCTGGCAATTGGGCCTGGCGGAACCCACATTGGAGCGTTGGTCCCCCCCAAGCTGGCGGTGCTTTGATCGAAGATGCTGAAAGGCACGCCCGAGCGAACCTTGGCAACTGTACCCACTCCCCAACCTCCCAAGACGTTGCGCATGACTGCATTGGACGAGGTCTTCATCCACGGGACTTCCCAACTCCCGCTTAAGACAAAGCGATGTCGGATGTCATAGTCCGAGTTGCCGTAGTTCAATCTGGGATTGAAAGCGTCCAGATATCCCAGGTAGTAAAAACCTGAGGTTGTGCCGTAATTGCCGTCCGTGAAGGTCGAGGAAAGATTGTCCAACGAATGCGACCAAGTATAGCTCGTGTTCAGGCTAAGTCCCTTGTTCCAGAGATTGTAAGCCCGGAATAGCACACTCAAGCCATTGTAATGACTGAAGGCATTGCTGCTACGGAAGTTCATGTTGCTGTACTGCAGGTTGAGGCGATTCTTGGTTCTGCCGTCACCCAAGTATGCTGAGCCGGCCTTTGCGGGGTTGACGTTCGAGATGTCGTAGAGGTGGACGCCGTGCGATCCCGCATAGTCGACGGAAAGAACTGCGT
>Ga0126381_100011250_pt1 | contig 10110 bp, 10 predicted proteins | sample PanSoiMetPlot_28_FD_96465 | JGI IMG/M metagenome (GOLD analysis project Ga0126381, IMG submission 96465) | Tropical forest soil microbial communities from Panama - MetaG Plot_28 | ecosystem: Environmental > Terrestrial > Soil > Tropical forest > Bulk soil | place: Panama | collected 2016-02-17 | reverse complement strand
CTACATCACCGGCGCCGAGCTGTTCGTCGATGGCGGATTTGCGCAGGTGTGACCTGCAAGCAGGCCGTAGGGGAGTAAAACCACGATCTACGGCCGCCCCATGATGTGCAGGTGGGCGGAGCCGCTTCCCGCCCACATGATATACGCTCCCGTATCGCTGTAGGTGACCGGCAACCCCGTGGTTTTGGGATCGAACGGCATCATGATCATCCAATGTGGACCGATTGCGAGCGGAGGGCTGGTCTTGTCGTCGCGGTCGGAAATGCTGCGCTGCGTGGCCCCCGCAAGCATGTAGGTGATCCGCGGCCTGGAGCTTATCGTGTAGCACGAGGCGGGTTGGGCAACGAATTGGGGCTTGCCGGGCTGGCAGATAAAGTCGTTGTTGCCTTCGCGCAGAACAATCCTGTTGCCTTGCGCATCGGTACCCATGATGCGAGCCTGGTCCGTAATTTCCTTGGGCCCGGCGGCAATTGCACGCGCCATTTGAATCTCCGGCGATTCGACCCGCACGGGGCCGTCTTCATCAAACACGTTAGCGGCCAGATGCTCCACCGGCGCGCCGTCCGGCCGCCCCATGATGCGCAGGTGGGCGTATGGCGTGCCGGCCAACGCGATGTACGCGCCGGTGTCTTTGCGCGCGGCCGACAGTCCCGTCGTTTTCGCATCGAACGGCCACAGGATCATCCACTGGGGGCCGATCGTCATGGGCCGGCTGGTCTTGTCGGACGGGCCGGACACCTGCGCGGCGCCCGCCAGCATGTAGATGATGCCGGGCTCGGCGTTCGTGGGCTTGGCTTTGTGCGCCGCCAAATCCACACCCCACTGTCGCGCCGCTTCGTTCGCGCACGAGGCGGGAGCGCCAAGGGCCGGGTTGCCGGGCCGGCATGTGAAGCCGTTGCTGCCTTCGCGCAGAACCGCTCTCTTGCCTTGCGGATCGCCGCCGATGATCCGGGCGGAGTTGGTGACATGCGCCGGACCCGCAGCCATCGCCCGCGCCATCTGGACCTCTGCGGGCTCGCCTGCAGCGCCGCCGCTCCCGTCCATGTCCGTGTAACCGTAATCGTCTGTCGGTTGCACTTGCGCTCCGACCGGACCTCGTTGACACCACAAGAGACCGGCCAAAAGGATGATGGCCCAGCTATTCCGTCGGACGAATCTCATAGGTCTCCCTCGCTGAGTTCTGGCAACGACAGTCGGTGAGCCGCGATGAGACGACGGCGTACTGCCCGCGCCGCGAGCGGCCAAGCGGCTGGCGCAACGAGAAGGCTTATGAAATCGCGCCGGCGCATCGGTGGCCCTCCAGCCAGGCCACAGCCTACCACATCACCAAATCGTCAATCAGGGGGTCTGTTGTGCATCACACAAATAACCGGGGCGCCGATGGCAGCTCCGGGTCTTGGTCGTGTAAAAACCCCTGGGCCGTGAGGTTGTAGGCCAGCACGTGCAGGGCCATCTCGGTGGCCGCGGATAGAGCACGCTCGCGAAGCAGTCCTACTGCTCTTGTGCGACTTTGCCGGGGTCCTTCACAGCCCAAAACTTTTCGAATTCGATGTTGAAGAGCTCGCCAGGTTCGCGTTCGACCAGCCGATCGCGTGCCGGTGCGCACAGCGAGGCATCAGCCGTTGGGCGGCGCATGGGCCTGGAGCGGCCGCCCTCCGAGCGTTTACGTATATGCAGCCCGGCATCTCGACCGACGTTGGTACTATCAGAACGCGAGCCCCCGGATGGGGCACTGAATAGCCGGCTGCGCCGTCAAGTCTTGATGCGGCAGTTGGGTTTCACCTTCCACTTCCCGTTTGGCCCCTTGACGAAACCGTAAGCTGCCGCGGCCCTAGGGTTACCAAAAATGCCGGGGTGATCGGCCGGATTGACACCAGACAGGCTGCACGGCAGTACGTCACTCCTCGCCCATACCGGCAGATTGGTCAGCGACAGCACCGTTGCGAGGGCGGTCGCACAAGCAAGCATACTCCATAAGCGCACCATGTTAGCCTCCTTCAGATCGGCATCCCGTTGAGTTTCTGCCAATCACCGGACTCGCGGATTGGCCCTTGGCCTCAAGAAGAATCAGGCAATCAGACGCCAAGCGAGCCCTGGTGCCGGCGCCCAATGACCCTTGCGTGCCGGCCTTGCCTGAGAAGCACAGCCTGAAGGTGAACGCGAACGCATCATTGTTTCTTGATTTAGATCAATAGGGTGGATTCGCGTTCAGGCCGGGTCCGGGCAGCTTAGCAGCGGACGCAGCTCAGTTGACTCCGCTGAGGAGCCGGGAGTGAATTCGTCGGGCCTCTTCCCGCGGAAATTCAAAACAACACGCTGTATGCTGCCACGATTGTTGTGGCTAGCAAAGAACAAGAGGCAGGCCGCGCGCTGATACGTTTCATTTCGTCACCCGCTGCTGCGGCGATCCTAAAAGCGAAAGGCTTTGACCCGCCGTCAAGGGCAAGACTGATTCGCTTCGAACGAAATGGCGACCAAGAATGAAAGCCACCGGCGAACACATGCGTGCCATGTCCCGCTCGGTGATGTCGGGCTTATCCTCGAAGACCTGTCAGCTATCCCGGAACCCAGCCCCTTGGGCAGATGACAAAGGAAAGGTTCCCGCCAAACAGGCACCTGGTTTTTCGGGAGAGAGCGTTCCGCCGATTGGCAAATCAGGTTGCGGCAGACTTCACCAGTAACCGATCATACGGCCGGCGCCGATTGAGGTCAGCCAAAAAAACAACGAGGTGCCGCCCATGGCGGCGAGGCGTCGGCGCTCCGTATACGTCAGGTCCCGGTTCTTGTGCGCGCGCCAGGCGGATGAGCGGTGAACGAGGAACACGTTGAGCAGGGCCAGTCCAATGAACGGAATTTTGATGTAGAGAAACGGATTGCCAACATATTCCGTCGCTTTGGTCGCGAGCAGTCCCGCGCCACTGATGGCGGCGATGCCGAATCCCGTAGCCGCCATACGCGTGGTAGGGCGCGAAATCGCCGCCAGCGGCGCATCCGGCCAGAACCCCAACAGGCGCAGGTCGAGAATCACCACCGACCCGAACAGTGTCGCCACGCCAAGAATATGCGTGAGATTGATGATCCCGTAGAACCAGACGCCGTTGTCCCGCATGAGGTGGCCGAGGGCGGAGCCCTCAAGCCACCCCATGAGCTGCACGAAGCTCAACGCACTTTATCTGCGAATTCCGGGTACACATTGTACTGCCTGCCGGCATATTCGACTTGAATGGTCTTCATTTCATAGCGGTTTGGATCGCGATTGCGCTGACCATGCACTATCACCTTCGACCCGACCGGAATGGTGTCCTGCTTCAGGCCGGCCGATGAGGTGCGGAACGGGGGCGCCAGCGTGATATCCCAAACCTTGCCGTCAGAGGTCATGATTTTCATGGTGCCGTGCGGGCCGGAGAGCCTAACTCCCTCGGTGACCGTGCCGGTCATGGCGGTGACTTCATCGACGTTTCCGCCCCAGCCGTGATGCGCAAGGGCGGGAATGGTGGATGCAATCGAAATGGCGGCGGTGAGCACGATTGTGTTCAGGCGCATGACATACTCCTAAGCTGGACCGGCGGATTATGCCGCGTTTCGTGGGTTACGGGGAGGCTGAAATTTTGCGCGTCGGTATTCTCCGGGGGAAGCCTGCCCACCGAGCGACTGGCCCCCGCTCCGGAATGCGCCGGGCCCGTTCGGGGGAGGCCGCCGTCCGCAATTTCAGCAGGCGAAGCGCCCCGCGTAGAGCAAAAAAGCAAGGACGTTCCCAGAGCGAGGAACGTGATCCGGCGCAGGGGAGCATGCTCGCACTCCCTGCTACACCGGGAAGCATTTAGCGGGCCAAACCTAGGCAGACCTGCTCGCTGCGATCCCCTCATGCGATCGGCGCGAGGGTAGGAAGGCAGGCGGGCCGGCTCGGGCCCCCTCCCACAAGCGGAGGAGGGAAGAGGGGGGGCAGCCTGGCGCCCGCGCGGATCGCGGTCAGACCCTCACCGCTGAAGTTGCGGCGCCGATTGCTGCAGAATCTGCTGCTGCTGAAGCTGCTGCTGCTGAAGCTGCTGCTGCTGTTGCAGTTGCTGCAACTGCTGCTGCTGCTGAAACTGGTTCAGCTGCTGCCGCTGTTGATCGATCAGCTGCTGGCCCGACTGCGCCATCGCCCCGATCGGCAGGGCCAGCATGAGCAGGAGCGAAAATGCAAAATTCCTGATCATGGATGCATCTCCTGTGCTTGGGTTTCACCGCTCTCCCTGAAACCACACTCCATATGGAGAGGACACCGCCGCTGTGCCATTAAATTGCGTTCGCTGTTCCATTAAACTGCATTCTGCCAGGGCGTGGACTGGCACATCGTCAAGGGGTGTTGCACGTCAAAGCAAAAACTGGCGCGCCGGAGCACGCTTTGGGTCTTGCTGGTATGAAAAACTACAGCCTGCGCCGCGTGCGTAGAACGGCCTCAAGGCAGTCGCGTATGATCAGAGCAAAATCGTGCTGCTGGCATACAGTTTAATGCGACGCTAGAGAATTGCATTTTCTACATCGCGCCAGCGTATGAACCAAGGGGCTCGTCCGCGCGTTCCTCCGGGGACAGGCCGAGAAGGCGTGCGACCATGGACAGGACCGGGAAATTGTTGGCGTTGCTCGTCATGACGCTCAGTGTGTGCATGGTCTCGAGTGCCGAAGCCCGGAATCGGCACTGGTGGCATCTCTACGGCGTCTACGGCAACTCCGACCGCTCAGGCGATGACGATAGCCGCCGCGCCCGCGCCGCCGACCCGATCGAAGCCGCGCGCGCAAGGACCGGTGGCGGCGCCTTCGGGGCAGTCATCGATCAGCTCGTTCGCGGCTGCCTGCAGCAGGCTGCTGAGTTTCAGAATTGGCCATTCGACGCGATCGCGCAGATCGTTTCGCCCGACGACGCTCAGCGCCGCGCCCTCGAGGCGTTACGCGCGTCGACCACGGCGGCAGCGCAGCGGCTTTCCGCCGACTGCCCACAGGATCAACCGGCGTCGCTGGGGGCGCGACTTGAGGCGGCGGAGCGGACCATCGACACCGCATCGTCGACCTTTGCGGCCGTCGAGACCCCGCTTCGGGAGCTATACGCTGCTCTCGACGATGAACAGAAGGCGCGACTTCTGCGCGATATGACGGCGTCCGGCTCGCAGGCGCAGGACGACGACCGCAGAGCGGAGCGCTCGGAGCGCCGCGACCGCGGGCGCGAGCATTCCTGGGCGGGCATCTGCGAGCGCCTCGTTGCGGCGCTGCGTGGATGGCCGATCCGCGAGATCGAACGGGGCGTGCGCCTCTCGGAGCCACAGCGCGTGTCTTTCTACGAGCTCGTCAGCACGTCGCTGAAGGCCGCCGACAAGCTGGCGGGCGCCTGCCCCGCCGAGACCGCGCTTACCCCGCCCGGCCGTATGTCGCAGATGCGCGCGCGTCTTTCCGCCGTGCGCAAGGCGACGACCGCTATCCATCCCGCGTTGACCCGGTTCTACGAGGCGCTGGACCAGGGACAGAAGGTCCGGTTTGCCGGAATACGGTGAGGCCGTCACAGATAAAGAACACGGCCCGCATGAGCGCTGAGTTGACGCCGCGTGCGCGATTGCAACCTTGACGCTTGTCCAGCTTCCGGCCGCATATGCGGGCGGTGGCTACCGGACATCGGTTATTTCAGTCGGATCCGCGCGGGTTATTGCTCGTATCCGAGCGGGTTATTGGTCTGCCCTGCCTTGCCGAGTTTCTTTCCGTCAGGCAGGGTCAGTGACACGATCGTGCCGCCGCGCGTGCCGTCCCTCAGGGGGTTCATTTCGATCGTTACATTATCTCCCGGCTTGATACTGTCCCGCTTCCAGCCAACGCGGGAGATTTGCCCAGGGGAGCCCATCTCGATCGCCCATTGTTTTGGTGCGCCATTATCATCGGCGACCATCAGATAAATCCAGCTATGCGGATTCACCCACTCGAAGTCGCTCACCGTTCCGGTCAACGTGACGACCTTTTGTTGATCGAACATGGCAAAGGAATGATGCGCCGCAGCCGGAAGCGCGAGCAACGACACGGCGGCACTTGCAATCGCAATAGCTCTCGCGTTCATCAGGCCCTCCAGAGGGATATGACTTGGCGGTGCAACGCGGCAAGCAATCGGCTTGCGTGGTGAGATGTTAATTTAGCTAAGACGCGAGTACCTTGTAAAGGCCATAGCCCCGAAACTAAAAGGTGCAAGGGCCGGTTTGGCTGGAGGTTGAACCGAGACAGCACATGTTTTTTTGTGTTATCCTGCGGACGAAAATTCATCGGCAGAATAGATCGGGAGGCAAGCAGAGATGGTGACGCGCCTGCGGTACCTGGTATTTGCCGCTCTACTGCTCAGCATGGGGCCGGCCCAAGCTGCCTGGAAGCAGTACAAGTTTCCAGAACTTGGATTTGCGGTCGATTTTCCCGCAGATACCACGACCGCCAAAGGCCAATGGAAGGGTGGTGTGGCGCGCAACGTTCCTACCACGGTGATCTCCGCTGAGCTCGATCACGTAACTTATCAAGCAATCGTCGCAGACTTTACCAACCGGGTCGCCGACACGCCGTCGATCCTGGGCGAAGCGGCCTACATACTCGCTTTAGAGGGTACGCTGATTGCGGACACTATGGCGCGCACGGAACCAGGCCCCAATGCCGTTTACGGCCGCCGGATCACAGTTACCTTGAAGGACGGGGGCAAAAAAACAAGCGAAGTCTATGCGACGCGCGGCAAGCTCTACCTGTTCGTTACGACCATTTCGGCCGCGGGTGATTTGGGTAACCCGATCGCGGCGCGATTCCAGGATTCGATTTTGTTCGATCTGGGCCGTGATCGGCCTCAATAGTCAGCCAATTCGCCCCCACCCCACCAGAAGGTGGATGTTGGCGAAATATGAGAACACCAAAATGAGATATCGAAACGCGTGCGCATTTGTCGGCGTGGTCGTTGCCGCCGTGGCGAGCAGCGCTGTTGGCGCCGAGCTGCCAACGCTGCGCTATGGAGGAGGCGAGGGTCTCCCACACCTTCCCCTGATCATCGCGCAAAAGCAGGGGTTCTTCGCCAAGGAAGGCGTACAGGTGGAGGTGATCAAAAATCCGATCACCGGCCCGGACAGCAACTCGCAAGCCGCCATGAAGGGCTACGACCCCGCCATCGAGCGCGGCGGGCTCGCCGACATGACAGCGGCGAACGGAGGATTCTTCATCGACGCGGTCCTCAACGGGTCGGACGCCGTGATGGTAGGCGTGCTGACGGCAAATCCGGTGTACCGCCTTGTCGTCCGGCCTGAAATCAAGAGCTACGCAGACCTCAAGGGGAAAACGATCACGCTCACTGCGCCATGGGACTCGATCACGCTGACGTCCAGGGCGCTTCTGGCCAAAAATGGCGTCGGGCGCAGCGAATTCAAATTCGAAGCCATCAGAATGTCCGATGCGCGTCTGGAATGCATGAAGCAGGGACAATGCGCCGCGATCATGGCTGCGCATCCCACGGACTCGCAGGCCGTCAACATGGGTTTGGGTTTCCACATCCTTGGAACGACAGTCGAGGCCGGGCCGGTCACCTTTTACGTGGATGTGGTTCGCCGCGAATGGGCCAAGACCCACCAGGATGTCATCGTGCGCTATCTGCGCGCGGAGGGCGACGCCATTCGCTTCATCCACGATCCCAAAAATCGCGCCGAGGTCGCGAAAACCATTGCAGAGATCACCAGGGCGCCAAAGGATGTTGTCGACAGGCTGGTGGCGGACTACGCCGATCCAACGCTGCATATTCTCTCCGACCATGGAGAATTCGACATTGCGGGATTCAACAACCTCCTTCGGTTCGCAAAGGAATCCGGCAACTACGACGCGCCGTTTCCGCCCGCGGACAAATTTGTCGATCTGACTTATGTGAAGGCGGCCGGAAACCAGTAATCGCAGGCGAACGAACAAGCGCGGAGTCGTCATTGCGAGGAGCGAAGCGAAGAAGCAATCCAGGGCGGCTGGCGCAAGTGGCCCTGGATTGCTTCGCTGCGCTCGCAATGACGCCCTTTTTTCTCGTCAGCCTCCCCTTCCGGCGCGCGCGTCTTCCCGCCCGGGATGCGCCAGCTCTGTCGAGAAGGAGAACGGCACCAGGATATGCGCCGTATTGGAGGTGTCGCCCCACTCGAAATTCGACAGCGGGCTGGGATTTTTCACCACGACGTGCAGCTTGCCGGCGCGGGCAAGCGAGTTCTGCGGCAGCATGAACCTGATCTTGGTCGCGCCGTCGACGATCGTAGGCACGGGTTCGTCATTGACGTAGGCGACGGAGCGCTTGACGAAATTGATTCCAGTCAGCGTAACCGTCGCATCGCCCGTGCCCTGGATAATGGTCGCCGGCGCGATGGCCTCGATGCCGGGAGTGGGCGACAAGGTATAATCCGGAACGGCTCCTGGCCCCGGTCCCTTCCGGATGTCGGCGACGCCGGGAAGAATTCCAACCGGCCTGCCGTTCGGCGCCGTGACCGTCATATAGGGCTTCGGCGGCGCGCCCTGGCCCCGCGCCGTCAACAGCTTCAGGGCGTCGACGAAGCGTGGATTGCTGACGATGCCGGCATCGTAGCTGACCTTGTCGTTGGCAAACATGGAGCCGTTGTACCAGGCATGGAAGGAGTGATCGATCGCCTGGCCGTCCTTGATGACGATGTCGACCTTACGCATGTTGATGATGTCTTGGGTGGGATCGGCGGCAACGACAATGATATCGGCGAGCTTGCCAGGCTCGATCGTGCCAAGATCCTTCAAGTGAAAATGATCGGCCGCCCATTTGGTCGCCGCTTGAATGATCTTCATCGGCGCCACATGCGCGTCTTCCTGAAACACCGCCATGTCCTGAAGCACGCCCAATCCCGGCGCCGATTGCGTATCGTCCATGGAGACGAGCGCGTGGCCGCCGGCGGCGATGAGGTCGCCGATGAATTTGGCGTGGTTCCTGAAGCCGCAAGAACGAAGCGAAATCTGATCCGGAGTGAGGAATTCTTCCGGCGATTTCACGTTGTCGTATAAATCCGCAATGGCATATTCGGGATAGTACGCGCGCAGATTCGGATCGGAAAACAACTCACGATTCTCCTGCTGCACGCGATGCCAGCTTGAGGCAAAGCCGCGGTCCGCCGCCATGAAATTCGGCACTGGTGCGGAATTGTGGGCCACCAGGAAGGCGATCATGTCCTGCTCTTTGGCCGGATCCATGTCGCAATAGGGATCGGGCGGAAGGCCGATATAGTCCTTCCACTTTTCGGGGTCCTTGTTCATCTCGACGCCGATTTCCCCGGTGTGGAGCATGACGTCGGCGCCCGCGAGAACGCAGGATTTGCCGCGCGTCTGCGGTCCCACGCAACGCATCATCACGCCTTTGCCAGCCTTGTGGGCTTCGTCCGCCATGGCGGCGAACATTTCCGGCGGCGCGTCCCCGTCATTGGTGCCGAGCACATCGGCGCCGCCGGCGAGGATGGCTTTCGCTCTGGCGCGCGCATCGTCCGTCGATTTCAAATTGCGGCCGCCGATACCGACGACGGTCTGGAACATGCGGGGGCCTTGGATCATGCCGTGATTGATGGCGTCGCGCATGGCGAGGCCCTCGTCGCCGTGGGGGATGTTCACAACCACGGAAGTGACGCCGAAACGGAGATAGCCCTCGCCGTACATCCAAAAGCCGCCCGCCATGGCGTCGATCATGCCGGGTGTGACGAATTTGCCGGTGGCATCGATCACTCTGGCTCCGGCAGGCACTTGCACCTGGCCGGCGCCCCCCACCGCCGAGATGCGGTTGCCCGCAATCACGATCGCCGAGTTCGGCACCGGCGCGCCGCCATTGCCGTCGATCAGGGTGCCGCCTTGAATGACCAGCACCTGTTGTTGTCCCTGAGCGTCCGCGTTCAGCGTCAGCCCGAAGGCAAGACTGGCGAGGGAAAATACCGCCCCGCCCAAAAGCTTCGTTTTGCGGTTGCGTGCCATAGGTCCCTCCGTGAGCGCATTATTTGTCGTCGAATTTTAATAATAACGTTCTTCGGCCTGGCGTAAACAGAGTTTGGGTGTCGGACGAAAAATCAGAGCCGCCCCCATGACCGGAGCGGCTCTGAT
>Ga0126381_100011248_pt1 | contig 10111 bp, 6 predicted proteins | sample PanSoiMetPlot_28_FD_96465 | JGI IMG/M metagenome (GOLD analysis project Ga0126381, IMG submission 96465) | Tropical forest soil microbial communities from Panama - MetaG Plot_28 | ecosystem: Environmental > Terrestrial > Soil > Tropical forest > Bulk soil | place: Panama | collected 2016-02-17 | reverse complement strand
TTCGGCGGAGCCTCAAGTATGGAATCGGCTGTATTGTTACGGCGCTAAAATTTCGACTGGCCCGCATGGAGTTCTTGTCGTCTCCAGAATTTCCAAAATGAAGTGGTGAAGCTGCGCTGTGGACTTCGACGTCTCGACAAATGCGATCAGCCCGCTTCCTCGTCGAGAATAGCCAAAGCTCGCGCATACGTCGCCTTGGCTTCTTCGTGTGAGTTGCCAACCGCTGTCAGACCCGTTCTTCCAAACTCGCCGAGTGCGCTCATCATGTGAAATACGACTCCGGTTTGTCGCGTTTGATCGAAGTGCAAGCCGTGTCGCGCGACGATATCGAAGAGATCATCAGGAGTCAGTGTACGATAATGCGGTGACTCGACGTGGTCACTGGCGACGAAAAATTTCTGCTGTCCACTCGGAGCGGTGAAGATCCCACTCTGCGGATCGTACGCACCGTCTGTAAGAAATTGCAGAGTCAAAAAGGGATGAGTCGTTCCGCCTTTCCTTAAGTTTAGCTCGATCGCGTACGGGTCCCACTTTCCTGCTTTCGAGCGGACTACGACAAAATCCAAAGCGAAGCGCCCAATGACGCCCTCTTTGGCCAGACGCCTGCCCACCTTCGCCGCTTCGTGCGTGATCGCCGGGGCGTAACTCGTGTCGGCCGGGAACATACACCCGAGATAACTCTGACCAGACGGCCCGCCTAACAGTTGATCGTGCGTAGATAACAACTCAACCGCGCCTAATGGCGTGACGCGAAGCTGCACGCTCGGGCTCCTGAACTCCTCTCCCATAATTCGCTCTTCGACTACTCCCATTCGCTCCTCCAGTCTCTTCATATAGCCCTCGTAGGTCATTCCCTTTAGCTCGAATTTCATCGTCCTTAGGCGATCTTCCAAAGCGGGCCACTCCTTCGAATCTGCTGGCGCCGGAAGCCCGCTCAGATCCACAAGAGCGTTGCCTTCACCGGAGACGCCCTCGTTTAGCTTGACTAGAACTTCCTGGATCGAAGGTTTTCTGGCCCGCATTTGCTTGATCGTGTCAAGCAGCTCCTCCCTGCTGCCGAGATTTTCATGACCAAGAGGATGGGGCACGTTTTCCTCGGTGAAAATCTTCCGACATCCGCTCTTTGTTCCCAGAGGGAAAAATTTCGGGTCGGCTCCGTACATGGGGATACCGAGCCGTAGCGCCAGCTCTTTCTCGCGGTTGGTTGTGTTGAAAGGCACGAGATGCGCTCGATCGGGGTCCATAATTAAAGAACGGATTCGCTCGATTAATCGTGGCCGATCGAGCAGTTTCTCGCTTAAGGGACGGACCGAACCATCCAGTGGCGAAGGAAGAAACAAGCGCTGACGCGCGTGACTTGGTATCACGCCTGGAAGTAGAGCGAGGTAGTAATCGATGATGCTTGGGAGAATCGCCTGTGAAGTAACATAGATCATTCGGGCCCGTGCCTGACGGAGCAACAACAACAGGAATAGAAAGCGCTCCTCATACGCTTGCATCACCGCGCCCGCGCCGATCGCATCGATGGACATCGAGGGCACTACGACAATCGTTTGTGGATCCTGATTAAAATGCTCGATCGATTTCCACAGTGGTACCAGCTTTTTCTGCAATTCATCGAATCGCTCCTGCGAGTCCGTAGAGATTTTGGATTCAGGCATAAACAGCGAAATCCCAGTCTTTGTGCAATCTAAACTGAATTACAAGCCGTATCGCAAGTTGCAGTCGCCCTTTGGCAATCTCGGGTACGCAGCGCTTCAGCGCCGTCTGCGCCCAAACGAGTATCCGCGATGAGTTCTTCCGCCGCCGATCGAGCGTCTCGCTCCGGCCACTGAGTCCGGTTCAAACAACGCCGTGTATAAGTAGGGAAAATGCTCGAGTTTTAGGCGCGGAATTTTCTGGCCAATAAAATGTTCAATCGCTTGCAAGGCGGGCAGTTCTTCGCCGTTCATAAGAGTGAACGCGTCGCCTACGTTCTGGGCGCGGCCAGTCCGTCCGATGCGGTGCACGTAATCCTCCGGATGTTCGGGCACATCGTAATTGATGACGTGGCTTACGCCGGCGATGTCGAGCCCGCGTGAGGCGATATCGGTTGCCACCATGACTTCGTATTTGCCACTCTTGAATCCCTCGAGCGCTTCGATCCGCTCACGTTGTGTGCGATTGGAATGCAACACCGCGACCGAATGCTTCGCATGCTTTAAGGAATGCGCGACGCGGTCAGCGTTTTGTTTCGTACGACAGAAAATCAGCACGCTGTCAAAGTTCGTTCGCTCCAGCAACGCCATCAGCAGCTCGAATTTTTGCTCAGCCGCCACTGGATAAACCGCGTGGGTAACTGTCTCCGCCGGAGAACGGCGCGCGCCAATTTCCACGAGCTCGGGATCTCGCAGCACCCAGGCGGCGAGCCGCTCGATCTCCGGCGGCAGCGTTGCGGAAAACAGCAGAGTTTGTCGATCAGTCGAAATTTTCTCAACAATGCGGCGCACGTCCGGTAGAAAACCCATGTCGAGCATCCGATCGACCTCATCGAGCACGAGGATTTCGACCTTTTGCAGCGACATTGCGCGTTGTTCGAGGAGATCGAGCAGGCGGCCCGGCGTCGCGACAAGAACATCCACACCGCGTTTGAGTTCTTCGCGCTGTTTTCCATATCCGACGCCGCCGTGGACGAGGGCGACTCGCAAATCAGTGAAGCGACCATAATCGCGAAACGCCGTTTCCACTTGCGCGGCGAGTTCGCGCGTCGGCTCAAGAACGAGGCATCGAAAGGCACCATGCTTTACCAGCAGCGTCAGGATAGGAAGCGCGAAGGCCGCCGTTTTGCCTGTGCCCGTTTGTGCGGTGCCGATTAAATCCTTACTCGCGAGAACAATCGGGAAAGCACGAAGCTGGATTGGTGTTGGCTCGACAAAGCCCATCGCCTGCGTCCCGCGCACAACCCCTGCCGACAGTCCAAGACGATTAAATGACATGGCTTTGCAATGTTAGGAGAGCTACAAAAGTTACAACTTGAAGCTGGTGAACGCGAGCATTGTGCTCGCTCTGACTGGTAGGCCCTCGGGCAGCCGGTTACAAGGTCAAGTGACGGTGTTGCAACGGCAGGTTCACTGCACTGATCGGGGGCTACTTGATGGGGCAGAACGCAGCAAGATCGTTCCTGTCACAAGGAACGCCGTTAGAAAAATTAGGAGCCGTCTGTGCATCGGAAAGAAAAATAAACACCGCAAGTGGACGGATTTTGCAGGGGTTCTCGTTCTATCACACCCTTGCTTGTCATTCCGAGCCGCTCGCGCGAAGATCGACAGCTTGCGCATTTCATGAAAGAGCCCGGGTACGAAAATCAGCATACTCCACTGAGTTATCGCGGCGCGCGTCGACTCGTTTGGATCGTCTTTTTGTTGATCGTCGCGTGGTTTGTTTTGCGCTCGCTTCAGCCTGTTATCCTGCTTTTCGCCCTCGTCTTTCTTTTGGCGATGGTTCTCAACCCAATCGTTGTGTGGTTGCAGAAGCATCATGTCCCGCGCACGGCAAGCGTGATCTTCCTAGTATTGGCCCTCCTTGCGATTACGGCCACGGTTATCGTCTTTGCAATCCCGCCGATCGCCAGACAGGGTCAAGAACTCGTGCATAACGCGCCAAAAATGTGGCAAGGCATTCGCAGCCGCATCGAGTCTGTCGCCCAAAATTATCCGGCGGTTCGCGAGGCGCTTCCCCGTACCGACGAAGTCGCCGGGAAGGTGGGCGCAGCTGCCGGCACGGTCGGAAACATTTTGATAAGATCGACGATCGGTTTGGTCGGCGGTGCAGTCAGTATCGTGTTCGCAGTTTTACTACTTGTCTTCGTACTTGCAAATCCGCGACCAATCGTTGCCGCGTATCTGGCCCTCGCGCCCGATCGTTATCGCGATCAAGCTCATCGCACATTGGCGCGGCTGATGCGGCAAATGACTGCATGGGCGCGCGGCGTCGCGATTAATGGCGTGATTACCGGTGTTTCTACAGGCGTGTTGCTTTGGCTGATTGGCGTGCAGCCGGCGCTGATGTTTGGTGTGTTTGCGTTTCTCGGAGAGTTCCTGCCAAACATTGGCGCATTTCTCGTGTGCATCCCCATCCTGCTCGTGGCGCTGAGCCTGGGCGCCACAAAATTCTGGCTGGCGCTGGGTGCTATTCTACTGGTTTACCAGATCGAGCTGAACGTCCTTGTCCCGGGGGTGCTCGGCAAAGAGATGCGATTGCACCCGGTCAACATTTTGTTCTTCACATTCGCCACTGCCACAATGTTCGGGCTTCTTGGAGTGGTTCTTGCCGTGCCGGCCGCCGCGTTGGTTCAGATCGTCGTCGATGAATTTTATTTGCAACCGCGCAACCCCGACTACACTGCGCTCGATCGGGAAGCAGACGCGCTTGTAAAAGGAAAGAACCGAGCATAAAGCCATGAAATTCAGAGTCGCACTGGCTTTTGCTTGGTCGATCTTCGTGCTTGAGGCAAATGCCGGAAAAATCGCGCTGGTTAACGGAACGCTGATCAATCCGGGGACATCTCAGATTGTTCAGAAGGCAACGGTCGTAATCGACGGCGAGAGAGTCGCAGCAGCGGGGGATGCCAAAGCAATCAGTACGCCGAAGGATGCGCGCGTGATCGATTGCAAAGGCGAATTTATTTTGCCGGGCTACATCGACACGCATGTGCACTTCTTCCAGTCCGGGGATCTTTACACACGTCCAGACGTTGTCGATCTCACGAGCGTGCGACCGTATTCGGAGGAAGTCGGGTGGATCAAGAGGAATTTGTCTGACACCTTCGAGCGTTACCTGCGCAGTGGAATCACCTCGGTTGTCGATGTCGGCGGGCCGTTCTGGAATTTTGAGGTGCGGAAGGTCGCGGATGCGACTGCGAAGGCGCCTCGCGTCGCAGTAGCCGGCCCGTTGATATCGAGCGTGGCGCGGCCACAACTCGATCTCGGAGATCCCCCGATTGTCAAGATCGACAGCGCCGGGCAAGCACGCGAGTTCGTACGGAAGCTGGCCGCGGAAAAGCCTGACCTCGTCAAGATCTGGTACATAGTGGATAAAGATCACCCGGTCGATAGTTTCCGGCCGATCGTGCGGGCGACGATGGAAGAAAGTCATACACGTAAAATTCGTGTCGCTGTGCACGCGACTGAGCTCGAGACCGCGCGCGCCGCAGTTGAAGAAGGGGCGGACGTGCTGGTCCACAGCGTGATCGACAAACCGGTGGACGATGCGTTCGTAAAGTTGCTAAAGGATCGACATATCATTCTCTGTCCGACGCTGGTCGTCTTCGAGCGGTACGGTCGAACATTTGCGAATAAGTTAAATCTCACGCCAGAAGAAAAGGCGTGGGGCAATCCCGAAGTGATTGCGACGCTCGATGTCACGAAAATTCCGCAGGATAAATTGCCGGATCGTATAAAAAAAGCACTAGGTGAATCGGGCGCCACACTGGATCGCATTACAAAGATTCACGACGTGGCGCTGAAAAATCTGAAGACGCTCGAAGACGCCGGGATCACCATTGCCGCCGGCACGGATGCGGGAAACATCGGCACCATTCACGGACCAGCCTTGTTCCGAGAGTTTCAATTGATGCAAGAAGCCGGTTTAACGCCAATGCAGATTGTTCAATGCACTACCGCAAATGCCGCAAAGCTTTTCGGCGGCGAAACCGGAGCGCACATTGGCAAGATTGAGCGCGGCTATTTCGCCGATCTCGTGATTCTCCGTTCAAATCCGTTGGATAACATCAAGAATGCTTCGGATCTGGACACCGTGATCAAGAATGGCGTCGTTTACCCGGTGGGTGAGCTCGCCGCTGGGTCACGCTAAATTCCCTTGCTCGGGTAAAATAGCGGATTGAAGTTTCCTTCTTATGGCAACCTATCCTACCCAATATGCTCACCCCGAGGCCTTGGTGGAAACGGACTGGCTGGAAAAGCATCTCAAGGACGAGGGCATTCGGATAGTCGAGTCGAATGAAGACATCCTTCTTTACGACACCGGACATCTTCCGGGCGCGGTCCACATTGATTGGCGCGCAGACTTACAGGACTCGATAATCCGGGACTATATTTCTCCGGAAAAATTTGCGCGCCTTTGCGGCCGGCATGGGATCACACCCGATACGACCTGCATTTTTTACGGTGATAAGGCGAACTGGTGGGCATGTTATGCGCTCTGGGCGTTCCGGTTGTTTGGTCACGAGAATGTGAAAATTCTCAATGGCGGCCGCGACAAATGGAAAGCCGAACAACGGCCCATGACACGCGAGGTTCCAAAATATCCTGCGACAAACTATCCAGTGCCGAAGAAACGATTCGATAAGGAAATTCGCGCATTTTTCGACGAGGCGCTGACGCACAGCAAGAGCAGCAAGCCGTTGATCGACGTGCGCTCTCCGGGCGAATACAAAGGCGAGATCACGCACATGCCTGAGTATCCGCAGGAAGGAGTCTTGCGCGGTGGGCATATTCCGGGCGCTAAGAGCATGCCATGGAAAACCGCGACAAACGACGACGCCACGTTCAAGCCGGCGGATGAGCTAGCCAAAATCTATCTCGACCAATGCGGCGTGAAGCCCGGCACAGACACGATCGTTTATTGCCGGATCGGAGAGCGCTCCAGCCACACCTGGTTTGTGCTTACCTATCTGCTCGGACTTGATAAGGTCCGAAATTACGATGGTTCCTGGACCGAGTGGGGAAACAAAGTCGGCGCGCCGATCGAAAAGAGTGTGTGAGCAATAGATGAGCAGAAGCTGCGGGAAATTGGACGAGGCGGGTGTCGCACTCCCCCCGGATGGGGCGTACCCGGCTAAGCTTGGCAACATCATTAATCTCTTTGAGTCTTTGCCGGAGGATGAGCGCCGCGAGACTCTGGTCTCTTACGCGGACAACGCCAAGAACCAGGAACCACGTGCAAGGGAGAAGTTCGATCTGGCCGACGTCCGCAAAGACGAAGAATGCATGGACACGGTCGGCGTTTATCTCCACGTCGATAAGAACGGCAAGGCGCACATTCGCATGACGCTCGGCCCGGAGGTGCAAACGCTCACGCGCTCCATGACGGCGATTCTTTGCAAAGGACTGGAAGGCTCGACCCCGCAGGAGATTCTCGACCTCCCGAGTGATTTCGTGACACGAATCGTCGGCGCGGAACTCGTGCGCGTTCGTAGCCAGACGATTTATTACGTGCTTACCCGTATCAAAAGCATCTGCAAAGTTTACCTCGACCGTCAGCGCATGGCGCAGGTGGCTTAGTCAACACGCTGTCATTCCCAGCCTGATTGCCGGAGCGGAAATTTCCGGCTGGTGGGAGATCCTTCGCTTTTGCTCTGGATGACACTCTTCGAGTTCTCACGTGACGTTCCCTTGATTTCGTTTATTCTCCGCCCTGGCGCAGATGCCGCGAAATAACGAGCTCAACAAGATCCTGCTGATCGGCTCCGGTCCAATCGTGATCGGGCAGGGCTGCGAATTTGATTATTCCGGCGTGCAGGCGTGTAAAGCGCTGCGGGAGGAAGGTTATGAAGTCGTGCTGGTGAATTCGAACCCGGCCACAATTATGACCGACCCTGAGTTTGCTGATCGGACTTACATCGAACCGATCACCCCGGAAGTGATCGAAGCAATCATGGAGCGCGAAAAACCGGATGCACTTTTGCCGACCCTGGGCGGACAAACTGCTCTCAATGCGGCGATGGAGCTGAGCCGCAATGGGGCGCTCGCGCGGCACGGCGTGAAATTGATCGGCGCAAACGCCCGGGCCATCGCGAAAGGCGAAGATCGGCAATTGTTCAAGGAAGCGATGTTGCGAATCGGGCTCGAGGTGCCGCGATCGGGAGTGGCGCGTTCCCTTGCGGATTTAGATGGCATTGTCGAGCAAATTGGAACATTTCCGCTCATTGTTCGCCCGGCTTTTACCCTTGGCGGCACGGGAGGCGGCATCGCTTATAACCGCGAAGAACTTGATGTGATTGTCGCGCGTGGTCTCGATCTCTCGCCGGCCCGCGAGGTGTTGATCGACGAATCGCTCGTCGGTTGGAAAGAGTTCGAGATGGAAGTGATGCGCGACCGCATGGACAACTGCGTTGTTGTTTGTTCCATCGAGAATTTCGACCCGATGGGCGTGCACACCGGCGATTCGATCACGGTCGCGCCTGTACAAACGCTGACCGACAAAGAATACCAGATGATGCGCGACGCTGCGTTTGCAGTCATCCGCGAGATCGGTGTCGAGACCGGTGGCTCGAATATTCAATTCGCCGTTAACCCGGACAACGGGCGCATGGTCGTGATTGAAATGAACCCCCGTGTTTCGCGTTCGAGCGCGCTGGCATCGAAAGCGACCGGGTTCCCAATTGCGAAAATTGCCGCCAAACTCGCTGTCGGTTACACATTGGATGAGATCAAAAACGATATTACGCGCGAAACGCCTGCCTGTTTCGAGCCGACCATCGATTATTGCGTTGTAAAAGTGCCGCGGTTCACGTTTGAAAAATTCCCACAAGCAGACGCGACGCTTACGACACGGATGAAAAGCGTGGGCGAAGCGATGGCCATCGGGCGCACCTTCAAGGAAGCGTTGCAAAAAGCGCTGCGCAGCCTGGAGATCAAGCGCTTCGGTTTGTGCAACGACGGCGAGGATCAACCTGCCGATTCAGAAACTCTGCGCTTGAAAATCTCGATTCCCAACGCGGACCGCGTTTTTTATCTCGCCCAGGCATTCCGCGATGGGATGTCGGTCGATGAGGTTTTTGAGCTGACGAAGATCGACAAGTGGTTTTTGGAAAATGTGCGGGGGATTGTCGAGGAATCGCAAACCCTGGGTGACACAGACAAGAAGCCGGCGCCACACACGCTAAGGATGCATCGGCCCCGACTTCTCCACGCCAAAAAGCTTGGCTTTTCAGACCGGCAACTGGCGATCGCCGAAGCCATAAGTGAGAACGACGTCCGCACACGGCGAAAGTCGGCAGAAGTTGTTCCCACCTACCGGCTTGTGGATACGTGCGCAGCGGAGTTTGAGGCTTACACACCATATTACTACTCGACGTACGGTGACGAGAACGAGCGACGCGAAAGCGGCAAGCGCAAGATTCTGATCCTGGGTGGCGGTCCTAACCGGATCGGTCAGGGAATTGAGTTCGATTACTGCTGCGTGCATGCTGCTTTTGCGCTCCGCGAGCTCGGGTTCGAGACAATCATGGTTAACTCAAATCCGGAAACGGTCTCGACCGATTATGACACGAGCGACAAGCTTTATTTTGAGCCGCTCACTTCGGAAGACGTACTCAACATCTACGATCAGGAAAAACCGGAAGGGGTATTTGTCCAGTTTGGCGGCCAAACGCCACTCAATCTGGCCGGCGGTCTCAGGGCAGCAGGGGTGCCAATTCTGGGAACGCAACCCGAAAGCATCGAGATAGCGGAAGATCGGCGGTTATTTGCAGCCATGCTCGATAAACTTGGGTTGCGGCAGACCCCGAGCGGCTCGGCGATCAGCACCGACCAGGCAGTCGCCATCGTGAAAAAGATTGGTTATCCGGTTTTGGTGCGGCCCTCGTTCGTCCTCGGCGGGCGCGCCATGGAGTTGGTTTACAATGAGAAAGATCTCCGGCGTTACATGACAAGCGCAATTGAAGTAACCCCAGACCGCCCCGTGCTGGTTGATCGTTTCCTTGAGGACGCGATCGAGGTCGACGTCGATTGCATTTCCGATGGCGAAATCACGGTGATCGGCGCAATCATGGAGCACATCGAGGAAGCGGGCATCCATAGTGGCGACAGTGCCTGTGTAATTCCAACATTCTCATTGTCGAAGAAAGTGCTTGAAGAAATCTCTGCGGCAACAAGAGCCATGGCTCAAGAATTGGGTGTGCGCGGGCTGATGAACGTGCAGTTCGCCGTAAAAGAGCACGAGGTTTACGTTCTGGAAGTTAATCCGCGCGCCTCGCGGACTGTCCCGTTTGTGAGCAAGGCGATTGGCGTCCCGTTGGCGAAGCTCGCCGCCAAAGTGATGATCGGAAAAGCATTGCGCGAGCTCGGCTTTACGAAAGAAATCGTGCCGAAACATTTTTCCGTGAAAGAAG
>Ga0126381_100011247_pt1 | contig 10111 bp, 6 predicted proteins | sample PanSoiMetPlot_28_FD_96465 | JGI IMG/M metagenome (GOLD analysis project Ga0126381, IMG submission 96465) | Tropical forest soil microbial communities from Panama - MetaG Plot_28 | ecosystem: Environmental > Terrestrial > Soil > Tropical forest > Bulk soil | place: Panama | collected 2016-02-17 | reverse complement strand
TTGAGTTCCTCTTGAGATGTTAGCGACAGAGGGTCACGGAATACGCAACTTCTGCCCCGGCGAGATCCGGTTCGGGTCCTTGAGGATGTCGCGATTGGCCTCGAAGATCTTGTTGTACAACGAGGCATCGCCGTAGAACCGCTGGGCAATTTTCGACAGGCTGTCACCGGACTGCACGACATAGGTCTGCGTGTAGGGGTTGTCGGCTGGCGCATCGGACGTCTTGTCGTCGGCCATGGTCTCCTCCGTTCAGATCCAGCGCAGCGGGTTGCGGGTCACTCGCGGCGACCGGGCCGCGTATAGCTCCAACAAATTCAAAGAGTAACACGAAGCGCATGCTGCGCCATCCGGTGGGGACCCGACATGGCGGCTAACACGCTGTGTAAGTTGTTGATTACCAACATTCGTCAATGCGCGGCGGGAGTGACACGGACACCCCGAACTGCATCGTCCACGCTTGAATAGTCGAGCGCTCCCGCAGGGACCTCTGTCAGGTCAGCGCGTACCAGCGCCTCGCGCGCCAACTCCTTGAGGCGGGCCAGACGCAACTCCCCGCCCCGCGCGGCGAGCCAGCGGCCGAACTCCCCCAGCGCCTCGATCGCGGTGCTGTCGAGATCGGGCGACTCCTCGAGACTCAGCACCACCAGCGTCGCAGGCGGCGCGGCCTGTACGCGCTCGCGCACCTGCGCGAACATCGGGTCGGCATTGGCAAAGAACAGCGGCTCCTCCGGCCGCAGTACCCGCATTCCCGGCACCGTCACCGCTTCGGGGAAGCGCTCGAGGCTGAGATAGTCATGGTCCCCGACCCGCCCGAGCTCCGAGAGACGCGGCCGCGCGAATGATTGCAGCAGTCGCGCCACGCTGACCGCGATCGCGACCAGCAACCCGGTCAGGATGCCAAGCACCATCACCGCGAGTGCCGCGGTGACGGCGACCAGGCGGTCGCGATGCCACTGGAAGTAGTTGCGGAAGACGCTGAGGCGCACGGACTTGGTGACCGCGTGAATGACGACCGCCGCCAGCGCCGGTTCGGGTATGCGCTCGATCCATGGGAGGAACAGCAACACCAGGATCAGCACCACGAGTGCCGCGGACACACCGGCGAGCCGCGACTGCGCGCCCGCCGCCGCATTCGCAGCCGTGCCACTGTAGCCGGCACCCACCGGCGTACCGTGGAACAGTCCCGACACGAAGTTGGCAACACCGAGTGCAAGGAGGTCGCGGTTGGGGTCGACCGTATCGCCCGAACCGAGCGCGAAGGTGCGGATGGAGCCATAGGACTCGGCGTAGAGAATGAACATCACGGCGATCGAGAAGCCGACCAGCGCCAGAGCGTGCGTGCCCGCAGGCACGGCGAAGCTCGGCGTCGCGAGCGCGAGGCGGATGGGTCCGGTGAGCGCCACGCCGTGGGCGGCGAGCCAGGGTGCAGCGAGAATGCTGCCAACGATCACCACCAGCGTGCCCGGCAGGCGCGGCACGCGCTCGAGCATGAACAGCCCGGCGAGCGCCGTCAGTCCGGACGCGAGGCTCGGCAACTGCCACGCGCGGTACCCGCGCAGGAGCTCCGCGATCAGCCCGAAGAAGTCGCCGCTGTGGGCCGGCAAGTGAACCAGGATCGGCCATTGCTTCACCGCAATCACCAGCGCCAGCCCGAACGTGTAGCCGCGCAGCACCGGTCGCGCGATCAGGCTCGACGCCGCGCCGACTCGCAGTACTCCGCAGAGAACGAATATCACACCGGTTCCGGTCACCAGCAGGGAAGCAAGCGCCACACGGTGGGCGAGGTCGCTTCCACCCAGCTCGAGCGTCGCTGAGGCGAGCACCGCCGCGGAGGAGGACGTCGCCGTGACCAGGGCGAAGCGGCTGCGCCCGAGCAGGCCATAGCACAGAAGTCCGGCAAACAGACCAATGACGCCGGCCTGCGGCGGGAGAGCCGCGACGCCCGAATAGGCAACCGCTTCAGGCAGCAGCAGCCCGGCAATCGACAGGCCGGCCAGCAGGTCCGGCGCCACGCCTCTTGTTGTTGTCATCCGGCTGACATGTTACCGGAATCGAGCGGCGTGCCAGGCAGCACGCCGGACAGCGCCCCAGGGGCGCACAGCGGAAAGCCGGCGTCTTTTGCGAAGGGGGGCCCGCGGCCCCGCCGGCAGGTCCGTAGCGGCGGTTCAGCCGCTACGGACCGCGGAGCCGTTGCAGCTCAGGGACAGGTGGCCGGAGGCGCCTGGTGATTGTTGACGTACGTACCGTTGCAGTTGAGCAGCACCGGCGCGGGCATCACACTCGCCTCGAAGTTGAACAGGTTCATCAGCGTGCCGGCGTTGCGGTCGAACGAGGCTTGCCCGTTGGCCGGTGCGTTCGGACCGTCGATGTTACCGAGACTCCAGTTGTTTTCGATGAAGTTGATGATGGACGCCTGGTTCGTGAGCGTGTGGTCGATGGAGTCCGGATTCGCCCACGGCGAGACGAGCAGCAGCGGCAGCCGCGGACCGTGACCGCAGCGTGCCGGATTTGCGCCCTGCAGCGGCTTACCGCAGTTGCCCGGCCCGGCCAGCCCGTCGACCGCGGTTGCCGAGGGGCTGACGATCGGACCGTTGACATGATCGTACCAGCCATCGGAGTCGTCATAGGTGATGAAGATTGCCGTGTCGTGCCAGTAGGGTGACTGCATCACCTGGTTGACGATGAACACCAGCCAGTTCTGCTCGCTGGTCGGGTCGGAGTTGCCCGGGTGGCCGTTCTCGTACGCCGGCGCCTTGATGAAGGATACCGCCGGCAGGCTGTGCCCCTTCAGCGAGTCGAGGAAGTCGCTCGTGTCGTAGTTGTGATTCGCGCGGTCGGTCGTGCCGATCGCCGCCACCGACGTCGGCCGCAGATGATGCGGGTTGGAAGTGCTCGCATACATCATGAACGGCGCGTGGTGAGCAACATAGTCCGTCACTGGATTGTGAATGTCCGGCCCGGTGAGCAGCGGCGCTACCGGATTGGGCACCCCCGGATGCCCGCTATGGGAAGCCTTGCACTGGGCGGGCGTGTTGAGGCTGCCGTCGGCGTTGAAAGTCGCGTCCTGCGTCGGCTTGAAACCACCCTGGAACCAACCCCAGGTGACGTTCGCATCGTTCAGCAGGTCGCCGATGTTGCGGCCCGTCATGCGCAGCGTAGCGGAGGTCATTACCGTCCCGCCCGCATCGGCACCGCAGTCATCGAGGTACGGATCGAAGTCGCCGATATCCGTAACTGTCGTCGTGCCGGGCTGGTAAGTCGTCGGGAAGGCATTGCCGCTTGTTCCGCTGCCAAAGAACAGCACGCCACCGAAAGTCTGTCCGGCGATGAGGTTGAGCGCACCAGGGGTCGAGGGCCCGAACGTCGCATCGAAGTAGTTGTCACTCATCGCGAAGTTCTGCGCGTAGTTCCACAACGCGGTGACCGTGTTGCCGTCGTAATAGCCGAGCACCGTGGTGCCATCGGCTGCACAGCCCTGGCTGGTGGTGCGGCCGGTGAAATGCGGAAACACGTCCATGAGGCCGCTGTCGACCGCCTGCTGCTCCGGACCGTAGTTGTGGTTCTGGCTGCAGGTGAAGGCCTGCGCGGGCGAGAGCCGTCCCGGGTTCGCCTGCGTCGTGAGGTCGGCAGTCTTGTTGGGATTGTTCTTCAGGAGGTCCGGCGAGAAGCCGTTGACCGAAGGCGTGAACCCCGCCGAGTAGAAAGGCGTCTCACCCGGATTGTTCTGCGCGTTGGGATAGGTGCCGAAGTAGTGATCGAACGACACGTTCTCCTGGAAGAGAATGATCACGTGCCGGATCGGCGTCTTGGTTTTCTGCTGATTGTTGCTGCCCGGATCGGCCTGTGCCAGCGTCGCGACCGACACGCAAAACGCGGCCGATGCGAGCACGAGACGGATGGTCCGCTTCATGGTGGAGTTCTCCCTGTTTCGGCTGTTGCGAGCGGCAAACGATACGCAGCGCGTATAACTGATTTGTGACAGGAGGGGTAAAGTGGTGTCTCGCGGCGTTTCCGGACAATTCTTTACAGCCACTGTCACATTCCCGTAATGCGTGACCGCAGAAATGGGCGGCGCTGCGGAAGTGGACTGACGGATCACGCGATGGCTGTGTTTGATGTTCTATCCGGCGCACGCTCGCGCCGGCTGCTGTGCCTGCTCGGAGTGCTGCTCGCACTTGCCGCCGGCGCACGCGCGCACGCGGCTGTTACGGCCGAGGACCCCGAACGCTGTCCGCGTCCGCAGCCCGGCAGTCCGGTTCTGGAGCCGCGCGATCTGCGCAGCCGCGGCGGTACCCTCACGCTCGAGCTCGCCATTCGCAACAGCCGGCAGCCGGACGGCTCGATGCGCTACTGCTACGTGACACCCGACGGCACGCAGTCGCCGACACTGCGGCTGCAGCCGGGCGATCTGTTGGTGCTGCGCCTGAGAAACGAGCTGCGCGGCGAGGACGCCCGTGCTCCCGCGTCCATGTCTCTCACCATGAGCCACGCGCACGCATCCGCCGGGACTGCCGATGTCTGCACCAGCGGCATGATGAGCGCGACCTCGACCAACCTGCACTTTCATGGGCTGTCGCTGCCGCCGTCGTGCCATCAGGATGAGGTGTTGAAGACCTCGCTGCAGCCCGGTGGCCTGTTCGAGTATCGCTTTCGTATCCCGGCGAACGAGCCGCCCGGCCTCTACTGGTATCACCCGCACATTCACGGTTTCACAACGCGGCAGGTGCTGGGCGGTGCCTCTGGTGCACTGATCGTCGAGGGAATCGAGCGCGCCGTTCCGGAGCTTGCCGGGATGCCCGAGCGCGTCCTCGTCATCCGCGATCAGGACCTGATGAACCCTTCAGCGCCGTCCGCGAAATCCGAGCCCGTGATTCCGCAAATCCTGCTGGATGCCGACGGCGACGCCGCCAACACGCACACGGGTTATGGCAAGCCGGCGAAGGATCTCTCCGTCAACTTCGTGCCCGTGCCCTATCCCGATTACCCACCCGCGCATATCACGCTGCGGCCCGGTGAGCGACAGTTGTGGCGCGTGCTCAACGCGTCTGCAGTCACTTACCTGCACCTTGCACTGCTGGTCCAGGACGAGGCGCACAAGCTCGGGATCGTGGCGATCGACGGCGTGCCGGTCGACGTCAGCGGCGGCGCTGCCACGCACGTCGCCTGGGTCGATCATATCGGTGTGCCGCCCGGGGGCCGCGTCGAGTTCATCATCACCGGTCCCCCCACCGGCGTGCCGGCGCTCTTCATGACGCGCTCGGTAGACACCGGCAATGGCGGCGAGAACGACCCCAATCGCGCGCTCGCCTCCGTGGTGGCGAGCGCCGACGCCGGCGACAGCACATCGCAGCTGCCACGCGATCCGCAGCCGCTGCCGCGCAGCTCACTCCCCTGGCTCGGCGATGTGCCCCCGGTACGAGTACGCACGCTCTACTTTTCCGAAAGACCGGCAGACCCGAACGACCCGAAGAGCCCGGTGCTCTACTTCATCACCGAGCGGGGTAAGACACCGCAGGCCTTCGATCCCACGGCCAGCGAGCCGGACATCATCGTGCATCAGGGCGATGTCGAGGACTGGATCATCGTGAATCAGTCGCAGGAGGTGCACGCCTTTCATATTCACCAGATCCATTTCCTGCTGCTCGACTGGTTCGGCATGCCGGTGCACGAGCCCTTCCTGCGCGACACGGTGAACGTGCCCTACTACGATCTCAAGATGAGTACTTTCCCGAGTGTGCGGTTGCGGATGGATTTCCGCGATGCGGATGTGGTGGGCACCTTCGTGTATCACTGCCATCTGCTCGAGCACGAGGACGGCGGCATGATGGGCACGATCCGGGTCGAGCCCGCCGCACGACCGTAACCGTATTGCGGAGCGGAAGATCCCGAGCCGCTGCGCCCCTTCGCTGTGCTATTCGACAGTGACGCTCTTGGCGAGGTTGCGCGGCTGATCGACGTCGGTGCCGCGCAGGATCGCGGCGTGGTAGGCGAGCAGCTGCAGCGGAACGGTGTACACGACGGGCGCCTGAAAGTAGGTGACGTGCCGCGGCATCTCGATGACGGTGACGCCGTCGCTCGGGCGGATGCCGGCTTCGGGATCGGCGAACACGATCAGCTCGCCACCGCGCGCGCGCACTTCCATGAGATTGGATTTGAGCTTCTCGAGGAGATCGTTGTTGGGAGCCACGGCGACCACAGGCATATCGGCATCGACCAGGGCCAGCGGCCCGTGCTTGAGCTCGCCAGCGGGATAGCCTTCGGCGTGGATGTAGGAGATTTCCTTGAGCTTGAGTGCACCTTCGAGCGCAATCGGGTAGAGCGCGCCGCGACCCAGGAAGAGCGCGTGCCGCTTGTCCGCGAAGCGCTCGGCCAGGCCGTGAATCACCGGATCGAGCTCGAGCGTCTTCTCCACGAGCGCGGGCAGCTCGATGAGTCGCGTCACCAGCCCACGCTCGCGCTCGGCGTCCGCCCCGTGGTGCCTGGCGAGCGCGACCACCAGCATCCCAAGCCCGGTCAGCTGCGTGGCAAATGCCTTGGTGGAGGCGACACCGATCTCGGGGCCCGCGCGCGTCAGCATGACGAGCTCGGACTCGCGCACCAGTGAGCTCTCCGGCACGTTGCAGATGGCAAGCGACGAGAGGTAGCCGGATTGGCGTGCGAGCCGCAGCGCGGCCAGGGTATCTGCGGTCTCACCCGACTGCGAGATGGTCACGAACAGTGAATTCGGCGGCACCAGCGGACTGCGGTAGCGATATTCGCTCGCGATGTCGACCGCGCACGGCACCTTGCAGATCTGCTCGATGAAATAGCGCGCCGTGAGCGCGGCGTGAAAGCTCGTGCCGCAGGCAACGATGTGCACGTTCTGCGTGCGCCGGAAAACCTCGGTTGCGGCAGGTCCGAAGGCCGCCTCCAGCAGACGGCCGTTGGCGGCACGCTCCTGCAGCGTGTCTGCGATGGCGCGCGGCTGCTCATGGATCTCCTTCAGCATGTAATGCTGATACGGTCCTCGCTCGGCGGCGTCCGCCGCGAGCTCGCTCTCGCGCACGGGTCGCTCCACCGTGTTGCCGTCACGATCGATCACGCGCACCGCCTGGCGGCGCACCTCGGCGACATCGCCTTCTTCGAGGAAGATGAAACGCCGCGTGACCGGCAGGAGTGCGGCGACGTCGGAAGCCACGAAATTCTCATCGACGCCAAGTCCCACCACCACCGGACAGCCCTGGCGAGCGAGGATGAGACGATCGGGGTCGTGCTCGCTCACCACCACGAGTGCATACGCACCCTCGAGCTCCGCCACCGTGGCCCGCACCGCCTTGAACAGGTCCTTGAGGGTCTGCAGGTGATAGTGGATGCGATGGGCGATGACTTCGGTGTCCGTTTCCGAAGAGAACGCGTAGCCACGCTGCTCGAGATGTGCGCGCAGCTCGTCGTGATTCTCGATGATGCCGTTGTGAACGATGGCGAGCCCGTCCCGCGAGATGTGCGGGTGCGCGTTGCGCTCGCTCGGGACGCCGTGGGTCGCCCACCGGGTGTGGGCGATGCCGATCTTGCCGTGGGTAGGGGTCTGCTCGAGCGCGTCACCGAGCATGCGCACCTTGCCGACCGTACGCAGCCGCGTCAGGTGCTTCGAGCCATTGAGCACGGCGATCCCGGCCGAATCGTAGCCGCGGTACTCGAGCCGTCGCAGTCCCTCCATGAGGATAGGTACGATATCCCGCTCAGCGACCGCTCCAACGATTCCGCACATGGTCCTTTGCCTCAGTTCCGTCCGGGTGGGTCATTAAGTTTACCTAAACGGGCGGAAAAGGCTGATTTTGCTTACGAAAGCCGTGATCGGAATCGCCTTTGCGGCGTGACCCATGCGCTGGGCTCGAAAAATCGGCGCAGCCTGGCTGCGCCGATCAGCGGTGCCGACCCTGGCAATTGACCCCAGGCGAGGCTTGTCGTGCTGCAGATGCACCCTGTGCTCAGGCCTGACAATGCCCGCAGATTGTGACCGGCAAAAGACGTTATGTTGACAAGGACTTACAGGCCGCGAAGAGTGATGATGAGCAGAGTGCCGACAGTCGAGAGCTGCAGCACGCGGCGGCCGGTGCTCTGGGGAGCGGTACCCACGATGATCTCGCAGGCGTAACTGAGCACCGTCGCCAGCAGCACCGCCTCGACCACCTCGCGTGAGTTCACCTCGATGCTGCCGAAAACGGTGAGCGCCACGACGCCACAGACGATGAGGTAGTCGGTGGGCGTCGTCCCAAAACGCTGCTCGGCACTGAAACGCACGTACACGACGATGGCGAGCGCAAGCACGACGATCACCGCGGTGATGAGGAACTGCGCGCTGTGCGGAATGACATCCGGGCGGCTGATCAGCAGGTAGGCCGGGAAGATCGCGGTCGCATAAATCGCCAGTCGCAGCAATACCGGCCGCATCGGTTGCGGCCACAGCAACTGCGTGGCGGGCAGTATCGCGAGAACGGCGGCCGCGGCCGCGAAGTCCGAGGGAACGCGCGTGACCAACAGCGCGCTGATGAGCATGACGGTCGGAGTAAGCACGCTGATGACGAGCAGTGAGCCCTTCACGATCACCTTGCTTTGCTTCAGGACGTCGATGGCGCGCGTCACCCGGAACTGGGCGCCGCCGCGCGGCAAGCGCCACTGGCGGCGCTCCGCCGCCGCGAGTGCCGCGAACAGGGCGGTAATACCCGCCAGATACACGAGTGTCACCGTGCCATCGGACTCGTACCGGGCCAGCACCGCACTCACGACGAAGGTCGCCTGCACCAGATAAATGATCACGACCGACTCGGAGTGATCGAAGCCGAGTTGCAGCAGGCGGTGGTGGACATGGTTGCGCGTTGCCTTGAACCAGTTCATGCCACTACGGATGCGTTGATAGAGCACCGACAGGATATCGGCGAGCGGCAGACCGAGAATGAGCAACGGGAGTGCCGCGCTCACCGCCGTGTTGGCGACCTGCGTCAGGTAGACGACGAGAAAACCCAGCGTAAATCCCAGGACCTGGCTGCCGCAGTCGCCCATGAAGACGTAGGCCGGATGGCTGTTGTATCTCAGGAAGCCGAATATTCCACCGATCGTGGCCAGCGAAATGCTCATCACCAGCGCACTGCCGGACATGTAGCCGAGGATGGCGAGTGCCGTCAGGCTCAGGACCGATTCACCACCGGCGAGACCGTCGAGCCCGTCGGAATGGTTGATCGCGTTGATCACGCCGATGAGCGCAAACATCGTGAACGGCTTGCCGATGTCAGCCGGCAGAGTTCCGTCGATGAAAGGCACATGCGACACCCACAGGTCGCCGTAGTAGACCACCACCGCCACGGCGGCGAGTTGGCCCACGAATTTGGGCCAGTGCCCGATGCTGCGCGCATCGTCCCAGATACCGAAGGCGAACAGTACGGCGCAGCCAATGAGAAACGACTGCACCACGGGGTCGAGCTTGAGTACCAGTATGAGGGGCAGAAGCGTGCCGAGTGTGATGCCCCAGCCGCCAACCCGCGGAATCGGTACCGCATGTACCTTGCGCGGGTCAGGCATGTCGAGCAATCCGAGCCGCGGGGCGAGGCGGCGCACCAGCGGAATCACCAGCATGCTGACGGCGACCGCAAGCGTGAGCTGGAAGAACGGGTTCATGTCAGTTGGGCAGGTAGTCGCGGAGCGCAGGCAGTACGGTGCCGGCAAATTGAGCGAGACGGCCATCGGCCGCCGCCGCGGGTTCGTTATCCCGCAACGGCGTGATGAGACGCACCAGCGCGCCGTCAGTGCGATTGCGCAGCACGGCGTCCTCCAACAGATACCACTTGACGAGATATTCGTTGGTGATATTGCGACCGCGCTCCTGGAACCAGTAATACACCAGCTCCCGGTCGTTGCCGTGCTGGACAATCGCACGATTGACGCGCAACGGCGTGCCGTTGGTGCGCACTCCCTGCACCGCATGCTGTCCGAACTCGAGGATGCGCCAGCCGCCGCCTGGCAGGCATGAGCGTGGCGAGTGCACCGACTGTCCGGTGCGCTGCGAGGCGTAGTACGCCACGTAGAAGTTGATCGGCACACCGGAGTCCGCGCCCGGCGCCGTGCCCGTGCCCGTGCC
>Ga0126381_100011245_pt1 | contig 10113 bp, 6 predicted proteins | sample PanSoiMetPlot_28_FD_96465 | JGI IMG/M metagenome (GOLD analysis project Ga0126381, IMG submission 96465) | Tropical forest soil microbial communities from Panama - MetaG Plot_28 | ecosystem: Environmental > Terrestrial > Soil > Tropical forest > Bulk soil | place: Panama | collected 2016-02-17 | reverse complement strand
TTGCTTCTCCGCAATGGGGCAGTAGCGCGGTGTGGTTTGATTTCGACAATGACGGAAAGCTCGATCTCTTTGTCGGCGAGTTTGCCGAGTACTCCACCCTCCGCACGTGCACCGCGGCCGAATCCTATGGGGGAGGATCGGCCAGTGCCCAGTCCAGCCAGACATATTTCTACTGCAATCCAAAAATTCTCAAGCCTCGAGCCAGCCACTTGTACAGGAACCTAGGCAAGGGAAAATTCGCCGATGTGAGCGACAGCACCGGAATCAGTTCGAAGGCCGGCAAGTTGTGGGGCGTGGTCGCGACGGACATCAACCACGACGGTTATCTCGATTTGTTTGTCTCCAACGACACAATGCCCAATTTTCTTTGGGTGAATCGAGCCGGTAAGAAGTTCGAAGAGATCGGGACCGAGGCGGGAGTCGGCTATAGCGCCGAGGGCGCAGCGCGTTCCGGCATGGGCGTAGACGCCGGCGACTTTGACCAGGACGGTCGAGAGGACCTGATTGTCGGCAACATTGATAGCCAAACCACCTCGCTCTACCACAACATCGGACAAGAGATGTTTGATGACTCAAATCTCCGCACCGGAGTGAGCGAGGCCACCCGCATGTTGAGCAGTTGGGGGCTGAGTTTCATTGATTACGACAACGACGGCTGGCCCGACTTGATCGTGTCGAACGGCCATCCTGATGATTCTGTCCAGGCACGCAACCCAGGCATTACCTACCGGCAGCCGTTGCGGCTGATGCATAACGTGGCTGGCAAGAAAATGGAGAATGTAGCCGATGAAGGCGGAGAAGCTTTTGGCAAGAAGTACTCCGCCCGGGGTCTTGCGGTCGGCGACCTGAACAACGACGGCTATCCCGACGTGGTGTTCACCGAAAATGGCGGCCTCGCTCACATTCTGATGAATACCGCTGCCAGCGGAAACCATTGGCTTGGGCTCACGTTGCGTGGAAAGACCGCAAATCCTGACGCCATCGGAGCCATGATCCGGTGGAGCGTCGGCGGACGAATGTTTTCGAGGCTTAAGCGGAACGGCGGGAGCTTCTTGTCCAGCCACGATCGACGGGAAATTCTGGGGGCCGGCAAATCGCAAATCGACTGGATCGAAATTAAGTGGCCCCTTCCCAGCCATCGCGTGGATCGCATCGTGAAACCTGCCATGGACCGATACCTCAACCTTACCGAGGGGGAAAGCCCGAGTGCGAAGTGAACGGCTGGGAGCAGAGCATCACCGCTCGGGATCACTTGTTTGCGGGTTGGTCGGCAGGAGTGGAGGGTTGGGAACTGCGCGCCTGTAATTCATTGGCCGCTTCGGATTCCTTACGGGCAAGGTCGCGCTCTCCCAACCGTGAGTAAACGCGCGCAAGTTGTACGTGCACGGCCAGAACGCTCGGATCCAACCTCTCCAGACGCTCCCAATAAGGACGCGCCCTCACGAACTGCCCGGATTCGGTGAACAGCGTCGCTGCCACATACTGAACGTGCGTATCATGCGGCGCCAGAACCAGAGCGCGTTCGGCCGCCCGCAGGGCCTCGGCCTGGGATCCAGTTGCTTGCAACACCTGCGCCAGAGCCGCCCAGTAGGTAGCCTTCCCAGGTTTTTCCTGCACGAGCTTGCGAAATTCCCGCAGTGCTCCCGCCGAATCTCCCGCCGCCAGCAAACAACCACCCAGGACGTATTGCGCAGGATCAAGATTCGGCATAATGCGAAGCGCTTCCTCGAGTTCTTTTTGCGCGGGGGCGACTTTATTCAGATTGTAGTAAGCGAAGCCCAAGTCGTAGTGGTACTGTGCTTCATTCCCAAAGCGCGGGCCCACCGCGTTCAGAAAGTCCACCGCAACTCCGAAGTGCCTCCAGCCGATCAGGGCTTCAGCCAAAAGCAGGTTGTATTGGCGCGAATCCGGGGCCGCTTGTGCCGCGATCCCCAGTTCCTGTACCGCCTGCTCATATTGTTGCTGCCGAAACAGTAATTCTCCCAATGCGCCATGCAAGTCAGCGGAGTCGGGATGGGCGGCAACGGCAGAACGCAGCACAGCTTCCGCTTGTTTCCTCTTGCCACTGCGAGAAAGTGCGGATGCTTTCGTAATCGCGTTGTTCGACGACACCTCTGCGTGGCAGCCCGCAACCAGCAAAAGCACGATCAGGCTGCAGCGAACGGGTTTAGAGATCAAGCAGAACATCAACGCACATCACCATGAGGGAGAGGACCTTCATTATCCTAAACCCAAATGTGGCGTTGGCGGTCAGCGAAACTTGTTTCCAGTCTCGAAGTTACCGCCTATCCCTTGTTCACGTGGACCGCCGGACTGAAGATGTCCGCCCCAAGAAAACGCGCCCGGCCGGCCAGCGCGCGCTCAATCCGCAGCAACTCGTTCCACTTTGCCGTCCGCTCGCCGCGGGCAAAGGATCCGACTTTCAATTGGCCCGCATCGGTCGCGACCGCCAAGTGACTGATGAACGCATCTTCCGTCTCGCCCGAACGGGCGCTGATGATGGGACGCCAGCCGGCTTTTTGCGTCAACTCGATTGCAGCCAGCGTCTCGGTAAGGGTACCGATCTGATTCGGCTTGATCAACACAGCGTTCGCGGCTCTTTGTTCGATTCCCCTCTCGATCAACTGCGGATTGGTGCAGAACAGGTCATCACCCACAAGCTGCACCTTGCCCGCCAGTTCTGACACGATGTTCTTCCAGCCCGTCCAGTCAGTTTGCGCGAACGGGTCTTCGAGGGAAATTACCGGATACCGCCCACACCACTCGAGCATCAAATTCAGAAATTGTGCGGAAGTGAACTCCTTGTCCTCGCGAGCAAAATGGTACTTCCCAGTGGCCTCGTTAAACAGCTCGCTCGCCGCTATGTCCAAGGAAATGGCAGCCTGAGTGCCGGGCGCATAGCCCGCCCGCTGAATTGCCTCGACCAGCAGCTTCAAGGGTTCTTCATTTAAAGGTTCTTCACTTGTAGAAAACTCCGGCCAGAAACCGCCTTCATCCGCCAGGCCGTAGAATTTCTTTCGCTCCCTCAGAATTTCCTGGGTGGCATGGTAGACATTGAAGGTGATCTCCAGCGCCTCGGAATAGGTTTCGGCTCCTGTCGCGATCACCAGAAAATCCTGGACGTCCAGGCGATGGTCGGCATGAGCACCGCCGCCGATGATCTGGATCTCCGGTAAGGGCAGCAACGTGCCATTACCCAAACTCTGAAACAGGAGCTTTCCCGTCTCTGCCGCAATCGCGTTGGCGACTGCCATCGAAACCGCCAGAATCGCGTTGGCGCCCAGACGACTCTTGTTCGGAGTACCATCGAGTTCGATCAGCCAGCGATCGATTTCAGCCTGATCCTGTATCTCCCTCCCCTTCAGCGCTCGCGCAATGTCGTTATTCACATGCTGAACTGCGCCATCGACGGACTTGCCGCGAAATTTGCCAGGGTCCCCATCGCGGAGCTCCCAGGCCTCGTGCGACCCGGTCGAAGCGCCCGACGGCACGAGCCCGCGGCCGCGCGCGCCGCTATCGAGGGTGACCTCGGCTTCGACCGTCGGGTTACCGCGTGAATCGAAAATCTGAAATGCGGATAAGTGAGCGATTTTCATCGTAATTGCGGACGTTTGTTGTAGCGCTGGTGAAGGCCTCGAAACCATTCATTGACCACGCCCAGGAGAGTCGGCATGGTTTTTTGCAGGCCGGCGCTCACGAAGCCTCGGACAAATTCTCGTTTCGTTTCCTCGCCCAAGTACTCGACGGGAGATTTTCCGTCTATTCGCGCGAGCAACAGTAGAAGCAGCAATCGCGCCGTCCGGCGATCCAAATCTTGCTGCGGGCCTCGATTCAACCCGCGCTCAGAATAATACTCGGCAATCGCGGTTTCGATCAGTTGGCGCAATCCCGGGTCGCGGGGCATGTGGTAGAGACTTTTCAAGAAAAAGTGGTTCAGCAAAAAAGCGACATCAAACGCCGGATCTCCGTACCAGGCGACCTCACAATCAACTAGCACAAGGCGCCCGTTGCCCACGAGCATATTCTTCGGGCTGTAGTCACCATGGACAAGGCACTCGCGCGTGCTTTCCAGCCTTCGCGCTTCCTCCTCAAAATGGACTTGCAGCGCGGGGTGGCGTTCTCCGGTGGTCACTAGGTATGGATGGGTACGCAACTGGTGGAAGTTCGCGGTTGTGTCAAACTTACGCCTTGCCTCCTCGTCACCAGCTGACTGTCTGTGGACGATCGCAAGAACTCTGGCGCTCTCGCGGGCGTGTTCTACCCGACAATCTCCCCGCAGTAACAACACTTTCCAATTGGTGAAGTTGGGCGCGAGGTATTCCATGGTGAAGTACCCCGGACCGAGCACGAAGGGAATCGGCACCGAACCGGGTAAAAGCGCGCCTACGTATTTCAGATACTCGTACTCATGCCGGTTCCGTGAGACGTCAGCTCGCCACAGTTCCCGCACTTTCAGTTGAGGCAAGGCGCGCTTCAACACAAAGCGTTTGCCGCCGTCTTGGACTAGAAACACTTCTGACGAGACGCCCCCTCCCAACGCAGTAATTGACACCGCGTCTCCGCTGACCAGGAGGTCACGCCGCAGCAAATCCATGATTGGCGAATCGGCGTTCGTCATCATTTACCGCTCAGGGCACGACAGAAGCATTTCGAAGCAGCGCGTCCGAATTCACCACGTTCCTAGGTTGACCATCGAGAAATGCCTCAATATTTCGAATGGATAGGTCTACCACTTGCGCCACTGCTTCCCCGGTCGCCCACGCTATATGCGGCGTCGCGATAAAGTTGCTTAAACTCAGCAGCGGATGTGCGGGCGAAGGGGGCTCCTCTTGAAAGACGTCTTGAGCGGCGGCGCTTATAACTCGGTCGCGCAACGCATCTGCCAACGCCATCTCATCCACCAGCGCACCACGGCTCACGTTCACCAGCACAGCGGAGGATTTCATTCGCGAGAATTGTTCTCGCCTGAAGATCTGGCGGGTTTGCGGCGTCACTGGGGCCGCTAAGACAATGTAATCGGATTGCGTGAGCAGGTTCTCGAAATTGACAAATGTAACTCCATGGCGAGCGGCTCGTTCGGGAGTTGGATGTTCCGTGGTAGCAATTATCTGCATGCCGAAGGCACGCCCGATTTCGCTGACCCGAACTCCGATCTTACCGAAACCGAAGATGCCCAAGCTCTTTCCGCATAAGCCGCTGACTTCATAGGCAAGTCCGGAGCGCCATTTTCCGCTCCGCAGAATCTCTTGTCCTAACCTGATTCGACGGGTCGCGGCCAGCAACAGGGCAAGCGCATGCTCGGCGACTGCCTCCGTCGAAAATGCCGGCACGTTCGAGACCGCAATCCCCTTTGTCGTGGCTGCGGGCACATTGATCGCATCCGTACCGGTCCCTTGCACTGAAATCAGCCGGCAGCGGTCGAGAAAGGGGACGATGTCGAGGCAGATTCGGGGAGTAATCAGCAAGAGATCTGCCCCACGGCATTTCTCCCCGACGGTTCGATCGCCGAGTTCGGCATCGTAGTAAATGAGTCTCCCGCGCCGCTCCAAGCGCTCGGTTTGCTCCGCATTTAAGCGACAAATCGACACTGCGTGAATTTGCATATGGCCTTTGTGCCCGCTCTCGCGCGATTAGGTAACAGGTGAAAGTTCGACGATTAAGCTTTCGCCGGGGTGGATGACCACCGTCCGCCCCAAATGCAATCGAACTTTCCCTGCCTTTAGCGGCTCCAACTTGTGCCCAGTCAGGGGTTGATCCTGCGGTGCATTAAGTTTTGTGACCATGAACCTCTGCTCTGCTCCCGCGACAGAAAGATCCAGGGTCTCGAGAGGAAGGCTTCCATCTGTAGTTTCGAGCCGAAAAACTTGCCGTGCTCCTTCTCGCCACTGGTGAAATCCGCCCCAGGCCGAGCCAGCAACAAAAAAGGTTCGAAAGTCATGCGACTGAATTTGTGGTGCAAAGGCCAGTCGTCGTTCGCGTGCGGAAAACTCGAATCCAGAAAGCGCCAGCAAAACCGACCAACTCGCCAGCGCTCGCGCATAGTGATTGCCGCACTCCACTTCGTTCCACGGGTTGCGGCGCCAGCCGTCGTACCGGTCGGTGATGCCTTTCACGATCGCCAGGCCCTCGTCCAATAAGCCTTCGTAAATCATGTGCGCCGCTACCTGAAATTCGATTCCCGTCCACACTTCATCCGAGTAAACGAAGGGCAGCTTCGGGCGGCCGCCTTTGGGCCAACTGCACAGCAGCAACCCTTTCTCATCGTTTAACGCATAAATACGCTGCGTGTTGGGATGATCGTAGAAACCATTCCTGAAGTTGTAGCGGTAGATGGAAGTCAAGGCCTCTCGGATGCGTTCATTAGTCCACCCCGGATCAACTCCAATTACTCTGGTGAACCAGACGCCAAGCAACTGGTCGGATAAGCAGCCATTACCGAACTGATAGCGAATCTCGCGGTCCGCGACCGCTCTCGAAAACCAGTCCGGCTCAGCATACTTTTCCATGGGCTGAATCTGGTCCACGGCTGGAACTTTTTGAATGTAGAATTCGCCGTTCCAGAGCTGTTCTAAATTCCTGATTCCCTTCTCCCGCACGAGGCGGTAAGCTGCCGCTGCTGAGGGATCGCCCACCGCGCTGGCCATCAGCTCGCCTGCGCGCAAAGCACCCAGGTACAGGGTGCTCATCATGGGGTTTGGCCCATAGAACTCGATGTCATAGGTGTTGTGTTGCTGCCCTTCCATCAATCCGTCGCGATTCGCGTCCCAATGAGTCCAGGAAAATTCGAGGGCACGCTTGGCAGCTGGCCAATGCTGTCGCAGAAAATCGTCGTCTCCTGAAATCTGCCACTCGCGATAAAGCTTCATTAGGCAGCCCATTTGCCCGTCCGCCGCGGGACGAAAACTCCATTGCGCTCGACCTACGGGAACCAGCGTGCGGAAGGCCATGCTGTCGTCGGAGCGCATGTTATAGGTGAAGTCGGTGTGGCGCATCGAACGTTCCAGTTCGGGAAAGAGGAACGCCAGTGCCTGCTCGTAGTTCCACACGTGCGTACAGTTCATGGGACAGCAGCCGGCATGGTCATCACATCCTTCGAAGGCAAAGAATTGCTTGCCTTCGAGAAGCATGCAAGTATTCGTACGCAAAATGGAAGCCTGACTGCTTACCGCTTCCAAAACGTAACCCGGCATGCTCGTGGAATAGAACGCATCACGGAATGCACGCGTCTTCGCTTCGAACTCCTGGAGCCGGGCGACGGTGTGCGAGGCAATTTCCCACGCGCTCTCGAAGCGCGTGCCGTAGTAGTTGCGAAGCTTCTGTCCCTTTACTTCCTTCTCATCGTTCCAATAGTTTTCACGCACTGGAAAATACCAGGACAGCACAAAAGTCAGGCTCTTCGATTCCCCCGGGAGAAGCCGCAAGCGCGGCGCCAGCGTCGCATAATTTGACTCACCCTCAGAAGAGGGCTCGGGAGCGGTATCGTCGTGCATTTCGCCGCTCGCGGCAAATTCGTCGTACCACTTCTGAAACGGGTCCCACCAGTCGCCTTTCGACCATGCCGTTCGCGCGGTCACCGGCTCTGTCGTCGTCACCAGCGCAAGCGACCCGTAAGCCGTCTGGTCGGGCTGATATTTTGCCGAAGTCATGTCAAGGCCTGCAATGGCGATTGCGGCCGTGCGCTCTTGCCGAAAGCGGGTTAGGTTGCGGCCAAAGCCGGCGTGGCGGCGACCTTCGAGCGACGACTGGCCGTCGTATCCCACCGCATTCAACAACGAAAAAGCCAGAGCCACCTCGATCGGTCTGTCGCTGCGTGACTTCAGATCGTAACGAAGGATTGCAACCGGCAAACTCGAATCATCGACGTTGAGCGGAATAAAAGGATTGAATGTTTCGAGCGCAACCGCCATCGGCAGTTCGTCGTCTTCGAAATCGATATGCGCGAATGGATACGCACCCGTAAAACGGCCGGCTTTGAAGCGCGGTAAACCCTCAGCGGACTCGCGGCTGTAGCCACCCGCGCCGCGATAGGGCGGCATCAGGGGAGCCTCGACAACCTTGACCACGGGACTTTTGCCGTCCTCGCGCGCCCACAAGGCGACAAAGCTGAAGGGCAGGACCTTGCCTTTTCCTGGACGGTTGAAGATCTCCCAATCCCGCAACTGCCCTCTGCCGCCGAGCGACACCGTCCCGGCGCCGATCCCGCCGAGCGGAAAGGCCACTTCGGAAAGTTGTTCGCCGGTAAGCGTTCTTTGCGCTGGGCTCTCCAACAACTGCTGGCGCGAATACGGAATGACGGATCCCGCTGGCGAGCGAAAAGCCTCCGGATCGGCAGCCTTGACCTGCTTGCCCAGAGCCGCCCAGGCCAGCCCCGCGGCTGACGTCGAAGTAAGGAACTCTCTGCGGTTAATGTCCTTCTCTCTGCGCACAGATCCTCGCAAACAACCTACCCTCGCAAACAACCTACTTCCCCTTCGCTTACGTCGCTGATTCCAAGGCCGGCAACTCCAGGTCGCGTTTTGGCGCCGGCGGGGAAAAACACTCCAGACCCGTCACGCTGAAGCGCAGCTGTTGGGCAGAGGCTACGAATTCGAGGGAATCTTCAAACAATTGCCGCAAGGCCTCTGGGGCAGTGCTGATTCTGGCATTTACGATGATCGTCGCTTCCCTAGCCGCCGGCAGGCCCTGCGGCTTTCCCCACGCTCCTACCCCGCCAGAATTTGTGAGCGCAACAACATCATTTCCTTCCGACGTCACGATCATGATTTTCAGGTGCGCAATCGCATGTCCCGCGCTCGCGCAGGATTGCTGAATTCGGGTTAAGAGCCCATCTGCCACTTCTTTCGGGGAAAATGCGCAGGGGGAAGCGAGGTTGACGGTCGCATTCAGCCAACCCAGCGAAGCTTCGGCGGCGGCGTAGACTTCGTAGTCGACCTCGAGTTCTCGCCCTCGCGGTGTATTCGTCAGGAGTTGGTCCACCCATAAGCGAACTCCTTCACCACTTTGCGCGCTCACTGCTGAGATGGGAATGCTGCCGATGAGCTGGCGAAGATCTTCGGTGATGCTGGCGATTTCGCCAAACTCCAGAAGATCGCTCTTATTCAACAGGACCAGGTCGGCTTCCGCCAATTGCTGGACAAAAAGGTATTTGACGCTGTCATGAAAAGGACTCGCCGGGCCGACCAACTCCCGAATGCGGTCCGGTTCAACCAATACCGTGAGCGGCGCCAGTTCGAAGGGGTGTTGGCGGAGGCGCCGATAAACGGTGGCCGCGAGGTCAGTGCAACTACCGACAGCCTCGGCGAGAATCACCTCCGGCCGGTGCTGCTCCACGATCCTGTCGGTGCGCTCAAGGAATTCACGAAAACGGCAGCAGAAGCAACCACCCAGTATTTCTTCGACCGGAAATCCAGCCTCCCGCGCTCGGCGAGTATCTACCAGGAACCGGCCTTGATCGTTGGTGATAATGGCAACGCGCAAGCCACGCTTCCCGAGGACGTGCGCGGCCCGCAAAATGAGAGTGGTCTTGCCCGCGCCCAGGAACCCGTTAATGCATGCAATTTTCGGTTTGCGAACCGAAGCCATAGCACCAGTTTCCAATGCGCGTTAAGAGAAACTCAAAGCTCGTCGAGACTTACCTTGCCACATCTTCTCACTGACAATAGCAACGATCAGATTGAGCCCGGGCTAATTGGGCCGTAGTTTGCTTGTAAGTGTCTGTTCGATTGACAGCTACGGCATACCAAGACTAGCATTTCACCTTTCTAAACGATACGAATTTTAGTGCTCGGCACAAATGCAGTTCCGTCCCCACCGATCGGAACAGAGAAATCTGATTGGATGGAAAAACCGCATCGCCTGTATGTGGGCATCGGCAAGGCCAACACTCTGACGCAGTCATCACCGCCTACGTCGACGACTGGCAAATTTCGTCACGAAAGACTTCAGCATCACATCGCCTCTCGGCTCGCCCAACCAGACTGCTCACAAAGACAGCGCAATCTCGGTCTCTTTCGTCGCTCGGAGGCATGGCTTGAATCGTACCCCGCCAAACCGCGGCTTTAGTCAGCACACTCGTATTCGTCTAGCGGGGATTCTGCTGCTTGTTTCGTCGGC
>Ga0126381_100011243_pt1 | contig 10114 bp, 10 predicted proteins | sample PanSoiMetPlot_28_FD_96465 | JGI IMG/M metagenome (GOLD analysis project Ga0126381, IMG submission 96465) | Tropical forest soil microbial communities from Panama - MetaG Plot_28 | ecosystem: Environmental > Terrestrial > Soil > Tropical forest > Bulk soil | place: Panama | collected 2016-02-17 | reverse complement strand
GGCGGCGGACTGGCCCGACCGGACCTGGGCGGTCGAGGGCGCGGGCGGCCTAGGGCATCTGCTCGCTCAGCAGCTCGTCGCCGCGGGCGAGCAGGTCATCGACGTTCAGCCCAAGCTGGGTGCCCGGGTCCGGCTGCTGTCGGCCGGGACGCCGGGCAAGAGCGACCCGGCCGACGCCCGCTCGGTTGCCGTGGCCGCGCTGCGCTCCCCGGGCTGCCACCGCGTGGCCGCCGATGACCACGCGGTCGTGCTGCGGGTCTGGTCGCGCCGGCACCGCCAGCTGTCGCGGCTCCGCTCCCAGGCCGCCTGCCGGCTGCACGCCGTCTTGTGCGAGCTCACCCCCGGCGGCGTTCCCACGAACATCACCGCGCACCGGGCCGCTGCGATCCTGGCCGCGCATCACCCAGCCGGGGCCATCGAGCAGGCCTGGCACGACCTGGCCGAAGAACATGTCGCTGACCTGCGCCGGCTCGACGCCAAGCTACGCGCCGCCCGCGCGAAGATCACCGCCGCCGTCCGCGCGTCCAGCACTACCCTGACCCAGGTGTTCGGCGTCGGCCCGGTCATCGCCGCGACCGTCATCGGCGACGTCGCCGGGTTCACCACCGCAGACCGGTTCGCGTCCTACAACGGCACCGCGCCTGTCGAAGCGTCGTCCGGCCCCCGCAAGATCTACCGGCTGTCGATGCGCGGCAACCGCCGCCTCTACCACGCGATCCACATGGCCGCCGTCACCCAGATCGCGCACAAGCACAGCCAAGGACACGCCTACTACCAGCGGAAACTTGCCGAGGGAAAGACACCGGCCGAAGCCCGCCGTGCCCTCAAGCGCAAGATCAGCAACGCCATCTACGCCCGCCTCCAAGCCGACGCCCGCCACACCACCCAGACGGCCGCAAAGGGCCCAGGAAGGCAACCGGGGAACGGCTCTATCGCCAGCCCGCCTGGCTCACACCCCGAACGCCAGCTCTTCGGATCAGCCACTCCCGGACCCGCCACCACCCTACGCCCGCCCGCACAACCCCGCCGCCGCAAGACGCCCAAGACACCCCAACGAATCGCTTGACAAACAAAGGGGATTCGATCTGTAGTCAGTCGCTCGCTGTGCTGGCGCTCTGTGTTCGATACATAACTGCATGATCTGCGCAGATTGGCGAGCCGTCTGCCTGGTGGCATGACCGCGCCGGTCCGGTCAGTTGGACGTGATTGCGCCGCGCCGAAATTCGTGATCGTACCGCTGCCCTCTGGGTTCGTAATGATCCCGGTCGCCGCTGCCATCGCGCGGAACCTGGTCCTACGGAATTCGTGATAGTACGGTGCCCGGGTGCGGCATGACAGAACGTTTCGGTGGCACGGCTTTCAGCAGGTTCCCATTGGTGATGGCGAACCAGCCTAAGCCTTGGTGGCTCGGCATCGCCGAAGTTAACAACTGCGCACCGAACTGCGCCGAGGCATGCGGTCGAGAGCTTCCGAAAGAGCCGTCACCGGGTGGTCCGGGCCAGATCATGGACAGTGCTGGCCCGCCAAGCCGGGAGCTATCAGGGCGGCGTGTCGCGATGGGCTGCCGCGCCGCCTGGGTCCGCTTCCAATGCGGCGAGGTCGCGTACTACATAGCGGCGGTGTTCGCATTCCTCCTTCATGACCACGCGCAGGTAGTGACCGACCGAGCGTGTTTCCTCCGGGAAATCGGGCGCGGGCCGCGGGCATGCCCGGTCCAGGCTGGCGTCCGTGAGTTCGTCGACGATGCCGCGTACCAGCGTCATGCAGGTGGCGCGTGCCTTCATCACCTCCGCCACCGACGGGTGCGCGTCGATGTCGATGCCGAGCGCCGCCGCGTCCGCGGGCGGATAGCCGGTCGCGGGGAGGCCAAGCGGGTGGTAGGGCTGCGGCTGGTCGAGGATCGCGTGTCCGGCCAGCTTGTCGGTGGCGAAGACGAGATGGCGCAGCGTCTCGACGAAAGACCACTCGTCGTCGACCCGCAGGGTGAGAGCAGGTTCGGGCAGCCGCCCGGCGCGGGCGACGGTGGCGGCCCAGAGGCGCTCGATCGTCGCCCACATCGCACGGAAGTCATCGGCTGCCCGCATCTCCTTCAGCTGCACCCGTTCGGGGTGCCGCCGGTCGAGCTCGGCCTCCACGAATGCCGTGACGTCGACGTCGTTGACGACGACGTTGCCGACAAGCCCGGACATCCTGATGTCGACGAGCCACGAGCCAGTGATCTTGACCTGGCGCAGGTCACAGTTCCGGAAGGTCGCGCCCATGAAGTCCGCGCCGGTGAAGCTGGCGCCGCGGTATGCGTCGGTGCGGTCATAGTCAGCTGCCACCACGCTATTGTCTCCGATCGGCTGGAGGCCTACAAACCGCTGCCGCGGCGCGGCCGGCCCAATCGGGCGCGTCTCCTCCGAGCCTCGCCGGCGATGACGTGTGGCCCGGGCCAGATCCCGATCCTCCGGGCGAACTTCCAACTGATCAGGTCGACCAGGGGAGAGCCGAGGTCGCGTCGGCAGTGTCCTGGCCACCACTGCCGATGGTCGTTCCTCGACACGACCAAGCGCGGCAGCCCGCGGTGACGCTCCATGGCTCAGGCAGCCAGGAAGCCGGCGAGCGTAGCGCAGCCGGTTCGAGAGGCAGATTCATACCCATCGTTAACTGAGAATTAGCAGATCAGCGCGCTGCGTCATGTCAACGCGCGATTTCCCGCATTGAGAGCAGAGGCGGGTCAGGGACCTACGCCCTCATCGCGGCATGACCGGACGTTCATCCCGAGGTGGGTGCTGCATAGACGCGCAGCCGAGCCGATGGTGCGTTGGCTATGACCGGGCCGCCTGCGACGCGAGGCCCCGCTGGATAAACGCGCGCCGGCCCGTCGTGCGGCGCTCATCCTCTGGCCTTCATGATGCCCTCGCGGGGTGTTCGAGATCGGGCATTATGGGCGGGTGCTGCGCCAGCCCAGAACTGCGCGGACGGGTCATGCGCGAGAAGGTGCTGGCGATGAAGCCAATCTGGGCGGAGGATGACGCGGAGTTCCATGGCGAGTTCGTCGACTTCGCCCGGATCCTGACCGGGCTGCGGCCAACCGCGAGCGCGCCGACGCAGACCGGAGGCTATCCCAGAGCCCGTTCACCGACAAGCCCAAGGCACGAGCCGCCAAGGCCGCCTCCACCGTCGCTCGGCATTAACGGTGCGTAACCATCACGTCCGCGCGCTGGGGCGGCACGCGCAAACTTCTATGGCTTAGCTGAGACTCCGCGTCGCCGCCGCCGTCAGCTTGCAGCCCGCCGGCTTGCCGTCGGCGGCGGTCCGGTGGATCCGCGCTCGCGCAGGTGCGGGGCCTGGACAGTGCGGCGCCGATGGGGCTTACGCTCGATGGCGGCTAGGACGAGGCGGACGGTGGCGCGGATAATCAGGTCGACGTCCCAGTTCACTGTGGTGAGCGCTGGTGTGAGCAGCGCCGACATCGGGTGGTCATCGTAGCCGGAGATCGACACGTCTTCAGGAATGCGCAGGCTGAGCTCGCGTGCGGCAGCATAGGCGCCGTAAGCGATGGAGTCTGCGAAGCAGAAGAGCGCTGTCGGCCGGTCGGCCTTGGAGAGTACCTTGAGTGCCACCTCGGTGGCAGCCGTGAGCATGGGGGGCGAGCTGATGATGCCAACATCCAGGCTCAGCCGCTCGGCTTCGGCTGTGACGTGGATGTCGGAGGGGCGGTCCGGGGTGCTCGGCTGGGTTGGAGTCAGCACGGCGATCCGCCGGTGGCCCAGCTCATGCAGATGCGCCAAGGCGAGCATGACCCCGGCACGGTTGTCGAACATGACCTCGCCGGCCGCCCGCCGGTGAGGCAGCGTGTCGCCGATCGAGACGATGGGAAGGTTCTCGGCCAGATCGGACCATCTGTCGTCCGACGGGTTGAGCGGCTGCACGATGAGACCGTCCACCCGCTGATCCCGGAGCTGGTGGGCGAGCAGCAGCTGCCGTTCAGGGTCGTCCGCAGCATCTACGAGCAAGGCGTAGTGGTCACGGGCCAAAAGCGCGCTGCCGATGCCGACGCCGAGGAGCTGCTGCCATAGATCCTCCAGCGAACCGAACAGGAGTCCTACCGTGCCGGTCCGGCCGCTGGCCAGGGCACGGGCGATGCGGTCGACGTTGTAGCCGAGTTCCGTCGCCGCCCGGCGCACGCGCTCCTGGGTTTCCTCGGAGGTCTGGATTCCCCGCAAGGCATAGGAGACGGCGGCAGGTGACAGGCCTGTCGCGTCTGCCACCTCGCGGATCGTCGCGCGCTTGCGTTGTTGCGGCACCATTTCCAGCCTCAGACGCGCTGGCTTTTGCACCAGCTTAGTTGCCGCGGCTGCCGTGCCGACCCGCCACGCCGTCTCAAAGCCTAACGGCAGGGTGTGTGCAAGGGCACCACGCGTCGTCGTGCCCTTGACGCGCCAGCTCCTGCGGCGCTCTACTGAAGCGCATAAGTGAACCGGTTCAGTGAATCGGTTCAGCCATGGCCGACCAGCGCCAGGCCCCCATCTGGCCAACCCGACCGGAACAGTTCATCAGTGAGGCAGCAGCGTGCAGATCGACGTCCACCAGCACATCTGGCCCGAGGCGCTAGTCGGCGAGCTACGGCGACGCTCACGGCCACCCAAGCTGGACCGCTGGACGCTGCTCACCCGTGGCGAGGCGCCTTTCGAAGTGAATCCGGCGGATCACGACCAGCTGCAACGGACGGCGCAAGCAGAACGCGATGGCATCGGCCGGGTGGTCGTAGGGCTGTCAAGCCCGCTCGGCATCGAGTACCTAGCACCTGAGGAGGCCGCACCACTGCTTGACGCCTACCACGACGGAGTGGCGGGGCTAGGCACCGCGTTCACCGGCTGGGCCGCGGCCTGCCTGACCGAGATCGACCCTGGAGGCCTCGCCAAGCAGCTGAACCGAGGGCTTGCCGGGCTCCAGCTGCCGGCCACGGCGGTATCCGACGAAGCAGGCTACCGCCGGTGCGCCCCGTTGCTCGAGGTGCTGGCGGAGCGGAACCTTCCGCTATTCGTCCATCCCGGGCCCGCGGCTGGCGCAGTGGCCGGTCCGTCCTGGTGGGCAGCCGTAGTCCCCTACGTGCAGCAGCTCCACGCGGCATGGTTCGCGTTCCGGTGCTACGGCCGACCCGCCTACCCGCGAGTGCGGGTCTGCTTCGCCGCTCTGGCTGGCCTTGCGCCGTTGCATGGTGAGCGCCTGGCCGCCCGGGGCGACGGCGACCCGCTGGCGCGAGGCGTCGTAGATCCAGGCATGTTCGTCGAGACATCCAGCTACGGCGACCGCGCCGTCGACTCGATCGTCCGTGTGCTCGGGATCGACATGCTCGTCTTTGGCTCGGACCGGCCGTATGCGACCCCGCACCGTGATCACGGACTCGGCGAAGCCGCCACTTGCGCGATCCGCGTGACGAATCCGGCCCGGCTGCTGCACGGCGACCGGCCGATTCCGGCGGCGGGACCTGGCCTTCCATATATAAAGGAGAGGAGTGACCGCCATGAACATTTCCGCGCTCCCCGCCCGGTTCCTGGACCAGCGCGAACTAGTTGAGCTAGTGCAGAGCCTGGCCGACCGCCCTGATGTGTGGAGCGATCAGGGTGCCGACGCCGGGAGCCGCCGGTACTACGCCTCGGTCCACCGCGATGAGTACGTGGACATCTGGCTCATCGGCTGGTTTCCCGGGAACGACACCGGCTGGCACGACCACGACGTCTCATCCGGCGCGGTGCACGTGGTGCGCGGAGCGCTGGTCGAGTCTAGGCCCAGGATAGGAGGCGAGCACGCACAGAGGGTCGTCGCCGAAGGCTCCTCGATCAGCTTCGGGCCCGATCACATCCACAGGCTCACCGATGAGCATGAGCAGGCTATCTCCCTGCACGCATACTCGCCGCCGCTGTGGCGGCTCGGCCAGTACAGCATCGATGACGGCGGAATCATGCGACGCGTGTCAGTGTGCTATGCCGACGAACTCCGCCCGCTCGACTCGCCATTCACAATTGGCGCAGGGTAGTGTACGGCAGGCGCTCCCAGCCACGAGATCTGAGGCGCGAGGACAGATGCTCGCGGCGACTTAGGCGGGGGTGAGCTGACCCGACGCCAGGCCGACCGCAATCGCGGTGATCATGCCGACGACCGCCTGCTGATCCAGGTCGTTGAGGCTGCTGAAGGTCGCGACGCCTTTCGCGCTGACCTTCGCGCGCCCGCGTTTGCCAGCATAGGAGCAGGTGAACGGCTGTCCGCCGCTGCTCGCGCTGCTGTACAGGCTGATGTAGCTCTTCTGCAGCGCGAGGCCGAGGATGGGCCAGGTAACGGCTGACAGGGGCGCTTGTGGATACAGAGCTGTCGGCGCGCGACGTCGACAACAACGCCAATCACCAACCGTGACGGTCTAGCCGACTCGGCGTCCCCTCCCGGGTCACCCGGCATGGGCGGCTCGACGGCGCATCGGCGGTCCTGTCGATGCGGGTCAGATCCCTGGGCCAATATCTGGCGCGAATCCTGGCGGCCTGCATTTTAGCTGTGAGGGCCCAGAAAAGTCTTTATGCGGGTTAGCCTGCGTTATAGGGATCTGACATTACAACGCCGGGGGGTTATTTTTCGTAGATCGCCAGGGCGTTCATTGCAGGTTTGGATTTGAGTGTTCCGACGATTCGCATGCCGTGGCGCCATCCGCGCTTGACAAGGTTGTAGGCAAAGATCCCGGTGTCGTAGTCGCCGTGGCCGGCAAGGTGGATGTAGAGGTTCTCGCCTGTTGGCAGGAGGGCGCGATAGTCGATCCAACGGGGCCGTCCTCCGGCTTCGATGACGTCCTCCATGATCTGGACGACCCTGTTCGGGTTCCACGCTTGTGCGAACCAGTCCCAGTACTCGCTGCGCTGCCGCTTGCCTTCGCTGCTCTCCACGTCGTCTGGGTAGTGCGGCGCAGGCTGGCCGTTAGGATGCCGCAGATCTTCGGCGAGGGAGCCGAAGAAGGTCTTGACGCGGCCGCCGTCGAGTTCGGCAGCCAGCGGCATGAACTTAGTGCCGCCCGGGGGGTTCAGGAATGCGATCATTCGCGGGCTGGCAAGTATGTCCTCCTTGCCGGGAAGCTGTGCATGCTCGCCGTCATGCAACGCGACGCGTTCGGGCAAGTTCAGCAGATAGTGCAATGAAAGCTCGACCAGTTGCCGCTCCGCGTTGTCGACGGCTTCCAAGGTGATACTTTCCTGGTCTTGCTCGCCTGTGGTCACCACCCGGCCGGCCTGGGCGCCAGCATCGAACCTCAGCCACGGGAACCAAGCCGGCAAGCTGACGCCGAGATGGACGCCACCAGATTTTTCCAGCTGCCTCATGCGGCTCGCCGAGATCTGCAGTTGCACGGGCCGGGCCGCGGGCCGGAACACCGCGTCATCGTGCCATCGTCGGCCCGACGCTGGGGTTCACCGTGTTTCGCGAGCCCATCGCCGGCCCGACGAGGGCGCTATCGCGCAATGCCCCTTGGCCTTTTTGATCTTGAAGAGCCGCGACGGCGTCCCGGCGTTGCTGCTGAGCCCCGGATCTAACCGCAACGTCGTCCCTCTGCTGCTTCTAGGACGACAGCACAGGGACGACGTTGCCGTTGCCGATGGCGGTCCGGCAGCAACGTCGCTCAAGCTGGCCTTCGGCGCGCATCTGTTCAGCGCGTGGGGCTGCCTGCGACCGTCCAGGAGGATGAGTCCGGAATGCCGCCGAGCCGCGGACGATCGATCCGCGCTCGGCGGCGCCCGCGCCGCCTAGAGCGCGGAGACCTGATCGACCGGTACGGCGGGGATGTCGTAGTCGGGCTCGATCAGCCGGTTGACGTAGTTGGTGAAGGTGCTCAGGGCGACCTCCGCGACGATCTCGATGAGTTCAGCGTTGCTGAGCTTCGCGCCCTGTGCGGCACGCAGGTCGTCGTCGCCGACCCCGCCGCTGTGCATGAGAACAGCGTTGGCGAACGCCAGGATCGCATGCGTCCGGGCGTCGTCTGACTTGGCAGCGCGGCTGGCAGTGATCTCCGCGTCGCTCACGCCGGCCGCGCGTGCGCCAAGAGTATGGGCGGATAGACAGTAGCCGCAGCGATTGTGCTGAGCGGTGAGAACTGCGATGCGCTCCCGCTCGCCAGCCGTCAGCGCGCCGGAGGCCACCGTGGTAGCAAACGAGAGGAAGCCCGACAGGGCCTCCGGCGACACGCCAAGGGTCCTCACGCCGTTGGGTACTGCGCCGTACCGGGCGCGTACTGCGTCGAACGCGTCCTTCAAGGGTCCGATCGCAGCTTCCGGTTGCGGCAACGGGATACGGGACATGACGATTCTCCTTCTGAGATTGGACTACAGACAGGTCTGTAGCGTATACCACCATACAGACCTGTTGGTAGTACACTGCGTCCATGCCCTCCCGCCCGTACAGTGCCGTCCGAGGCCGGATCCTCGACGTTGCCGACCGGCTGTTCTACGAGCGCGGCATCCACGCAGTGGGTGTCGACCTCATCGTCGCGGAGTCCGGTGCCGCCAAGACCACCCTCTACAGTCATTTCAAGACCAAGGATGACCTGGTAGCCGCCTACCTCGAACGACGCTGCCTGCTCTGGCGCGAGCGGCTGGAGGCGGCCACAGCGAACGGCGACGACGAACCGGCGTCGCAGCGGCTCCTGCGCGTCTTCGACGTTCTCGGCGACTGGTTCGCCGAACCGGACTTCCGCGGCTGCCCGTTCATCAACGCCATGGCGGAATTCACCGCCGACCATCCGGCCGCGGTGGTGACTGCTACGCACCGCGCGGGACTACGGAAGTTGTTTGAAGACCTGTGCCGGCAAGCCGGCATCGCGGAGCCAGATGCAGTAGCGCTCCAGCTGGCGATGCTTTACGACGGCGCCATCATTACCGCGCACCTCGGCCGCGACCAAGGTGCCGCCGCCACCGCCCGGGCCGCGGCGGAAGCACTGCTCCAGCGCCGCACCGCTCCGGTCTGAGCTACCGCGCGAATGCCATCAGCACCTAGAGGGAATCGGCCCGTTTGCTACGTGCACCTATAGAACGAGGCCACCCTCGGGCGATCGATAAACAAAGGCACGTCAGCGAGCCAGGCGAGCACATGCGAACCCGCTGCAGCACCATCCGACACCGCGACTCCCCTAGCCGAAACCGAACCGCCGTGGCCATCTACATGACTCATCCCTAACTACTTCGACCTGAAAAACCCGCGTGGCGGTCAGTGATCGCTGGCGGTGTGGCCGGCAGGATGGCCTCGACCCCTTGGGCTAGAAGGGATCGAGGCCATCATGTTCCGTACGGTAGGCGATCCGGTGTCGTTGTGGGAGTCGTTGCTGCCGGAGGAGGTGCTGCGGCTTCCGGCGGAGCTGGCGCGGGTGGATGCGCTGCTGGATGACCCGGCGTTCTTCGCGCCGTTCGCGCCGTTTTTCGATCCGCTGGTTGGCCGGCCGTCTACGCCGGTGGAGTGCTATCTGCGGTTGATGTTCCTGAAGTTCCGGTAGCGGATCAATCGGATTCCTGCCCGGACGCATCTTGGACGCAAGCGGCCGGGTACTGGCCGGGAGGGAGGGATCACCGTCAAGCGCAACCAGCCCGGCCTGCACGCCCAGCTCGCCGGGCTGCCGTGGCGCCAGATCCCCGCCGCCGACATCCACCATGACCGCGGCCACGGCCGGGCCGAACGGCGCGCCCTGAAAGTCACCGCCGTCGCCGCCGGGCTCGCGTTCCCGCACGCCGCCCAGGCCATCCAGGTCACACGCCACCGCCCGCTGAACAGCAAGAAATGGTCCGCCGAGACCGTCTACGCCGTCACCTCGCTGACCGTGACCCAGGCCAGCCCGGCCCAGCTCGCCGCCATCTTGCGCGGGCAATGGTCAATCGAAGACAGCCTGCGCTGGATCCGCGACGTCACCTACGACGAGGACCGCTCCCAGATCCGCACCCGCAACGGCCCCCGCGTCATGGCCAGCCTCCGCAACCTGGCCATCACCATCCTGCGCCTGACCGGCCACGCAAACATCGCCGCCGCGCTGCGCCACCACGCCCGGCGCCCCTCCCGGCCACTACAAACGATCATGCACTGCTAGCGAAAGGACTTTGCCGGTGCCCTG
>Ga0126381_100011241_pt1 | contig 10115 bp, 10 predicted proteins | sample PanSoiMetPlot_28_FD_96465 | JGI IMG/M metagenome (GOLD analysis project Ga0126381, IMG submission 96465) | Tropical forest soil microbial communities from Panama - MetaG Plot_28 | ecosystem: Environmental > Terrestrial > Soil > Tropical forest > Bulk soil | place: Panama | collected 2016-02-17 | reverse complement strand
GGCATCATCGACGTAAAACTTTTCCTGCTCGATCCGTCGGAGCATTACACCGAGAAACTGATCGCGCCGTCATTTATCCCGGAGACGATGCGGTCGCTGGAATTGCTGAAGCTTTTTCTAACGCATCCACAGGGCATGGGCGTCGTGGTTGATGAATTCGGCGGCACTGAAGGAATCATTACCATGGAGGATATCGTCGAGGAAATTCTCAGCGGCAGCGTGCCTCGGGATGGTGCGGAGTTTTACATTGAGCCGCTAGGCAATGGCAAATTTCTTGTGAGTGGTCACGCGCGTCTGGATGATTTGACCGAACACCTTGGCTTTCAAATTAACGCTGACGGGATCGACACCATCGGTGGATTTGTTTTTACTCGATTGGGCTATGTGCCGTCTTCCGGAACGAAACTCGAGATCCCGGGTTTGGCGATTACGGTTCGTCGTGCGGCGCGCAAAAGAATCGAAGAAGTCCTGCTGGAAAAAACCACAAACGCATTCGAGGAGGCGGCATGACGGTCGCGATCATCATTATCGTTTGCTGCTGGATCATTTCCTTTTTCTTTAACGGAATCGAAACCGGCCTGCTGTCGATCGATCCGGTGCGATTACGACAAAATGTGAAGCGACGCGTGCCGGCAGCTTTGCAGTTGAACCGCTTGCTCCAACACCCCGAACGATTATTAGCAACCGTTCTCCTCGTCACAAATGCGGCGGACATCGTCGCTCTGCTCTTGCTGACAAGCCAACTGTTTCGTTGGTACGGTTATCCTGGGTTCTTGTTTGCACTGATCATTGCACTTCCGGTCTATCTATTTGTGTTGTCGGTTCTCCCGAAGTCGCTGTTTCGGCGATTTCCTTTTCGAGCGCTGGCGCGGCTTGCTGGCGTGCTCGAATTCAGCTCGATATTATTTTCCCCGGTCCTGGAACTCGGAGCGCGACTAGGCAAAATGCTTCTGCCGAGGCATGCCGGGAAACGCGGCCGCCTTTTTGCCGCGCGCGAGGAACTGAAACAGATCACAACGGAAAGCGAGCGTGAGGGTGGCCTTACTGCCACCGAGCGCGCGATGATTCACAGCGTCGTTGACTTTCGCGGCTGCAAAATTCGCGACGTCATGGTGCCCGCGGCGAAAGTTGCCGCCCTACATTCTAGCGCGTCAACACAAGAAGCTCTTGAGCTTGGGGCCTCGACTGGTCTTGATCGTCTGCCCGTGGTCGGGCCCGACGGCCAACCGGCGGGGCTGGTCAATGTTCTTGATATTCTGCTCGAACGAAACGGAAACAAATCGCTAAGTGAATATGTACGGCGCATTGTAACCACGACGGACGATGAGCCAACCTACCGCGTGATGCAGCAACTACGCGGTGCGCGGCTCGGCCTGGCGGCTGTCGTCGATCGAAACAACAGTTTTCGTGGGATCGTTGCCATCGAAGATTTGGTTCGCCACCTCGTTTCTGCAGGCAACACTTAAGCGCCCGCGCGTGCAAAGCCGCTGTAGCCACGGCCCTGTGGGCCGTTCACAATTTCGAAGTTGAGGGGAGACAGACCGGCCACAGGCCGGTGGCTACAACATGTTGATGAGTCTGCTCGTTGCCTAACGAATGCACCTCAATCGGATCGCGCCAAACCTGTGTCTTCATCACTCAGAATTCGAGCACAACTTACCAACGCGACGTGCGAGAAAGCCTGAGGAAAGTTCCCCAGCTGACGTTTTGTGCGCGGATCGTACTCTTCGGCGAGCAGTCCAAGATCGTTGCGCACATCGAGCAACCGCTCGAACAATTCGCGGGCTTCTTTTCTCCGGCCAAGCAGGTGCCAGCAATCCGCCAGCCAAAACGAGCAGGGAAGAAATACTCCTTCGTTCCCTGGCAATCCATCTACGCCCGTTTCCTGTGGCCGATAGCGTAGGACGAAGCCATCATGCATCAGTTCGCGTTCAATTGCGTCAATCGTGCCGCGAACACGTTCGTCAGTGACCGGCAGAAAACCGGTGAGCGGCATTGTAAGCAGGCTGGCGTCCAGCGCCTCAGACCCATAAACCTGCGTGAACGCTTTCTTCTTCGGGTTATAGCCGAATTCGCAAACGTCCGCGTGAATCTGATCGCGAATTTTCTGCCAGCGATCGATGTTTTCGTAAGCCGCGCAGCCGCAGGTCTCGACCATCTTGATCGCGCGATCGAATGCCAGCCAGGCCATCATTTTTGAATGAGTAAACTGCTGGCGGCCGCCGCGCACTTCCCAAATTCCCTCGTCGGGCTCTTGCCAATGCGACTCCAAGAACTTTACGATCGCGACCAGGAGCGCCCAGTCGGGCTCGGTCATTTTTAATCCGGCAAGGTGCCCTTGCCACGCTGCGGCCAGCACTTCGCCATACACGTCGAGTTGAAATTGATTTGAAGCCGCATTGCCTATGCGCACAGGCCGGGAGTTCTCATACCCCGAGAGCCACGGGATCTCATATTCAATAAGTCTGCGTTCGCCGCGAACGCCGTAGATCGTTTGCATTTGCGCAGGGCTACCGGCTATGGCGCGCAATAGCCATTGGCGCCAGGAAGTGGCTTCCTCAAGGTAACCCGCGCGAATTAACACGAGCAAAATCAAGGCCGCATCTCGCAACCAGCAGTAACGATAGTCCCAGTTGCGCACGCCACCAATTTCCTCCGGCAACGATGTGGTCAGCGCTGCGACCAGGCCACCGGTGGGGGCATAGGTTAGACCTTTGAGCGTGATTAACGACCTCACCACCGCTTCGCGCCATTTGCTTTTGCTTTCAAACCGCTTCGCCCAATTTCCCCAAAACACTTCCGTGTCCTGCAAAGCATGCTCGGGATTAACCTTCCTCGGCGGATCTGTGTGCGAAGCATACCATGTAAGCACAAAGGGAACGCGATCGCCTTTTGCCACGGTAAACTCCGCCACCGTGGTTAAATCTTTCCCGCAAGTTTCGACCGGCGTTCGTAAGATCAAACCATTCGGACCGGCAATTGCTTCGAGACCGTCGAAACGCTTACGCCTTCGCACCCACGGCACGATGTACCCATAATCAAAGCGGATGATCAATTCCATGCGCATCGATACTTTTCCGCGCAGTCCTTCGACAATGCGGATGATGTCCGGATTCTCGCCGCGCGGCGGCATGAAATCGATTAGGCGCACCGCGCCGCTTTTTGTTTCCAATTCTGTTTCCAGAATGAGCGTTTCGCCACGGTAGCAACGATTCACCGCCGTTACCTCTTCGTCAGGAAAGAACCGCCAATGCCCATTTTCCTTTTTCCCGAGCAGCGATGCAAAACATGCCGGCGAATCGAACCGCGGAAAACAAAGCCAATCGACACAGCCATCGCGACTCACCAGCGCACCTGTTTGCGTGTCGCTAAGAAAACCGTAGTCCTCAATCTTTGTAAGTTCCTTCACCATCGCTTGTTTTTCCTGTTCCTCCTGCTTCTGCCTTTTGTTCGTGTTGTAGCGCGCACTGTCTCAGCGCACAACTTCTGAGGACAAGGCGAATCCGCTGGGGACCGCGGACGCTACAGCATTACGCTCATTCTTTATTCGGTTCTGTTGTTGCGGGCCGTGTCGGCCGTATCGGCTAATTTTGCGATCTCCTCGCGGGTCAATCGAAACACGGTCCATTCGTGCATCGGCTTGGCACCAAGCGCGCGATAAAATTTGATCGCCTGCTCATTCCAATCGAGCACGGCCCACTCCATCCGGCCGCACCCGCGATGGCGCGCGATCTTTGCAAGCTCAACAAGCAACGCACGACCATAACCTTTTCCGCGCTTTTCCGGCTTCACGAACAAATCTTCGAGATAAAGGCCGGGTCGTCCGAGCCACGTGGAAAAATTATAGAAGTAAACTGCAAACCCGACAGGCGATTCTTCTTCAAAACCAAGCAGCACCTCCGCCACACGCCGTTCACCGAACAAAACATCAATGAGCTCTTCCTCGGTCGCTACAACTTCGTCCGGCGCGCGTTCATACGTGGCGAGATCGCGAATTAGTTGCAAAATAATCGGCACATCCTCGACGCGAGCAGGACGAATCTGGAAATCAGATGGTATGTTCATGGGATAGTATTAACGCACGGCTAAGTCGGTTCAGGCCTTCGGCGAACATTTCTGTGTTCACTCCCATGCCGATGCGAAAATGATCAGGCATTTCGAAGAACCGACCCGGAACTGCCGAGGTGTGGAACTCTACGCGCAGCTTCTGCAGAAAATCATCGGTATTGCGATCTAACAATTGCACGAACGATGTCGTCCCCCACTCTGTCCAGACCGCTGAAATCGCGCATTCCTCTGTGAGAAAATCCAAAAGCAGTTTGCGATCTGCCTCCACGATCCGCCGCGCTTTTTCACGTAGTAAGTCCAGGTGTTTAAATGCGGCGACCGACAGAAGTAGCCCTGGATAAACAGGCGTCGCGCTATAGAGATCGTTTAGACGATGCACCCGCGATGCGAGGTCCGGGCGCGCGAGAATCAACCGCAGCGCAATCCGCTAACACCATAAACCTTCGTCAGACTACTAGTCACCACAAATTCCGGGCCGAGATGAAACGATGTTCGCGGCGTGCCCTGATAAACCGCATCGAGATAAACTTCATCCACCAGCACCACCGCGCCAATGCTGCGTGCGATTTCACCCACTTCGCGAAGAACCCAGTCGGGTGTAAGTGCACTGGTCGGATTATGCAGGTTCGTGATCACGATAAGTCGCGTCTTCGGCGTAATCGCGCGCAGAATTTCGCTTGAGTGGACGACCCAGCCGGTTTCACTCGTGCGTGCAAACCGTTTGACGTTCGCCTGAAGATAATGGGCAATGTCCAAAATTGGTCCGTACGCCGGATGCTCGATCAAAACTTCGTCGCCCGGCTCAATGATCGCGGCCATAGCGAGATGATTTGCCATGGACGTGCCTGCGGATTCCACCACGCAATCAGGATCAATACCGTGGTGTGTCGCGATAGCTTTCTGTAATGGGGCATAGCTATAGCTGCTATCGCCGTTGATCTCGAGTGTCTTTAGATCCACTGGCAGCTCACGAAGCGGAAAAGGCGCGACGCCGCTCGTCGCAAGATTGAATCGTGCATGGCTCTGCGTCTTGGACCAATGCATGTAATCTGAATGCTTGTGTCTCATGCGCGTGCTCGTCTCAATCTTCTCCAAAAATAATAAACCGGCAGGCCCAACAGCATAATGCACAGGGCTATGATACTGTTGCGAGGTGAAGCGATGATGGCGCTAAGGACAATGGCCGCGCAGCATAACACGAACAACATCGTCGTTAGCGGATGACCGGGCACACGATAAGTAACGGTGTCTGATCCGACCTCGTGCCTGCGTAAAATGAAGAGCGCCGCTGCAGTCATTCCGAAAAAGATGAAATCGACCGTTACTTCGAAATTTAGAATCTCACCATACGTGCCGGAACAGGCGATAACGATTGCGGCGAACCCCTGAAGAATAATTGCTATTATCGGGGCTTCAGCTTTTCCGAACAGTTTCCCCACGCTGGCAAAGAAAAGTCCGTCGCGCGCCATCGCGTAATACACCCGCGGAGCGGTAAGCATGCTCTGGCTGAGAAAACCGAGAGCGGAAATCGTTATTGCAAAGGAGATCCAACGGGCTCCGCTTTCGCCCAGCGCCATGCGCATAAGATCGGAGGCAGGCGTTGTGGTCGCATCGAGTCCAGCCGGACCGAGCACGCGCAAACAGGCGAGATTCACGGCAAGATAAAGCGCCACGACACCAGCGACACCGAACAACAAACCACGTGACAGGTCGCGGCGCGGATCTCGAATCTCAGCGGCGATAAAAGTGGCCGTCTGCCAGCCACCGTACGCGAAAGCGATCGGGACCATCGCCGCGCCGATCCTTTTGAGAACATCGAATGAGAACAGGTTTTCGGCAGACGCCTTCGATGCCTCCGGCGCATGACCGCCAGTGGCAAATCCAATGATTACAAGCGCCGCGATCGCGGCGATTTTCAGCAGCATAAGGGCGCTTTGGACATTGCTTCCGGCACGCGCGCCAAAACAGTTAATACCCGTCAATGTTAGCAGTACGACGGCGCCGATGGCGCTCTCATTCCACATCACACCTGTGAGCGCGCGAAAATAAGAGGCGAAAATAACCGCGACCGCGGCCATGCCGCCAGTCTGGGTAACCAAAAGCAGTCCCCACCCATACACGAATGCGACCGCAGGATGATACGCGTCGCGCAGGTACACGTATTGACCGCCGGCCGCGCCGGGCAAACGTGTCGCAAGTTCAGCCCAGATGAACGCGCCACACATCGCGAGCAATCCACCAAGCAACCAGACGCCGAGAATCAAAAATGGCGTGTGCACACGGTGCGCTACCTCGGACGGGTTAGCAAAAATTCCGGCGCCTACGATCCCGCCCATCACAATCATTGTGGCGTCAAACAACCCAAGCTGACGGCGTGGTTTTGAGTTATCCAACGTTGTCATGTGGAGCGAAGTCGGGACGTCTCTGATTATTAACGGCAAGTAGCCAGGGATTCCTCGAGTTCGCTCCCAATGACACGCTTGAAAATTGGAAGACAGCGCATGTCCTTACCGTGCTGGCGGTAGTAGCTCATAGATTTGAAATTCAGCCGTCGTTTCGGTCAGCGTCGCGTGCCCGCTCAAATAACCGAGGAATTCCGGGTAAGATTGCGCCCACCAAAAGGTATTTTTGGTGAAAACAAAATGCGTTGCTCCGCGGCGCTGTGACCGCCCAAGATTCTCGATCGCCTGTTCGCTGTCCTTTGGGTTGCCGTTGTAAATCGCGTCGTTTTCGAGGAAATGCCAACCCTTGCGGTCAGCATAATAAAAGATGGTCGGATCGCCCATGTCCGCGGCTACGATCAATGCATTGGGTGGCGTCACTTTTTTCAATTCGAACCCGGCGTCCCGAAGTTGCGCGGCAGACGATTGGTAGAGCGGTTGAACGCACAAAAACGCAAGCGTTGTGAACGAACTCACGAGCAGAATCGACAATGTCACTGCGCTTATCCGCGAGGGAATTTTCGACCCGACGAAGCTGCAAGCACCGCCCGCTAATGCGGCGGCAATTGGTACCACTGGGAGTTGATACCACAGATGGCGATTGCCGTAGCCGACGATGATGATGAAAACGACCATTGCAGCCAGCCACCAATGAAAAAGACGAGCGTATCTTCGATCCCGCGACTTCGGGACGAACAGACCAACGAGCGCCATCGCTGAAAGAGCCGGCGTGAGACTGAATACCAAGGTCTCTTGTCCAATCTGCCAATACCACCAGAAAGACTCGATTCGAATCCCGCCGGCGCCGAAAAAATGATGGGGATAAAATTCCTGTGCAATTCGATGTGCGTGCCAGTACCAAATCGCAGAGGGGATCAGCGCGATCGCGGTGAAAAGAACTAGTTTTGGGATGCGGTCATATGGCACCGCTTTTGAAAGCGCGGACATCTCCGCGCACTCCAAATACGCCAGCGGCGCGAGCACCATGACGTTCGTAATCTTGATGAGCAGTGACAACGAAAGCGCGACCGCTGCGACAAAGAAGGTCGTGGATTTACGATTTTCGATCCACCGAAGAAAAAAATACAACGCGATAATCGCGAAGCTAAGCGACGGGACGTCCGGCATGAATGAACGACCGGTGAAAATATTTAGAGGCGCGAAACTATAGAAAAAGGTCGCCCAAACCGCAGCCGTCTTGCCGAGAATTGCGCGCACGAGCAAAAAGAAAAATGGCAGCGAAACGGCGAACAAAATGACGGCCTGAATTCGCCCGATCCACTCGTGCACACCCGCAAATTTGTAGCAAACTGCGGCGACGAATGGCAAAATTGGAAACTCTGTTCCGACGTAACCGGGCGCATCGCCTGCCCAATCAATTTGAGGATACGCGAAACGAAATCCGTTTTGAAAAAAATTGCGCGCGATTGCCGCAACATCGCTTTGCCGCCAGCTCCAGTGGTCGACGTAAGCTTGATTAATCGAAATCAGCCGGGTCGCCACTGCGAGAACGCCGATTACAAATACAAGCGTTGTGATTTGATAGGAACGTCGCGCTGCTCCCTCCGGACATCGCAGCGCGATGGCCCTGCCAGGATCGCGCTCCGATGTGCGCATCCCGCAAGCGTCTTGACAAGCGAGGTAAAGTCAATCGGGTAGAGTACCTCGCGCAGGACGCGCTCACATGAAATCAACGGGTCGTGTTTCTTCTCCGGCACGCGCCGGATTTTTTGTATTGGCGCTGTTCATGTCATTTGAGCTCAGCTCGGCACGCGCACAAAACGAGCCGATTCTGGTGCCTGAAGCTGTCGATTACCAAAAGTTACTGGCGATCCTGCCGGAACCGCCGTCGGGTTGGACCGCCGATAAGCCGGAGGGCTCGACAGAAGACGTAGGCGGATTCAAAATCACGAACGTGCATCGCGACTATCGCAAGGGCGAAGGCGAAAAGGCACCGAGCGCTGCGATCAGTGTTCTCGACTCCGTTTCAAACCCTGATTACGTGAGCGCTACGACAGAAGCCTGGAAAAGCAATAGCGACACGAGCGAAGGCTACGCCAAATCGGTAAACATCGATGGGAATCCCGGTTTCGAAACATTCGAAAAAGATACCAAACACGCTGCTCTGTGGGTAATGATCGCCGATCGCTATTTCGTGCAGGTAGAATTGCAGAACCAGGAACCCGGCGAATTACAAGGTTGGATCAAGCGCGTTGATCTCAAAAAACTAGCTGAGATTAAATAGCTGTTTGCTGTAGCGTCCGCTGTCCTCAGCGGATTTCGCATTTCGCGCAGCCAGCCGGCTAATGCGCTGAGACACCGCACGTTAGAGCATTTCACCTGCCTTCGCGGTTCATCGGCACAAAGCGAACTGGGAGCATAACGCTTTCTTTCATCTGTCCGTTTCTCTTTTCGAGCAGATAAAGCTGCTGGGCGAATCGTTCGCCAACAGGAATAACCATTCGTCCGCCGTCTTTGAGTTGATCGACAAGCGGTTGCGGAACCTTCTCCGGCGCGCATGTCACGATGATCGCATCGAACGGCGCCTGTTCCGGCCAGCCTTTGTAACCGTCGCCTATCTCGACGTGGACGTTTTTGTAGCCCAAGCGTTGCAGAGTGGATTCCGCAGTTTTCGCAAGCGGCTCGACGATTTCGATCGTGTAAACGTCGGCCGCGAGCTCAGCCAAAATGGCCGCCTGATAACCCGAACCGCTCCCGATTTCCAAAACACGGTCGCTCGGTTTAGGCCGCAACTGTTCCGTCATGAAAGCAACGATGTATGGCTGCGAGATTGTCTGGTCGTAACCAATGGGCACTGGCCCGTCTTCGTACGCTTTGACGCGTGCCTCGACCGGGACAAACTCTTCGCGCGGCACTTTGGCCATCGCTGCGAGCACGCGTTCATCCTTAATACCGCGTGATTTTAACTGTTGCTCCACCATTTGCTGGCGCAGCGCAGCGAAATCGGCAGCGGTCGGGGCCTGTTGACCGCAGCCGGACGTAGCAATCGCAGTAAAAAGCAGATACGGCGCGACGATTCGCATTCGCCGAAACATAACGCCGCGCGTGCGCTGCGAAAGCAGTGCGGTGTCTCTTTCGAGAGTTCTTATCGCACAGCCGTTACCGCATTCATGTAACGCAGGCGATCGGCCAGCGTTTTCATCACATGGGTCGCAAAATGCGGCGTTTGCTGAACGAGAAAGTGAAATCGGCGCCGATCGATTTTCGCCAGGCTCGCTGTGGTCTTCGCCACCGCGTTGGCTGTGCGCGGATTATTTTCGATCAACGCCATTTCGCCAATCAGAACGCCTGCCTCTGCCGTCTCGATGACAAAGTCACCAAGAAAGATTTCGATTTCTCCTTCCAATAACACGTACATCTCTTCACCGCTGTTACCCTCGCGGAAAAGGAAATCGCCGGGCGCGAGTTTCAGCGTGTCGGTGTCCTGGCAAAAAAGCTGCGCAGCATTCATAAACGGAGTTTAATCGGCGCAGCGGAGCCTATAAAAGAAGCTAGGCATCCGCCAGTTACGATTGCGTGACAGCTACGCCGGACGCCGCGTGTGAGCAATTCTTTGTGTTCTTCGCGTCTTCTTGGTTAATTGCT
>Ga0126381_100011239_pt1 | contig 10115 bp, 7 predicted proteins | sample PanSoiMetPlot_28_FD_96465 | JGI IMG/M metagenome (GOLD analysis project Ga0126381, IMG submission 96465) | Tropical forest soil microbial communities from Panama - MetaG Plot_28 | ecosystem: Environmental > Terrestrial > Soil > Tropical forest > Bulk soil | place: Panama | collected 2016-02-17 | reverse complement strand
CATTGTGATTGGGCGGAACATCTCGACCTTCCAATCGTAATGCACCATGAAATAGTTTCAGGTCGTCATCAGAGAGCCGGGCCAACAGGAGGAGTAAATGTTCTGCCCGACCTGCGGCAAGGAAAACACAGGCACCCGTAAGTTTTGCATCTCTTGCGGCACTAACCTCGAAGTGGTGTCGCAGGCGCTATCGGGCCATAAGTTATCCTGGTTCACCAGGTTTGACATGGACCTGGACCATGAGCTGGCCAAGTACGCGGCGCACATCTTTGAAGATGCCCCCGGCCAGGCGGCCGTTCGTAAGGTCGCCAATTCCTGGAAGATTCTCAGCAAAGGGATTCTTACTTCATTCGTCGACATGTTCCTGTCGGTCATTATGTGGATCCCGTTCGTACTCAGGTTCTATATCCTTCTGGTCTCAACGCCATTCAGATTGCTCTCGGAGCGCAGCAAAAAGCGGAAGCCGAAAAACACAACTCCTGCAGACCAGCAACAACTCCAGGCCCTGCCGGACGCCTCGCCCCAAGCCTGGCTCCCAGAGCCGATTCCAAGCATTACTGAATACACAACTGAGAATCTTCGCCAGTATCGCCAGAAGGGCGGCAGCGGTTCCGAAACCAATTGACCCGCTCACTCGCTTTTCCTGGGATCGCACGCTTCCAGCGTGCCCTTCTTCGCTGCGCTCCTGGCGGTCAGTCCCAAAGACTAAGACTTCGAACGTCGAACCAGCGGACTGCCTGGGATCGCACGCATCCCTTCGCGCGAAGCCACTCGGCGCCGTCGGCCCTGGCTTGAGATAGCCTGGTGGCGTTATGCTGCATCGACGAAGGGCTCGCACAGAAATTGATGCGGCAAGACCGGCCGATTGCCTGCCCGCATGCTCAAACTAGTGGAGGCGCATCATATGGATCGATTCGTCAATGCTAACGGGATCCGGCTGCATTGTGTAGATAATGAAGGCGGGGAGCCGCCGGTGGTGCTGCTGCCGGGCCTCACCGCCAATGCCAACAGTTTTGATGGCCTTGTTGAGGCCGGGTTGGCGCCGCGCTTTCGAGTAATCGCGATCGACCTTAGGGGTCGTGGTCAGAGCGATAAGCCTGCGACCGGATATAGCATGGCCGACCATGCTGCTGACGTTGTCGGGCTGATGGATTCGCTTGGAACGAAGGACGCGGTATTGGGCGGACACTCGTTCGGCGGAATGCTCGCAATGTACATCGCTTCCACGTACCCGGACCGAGTCGGGAAGCTGATCATACTGGACTCTGCCGCAGGGTTGATCAGCCCCGAGACGCGCGAAATGATCAAACCATCCCTGGGCCGGCTGGGGCGGCAGTTCCCTTCCTGGGCCGAATATATGGCTTTCATAAAGAAGGCGCCGTTCTTTGACGGGTGGTGGGAACCGGCAATTGAGAACTACTACCGGGCCGACGTCGAGACTGCCGAGGATGGCAGCGTAACGCCGCGATCTCGTTACGAAAACATAGCCGAGGCGATGGACCGGGTGAGCGAGGTCGACTGGAAAGCGGCTGTGTCTGGAATCAGGCAGCCGGCATTGCTGTTCAGGGCTCCACAGGGCATGAGCGGGCAAGGATCGGCTCCGCTGCTCGGGTTTGACACAGCCAGGGCGACAGTCGATTCAATGGCAAATTGCCGGTATGCAGAACTGGCGGGGAATCATATGACGATGCTATATGGTGAGGACGCGCGGAAGTTGGCCAGCGAGATCGTCAAGTTTGCGGCTAACGAGTGAGAGGTGGATGAAAGGGTACAGCGACTTCGGGCGGCCTTTTTCTGTGAGGCTGGAAACGCGGCGCCGAGGTATCGCACCCGCGGCTTTCCAGGGTGAATGATGATTTCGTGTTAGGCTGGAAGCAAGGTACCGCGGGTTCACACCCGCGGCTTTTCACGAGGCATTTATATGGCTAGTTTTCCAAGAATCGGGCAATTGACATTGAACTTCATCGACGGAACCTGGGAAGAATCGACTTCGGGCCGTTGGACCGACCGCTACGATCCGGCCGACCAGTCAGTCCTGGTTACTAGGGCGCCCGATTCCAATCGCGATGACGCCATCCGAGCGATCAATGCCGCCGAGAGAGCGGCCGAGGCATGGCGAGACGTCCCAGCTCCCAAGCGTGGCCGGCTCCTATTCGACTGGCTTAGCTGGATAGATTCCAGGCGCGATCAACTTGCGGAGCTCTTGACCGCCGAGGAAGGCAAGACGCTTGCAGAATCCCGGGGGGAAGTCGGCAGGGCCAGAGATATCCTCGAGTACACCGCGGGCATGGGACGAAGGCTCGGCGGCAAAGTGATGCCGGCCGAGGATCATGATGTGTTCTGCTACACCACTGGCCAGCCGCTAGGCGTGGTCGGACTGATAAGTCCATGGAACTTTCCGGTCGCAATACCGGTCTGGAAATTGGCGCCTGCACTCGTCACCGGCAATACCGTGGTGCTGAAGCCATCCCCGCTCACGCCGATGACGGCAGCGGCTCTGGTCGGCGGCCTGGAGGAAGTCGGTCTACCACGCGGCGTGGTCAACCTCGTCCACGGTGACAGCGAACCGGCCGTCGAGATCGTGCAGAACGCAAGGATCAACGGCGTGTCGTTCACAGGGTCTACAAAGGTCGGCAAGATGATAGCCAGGTCCGCCGCCGATCGATTGTTGAAAGTCCAGCTCGAGTTGGGAGGCAAGAACCCGCAAATCGTGCTGGACGATGCGGATCTGGACCTGGCGCTCGATGGTGTGATCGCCGGCGCTTTTGGCTCAACCGGGCAGCGCTGTACCGCAACGAGTCGTGCGATCATAGCAGACGGTATCTATGAAGATTTCCTGAACCGGATAGTTGAGCGCGCCAGGGCTATGAAGGTTGGGCCCGGGTCGGTGCCGGGGGTCGAAATGGGACCGCTCGTGGATTCAAGAGCACTGTCCAGGGTTAAGGAGTATGTCGAAATTGGACGCAGCGAAGGCGCCAGGGTTTGCTCTGGCGGGGCGCCGGTTGATGCATCAGCGGGGTTGTTCTTTGCTCCGACTGTAATGGAAGCTCGACCCTCGATGGAAATCGCTAAAGAGGAAGTCTTCGGCCCAGTGCTTTCCTGCATAAAGGCGCGGGATCTGGACGAAGCCATTTCAATCGCAAACGGCGTTCGGTATGGTTTGACCGCATCGATATTCACTCGCGACGTGTCCAAAGTATTCAGATTTGCGGAGAAGTCAGAAGCCGGCATTGTTCATGTAAACCGGCCCGGCGTTGGCGGGTATTCTCACGCTCCCTTTGGAGGGCTGAAAGACTCCGGTTATGGCGGGCGCGAAGTGGGCGACGAGGTCATCGAATTCTATACCGAAACCAAGGCGGTGTACGTGAACTACCGGTAGCTTCCTGGGGCCGCACGCTTCCAGCGTGCTCGTTCTAACGGGGGAATGGAAAGCGCCGTTCACGATCGAAGATCATGGCAAGGTAGGTTCGTTAGTCCCCGTAGTCACCGACTGGAAATCCAACGCAATACGCCTTTAGTGCTCCCGCGGGAATCCCAACTGACTTTCAGCCGTCTTAAAGCCATCTAATGCCATGGCGACGGGCACCGAATGATTGACCTTTGACGATCGCTGTAGTTAAATGAGGCAGCGGTTTGTTTTAGGACGTTCGCTAGGAGGCTAACTATGGCTGCACAGAACATCGCCGGACGGTCGGCTGCGGATGACGCGACGAGGCAAAAGGAATTCATATGGCCATGCGTGGGTACTTACTATGAACACCCTCTCGTGCTGGAGCGCGGCGAAGGCATGTACGTATGGGATTCCAGCGGCACGCGCTATCTCGACTGCTTCGGGGGAGTGCTGACAACGTCGGTTGGCCATGCGCGCCCCGAGGTTGTGCAGGCGATCGCGTCCCAGGCGGGTGCCATCGCCCATACGTCGACACTGTACATTAATAAGCCGCAGCTCGACCTCGCGGAAAAAGTAGCAGCCATCACGCCTGGGCGGCTAAAGAAGAGCTTTCTGACCAATAGCGGCACTGAAGCCGACGAGACTGCGATGCTATTGGCCCGCATATACACCGGCAATTATGAAATCATAGCTCTCAGGCATGCGTATCATGGGCGGTCAATGCTTGCGATGGCTGCGACCGGGCACGCTCCCTGGAAACATGGACCGTCCGGGGTAGCCGGAATAGTTCACGCCCATGCGCCCTATTGCTACCGGTGCCCATTCAACCTGGAGCCCCAGTCCTGCGCACTGGAGTGCGCTCGAGACGTCGAGGAATTGATCCAGACATCAACGTCGGGCGCTGTAGCGGCGTTCATTGCCGAGCCTATCATGGGTGTCGGCGGCTTCATCACGCCTCCCAGGGACTATTTCAAAGTCGTGACTGAAATTGTTCGGCGATACGGCGGAATCTTTATCTGCGATGAAGTTCAGACCGCATGGGGGCGCACAGGCGAAAAATGGTGCGGCATTGAACACTGGAAGGTCGAGCCCGAGGTAATGACATTTGCCAAGGGGATGGCTAACGGTTCACCCATAGGCTGCACGACAGCAGTTCCGGAGGTGGCAGACCGGTACCCCTCGCTAACCTTTTCGACTTTTGGAGGCAACCCGGTTACGGCGGCGGCGGCGCTTGCGACCATACGGGTGATCGAGGAAAACGATTTGCCGCAGAACGCTCTTCATGTGGGCGGTTACTTGAGGAGCAGACTGGACGAGTTGAAGGACAAGTACCAGGTTATAGGCGACGTTCGCGGCATGGGTCTGATGCAGGGGATTGAATGCGTGAAGGATCGCAAGACCAAAGAGCCTGATCCCCAAGCCGTGCTGCGAGTATTCGATGAGACCCGAAAGCGCGGAGTGTTGATCGGCAAGGGCGGGTTGTATGGGAATGTCATCAGACTCGGACCACCGCTCATAGCAGGACGATCCGACGTGGATGAACTGGTGACGGCATTGGATGGAGCGTTCGGCGCGCTGTGAGTGGGGAGTGAGATTGACGGCGTCCTCAGGATGGGATTGAACGATCCACCAGCTTCCGCTGGTGGCATTCAAGAAGAGAGAAGCGGGTGCGCGCTTCGTAGGCTGGGATTGAACCATCCACCGGTTTCCACCGGTGGGATTAGGGGAGCCAGCCGATGAGTTCTCACTTAGGTGAGCCTGGTTTGAAAGGTTGAGTGGGGAATGAAAACGCTTATAAAGAATGGGCGGATTGTTACCGCGGTCGACGACTACGTCGGTGACATCCTTATAGAGGATGAGCGCGTGTCGGTCATTGGAGCCAGGCTGGAAATGAGCGCCGACCGCATACTTGACGCATCGGGCAAGCTCGTAATACCGGGCGGTATCGATCCCCACACCCATATGGAACTGCCGTTTGGAGGGACCTTCGCGTCGGACGATTTTCGAACCGGAACCATAGCGGCTGCTTTCGGCGGCACGACTACAATCATCGACTTCGCCGTCCAGTACCATGGAGAATCACTGGTGCAGGCGGTCGATAACTGGCACAAGAAGGCCGAGGGCAAGACGGCAATTGACTATGCGTTTCACTTGATCACAACGGAGCTGCCCGATGAGCGCGTACCTGAAATGCGACAATTAATTAAAGAAGGCGTGATGAGCTTCAAGCTCTTCATGGCCTACCCTGGAGTGTTTCTGGTAGATGACGCGACGATATTCAGGGCGATGCGAACGGCCGGCAACGCTGGCGGCCTGATCTGCATGCACGCCGAGAACGGTATAGTGATCAATGAAATCATCAAGCATGCTCTGGCTGAGGGCAAGACCGCTCCGAAGTATCACGCACTGACTCGGCCTACCAAGGCTGAAGCCGAGGGCGTGCACCGCGCCATTGCAATAGCGGAGATGGCAGAAGCGCCGGTATACATCGTGCACCTGAGTTGTGACGATGCGCTGCAAGAAGTCCGACACGCCCGCGATCTGGGACTGCCGGCCTATGCCGAGACATGCCCTCAGTACCTGTTTCTCGACTACAGCCTCTATGAGCAAGATGGATTCGAGGGGGCCAAGTACGTGATGACTCCGCCGCTGCGTGAGAAGTGGAACCAGGACAAGCTATGGACAGGGCTGCGCGGCAACGACCTGCAGGTCATCTCTACCGATCATTGCCCGTTTTGTTTCAAGGAGCAGAAGGAACTGGGGCGCGATGACTTCACCAAGATTCCGAACGGAGGCCCGGGCGTCGAACACCGGATGAGCCTGGTCTATAACGGCGGAGTAGCTGGAGGACGGATCGGACTGAATCGCTTCGTAGAGCTGATTTCGACGGCAGCGGCCAAGATCTTCGGATTATTCCCGCGCAAGGGCACCATAGCAATCGGATCTGATGCCGATATCGTAATATTCGATCCGAATGAGGAGACTACCATCTCGGCCAGCACCCATCATATGAACGTGGATTACAGTGCTTACGAAGGCATGAAGATTCGCGGGGTGGTCAAGACCGTGCTGTCGCGAGGGAAGGTGATCATTGAGGATGGGAAGTATGCGGGCAAAGCCGGCGACGGCAGGTTTTTGAGGCGGGCCAGTTTCAGCATGTGAGGGCATGACAAATCAAAGAGTCGACTGCAAAAGCGATGAGCTCGAACCGCAAGAGCGGGGATAAATCCCTCTTCCCAACCACTAATGTGAATGTGGTAACGGATTCAGATCAATGAGCGTCAAATCCGAGCACCTTTTTTGGAAGGGATTCGAAAAGTGGAAATATGGGCCGGAGCAGGTGAGCCGGGTGAGCAAATCGGGTAAGGGGAGTGGGAATGGAATCGGAAGCGGAGATTGAATCGGGCAATGTAGTTCTTCGCGATGTCGTAGAGCTGAAAGAAGACATAACGCGGAGCCCGCTCTGGAACGAAGACCTGTCGCCGGTTCCGGTCGCCAAGCGCAACTGGACGACCTACAACTATGCCGCGCTATGGATTAGCATGGCGCACTGCATACCGACTTACATGCTGGCCTCGGGGCTGATCGGATCGGGGATGAACTGGTGGCAGGCGATCGTGACGATCCTGCTGGGCAATGTCATCGTTCTGGCCCCTATTCTGTTGAATTCACATGCCGGTACGAAGTATGGAATCCCGTTCCCGGTCTTTGCCCGGGCGAGCTATGGAACGGTCGGATCAAACCTGCCGGCCCTCATGAGGGCGATCGTTGCTTGCGGTTGGTTTGGAATCCAGGCCTGGATCGGCGGTCATGCAGTTCATGTTTTGATCCAATCCGTATTTCATCATTGGGACGGGCTCCTGGGAGGTCCATTGACGTCGCCCGGAATAATCGCCGGCTATTCTCCAACGGAATACATCTCGTTCCTGATCTTCTGGGCTATAAACATCTATGTAGTGTATAGAGGGATGGATCTGCTGAGAAAGGTCGAGAACTGGGCAGCCCCGTTTGTTCTCGTCATGGCTGTTGTGTTGATGGTGTGGGCGATATGGAGGGCGAACGGGCTGGGAGCGATAATGGAGGAAAAGGGAAAGTACAACACCCTTTCCGAGTTTCTGCCCATATTCATCCCATCGCTTACGGCAATGATCGGGTATTGGGCTACGCTCTCTCTGAACATGCCTGACTTTACCCGGTTTGGGCGGAGCCAGCGCGAACAGATTGTTGGCCAGGTTGTTGCGCTGCCGACGACGATGACGGTATTCGCAGCCATGGGAGTGATAATCACGTCGGCCACCACGATAATCTTTGGCAAAGCAATCTGGGACCCGGTGTCGCTGATCGGTGAGTTCCACCAGACTGTCATTGTGGCAATTGCGATGTTCACCGTGGTTGTGGCGACGCTATCAGTCAATATAGCGGCGAATGTGGTTTCGCCCGCCAACGACTTTGCCAATGCCTTTCCAAGATTGATCAATTTCAGGCGCGGCGGTCTTCTGACCGGACTGATCGGAATACTGATGCAGCCCTGGCGGCTGTTGGCGGACCCGCGCGGATACATCTTCAAGTGGCTGCTCGGTTATTCCGGCGGGCTCGGCTCGATTGCCGGAGTCTTGATTGCAGACTACTGGCTCGTAAGGCGTACTCATCTGGAGCTGTCTGACTTGTACCTGCCGAAAGGCGCTTACTCATATCGTTTCGGCTGGAACTGGCGGGCGGTTGTGGCGACACTGCTGGGATGCGGCCTTGCATGGGGGGGACTCGTAATCCAATACTTCTTTCCGCAAGAGCAGTACTCTGGTGTGCAGTGGTTGCTGGTCTCAATGTACGACTATGCCTGGTTTGTGGGTTTGTTTGTGTCGGGACTGACGTACCTGGCTCTGTCACGAAGTTTTCCGGCCCGAGTGCGAGAGGCACAGGTGGAGCCGGTATGATCTGGAGCTGGCGACGCGGAGTCGAATGTCCTTCAGACCCAGGATGGAAGACAGAGTTAGCGACGCCGACGGTCGCTACTACAAACATTTCGCTCCGCTGGAGCGGGAAGGCGCGACGCCGACGGTTGCTACAAACATTCCGCTCCGCTGGAGCGGGACGAGGCCGATCCAGCGAGCACTTGCAGGATTCCTGAGTTTCAGGAGGGATGGCAAATGGCTAGAGTTGTAAAGTGTGGGTTGATTCAGACCTCGAACGCGTGTGCGACGTCTGAGCCGATGGACAAGATCAAGAAGGCCAACATCGACAAGGTCGTGGGCTTCATCGAAGACGCTCACCGGCAGGGTGTCCAGATTCTGTGCATGCAGGAAGTATTCACCACACCCTATTTCTGCGCGGAGCAAGACTCGAAATGGTATGAAGCCGTCGAGAAGATTCCAGACGGGCCTACTGTTCGATTTATGCAGGAGGTGGCGCGGAAGAATGAGATGGTGCTGATCGTGCCGATCTACGAGGAAGAGATCACCGGCGTCTATTACAACACGGCGGCGGTGATCGACGCTGACGGCCGCTATCTGGGAAAATATCGGAAGAACCATATACCTCATACCCACCCCGGGTTCTGGGAGAAGTTCTATTTCAAGCCGGGAAACCTGGGTTATCCGGTGTTCGATACGGGATTTGCTCGGGTCGGCGTGTACATCTGTTACGACCGGCATTTTCCGGAAGGGGCGCGCGCACTGGGGCTGGCCGGAGCCGAGATTGTGTTTAATCCATCGGCAACAGTCGCGGGTTTGTCGGAATACTTGTGGGAGCTGGAGCAGCCGGCGCATGCGGTGGCCAACGGTTATTTCGTGGGCGCGATCAATCGCGTCGGGCACGAGCAACCGTGGGACATCGGTGAGTTCTATGGCAAGAGTTACTTCTGCAATCCACGTGGGAAGATCATAGCGCAGGCTGGCCGGGACAAGGATGAACTGGTAGTAGCCGACCTGGATCTGGAACAGATCCGCGAAGTCCGCAACGTGTGGCAGTTCTATCGCGACCGGAGGCCAGAGACTTATGAGCCGCTGGTGTCGCAGAGTTGAAAGTCGAAGGTTGAAAGTTGAAGGTTGGTTGCAGGCTGCAGGCTGCAAGTTGCAGGTTGCAAGTTCCAGGTTGCAAGTTCCAGGTTTGATAAAGGTGAATCTGCTGCTCGTTTGTCAGAATCCAAAATTAATTTAGTAAGAGTATTGCGGGGTCGAGAAGGAGAGGTCGTTGTATGCATGAGTTTGGCATTACATTTAAATGCGACATGCCCCACGAGCGAATCATCGATTTGGCGCGGCAGGCGGAACAGGCGGGCTTTTCATATGGGTGGGTCTTTGATTCACATGTATTGTGGCAAGAGCCATATCCGATTTTGACGCTGCTTGCGACGACCACCAAGAAGATGCGGCTGGGGACGTGCGTGACCAATCCAGCCGTGCGGGACGCGTCAGTGACGGCAAGTTTACTCGCCACTCTGAACCGAGTATCGGGCGACAGGATGGAGCTGGGGATCGGTAGGGGCGACAGCTCTCGCCGGGTGATGGGCAAAAAGCCGACAACCATTGACCGGCTTGAAGAGACAGTAGGGGTGATCCGGGACCTGTGCAGCGGAAAAAAGATCGAATACGAGGGCCAGCCCATACAGATGAACTGGACAACGGGTCAGGCTCCGCCGGTATGGGTAGCCGGCTACGGCCCGAAAGTGTTGAGGGCGGCGGGGCGATTTGCGGACGGTATAATCCTGCAATTTGCCGATCCACAT
>Ga0126381_100011238_pt1 | contig 10116 bp, 7 predicted proteins | sample PanSoiMetPlot_28_FD_96465 | JGI IMG/M metagenome (GOLD analysis project Ga0126381, IMG submission 96465) | Tropical forest soil microbial communities from Panama - MetaG Plot_28 | ecosystem: Environmental > Terrestrial > Soil > Tropical forest > Bulk soil | place: Panama | collected 2016-02-17 | reverse complement strand
GGCCAGGACGCGGTGGAGGTCGTCTTCCGGTCCTCACTCAGCGGCCTGACGGCCGGCCAGCTCAACCAGCTTGGCGAGCTGCTGGATATAGCGCTCGGCCCCGAACCGACCGCGTGGTAGAGGCGTTCCGGTGTCAGAAGTAGTGCGGTCGGGCGAAGGTGAGGCGATGGCGGATAGCGGGAGCCGTCACTCGGCTTCGGCGTACGTCGCGAGTCGTTCGGCCAGCGCGCGCACTCGCTCGCGTAGTTCGGCGGGTTCCTCGATGACGAACGGGCGGTCGAGTCCAGCCAGGACGGACGGGACCCAGTCGAGCCGCTGAACTCGCCATCGGGCCCGCACCCACCCGGGTTCCCCGGTGAGCGGCTCGATGGTGGCGATCGATCCGGGCATCCGCATCCGCACCACTTTCTCGCTGCCTTGGACCCGCACCGAGACCGCGTGCCGGTACGACGCCCCCGAGACTGCCTCTGTTATCTGCACCGCCGGGTCGAACCCGCTCGGCACCGAAAATTGCCCTTTGCGCGGCCGCGCGCGCGACCCGGTCGAGCCGCAAGGAACGTACCTGGCCGCTGCGCGAGTCGAGCCCAGTGGCATACCACCGCCCCCGGAGGGCGACGACGCCGTACGGCTCGAGCACCCGTTCGGTGAACCGGTTGTTCTTGTCGCGGTAGGTGATGGCCAGCGGTCGGCGCCGGACAGCGGCCTCGGCGACGGTGAGCAGCTCTCCCGTCTCGGGGGTCGTCGGAGTGCGGCCCTCGTCTGCATGCAAGGTGGCCGCCACGAGGGTGTCGAGCCGGGCGGCGAGCGCGCGGGGCAGCACCCGGTGCACCTTGGCTGTTGCGCTCTCGACGGCGACTGCGGTGGCCGGCTGCAGGGTTGCGCGCCGTGTCCCGACCAGGCCGAGAAGCACTGCGACGGCCTCGTCGTCGGTGAGCATCAGCGGCGGCATCCGGTAGCCCGGCGCGAGCCGGTAACCGCCATACCGCCCGCGCACGGACTCTACCGGCACGTCGAGGTCGAGCAGGTGGTCGATGCTCGGCGACGCCGCCCCGGTGCCCGGCCAGACCCGCTCCATCTTCATCGAACTGCGCGTCGACGACGTCGACGCGACCTGGGAGCAAGTCAAGGGCCTCGTCCCCCAGACCGTCCCCGAGATCGTGCTTGAGCCGACCGACATGCCGTGGGGCAACCGCTCGGTAATCCTGCGCGACCCCGACGGCGGACTGGTCAACCTCTTCACTCCCATCACCCCGGAAGCGAAGGCAAAGTACGGCCTCTGACCCATCCCTGGTGGGTGCCGGCCACCACGCACGGCACCCACCGCCGAGGAGATCTCGAACCCCCCTCGTCAAGCCCGGAACAGACCACCCGTAAACGGGGAGGACTAACCAACTGAACTTCAGATGCCCCTGGCGGCCACCCACACCGCCACATCACACCAGCGCACCCGTGGCGCCTGTCGTCGGGCGGTTCGCGGTGCCAGGTGTGCGCGCCGGCATGCAGGCACATGATCGCCGTTACCGCCCGCCAGCTATGGCGCAGGACCACGGCAACGTCACCGGCCCACCCCCGCCAGCCCTCCAGCACTGCGCCGGGCTGCAGCGGCAGATCGCCCGGCGGCACATCGCCGCCACCAGGTCCGCCAGCCCCGTCAGGCTCCTGCATGACCATCACCGTCAGTCGTGGCCGGGTGCGGTCTAATTCACAGTGCTGCGCGATCGGGCTAACGGGAGCCGAGACTGTAGATCGGGACCCGGTGCTCGGACTCGACATTCTCTGGCGCCGCCACGCAATGGCTTGCGGCGGCGCAGGCGATCAGGCCGATCCAGGCGCTCCGGCGGCCGCCGCTCTGCGCGGTCCCGGGCCTCGTCGCCGGCAGGTTCACCGGCGCCCAGATTGCGCCGCCGTCGCGCGTTGTGAGAATGACTGGGCCAGCCGAATCACCTCCGGCGGCGTAGCACTGCAGTGCGGTGGGACAGCTCATTCCCTGCGGGATGAACTGCTGCGCTCGATCGGTCGGCAGCGGCTGAGTAACCCAGGTGGCGCCGCCGTCGCTGGTGGCCACGAAGGCGGTCGCAAAGCCACGATAGCCGATCTGCTGGCTGGTCATGGCCGCCCAGCAGTGCAGGTGGTCTGAACACGACATGGTGCCGGACTCGGGCAGGTCGTGGGAGCCGATCGTCCAGATGGCGCCAGGATGCCGGCCGCGCTGCCACGTCGCGCCGCCATCGTGGCTGTACCAGGCTGCCCAGCTGCCCGGAGCGACAGTCTCCGGGCCGCCGCCATTGACGGACTGGCCGTTGTCCAGGGTGATCAGCTGATCGAACAGTACGCAGGTCGTGCCGCCGCAGGCCAGGTAGTCGGGAAGCTGGCCGTGAGGCACCGGCGGTCCCGGCGACCAGGTGAGCCCGCCATCGTGGGTCACCAGCACCTTGGCATTGTCGGCTCGGAGGTTGTAGCCAGGTGCCCAGCCTTTGGCCAGGAACAGCCCAGCGCAACTGCCGTCGGACATGCAGGCCAGCGTGTCAGCGAAGGTCACATGCCCGGGAACCGGCCGTGCCGACCAGGACAGGCCGCCATCTCTGGTTGCCAGCAGCACGACGCGTCCAGCGTCATACCCAGCCGCGTAGCAGGTTGTGACCGACGTCGGGCACTGCAGCGGCGTGGTGACGCTGACGTCTGAGGGCAGGCTGAGCGTTGTCCAGTTCGCGCCGCCGTCGCGGGAAACCTCCAGGAGATTGCCCGCCGGACCGGGGACGTTATACCCGCTCACCGGGACCGGGCGCGCGGCGATCATGTAACAACGGGCTATGGTCGCGCAGGACAGGCTGAAAGGCGGCGTGCCGATGTCGTTGGCGTGCCAGCCCGGAGTGGTGACATAGGACAGCAACTGCCACCCCCCTGCCAGTTTGCTGCCTGTCCCAGCGGGCTGCGAATGACCGGCCAGCACGGTTGCGGCGAACCGCGAGTGGTACACCTTAGGCGCCGCGGTCCGCATACTGGGAGCTTCCGTCCGACGGTGAACGGCGATCGCTGCGGTGATTACGCCGGCCAGGACCACGGCCGCCGCTGACACCAGAGCGAAGGACCGGTGCGCGGTCAGCCGGTGGTGACCGGAGCGCCTGCGACGGATATCGCGCCTGCCGCCAGGATCGGCAGCCGCAGCTGACCACCAGCCAGCGGCGCCGGTCGCGCGAGCCTGCGGTACCGCCTTGCCATTCGGGTGCGCACAGGACGCAGCGGCCGGGACGGCGTCGCGAGGGTGCTTGGCCCCGAGCTTCGACGCGCCGAGCTTCGACGCGACGGCGTCGGCGATTCGCTGTCCGGCGGCACGTTCTGGCCAGTCCACAGCCCTGACCATTGCCAGCAGCTCAAGCACCTCCGGGCGGCCTGACGCACCGATGCCTACTGAAGCTTGCCGCGCGAGCAGGTCAAGATCGCGGTCGAACGTGTCGACCTCCGGCTCGTTCATCTGTCCTCTCCGTTCTGTTCGCTTGCGAACTCCCGGCGCAGCGCGGTTATCGCGCGAAACTGCAGCTGCCGCACGGCATTGGCCGTCAGCCCGGTCTGCGCAGCTACCTCGGCGGCAGTAAGGCCGCGCAAGACGCGCCGCCTGAGCACATCGCTGTAGGCATCGGGAAGCCGGTCGAGGGCGGCGAGCAGGCGATCGTATTCTTCGCGGCTGATCACCGTAGCCTCCGGTCCGCTACCCGCCTCGTAGGGCCGGGACGCGAGTTCTCCTGACAGCGGCTCATGGGTCACCGCGCCCGCCGCTTGCCGTGAGCGCCATCGGTCAGTGAGCAGATTGCGGGATATCCGCAGCAGGTACGCCCGGTACTGAATACCGACGTCGGTGCCACGGTAGCTGTGTATCGACTGGATCGCCCGGACGAAGACGTCCTGGGTCAGATCCTCTGCCTCCGCGGGCGTACCAACCCACCGGGCGACCGACCGGTAGACATGCAGCCAGTTCTCCTGGCAGAGCCTATTGAGGGCGTCCTGGTCACCCGAGCGAGCCCGGCTGAGCAGGTCCCAGGACTCTTTCCCAGGCTGGTCCAGGCCAGGATCAGCACCGGTTTGGTGTGACATCGTGATGGGTTCCTTCACGTACTGAGAGACGAGATTCGGGACTGTGCGTTACGCACCCCATAGTGTGATCAATGTGGCGGATCGCGTCGGCGGCTGGCGGGTGCTGACGTTCACCGTGTTCCAGGTGCGAACGACTGCCTGCTGTTACGTCGTTCAGCAACGCCGCGGCACCCATCGCGAAGAGTCCGTTCGCTTTCCACCGCAGGCGCTTGATTATGCAATCGCTGATCGCTGCACCACGGCGTCAGGCGCGCTGCTCGCCACCTCGAACGGCACCACAAGAGCGCCGGTGCATCTTGCCCGACATGCATGCCGCCTTTCCGGACGTCCGAACCGTTACCTGGCATACAGGGCAAAAGCATGCCAGACCTTGTGACCATCCATCCAGCTACGGGTTCCGGCTGCGGCGGCCCCGGACGCCCCGGCCAGATCCAGCGCCGTCCGGGCGACTCGGCACCGCGATTCACCTTCCGCGTTTCGATGGTGGACGAGCCGGTCCGCTCGCCCACAGCCCGGCCGACGGGCCTGACGGCCTGATGGACCGTCTGAGAAGCTAGTTGAAGCGATGCTCTCCTTGATTTGACTCATTCGAATCTGACTCTTAGTGTTCTCTATGTGACTGATGGTGAGCGGCTACCGGAGCCCACGCGGGGGGCGGGACTCCGGGCCACGGCCGCCGTGACCGACGCGGAGGGCCTGCGGGGGGCAGGACTCCGGGTTACGGCCGCGCGGCTGGCGATACTGGAGGCGGTGCGCGAGCGGAATCATCCGGGGACTGATGAGATCGCGCGGATCGCGCGGGCACGCGTGGGCCACCTGACCCTTCAGGGGGTCTACGAGGCACTAGGCGCGCTGACAAGCGCCGGACTCGTCCGGCGCATCGAGCCCGCCGGGAGCCCGGCCCGCTACGAAGCCAGGATCGCCGACAACCATCACCACATCGTGTGTCGGCGCTGCGGCCTGATCACCGATGTGGACTGCGCCGTCGGGATGGCTCCATGCCTGGAGCCCGCGGCGGACGCCGGCTACCTCATCGACGAGGCGGAAGTCACATTTTGGGGGCTGTGCCTGCGGTGCCATGGGGACGGTACCGCAGGCGCCCCGTCAAGCCCAGCAACACAAGCGGGCCGCCAGTCAGCGCGCGACGCAGATGTCGTTTCTGCGAGGCGCTCGGATAGCGCGTTCTAAGACTCATGTCACTGAGGTGACGCCCGCAGATGGATGAAATGCGGGGCTGCGCAGGCCGCTGACGTCGTCTGTGCTTGCCGCTGCGTGCCCGTTTCAAAGACTCACCCTTGAGCCTGCCCGGCAGCAGATGCTGCGGCGGAACTTGGGGTCGGGCGTAAGGGACCTAAGGGGAGGAGCGGCGGAGGGCGCAAGAGTCACTCGCCTGCGGACTCCGCAGTGACTTATTGTCAGGACGTGGAACCGCCCGTGCACCGTGAACGTCCTGCGGGTGGGGTTCCGGCCGGACTGGGGGAATCGCCCGGCGCTGCCGGTGACGGCGACGTGATCGAGACGGGTGGCTATCCACCGCGCTGGCGGTGGGGAACTGCGCGAGGGCCGGCAATCAGCATTGCGCTCGCGGCGTTCGCGGCCGGGCTGCTGCTGGGCTTTGCTGGCGGCCGCCTCCATGCCGGGGCGGACGGCAGGCCGGCTCGGGCCGCCACCTCGGCTACGACTGTGTTTCCAGTGGGCGACACCGCGATTACCATGACGGGCAACCGGTGTGCCGTCCAGCTAGGTCACGCTCTCCAGCTGGGCGTCGAGGTCGTGAACCGATCGGATGTCACGATAGCGTTGCGGCAGATCGAACCCGTGCTGCCGCTGGGCGGACTTAAGGCGGTAGCCAGCCGGTGGGAGACCTGCGGCGCGCTGCCTGAGCTGGGCCCGGGCCAGGCCACGGCACTTGGCCCTGGTGCGACCGGATGGCTGACAGTCACCTTCGATGTCATGGTCGGCTGCCCGCAGCCGCTGCCTGTGCAGTTCAAGATCAGCTTCGCGCAAGCTGGCAGATTGGTGACAGCCGAACTGCCTGGGTTTTCTGATCTCGGCCAGGTCTACTACAACAATTGCCGCACGAATCCAGGAAGCTAGCGCCGCGTGAATGATGTTCTTTGACCGCCTGTTGGCCCGGACTCCCCGTATCGGTCTAGTCGGATGGCGGAGAATGCGGTAATTTCACCGGCGTGTCCGGCGATGCCAGCGACAAGCGCCGCGGTCGGTCAGACACACGATGTCGGCATGGCAGAATCCACCTTCATCTAGTCAGGCGATTGATAGTGAATTTCCGAGCCTTCGCCACCCCTGCTGCTGCGATCTTCGTCGCTGCGGCCACGGCCACCTCCGCGTGGACCGCCCCGGCAGCAGCTGATCCGCATCGACACGCCGCTCACCTGCGCGCACAACTCGGCGGCCGGCAGGCGGGCGGGGCGGCGATCGCCGCCGCGGCAACGGCAGCGCTGCGAGTCCGCGTCGAACCCGGCGCGCTGACCGGCATCGTGCTCGGCGGCCCAGGCAAGCCCATGCCGGGTATTTGCGTCTCCGCGCAGCCCGACGCGGCGTCGTTCCGGCCCGCTGGCCGCGCGGCGGTCACCAGCAAAGCCGGGATGTTCACCCTCTCCGGGCTGGCCGCTGGCGCCTACAACCTGATCTACCGGAACTGCGCCGGTCCCGGCGGGATCGTCGCCTGGCCGTCGCGCGCTGCGCTCCGCCCGGCTGCGATGCTCACGCCCAGCGCACCGTCTCGCGCATACGTCGTCGGTGGGCGTCTTGTCAGGCTCGCGCCGGTCACCGTGCGGCCGTCGCGGGGGACCGCAGCCAGCGCCACGATGCCTGCGCTGCCGCGTGTCCGGATGGTGGCGATCCCGCAGGCCCGCCGCCTCCACGCACGGGGCAGCCGCGCGAACTGGGGCGGAATCGCGGGAACCGTCTACGGTCCGCGGCATCGCCCGCTGGCGAGGATCTGCGCGCAAATCCTCGGCTACGGCGCCGTTGAAACCGGTCGCGACGGCAGGTACAACACGGGCAAGGGTCTCTTCCCGGGGAAGTACCGGGTCGAGTTCACACCGAACTGCAATGCCCCATTCGAACCGCTGACGGGCAACTGGGCACCGCAGTGGTACCGGGACAAGTATGAGAAGGCCACCGCCAACCGGGTCGTCGTCCGGGCTAACAAGATCACCGGGCACATCGATGCCACAATGCGCCGCGGCGCCCTCATCAGCGGCACCGTCACCGGCAGCCACGGCAAGGGCGTGGGCGCCGTGTGCGTCGTCGCCGCGTCGCCGGGCGGCATGGTCATTGAAGGGCTAGCCACCACCGGCCGCAGCGGGCGTTACACGATTGACGCGCTCGATCCGGGCCGGATCAGGGTCGGGTTCTTCCCGTGCGGACCCGCTGCTGGTCCGTACCTGCCGCAGTGGTGGCCTGGCGTCTCGACGGAGGCGAAATCGGGCCTTATCAGGTTGCGGTTCGGATCGCACCGCGGCCACGTCGACGCCAAGCTTGTGGTCGGCGGAGCGATCGCAGGCACGGTGAGGTTCCGCAACCGGCATGGCCATCCGATCAAGGGCATCTGCGTTTACGTCCAGCCTGTCAGCCAGCCATCGTCCAACGGTTACAGTGCTTCGAGCCTCGCGAACGGCTCCTACTCCGTGCGCGGGCTGCCGGCCGGCCGCTATTCGGTGAGCTTCGGACCTGGCTGCAGCAACAACGGCAACTACCTCTATCAAAACTATCCGCGCAGCGTAGCCGTTCGCGTGAGCAAGGTCACGGGCAACATCAACGCCTACATGCGGCCCGGCGCGATCATCACCGGGAAGGTCACCGACAAGGCGACCGGAAAGCCGCTCAACGGCATCTGCGTCGCCATCAACAATGGCGACGGCCTAGCTGAAACGAGGCGGGACGGCACTTACTACGCGGACCAGCTCATGCCCGGCAGGGTCACGGTGGAGTTCGGCAACTGCGCCAATCACGGCAACTATGCCCCTCAGTACTACCCGGGCCAAATAAACCCGGCAGCCGCGGCACTCGTGCCGTTGCGAGGTGGCGTGACCACTGCCCGGATCGATGCCGCGATGACCCCCGGTGCGACGATCAGCGGACGGCTCACGGCGCAGTCCGGCAACGGACTCGCAGCGGTCTGCGCCGACGCGGTACCCACCGGTGGAGGGCGTCCGGCTGGCTCGTTCGCGGTGAACTTCGGTTACTTCGATCAGAGTTCCGCGGACGGCCGCTACTCGGCGGAGAACCTGCCACCCGGGCAGTACCAGGTGGCCTTCGGTGGCTGCGGTGGGCCCAACGTCGCCGACCAGTGGTTCATGGGACAGCGCGACCCAAGCAAGGCAGCCGAGATCAATGTCGCCGTCGGGCAGCACGTCGCGCAGATCAACGCGGTCATGCAGCCGGCCGGCGTCATCACCGGCACGATCCACGGTCCGGCCAGCCAGCAGGGCGCTTTCGTCTGCATGTCCATCACAAACGCCGCGACCGGGATCCATGCCTTCGAGGAGCCCATCTTCAACACACCGGGTATAGGCGACAGCTACGCGATCGGCGGCCTCGCGACCGGATCGTACATTGTCGAATTCGAGCCGTACTGCGGCGGCGAGAACCTTGCGCTGCAGTGGTACCACGATGCTAATCGCCCAGCCGATGCTCGGCGCATTCACGTGACCGCCGGGCACTTCACTCGCCAGGTCAACGCCAGTCTGGTCACCGGCGGTTCGATCACCGGCCGGGTCTTCAGCAAGCGCACCGGAAAGCCGCTGGCAGGCGTATGCGTGTTCGCGCAGGGCACATCGCAGCCCTTCTTCGGCTTCGGGTCGACCGACCGGTCCGGGCGCTACCGTGTGTCCGCACTTAACACCGGTGTCTACCGGCTGCTCTTCGGGTGCGGCTCGGCGCATTTGCTGCCGGTCACATCTGGCCGGGTGAGAGCGACAGCGGGGCGGACCGTGCCGGGACCGGACGCGTCGCTGACCGCATTCCGGCCCGGCGCTATCTCAGGACGGGTCAAGGCAGGCTCACCCGGCGCAGCCCCTCTACCAGGAGTATGCGTCAACGTGCTACCCGCCGCCGGAGGCAGGCATCGCGAATCGACGGCCTACGGACAAACGGGCATCGGCGGCTACTACCAGATCGGCGGCCTGGTACCCGGAAGATACAAGGTCAACTTCGACCCGTCGTGCGTAACCGAGGCGGGAGGTCAGGTGCCTCAGTGGTACAAGGCGAAGTCCTTCCAGTCAACCGCGACGGTCGTGACCGTCGCCGCGGGCCGGACCACGCGCCGGATCAGTGCCACGCTGCAGCAGGACGGCTCTTTGACCGGAGCAGTGACCGGCATCAACCACCAGGCTCTGACCGGAATCTGCGTGGAGGCGATCCCCCGTGCTGGCCGCACACCCCCGTTCCTGGCAGTCAGCGCCGGCCCGGGCGGCCGGTACGGGCTGGGCCCGCTCAACCCTGGCCGGTACCTGGTCGAGTTCTTCTCCGGCTGCGGCGCGACCGGATACGCGCCCCAGTGGTGGCGCCACGTCAGTACCGCTCGCAAGGCAACCGTCGTCGTCATCCGGGCCGGCGCGACGCGGCAGGGCATCAACGCGGCCATGGCGCGGCGAAGCTAGGCTGCCTGGCCAAACCACCGTCGGCTTTCAATGCGCCTGGTTCCCGTGCGACGGCCAACTTAGGACGGTCAGGTTTAGCTGTCGGTGCATGAGGGCCAGTGGCCTGCGGCCCAATCCCGCCAGCTCGGCCATCCCGCTGGCGGACCGGGAATCTCGCCGCCGTCGAGTTCGACGGCATCAGGTACCTGGAACTGTTTCCGCCATTGGTCTACGTCGGCCTCGTTCATCGGAAACGTCTGATGCGGCGCCGCTGCCCGGCGGTGCGCGATCCGGGCGAGCTGGACGTCCTTGTCGACGGGCAGGTAGATCACCTGGCAGGCTGCCCCGGCTGATCGCGCCAGCCAGCGCAGTGCCGACCGTTCATCGCGGCCCCAGAGCCCGAAGTCGAGCACGACGC
>Ga0126381_100011237_pt1 | contig 10116 bp, 7 predicted proteins | sample PanSoiMetPlot_28_FD_96465 | JGI IMG/M metagenome (GOLD analysis project Ga0126381, IMG submission 96465) | Tropical forest soil microbial communities from Panama - MetaG Plot_28 | ecosystem: Environmental > Terrestrial > Soil > Tropical forest > Bulk soil | place: Panama | collected 2016-02-17 | reverse complement strand
TCAAAGGAGCGGTCAATTTTCCGCGCGCCACTTTGACGACTGCCGCGGCAACCTCGCCGTGTCCCTTTTCCGCAGGATCGGCGCCCTCGGCTTCCGTCTTTCCGTGGCGCCAACCCAGCCACAGCACAACCAGCGCCAGAAAGGCGGCGCCTCCAATCAGGATCTGGTTCTTCTTTGACATGGCTTGTCCTTGTTGCCGATGTTCCATTCCGTGCCGCTTTCTCCTGCACGCGGAGGTTCAGACGAAAGGGCCGATACTGCTTTGCAATTGGGGATAGCAGGAACCGGACGGTTTACAGCGAAGGCGGGGGCCGCGACCAGACTTTCGAAACAAATTCCTGTTGTGGAACTTCTTCCTCGCGCTCGAATCCGCGGGCCACATCATTTTTTTGAGGCGCCGCGACTTCATCGCGATTTTCTTCGACGACTACTTTTGCTGGCTGTATTTCTTTTTGGATTAGACCGATATGCTGCAATTCCGAGGCGCCCACCGTCGCGCGATTCCGCTGGGGTGTGTCGACCGAAAAAGAGCTATGCGAGCAATAGAGCGCGATGAACGGATTATAGAGCAGCAAAAAGGCGAGAAGCACACAGAAGCCTGTGTGCCAAGGCTGCCGCACCGTTTTGCCGGAATGGCGTGTCGCTCGTTCCATCGACTGTCTTTTAACAGTAGTTGGACTACTCCCCTTGGTCAAGGGGATGCTCGAGCGGATGTTCTAGGGAGAGGAGAAGGGGACCGGAGCCAGGGGTGCACCGGTCCCCGAGGTAGGACGTGGAGTGAAGTTCAAACGCGTTGAGCTTCGCAGTTCGGAGTCACATGCGAATGAAGGCCAGATGAATTCTCCGTAATCTCCGAACTGAGCCCCATGGTCGTCGTTTCCGATTCCGGGCGCACCGTCAGGCCTCGTCCATGGCGCACGTCCAGCCCGCGCACCCAGAAAATGATATCTTCCGCGATGTTGGTGGCGTGGTCCGCAATCCGTTCCAGATGCCGCGTGGCCAGCACGAACTGCATCCCGGGGCTAACCAGCGCCACATTGTGGGTCATGTTCAGCATCAGGTTTTCAAAGATACGGTCGCGGTATTGATCCACCACGTCGTCGCTTTCCAAAACCTGCGCGGCCATTTCCGCGTTGCGGAAAATCAGTGCGCCAAGGCTGCGGCTGACCATCGCGCGTACGGCCTCGGCCATTGGCGCGAGCTCTTCGGGCGGGTTAGCTTCCGGCATTTCACGCAGAGAAATCACGCGCTCCGCCAGATTCACGGCGATGTCGCCGATGCGCTCAAGATCGTTGGTAATCTTCAGCGCGGCGACCACCAGGCGCATCTCGTCGTCGCTGAACGAGCCGCGCCGCAGCAGCCGGATGGCGTGCTCGTCAATCATGATTTCCATTTCGTTGATGCGCGGTTCGAGGAGAAAAACCTCACCGGGGAGGCCGGAGGTGCGTGGGTTGTCGAATGCAATGATGGCGTCCAGTGCGCGATTCATCGCGCTTTCCACCACGCGCGCCATGGAGATCAGATAGTTGACCAGCGTGTCGTAGAGCACCGCTTCGGTCAATCCGGCAGCAGATCCCATTCGGCCCTCCGCGGCGGAACCTGAAATCCCGGCAGCTCCGCACGCTGCTTTCATGATGCGGCTGGAACATTACACGCTCGTAACAGTGGGATGAACGATAAGAAAAGAAACAGCTTAGGAGCTGCCCGGGAAGGCTTGACGGTTCCCACGGCCCACCCCGACGCTTGAGGATGCAGAGCGCAGCGACGCTCGCTCCGCATCAAACAGCGGAACTGAAAAATGAAATTTGGAGCCGACGCCTACTTCGCTTTTCACCCACAAGCGTCCGCCCTGCACTTCCACCAGATGCTTCGCGATGGCCAGCCCTAGCCCCGTTCCTCCTGCTTCGCGCGAGCGTGCCGCGTCCACGCGGTAAAAGCGCTCAAAAATACGCGGTTGGTCGGCCGTGGGAATGCCGATGCCGGTATCGGAAACAGTGAACACCACCTCATCATTCTTCAACTCGGCTGTGAGGTGAATCTTGCCGCCGGGCAAGGTGTACTGAATCGCGTTGTCGAGCAGGTTCTGCAGGATTTCCTGCAACCTCCGGGCGTCGCCGGCTACGTCCGGCAAGTCCTCGGAAGCATCCAGCGTTAAGTTGAGTTCCCTCTCTGCGGCGCGATGACGTGCGGTTTCGTAGCAAGACTCGATGAGCAGCGCCACCTTCACCGGGCGAATTTCGAGTTCCAGCCGGTCGGCGTCCATCTGCGAAAGCTTCAGCAGGTCTTCGGTCAGCCGCGCCAGCCGCCGCGCATGTTCCAGAATAATGTTCAGGAAACGCTCGCGGTTCTGCGGATCATCCATGGCTCCGGCCAACAGTGTCTCTGAAAAACCTTGGATAGCGGTCAACGGCGTGCGGAACTCGTGCGAAACATTGGCCACGAAATCGCGCCGCACGCGCTCGAGTTTCCGTAATTCCGTAATGTCGTGCAGCACGATGACTGCGCCCGAAGTTTCTCCCGCGCGAACCGAAGCCACCGTCGCGGCAAAAAAGTGCTGCCGCAGCGTTCCGGTGGCGATTTCCGACTCCACGCGCGGCTCACCGGCCAGCACGCGTCGCACTGCTCCAATCAACTCCGTCTGCCGTACCACTTCGAGCAGCGAACTCCCGGCAACCGGCGGAACATCGAGCCCCAAAATCGAAGCAAAGCCTGGGTTGGTGAACACGAGGCGCTCCGCTGCGTTCACCACCGCAACGCCCTCGACCATCGAGCCCAGAATCGCCGACGATAGATTGCGCTCTTCGGTCAATGTGCGGATGGTGCGATCCAGGCGCGACGCCGTCTGGTTCATGGAAGTGCCCAAAGCTTCCAGGGTGTCTCCGGTGCCGTCGGAGGGCAGCGGCCGAAAGTCGCCTTCGGCAACCCGCCGAGAAAACTCGCGCAAGCGTTCCACGCGGTCTGAGTACGACCGCGACATCAGCAATCCTGCGGCTCCGGCAATCAGGAAAATCAGCAGCGAACCAACAATTAACTCGGTACGGAATTGCCCACGCGGCTGGTCAATTCCTTCGAGCGGCAGAGCCAGGCGAATTACCACTGGAACATCGCCGGGCAAGTATTCCCGGAAGGCGTAGTAGATCAGGCCGCGCTTCACGGAAACGCTCTGCCGGATGAACCGCCCTTCGCCCTTTTCGAGCGCCTCCTGCACCTCCTGGCGATTCGCATGATTTTCCATGGTTTCGACTTGCGATTCGGAATCGGCCAGTACCGTTCCATCTGCGGCGATGATTGTGACGCGCGCGCCGCTGCTCGCGGCATCGGCGACCCATTTGTTGAGCGTCGCAGCTTCTTCCGGCGTTTTCGGCGGAACTGCAGTCAGCGGGAAAGTGCGCGCCCGAACCAGCCGGGCAAGCGCTTGCAGCTCGCGGTAGGAATCATTTTCGTAGTTGCTGCGCAGCGCGCGCTCGGCCAGAAAATCCACCGCCAGCAACACGCAAACCAGCAGCGCGAGGACGGTAAGCGCGAGTTTCCAGAAAAGTTTACGCCGCACGTGTTTCGAACAAATAACCCGCACCGCGCACAGTCTTCAGGTGCAGGGGATTTTCCGGGTCGGATTCAATCTTCTCGCGCAAGCGGCGCACGTAAACGTCCACACTGCGGGGCGTCACGAAGCGGTCCGTGCCCCACACGGCGTCGAGCAACTGATCGCGCGTGAACACGCGATTCGGCCGCGACGCCAAGTAGTACAGCAGGCGAAACTCGAGGGTGCTCAGGGGAACCGGCTTCCCCGAATGACTGACGCGATACGAAGCCGGGTCAATTGCCAGCCGCCCAATTTCAATAACGCGCGGCGAATCGGCGGGAGGCTCGGCGCGCCGCAGCAGCGCCTTCACGCGCGCAATCAACTCGCGCGGGCTGAAGGGCTTCGTAACATAGTCGTCCGCGCCCATTTCAAGGCCAACTACGCGGTCGGCCTCGTCGCCACGCGCCGTCAGCATCAGCACCGGAAGACGGTTGAGCGATTCATCCTTGCGAATCTCGCGACAGATGTCCAAGCCGGACATCTTCGGCAGCATCAGATCCAGCAGCAGTAGGTCGGGAGGTGTCTTGCGAAGGGATGACAAGCCGCTGGTGCCATCAAAGGCGGCGTTAACCTGAAAGCCTTCATTCGCAAGGTTATAGCGGACCAGCTCGACGATGTCTCGGTCGTCTTCGATAATCAACACGCGTTTCATGAGTGGAACTCGCGGGCCTGATCGCATTGGTAGAAGTGTACCGTACGGCGTCCTGTTGCGGTAGGCATGGTGTTTGAGTTGAACCCCGGAATCACTTGCATTGTGACAAGAGTGGAAAGCCGGGTGGTAAAGCGGCCGTAACAGAATTGTGAATGCAAGGTAAATGCCATGAGGGCCTAATGGCAGCCTCGAACCTCGGCGTAATGCTCGACGGTTGTGGGCCAAGCCTGGGCTAGCTGTCGGAGTTCCCGAGGGAGCGGATTTTGCAGAGTGCGTTTTTGGCCTACCCGCACCTGCCCCTTGCTGCAGGCAAGCGCGGGTAGTCCGGGTGAAGGGTCCGCCTTTCACACTGCGAGATGATCCACAAACAGAATGCCGCCAGACGGCTCTCACACTGTCTTGGTTTGGGTTGGCCCGTGCATGAGGGGCCGCCGATAGAATCGCTTGCAACAGCTCCGGCACATGTAGGGAGTAATTCCCCACAAATACAGGACGCAGCGCTCGACCAGCCCGCTCCGGTCGGTCATGTGCACTTCACTGCTGCCGCACTGCGGGCAAATCTGATAATCAGGATTGACGTAAGGCCGCATATCAATCTCCTTCTCGACGCGCATGAGCCTTTCCGAACTTACCAACTGACACAGGTATTCCGACCTCAAGAATTACCAAATTTTTTTGAATTAAGCGGTCGCAGAGAGGTGTAGCTCTTCTCTTTGGCCAACTTCACGCCCGGCCCGGATGAGGACCAGTTCGACGTCGGTTGGTTGGTACGGACAGCGCAGGACGTCGGTGGCTCCAAGCCGGATAGCTTGCAGATAGTCTTCCCAATCTTCGGAAGTGAGAAGAACGACAAATCGCGTCATGCGGTGTTCGGAGCGCACCGCGTTTAGAAAGTCCGGATAATGCCCATCAGGAAGCCGGTCGTCACAAAGGATCACGTCGATCGGCTGACTCATCAGCACTTCCCATGCCCGTTCGATGGTTGGACTGGTATAGGCATCGACCGGGAGTCCTTCAACAATATTCAACAAGGCCTTTTTGTTTTCAATGCGGCTGGAAACGATGAGGAGATGGAGGGGTGGCCTCATGTTCATCCTCGCTTTCTTTGGCCGACCTGGTAAGCCTGAGTGTCTGAGTTGTCGCTGCGGAAACTGCCCTGGTGCAATAAGCAACGGGCATGCGACGGAGAAGATTGATGACAGGGCAGATCTTAGACACTACGCTCGGTCTCTGGCGGCGTCAAGGCGAAAAACGTACTAGTCCCTGTGCGATTCGCCATGTTCTGCTGGAATGATTTGACTTCTTTTGTGCGGGGCTGACTGCCGCACGGTCCTTCCGTTGGCTTTGCATCTCGCCCACCCAAGATGCAGTCGTGATCGGACCATCGCACGCCTCCCGGGTTGTGTATGTGCTGGAATCTATTTCAGTTGGCACAGGCAGTGAGCGGGAGCTCACAGGTAACGGCGGATGGCCTCGGAGTAGCGGGTGTAAAGGTAGGAGACCAGTAGAAGGGCAACGCCGAGGATGATCAGGGTGACGTAGCGGTCCGAGCCGTGCTGGCGCCAGACGTCCAGAAGGCCAATTTTGGCGACGCAAATGAGCAGTAGTCCGAGCCCCGCGAGGCGGAAGCTGCGTTCACCAACGATGAGGGCGAAAAGGAAGGCGACGACGGCTTCGATGCCCCACGCGATGGTGACGCGGTCAAAGGAGACTTCGTTGAGGATCAAGACAGTGACGAGAAGCATGGGGAGGAAAAAGTACATTTGTTCCGGCCGGCGCAGAAGCGTCCAGGGTTCCACGTCAGATGCGCTGGAGGATTTTCGCAGGGCATCAGCGAAGCGCTTGCGCAAAGGAAATGCAAAGGCCTGAGCGGCAAAGAGAATTGCCGCAACCGCGGAGACATAGAAGCCCCGCGTGAGATTCCCGGGCATGCCGGGATGTGCCGCGGCGGTAAATTCAAAAAAGAGCGCACGGAAACTGACGAGCAACGCGACGACCAAGCTGTGGTAGAGGAAGATGTTCAGCTGTGCTTCCCACGCTACAGCGATAAAGCAGAAAGAAAGAGCGGCCCAGGCGACCAAGATCCGACCGTGCTGGAAATAGGAGTTGGCAAACAGGACGAGCGTTCCCGAACCTAGATATGCGAGGACGGTGCCGGCGTGAACCTCCTGTTCGGCAACGGAATATTTTGCGGAAGGCTGGCCAATGCTCAGCCGCAAGAGGCGAAGGTAAACGTAGTAGTAGAGAAAGGCGATGGGCAGCGTGGCTTGCAGGAGTTGCAACGAGGCGGCGAGATTGAAGAAAGCCAGGCGAACGAAGCTGAGGCCCAAAACCACGTAGCTTTGAGCACGGAAGTTGCGTGACTTCCGATTCACGCCAATCTCGAAAAGAAGCACTCCAAACAGGGCCCAGGCGAGAGCAACTACATACCTGGAAAGCTCAAAGTAGATCAGCGCAAGAACGAATGAGGACGCGGCCCAGGTGTAGACCGCTCCAGCCACGGGAGCCAGCGCAAATTCACCCATGGCGGCACAGCGCGCGCACAGGTAGAAAAGCACGGCAACGAGAGAAACCGTGACCAAGCGCAACGAAATGCTGGGGAAAAGCCGGAAAGGCGCGTCAGCGTCCAGGTTGACGGAAACAATCTGAACCAGCGCGGAGACGGAAAGCAGATAAGCCTGGAAATGCAGCTGTCTGCGTTTCACGCGATCGCCGATGATCAGCAGCAAAAGCGCAAAGACGGCCCACGCAACGGCAATCCACGGTGAAGAGATTTCTTTGAAGGCGAGCACGGCGATGAGCATGGAGCCGGCCCAGGTATCGAGTGCCGAGAGAAGCCGCGCGAAATCGGAGTCCCGTGGTCCGCTGAAATAAGCGCAGAAATAAAGCAGCACGGCCATCGAGGTGAAAGTGAGGAAGCGGAACGTGAAGCCGTGCCACTCGCGGGTGGCGTCGATGTTGAGCACAAGCGTGCGGCCGAAGCCTGCAAGGACCAGGAGATGTGCCTGCCAGCTCAGGTCCTCCAGTTCGGCGTGGAAGCCAATGGTTGCAAGCGCCGCCGCGAAGGCACCCCATAGAATGCCCGTCCAGTCGCCGGGAAAGGCCAGCCAAAGCGAGACAAAGAGCATGAACGACGCGAGATAGGAAAGCGCGCGGAAGACAATGTGTTCGTTTTCGGAGGTAAATAGCTCTTTCCACCGGCGCGGAATAACCAGCGAGTTGGCGTAGAAGAGAAGACCTGCAACAAGAAAACTGATCGCGAGCTGCGAGTGCGGCGCGGGCGCGACCTGTAGGAAACCCCCGAAGACGTCGAAACGTGCCTGCCCGAGGCGATCGTAGAGCGTGGGCAGCGCTTGATTGACGAGCATGTCGCCGGAGGTGAGCAGGGCAAGGAGCAGGCCGAAGCCGCGGAAGAGAACTTCGCGCGTGAAGACGCCGGCAAGCAGAAGCATTTGCGCTTCGGCAAGCCAGATGACGGCGGTGTCCATGCCGGAGTATTTGAAAGGGATCGCGGCGACAAGGAGAATGATGCCGATGGTGGAGAGGATGACAAAGGCGGTACGGCGTTGCCGCGTTCGGGGAAGCTGGCCCAGCGTAAGCTCGACGGCGCCGAGTACCAGCAATCCATAGAACGCGAACTCCGGGCGCACCGACTGATATTTGAAGAGCAAGAGAAGGAATGAGGCGTTCAGGATGGCCGCAAAGGTGGAGACGATTTCCTGCCCGTTGTTCTGGATGCGGCGTTCGATGTATGACCAGCGATAAGTGGCCCAGTAGAGGCAGAGCAGCACAGTGCTGGGGACAAATTCGGGGAACGTGCGGTGGTGGCCGGCCATGGGGACGATAATTTTGGCGAGCCAGATGAGGTGATTGAGGTACGAAGCGAAAATGCCGAAAACTTCCAGCTCGAACCACTGATGACGGTGCACGATGGCGACAAGGCCAAGAGCGAGAATGGCACCGGCGGAAAGCGAGTAGATCGTGTTCTGGCTGATAGCGACCGTAGTAAAGGCGAGAAGGAAGGCCAGGCCGGTAACGACCTGCGAGTCGTAGCGCAGGGTGTGCACGACCATAACGACGGCGACAAGAAACAACAGGATGAGATCCACCCATTGCGTATCAATAACGCGCGTGTACGGCACGAAATGCATCGCGTAGGTGACGAAGAAGGTGAGCGCCCATCCGCCTCCGATAAGCGCGCGGGCAAACACGCGATAGCGGTCGCTGCGTTCGAGATAAACGCCGGTGCCGAGGATGAGAAAACTGACGAAATAGCCGAGGCCGATTTTTGCCGGATTGCTGAGCGACGGGAACTTGTAGGCAAGGAACAGCGAGATGCCGATGACCAAGGCGATGATACCGAGTTTGTTGAGCCAGTTTTTGCCCAACGTTTCTTCGAGTTGGGAGCCGAATTCGCGCGCGGAGATGGGGGCGGGTTTCGGCGGGGGAGAAAGCGTGGGGAAAGAAGGACGCGGCGCAAGGGGATGCTGTGCTGGTTCAGGAGTGACCGGAGGAACCGAAGGTTTTGCTGGTGGCGGAGCGGCGGGTGGAGCAGCCGGAGGCGCGGGTTTGGGAATTTCGCGTGATGCCGGAAGGCTGACCGGAGGAGGAAGGTCCGCGGGTTTCGGTGAGGGTGGGGTTGGTGAGGGAGCGGCAGAAGTTGGTGTGGCGGACGGCGGTGTAGAAGCAGCGAGGCGTTGCTCGAGTTCTTGGACGCGGGATTCGAGTTTTTTAAGGTCGTTGAGCCGCGGTTCGAGCCGGTTGAGCGCTCCGATGACGTTGGCGAAGCGCTCGTCTTCCTTCTGGCGTTGGATGCGCGAGTGCACCCAACGATAGAAGGCCCAAATGGTGAGGATGAGAACCCAGACTTCCATGGCGCCTCAGGGCCGGGATGTGCTTGCCATGTACTTGATAGAGAGAGTGTACCGGGAGTGGTGGCGAGAAGAGAGAATTCCGCGGCGAAAAGTGGCCGGTTAATTACGGTCTGGAGCGCCGCCGGGGTGAAATGCTCCCCGCACCAGGAGAGGACGGCGGGAGGGACTAACGACCCCGAGATTGCGATTTGGCGCGGCGGCGGAGGGCGTCGCGCAAGAAAGCGTTCGTATGTACACTCACCATCATCAACTGCCCAGAAAAAGCAGCTGCATCGTCGAGAATTCGGGCCATGGGGCAGAGGTTCCCGGACAAACCCTGCAAAACCATGAAGAGGTGGCCGGCAAAATGCCCGCGCTAGCGATTGCATTGGAGGAGGAGGGCGGGTTCGCCTTTGTAGGTGGAGCGCTGGAATTCGCGGAAGCCGCATTTTTCGGCGACACGGAGCGAGGCGAGATTCTCGGGATGAATGAGGCAGATGGTGCGGGGATCACGGAAGCGCGTGTCGCTCCAGGCCAGGGCGGCGGAGACGGCTTCGGTGGCGTAACCCTTGCCGTGCGCGGAGGCAGGGAGAACCCAGCCGGCTTCGCGGAGATTTTCGGCCGGGGGATCGAGTTCGCGGAAGAAATAGGCGAGGCCGACTTCGCCGGCGAAGACGCCGGTGGATTTTTCCTCGAGTACCCAGAAGCCGAACCCGAGCAGCGGCCAGTAGCCGGCGTTGCGCACGAATTTGTTCCAGGCGTCTTCCTGGGAGAAAGGCCGCCCGCCGAGGAAGCGAGTGACACCGGGATCGCCGAGCATGGCGCGGAAGGCGGGAAAATCCTCGATACGATGGCGGCGAAGAAGCAGGCGCGGCGTTTCGAGCACGGGAAATTCGGCGGAGAGCGGCAGGGATTCGAGCATGGGAAGATAGTAACCAGTAATCGGCAAGCAGTAATCAGAATAGAAAAAACAGAAAGCAGCGCTGTGGAACTTGGCTCGGGTGCACCGCCAGGAATGGCTGTGCCAC
>Ga0126381_100011236_pt1 | contig 10117 bp, 8 predicted proteins | sample PanSoiMetPlot_28_FD_96465 | JGI IMG/M metagenome (GOLD analysis project Ga0126381, IMG submission 96465) | Tropical forest soil microbial communities from Panama - MetaG Plot_28 | ecosystem: Environmental > Terrestrial > Soil > Tropical forest > Bulk soil | place: Panama | collected 2016-02-17 | reverse complement strand
GTCTCGATGACCGATTTCCCTTGATTGAGTGCACCAATCACAGCAAGTCCCTCACGCCGCGACCTGCGACGTCGATTTGCCGACGAGCGACAGGAGCCCGCCGGTGTCGAGAATCAGACCGATGCGGCCGTCGCCCAGAATGGCGCCGCCCGCAATCCCACGAATGTTCTTGAACATCTCTCCGAGGCTTTTGATGACGACTTCCTGCTTGCCGAGCAGTTCGTCGACCGCGAGCGCGACCGAGCGTCCGCTGTCGTGGCAAATCACGACGGTGCCTTCCGAGATGCGCTGCCGCGCGCCCGAGATGTTGAACACCTCGCCCAGGTGGAGCAGCGGATACAGTCGATCGCGCACCTGCACCATGCACACCTGCCCGTGCATCGTCTGCACCTGGTCGGGCAGCGGGCGGAACGATTCCTGGACGGCGAACGTCGGGATGACGAACCGATCCCCGCCGACGCCGAGCAGAATGCCGTCGACGATCGCGAGGGTCAGCGGCAATTGAATCGAGAACGTCGCGCCCTTCCCGAGCTCGGTCTGAATGTCGATGCGGCCACGAAGAGCTTCGATGTTCCGGCGGACGACGTCCATGCCGACGCCACGTCCCGAGAGCTCCGTCACCTGCGTGGCGGTGGAAAAGCCGGGCTGGAAGATCAATTGGTGAATGTCGGCGGGGGCGAGCTCGGCGCCTTCGGGCACCAGTCCTTGGGCTCTCCCCTTGGCCAGAATCTTCTCGGTATCGAGTCCGGAGCCGTCGTCAGCGATCTCGACGACGATGAAGCCGGCGCGATGGAAGGCCCGAAGGGTGAGCTCGGCGGTCGCGGGTTTGCCTACCGTCCGGCGCGCCGACGGCGACTCGATACCATGATCGATGGCGTTCCGCACCATGTGCATGAGCGGATCGGTCAGGTGTTCGACGACTTTGCGATCGAGCTCGGTGTCTTCGCCGGCCAGGGTCATCGTGCACGGCTTCTCGAACTTCCGCGCGAGATCGCGGGCGAGTCTCGCCATTTTCTGGAACGTCTGGCGAATCGGCACCATCCGCATCGCCATCGTGTCGCGCTGCAGATCGCTCGTGATGCGTCGAACGTGCGCGAGGCGGCGGCTCAGACGATCGTCAGAGGCGCCGGCAATCGCAGGGTCTTCGGCGAGGATTGCCTGCGCGATGACAAGCTCTCCGACCATGTCGACGAGGTTGTCGAGTTTCTTCGTGTCGACCTTGACGGTGCTCTGCTCGTCGCGGACGGGCGGCTTCACACGATCGCTGTCGCCGTTTGACGACGGTGGCGGCGGGCTGGTGAAGCCTGCCTTCTGCGATGGAGGCGGCGTCGACCCGGCGATGAGCTCGTCGACGCGCGCCATCAACTCGCGGCGGCGGGCCAAGGTGTCGGTCACGGGTTTTCCGGCCGCGCGTGCCGGCAGCTCTTCGATGATGAGTTTGAGCAGGTCGACAGTCTTCAGGACGAGATCGATCTCCGCCGGACCGATCGGATGTTTGCCCGACCGCGCGAGATCGAGGAGCGTTTCGATCTTGTGCGCGAACTGCTCAATCGACGCGATGCCGAGGACGCCGGCGTTGCCCTTGACGGTATGAAACGGCCGGAAGATGTCATTGACGAGCTTCAGGTCGGACGGCGATTTCTCGAGTTTGAGAAGCGTCGCCTCAATCGTACCGAGATGGTCCGTCGCGTCGGCGATGAACATGCCGGCGAGCTCTGGATCGGCGATGAACGCACCGAGCTCGTTGTCCGGCTCGCCCGACGTCGGCGTGGCGTCGGCCATCAGTGACGGTCTCCGACCGCCAGCGCGCTGTTGCGCACATTCTCGCCGGTGGTGCCGCGTTCCGTCCGGCGCTGCAATTCACCGGCAATCTGTCCGAGCGGCAACACGGCATCAGCGAGGCCGGCGTTGACAACAAGACCGGGCATCTCCCACACGACGCTGGTCGCCTCGTCCTGCACGAGCACGCGTCCGCCGGCGCGCGTGATTTCTTCAGCGCCCTGGACGCCGTCCTGACCCATGCCGGTGAGGACAAGGGCGAGGCCGCGCGGCCCGTACGTCTCAGCGACCGACTTGAACAGCACGTCCGCCGACGGCCGGTGTGAATTCTGCGGCGGCGCCTGGTCGAGCATCGTCACCACCATGCCAGTGCGCTTCTTCACCGTCAGATGAAAATCGCCGGGCGCGACATAGACGACGCCCGGTTTCAGCGGCTGCCCGTCGACCGCTTCGACGACCGATAGCGGTGTCTGTCCGTTCAGGCGCTCGGCGAGAAATCGCGTGAACATCTGCGGCATGTGCTGAACGAGCAGAATCGGCGCGGGAAAGTCTGCGGGCAGATGCGAGAGCACTTCGGCAAGCGCCGCAGGTCCACCTGTCGACACGCCGATGGCAACGATGTCGGCGGTGATCGGCGTCCCCACCGCGCGAAGCGCGAAGGGACGCGCGGCGGCTGGCGCCGACGCATCGCGTTTCACCTGGCCGCCCGCCACGGGGGTGCCGAGACGGCAGAGAGACTTAATTTTTGGAACGAGGTCTTCGAGAATCCGCTGCTGCGCGGTGGCCTTGCCCGCGGCGCTTGCCGGCTTCGTGACGTAGTCCGATGCGCCGTGGTGCAGCGCTTCGAGCGTGTCTGCCGCCCCGCGCTCAGTGAGCGCGCTGAACATGATGACGGAGAGACGCGGATAGGCCTTGCGGATTTCCTTCAGAGTCTGGATGCCGTCCATCTCTGGCATCTCGATATCGAGCGTGACGAGATCGGGTGAGAGCTGCGCGATCTTCTGCAGCGCGATGCGGCCGTTGGCCGCCTCTCCCACGACTTCGATCGACGGATCGGCAGCGAGGACGTCGGTCACCATGCGCCGGATCAACATCGCGTCGTCGACGATAAGAACCTTGGCTTTTCTCATAGGCGCCCGCCCACACTCCGCAACGTTCGTGCCCAAGCGATGCGGGTCCATGAAATCGCCGCAAGTATCCGGAACGCTGTGGGTTCTGCAGGCGAGCGAATGGCGCGGCGGCGGCATGCGCGCGATGCGAATCGTCCGTCGTGCGGACGTCTGTCCACGGGCTGGAACGTGCACGACGATGCGTGTGCAGCGAGGTGAAATCACACGCCGTTCTGCCGACGGTCCACGAGCCGGACGCTCGTCCAGCACGTAGACGATTGGAGCGACGCAAGAACCCGGCTTCTGCGCCCCGCAAACCGAGGCGAACATCATGTGCGCGGGTCACTTACGGCCGTTGATAGGCCACCGTCGCTGCGAGGCATGAAGGTTGCGGTAAGCCGACCCCGATGCAACCAGTGTCAAGTTCCGAACGCCACCAGGATTCGCCGTCACGCGGCCGGCGGCTTCTGATCGTCGAGGACGAAATCTCGACCATCTTCGCGATGCGGGAGTTCTTCTCGTTTAACGGCTACCAAGTCGATTGCGCGGCTGGTGCGACGGACGCGATGGTACTGCTCGATCGCGGCAGCTACGACGTCGTCATCACAGATCTGCACCTCACGCCGCATCGTTGTGCGGAAGGCATGAACGTTCTGACGCGGGCCCGGCGCCTCAATCCAGGCGCAACCATCGTGATGCTCACGGCGTATGCCTCCGAAGGCTCCGAGCAGGAGGCCTATCGCAACGGCGTGAATCTCTACGAGACCAAACCCGTCCCACTCGCGAAGCTGGCCGCATGTATCGAAGGCGCGCGCAGCGACGGGAAGATGCATCCGGTGAAGTCTGGCGGGGAATGGGGGAGGCCATGTCCGGAGTAACGGCGGCGCTGCGCGACGGCATTCTCGCTGCGCAGGCCCGGCAGTTCGATCGCGCGCGGGAGCTGCTGCAACAGGTCACTACTGAATCACCCACCGATCCAGTCGGCTGGTTCTGGCTGGCGGTAGCGTCGTCGTCGGCGTCCGATGCGATTCCGTGCCTGCGGCGCGTGCTCGAGCTCGACTCCGCGCACGATCAAGCCCGCAGCGCGCTTACCAAGCTGCTCCAGTCGGAAGCGCATCGGCTCGCCGCGAGCGGCGCTCGCGCCGAGGCGAGAGTCATGGCGGCGGAAGCGTGTGAACTCACGCCCGATGCTCAGGCGCTGTGGCTCGCTCTCGCTGCGCTGACCGACGACCAGAAGGAGCGCCTCGACGCGCTCCGGAGGGCGGTGAAGATCGCGCCCGACGATGCGGCGCTCCGCACTCGACTGCGTCAAGCCCTGCTGGCCCGCGGAGTGATGCCGTCGACCGATCGGGTCGAAGCGCGCGAATGTTTCCGCGAGGCGGCGCAACTGAACGCCGACGATGCACGCGTGTGGCAGGCGCTCGCGAAGCTCGCCGACACACCGGCCGAGTCGGTGGAAGCGCTGCGCCAGCTGCGACGCATCGCGCCCGACACGCCGAACGCCACCTCGGCCCTCCGCAACGCGCTCGCCGCCGACGCTCGGTCACTCGCCGAGGCCAATCGCGTCGACGACGCGTATAAGCGCTGGCGCGAGGCGATTGACCTCACGGGCGGCGACGTCGAGCTGTGGCTTGGCATCGCGAGCACCACGACCAATCAGGAGGAATCGGCCAAGGCCGTCGAGACCGCCTACAAGCTGAACCCGTCGAACAGCGAGGCGATCGCGGCGATGCGCAAGCTGCAGGCGTCGAAGATCGATCCCGCCAAGGTTGCCGCGCCGGTGGACGCGTTCTCGCGTTTCGGGGCGGACGAAAACGCCGCCACGCTCGACGGTTTCACCGAGCTCGACGCCGATGCGTCGTTCACGCAGCTCGATGCGTCGCTCGACGCGTTTGCGTCGCTGCCGGACGCGTCAGTGGAGGTAGTCGAAGAGGTCTCCGCGTCCGCACCGGAGATCGAAGTCGTCGTGGTGCCCGCGTCCGAGCCAGCGCCGGAGTCGTGGGACGAACTCGAAGTGGAAGCGGCCCCAGCGCCAGTGATCGACGTGGCCGCGCCTGCTTCGGCCGCGTCTGTCGAAGAACCAGCCCCGGCGCCTCCCGCGGAAAGCGTTGCGGCGCCGATTGTGCCGGCACCGGCTGCGCCCGAACCGATGGCACCAGCACCGGTCGTGGCCGCACCGGCCGCGGCTGTCGACGTAGACACGCCCGCTCCAGTCGCTGCGTCACCGTCCAACGGCTCGTCGTCTCGCAAGACCGTGATGATTGTGGACGACAGTCCGACCATCCGGAAGATTCTCGGCCTCACGCTCGAACGCGCCGGCTACAAGGTCGTGGCGGAGCCTGACGGCGAATCGGCCATCGAGCGGCTGATTCAGGTCGTCCCGCATTTGATCCTGCTCGACATCGCGATGCCGAAGATCGACGGCTACGAGGTCTGCAAGCGCATCAAACAGGATCCGCGCACGAAGCATGTGCCCGTCGTGATGCTCTCGGGCAAAGGCGCACTGTTCGACAAGGTGAAGGGCCACATGGCCGGCGCCACCGAGTACCTCACGAAACCGTTCGAGACGCCGGCCGTGCTCGCCGTCGTGACGAATTACTGCGAGCAGCCCGCCGAGGTTGTCAATGGTTGAAGGCGACCTTCTCGATCTGACGCTGCCGAGCCTTCTGCAGGCGTTGACTCGAGAGAAGTCGACCGCGGTGTTGCGCCTTCAGCGCGACACCGAGGACGGCGCCGATCAGGGATCTGTCTTTTTCCGCGAGGGCGCGCTCATACACGCCCTGTATGGCGAGGCCGTCGGCGACGACGCGATGTATCAGCTGCTTGGATGGTCCGAGGGCCGCTTCCGGTTGACGCGCGACGCCGAACAGCAGCCACGGACGGTCACCGCGAAACTCGCGAACTTCATCAGCAACGCTGACGCAGCAACGCCGTCGTCGATCGGCGGATCCGCGTCGTCGACGGACGAAGTCAGCAACGACGAAAAGATGTTGCACGACCTGTTGACGAAGCTGTCGCGGCTCGAACAGGACAAGGTGCGTCTTGAAGATGGGCAGGTTGAACCAGGACCCGTGCCCGCGCTGCTGCTCATCGCGACCGTCGTCAACTCGATGGTTGCCCTCGTGACGCAGCGCTGCACCGATTCCGACGTCTTGCCGTCACGCGTGCTGCCGCGTCTGGCGGAGCAGCAGCCCTACACACAGCTACTCGGCGAAGACTCGGAGCGCATTTCGGTGGCCACAGCCGTCGGCGTGCTGAAGACGTGGAACAGCACGCAGGAGGATCGGCAGCAGCTGTTCCAGGATTTGTGCCGTGCGCTGATCGACGTGCTGGCGTTCTACGGCAACACCGCGGGCACCTTCTTCCGCGAGACGCGCGAACGCGAAGAGTGGCGCGCGACGTTCGGAGTGTTCGTCGAGGGGCTCTGGGCTGCGGTCCGGCAGATCGAAGCGGCTGAGCCCGAGGCAGGAAAGGTGTCATGAAGAAACGAGTGCTCATCGTTGACGACAGCCCGACCGACCGGCAGCAGTTGACGTCGCTGCTGCAGAAGCAGGGCTACACGGTGACGGCGGCCGTGGACGGCGAGGACGCGCTCGAGAAGATCGCCGCCGAGCCTCCGCCGCTCGTCGTGCTCGACATCATTCTGCCCAAGATGAACGGCTATCAGGTGTTGCGGCACCTGAAGTCGTCGCCGGAGACGAAGGACATCAAAGTGATTTTGGTGAGCAGCAAGAGCCAGGAGAGCGATCGGTATTGGGGACTGAGACAGGGCGCGGACGACTACATCGCGAAGCCCTACCCCGACCAGGCGCTGCTCAAAGCGGTCGCGAAGCACTTGCAATGACGAGTCAGCCTACGCCGTCGACGCTCGCCGACGCGGTCGCCGCTGCCGATCAGCAGCTCGATGGTCCGGTGGCCGCGACGATCCCGGTCACGCGCGAAGGCGCGCTCGCGGCCCGAGAGGCATCGCAGGGCGACCGGTACGTCTTGTTGCAGATTGCGTCGGCGCACTACGCGGTGCTCGAAGCGTTCGTCACCGAGCTCGAGCGCATTCCGAAGATCACGCCTGTACCACGCGTGCCCGCCTGGGTGCGCGGCGTGACGAACCTTCGGGGCGACGTGATCTCCGTGGTCGACATGCGCATGTTCCTCGGGCTCGATCCGACAGGGTCGCACGCGGCGCGGATGCTCGTCGTGCGTCTGCTGACCGAGGAGTTCTCGACGGGTCTGCTGGTCGACGGCGTCGACCGCATCGTCGCGGTGCCGGCAGAGGCGATTACGCCGCCTGAGTCGTCACTCGAGGGTCCGCTCGCGCCGTATCTGCGCGGCATGTGCGTCATCGAAGAGCGTCTGGTGGCGGTGCTTGACCTCGATCAACTCCTGCGATCGCCAGAGATCCGGCAGTTCGAAGAACTCAAAGAAGAATCGACGGACGGCGCCCCGGTGGCGCTCTAAGGGGACACAGAAGGACTCATCATGCGAAAGACACTCAGGATCAAAACGCGGCTTCTGCTCACGGTCGGATTCGTGGCCGCCATGCTCGCCGCCAGTTCAGGCGTCGCGCTGTGGCGGCTGAACGCGATCAGCCAGGGCGTCGACCAGGTGATGCGCGGCGACGCGCGTGTCGCTGGCGAGATGGCGCAGTTCGTCCTGTCGGTCGGCGATCTTGTGCAGCACGAGCGGGCGTACTTCGTGAACGCATCGCGCGCGCAGTCGACGGCTGGCGAAGTCCAGGCCTGGAAGACCGCGTACACCTCCGCGACTCAGCGTCTTTCCGAAATCGAGACGTTTCCTGACGCGAAGCCGTCGGTCTCGGTGTTGCGGAACACGCTGCGCTCTTATGAGACTGAGTTTACGGCGCTCCGCGGACGCATCGACACCGAGGGGGCCTCGAAAGTCGACGCGGCCGGCGCCGACGGCACGCGTGTACGGGATGCGTTCGCCCGCCTCGAGCGTCAGGCCGGCGAACAGCTCGTTCGCTATCGCGGACAGGCCGACGCCCGGCGCACCGAAGTTCAGAGTGACATCATCCGCGGCTACGCCGGCATCGGCGTGGCACTGGTGATTGGCCTGTTGTTCGTCGTCGCGGCGCTCCGCTACTTCGTGTATGCCCCAGTGGCCGCAGAGGCCGACGCCATCGCGCGGGTGTGCGACGCGGTCGCCATCGGAGACCTGTCGAGCCGCGTCCCCAATCCCAGCGAGACGGAGCTCGGCAGCGTCGCCCGCTCGCTCAACTCGATGCTCGACAACACCGTGAACCTGGTGCAGACGCGCACGGAGCGCGACCAGATGCAGGCCGCGGTCATGAAGCTGCTCGAAGAAGTGGGCGGCGTGGCTGAAGGCGACCTGACGGTGCAGGCGGAGGTAACGGCCGACGTCACGGGCGCCGTGGCCGATTCGTTCAACTTCATGATCGGCCAGCTGCGCCAGATCATCGGGCAGGTGCAGGCGGCGTCGCGCCAGGTGAGCACGGCGCTCGCGGATCTGCGCGAGGTGACGGGCAAGCTGGCGAGCGGCTCTGAAGATCAGGCGGCGCAGGCGGTCGAAGCGTCGGTCGCGATCGAAGAGATGGCGGCTTCGATTCACTACGTGTCTGAGAACGCGTCGTCGTCGGCGTCCGTCGCCGAGCAGGCGCGGACCAATGCCGAGCACGGCACGCGCGCGGTGACGAGAACCATCGAAGGTATGAAGGCGGTCCGCGATGGGGTGCAGGAGACGGCCAAGCGCATCAAGCGGTTGGGCGAAAGCTCGCAGGAAATCGGCGAAATCGTCGAGCTCATCGGCGACATCGGCGACCGCACAAGCATCCTCGCGTTGAACGCGTCGATTCAGGCGGCCATGGCCGGAGAGGCAGGACGAGGATTTGCCATCGTCGCGGACGAAGTCGAACGGTTGGCCGATCGCGCCACCGAAGCGACCAAGCGCGCCGGCATCCTCGTCAAGGCGACGCAGACCGAAGCGGCCGAAGTCATGGCCGCCATGGAAGACACGACGCGCGAGGTCATCAACCGCTCGAATATCGCGAACGAAGCCGGCGTCGCGCTCGCTGAAATTCAGACCGTGTCGAACCGGCTGGCCGAGCTCATTCAGGCGATTTCCGACGCGGCGCAGCAGCAGGCACGCGGCTCCGAGCAGGTGGCCAAGTCGATGAACGAGATGTCGTCGGTCACGCGAAACACCGCGGCCAGCACGAAGCAAACGGCCGCCGCGATCAACTCGCTCGCGCTCCTGGTGGACAACCTCAACGCCACGGTGTCGCGCTTCAAGCTGCCTGCGGGCGCCGAGCTCAACGAGTTCAACCACCCGCGCCTGGTGGCGTCGAGATAGGTCGAGCGCAGGAGCGTAACCCACTCGGACGATGGAGAAGTCTGCTTTCGACGGATCGGTGAGCGCATCTCCAGCTGCAGCGCCACGCGACAACGAGGTTGTGGCGCCTCAGCTCTGGTGCGAGCTCATTCTGCGCCGGTGCGGCCTCGCGTTTCGCACTGCGAAGCTGCCCGACGTGATGGCGATCGTGCGCGACCAGACGAAGCTGCGCGGTCTGCCGAACGAAGCCGCGTACTACCAGCTGCTATCGAAATCCGGGGACAGTGGGCCCGAATGGGATGCGCTGATCGAACGGCTCATTAACCACGAGACGTCGTTTTTCAGACATCCGCCTTCATTCGATGCGCTGCGGCGGCACATCCTGCCGGAGCTGCGCGACGGACGCGCGCGCGGCAGTCGGCTCAACCTATACAGCGCCGGCTGCTCGACGGGACAGGAAGCGTACTCGCTCGCGATGCTCGCCATGGAGGACGAGGCCCTCAACGGCGAATTCACGGTGTGGGGCGGCGACATCAGCCGCGCCGCCGTCGACACCGCGCGTCGCGGCCGCTACGGCCCGCGTGCCGTGGCGAGCATTCCGGCGGAGCTCCGCCAGCGCTTCGTGCGTCCTGTTGGTGGCCAGGAACCGGCAGCGGAATACGAGTTCACCAACGACTTGCGTCAGCGCGTCCGCTTCATGACGACGAACCTCGTCGATGCCGACGGCTTCAGCGCGACGCACGACGTCATCTTCTGCCACAACGTCCTCATCTATTTCTCTCCCGCGGCGGTGAGCCAGGCGGTGACGTTCCTGGCATCGAGACTTACGCTCGGCGGGTACTTGCTGCTGGGTCCCGGCGAGGCGCCTAGCGAGCGTCCGGTCGGTCTGGTGCCGGTGACCATCAACGGGGTGCGCGGCTTTC
>Ga0126381_100011234_pt1 | contig 10118 bp, 8 predicted proteins | sample PanSoiMetPlot_28_FD_96465 | JGI IMG/M metagenome (GOLD analysis project Ga0126381, IMG submission 96465) | Tropical forest soil microbial communities from Panama - MetaG Plot_28 | ecosystem: Environmental > Terrestrial > Soil > Tropical forest > Bulk soil | place: Panama | collected 2016-02-17 | reverse complement strand
GCCCAGGGTCTCCACGTCCGACAGCGACTTGACCACGGCCTTGGCCTCGGCCAGCCGCCGCGCCCCCGACGACAGCATGGCTTCCACGAACGTGGGCAGGCCGGTCGGGATGGACGCGATAGCGGTCGAGATGCACAGCAGCACCAAGGTGGTGGTGTCCATGCCCCGCACCAGGCCGAAGATGGCGATTATGGCGACCGCCGCGAACGCGATCGTGCCGAACACCTTGGTCATGCCGTCGAGTTCGCGCTGCAGCGGGGACTTCGACCGCTTGGTCGCCGTGACCATCCCGGCGATCTGGCCCATCTGGGTCGCGGTCCCGGTCGCGGTCACGACCGCCGTCGCGGTACCCCGAGTGACCTGGGTGTTCTGGAACACCATGTTCGTCCGGTCGCCGAGCGCGACCTCGCCGTCGGGCAGCGTCTCGGCGTCCTTGCTCACCGGCGCGCTTTCCCCGGTCAGCGCGGCCTCCTGTACCTCCAGCGTCGCCGAGGAGACGATCCGCCCGTCGGCCGGGACCACGTCCCCGGCCTCGAGCAGCACGACGTCACCCGGCACCAGCCCCGTCGAATCGAGCTGCTCGACCTGGCCGGAGCGCCGCACCCGGGCGTGCGGAACCTGGAGCTTGGCCAGCGCCTCCACGCTGGCCCGGGCCTTCAGCTCCTGGAGCGAGCCCATCACCACGTTGAATACCACCAGCGCCAGCACCACCAGCGCGGTCGCGATCTGGACGATCGCGAAGCTGGCCGCGACCACCAGCAGCAGCATGATGTTCATCGGGTTGACCAGCTGGCCCCGCGCGACAACCCACATGCTCGGCGGCGGCTCGGTCGGCAGCTCGTTGGGCCCGTACTGGGCGAGCCGCCGCGTTACCTCATTAGCGTCCAGGCCTACACCCGGGTCGACGCCCAGCTGCCCGGCCGCTGCCTCGGCGGACAGGGCATACCAGACGAGGTCCTCGGCGGGATGTTGCACGGTAGTCATCTCAGCTCCTTGCGCCTGGACCTTGAGGCCGTCATTAGAATCACTCGCTGCACATCAGGTCACATCACCCTCCATGGGTGGGGAAATGCGCCGAATTGGTGCCTTTAATGATTTGCGGAGTCGCAACTAATAAGGAGGCCCGCGATGCCGTTATGAGTCCGTGACGGCTGATGCGGCAATGCGGTTAGTGCTTAACTAGAACCGATCGCGAGGTGGCGCTCCCCAGGAGGAGCACATGACCGTGGTGGCGGGCCAAGAGGTTCCGCACTCGCGCCGCCGGCTGGCGGCAAGGCTGCGTGCGGCGGTGCTGGGACCGCGCGGCGGCGGTACCACCCGGCGGCGGGCATCCGACGCGTTCCGGCTGGGGTCCGCGGTCGTGATCGTGGGCGTGTCCGTACCTGTGATGCGGGCGAATTCGGCCGTCGAGCTAAGCATCGTGCGGGCCCTGCACCCACCGCCGGAAGCGATCAGCTGGCTGGTGACCTTGCTCTTCTGGCTCGGCTCGGCCGGGGTCGTGGTGCTGCTGGCGATCGTCGGGCTGCTGCTCCCGCGGCTGACCGCACTCCGGCACATCGCGGCGGCCGGCGTACTGACCTGGGTTGTATGCCTGCTGCTCGGCGTACTGCTCGGACCGACGGCCGGGCGGCCACCGCACAGCGACCTCACCGGGATGGATACCGGCTACCCGGAGATCTGGCTCGCGGTCGCGGTCGCGGTGGCGGCCACCGCGCTTCCCTACCTGAGCCGCCCGGTGCACCGGCTGGTATGGTTCCTGGTCCCGCTGGCGGTGCTGGCCGGGGTCTGCGGCGGGACCGCGCTGCCGGTAAACGCGATCTCCAGCATGGCAGTGGGCTGGGGCATCGCGGCGGCCGTGCACCTGATCGTGGGCTCACCGCTTGGCCTGCCGTCGGCGGCCGAGGTCGCCGAGTGGATCTCCGACCTGAACGTCAGGGTTACGGACATCACCCGGGCCCCCGGCCAGGTCTGGGGGGTCGAGCAGTTCGCCGGCCACGGCGCGGGCGGCGAAAACATCGAGCTGTCGGTCTACGGCAGGGACGCATCGGACGCGCGGATGCTGGCGAAGCTGTGGCGATTCTGCGTGTACCGGGACTCGGGACCGACCCTCATCCTCGACCGCCTGCAGCAGGTCGAGCACGAGGCCTACCTCACGCTGATGGCCGGACGTGCCAGGGTTGGCGTGCCCGAGGTGCTTGCCGCAGGAAGATTCGGCCCGAGCAAGGACGCGGCGCTGGTGACCCGCGTGCCCGATGGCCCGGTGCTGTCCCAGGCCGGCGACCGCCTCACCGACGGCAAGCTCGACGAGATCCTGCTCGACCTGCTGCGGCTGCGGGCGGCCGGGATCTCCCACGGTGCGCTCGGCGGAGACACCATCATCCTCGCCGAGCAAGGCGTCTGCATCAGGGGTTTCCGCAGCGCGTCGGCCGCGGCCCCGGCCAGCCGGCTGGACAGCGATCTCGCCGCCGCGCTGGCCGCCATGGCAGTGCAGGCGGGCGTCGAGCGCACCGCCGCGGCGGCCGCCCGGGTGCTTGATGCCGACACCGTTCGGGGCACCCTGGTGCACCTGCAGCGCCCGGCGCTCGACCCGACGACCGTAGCCGCGCTGGCACAGCACAAGGACCTGCTCTCCCAACTGCGATCGGCGGTGGCCAGCGGGGCCGGCGTCGAGGTTCCTGAGCTCGCGGAGTTCAAGCGGATCAGCTGGACCAACCTGCTGTTCGGCCTCGGCTCGCTGATCGGCATCTGGGCGATCATCGGTGTGCTGTCCGGCGCGGGCAGCGCCTTCGAGGTCATCAAGGGGGCCAGCTGGGGATGGGTGGCGCTGGCGTTCATCCTCGCCCAGCTGCCGCCGCTCGCCTCGGCCTGGTCGCTGACCGGCGCCGTCGTCGGCGAGCTGCCCTACGGGCGGTGCGTGGCGCTCGAGGTGTCCAATTCCTTCAGCTCGCTAGTCGGCGGTAACGTCGCCGTCTTCGCCGTCCGGGTCAGGTTCTTCCAGCGCCAGGGATCCGACGCGACGACCGCGGTCAGCTCGGGCGCGATCGTTTCCACGGCGGAATGGGTTGTCAAGGCCCTGATGTTCCTCATCGCCATCCCCTTCGCCGCCGGGGACATCCACGCCGCGGCCACCTCGGGTGACAGCCAGACGGCCGTCTGGATCATCCTCGCGGTCATCATCGCCGTCGGGCTCGCCGCTACGGTAATCGCCTTTGTGCCGCGGGTCCGGCGGCTGGCCAGCACCCGGGTCAGGCCGCACCTGATAAGCATCTGGGGCAACGTCAAGGCCATCGCCGCCGAGCCGCGCAAGATCGTCTATATCGTGACCGGTTCGACCCTGGCCCAGCTGGCCATCATCCTGTCGCTGGGCGCGTCGCTGCACGCGGTCGGGCAGCACGCTAGCATCGCGACGCTGATCACCGTCAACACGCTGGCCGCCATCATCGGCGCCGCGGTGCCGGTGCCCGGCGGCGCGGGTGTGGTGGAGGCCGGGCTCATCGCTGGCCTCGCCGCCGTCGGCATACCCCAGGATCAGGCTGTCGCGGCGGTGCTCATGCAGCGGGTGTTCACCTCCTACCTGCCTCCGATCTGGGGCTGGCTGACCCTAGCCTGGATGCGCCGGCGCGAGTACATCTGAGACTGTTACCAGCCAGTAACATATCGTCGGCATACCAAGAACCACATACGTGCTGGCAACACCGCTTTCCCTTAACTGGGGGCATGACCACCAGCACAATGGGAATCGCAATCTATGGATGCGGACCGGACGAGGCCGTCTTGTTCCGGGAGATGGCGCCTCGCTTTGGCGTAATGCCAGCTATCACAGAGGCAGCGGCATCTGAAGCCAATATTGAACTGGCACTCGGAAGCCGATGCATCAGCGTCGGCCACAAAACTCAAATCAAAAATTCCACTCTGTTTGCGCTTAGCCAACTCGGCGTCGCGTATATATCCACAAGAAGCATTGGATATAACCATATCAATGTGAAGTACGCGGAGAGCGTGGGCATTTGTGTTGAAAATGTCGCCTATTCGCCCGATGGCGTAGCTGACTACACACTGATGCTGATGCTGATGGCGGTGCGAAATGCAAAATCCATTATCCGCCGAGTGGATGTGCATGATTTCAGATTGAATGATGTACGCGGGAAAGAACTACGCGATCTCACCATTGGGGTAATTGGAACCGGACGCATTGGCGCAGCAGTCGTGGACAGGCTGCGGGGCTTTGGCTGCCGGATACTAGCCCATGGCAATCGCCCTAGGATCGATGCGGATTACGTTCCCCTCGATGAATTGCTAAAGCTAAGCGACATTGTAACGCTCCATACGCCGCTTAACGAAAGTACGCACCATCTCCTAAGTCGTCAGCGCATCGAGCAGATGAAGCACGGCGCGTTCATTATCAATACTGGGCGCGGTTCACTTCTTGATACCGAAGCTCTTATTCCAGCATTGGAAAGCGGCAGACTGGGCGGCGCGGCGCTGGATGTCCTCGAAGGCGAGGAAGGAATCTTCTACGCCGACTGCAGAAACAAGCCCATCGAAAGCAAACCGCTGTTGCGGCTGCAGGAACTGCCGAATGCGCTTATCAGTCCGCACACCGCCTACTACACAGATCACGCCCTGAGCGACATGGTCGAAAATTCTATCATCAACTGCCTCGAATTTGAGAGGAGAAATCAGCATGGGTAGACTGAAGATCGGAATTATATTCGGGGGTTGCTCCGAAGAACATCCCGTCTCCGTCAAGTCTGCGCAAGAGGTCGCGAGAAACCTCGATACCCAAAAGTACGAGCCGTTCTGGATCGGGATCACGAAGAGCGGTGCCTGGAAGCTCTGTGACGGCCCTGACGAAAACTGGGAGAACGGCAGCGGCCGTCCGGCCGTGCTGTCACCGGACAGCGGCGTACACGGATTGCTCGTCCTGGAGCAGGGACGATACGAAACAATCGGCCTGGACCTGGTGCTGCCCGTTCTGCACGGCAAGCTCGGCGAGGATGGCGCGATGCAGGGTCTGCTGGAGCTCTCCGGCATCCCCTACGCAGGCTGCGATGTCCAGAGTTCTGCCCTGTGCATGGACAAGTCCCTTGCTTACATCGTCGCCAGAAGCGCGGGAATCACTACGCCGAATTTCTGGGCCGTCGCGGCGAACGAGGATATCGATCCCGGTCGGCATAACTATCCCGTCTTCGTAAAGCCGGCGCGCTCGGGATCCTCCTTCGGCGTCAGCAAGGTAACCCGGAAAGAAGAACTGCAGAGCGCGGTGGAAACCGCAAGACAGTACGACACGAAGGTGCTGATTGAAGAGGCGGTCGTCGGCAGCGAGGTCGGATGCGCCATCCTGGGGAACGATACGGACCTGATCGCAGGCGAGGTAGACCGGATCGCTCTATCTCACGGCTTTTTCAGAATCCATCAGGAGAGTGAGCCAGAAAGCGGCTCCGAAAACTCAACACCAGTCGTTCCCGCCGACATTCCGGCAGACTCGCGCTCACTCGTCCAGGAGACAGCAAAGGCCGTATATCGCGCCCTGGGATGCAGGGGGCTATCACGAGTGGACATGTTCCTGAAGAAAGACGGAACAGTAGTCCTCAACGAGGTTAATACCCTGCCCGGCATGACCTCATACAGCCGTTATCCGAGAATGATGGCAGCCGCCGGCTTGCCGCTTGCCGAAGTGATCGACCGGATGGTGTCGCTGACGCTGACAGGGAAAAGCCGGTGAAAGACGACTTTGTCTTTGTAGACGAACTTGTATCTGGAGTACGCTGGGACGCTAAGTACGCTACATGGGATAACTTTACGGGCAAGCCCGCGGACGGGTACCTGGCAAATCGAATCGTCGGCACGACGGCCTTGTGTGCAGCCCTGGAAAAGGCACGAGAAGAGGCCGCATCCCTTGGCTTTGGCCTGCTTCTCTGGGACGGTTATCGCCCTCAACGCGCCGTAAATTGCTTTCTGCGCTGGTCAGAGCAGCCGGAGGATGGCCGGACGAAGCTACGGCACTACCCGAATATCGACAGAGCGGAGATGTTCGCAAAAGGATATGTGGCCGCCAGGTCGGGCCACAGCCGGGGTAGCACCGTGGACTTGACACTCTATGATCTGGCTACGGGTGAACTTGCCCCCATGGGCGGTGACCATGACTTGATGGATTCAATCTCACATCATGGAGCCAAAGGGATCACGCAAGCCGAATCGAGAAACCGCCAATGCCTTTGTTCCATCATGGAGACGGGCGGTTTTAGCTCATACGATTGCGAGTGGTGGCATTACACATTGAAAGGCGAACCTTACCCAAATACCTACTTTGATTTTCCCATCACGTAGTCAGTGTGCGGTGACGCGATGGGTAGTTGCACCGTCGCGCGGAGCCCCCCAGCGGCCCGAGGGGTGAGGGTAAGGGCTCCGTCGTGTGCCTGGGCAATGCTCTTGACGATTGCCAGACCGAGGCCGACACCTGCATGGTCACCGCGCATCCGGTTGGCGCCGCGCTGGAACGGTTCGGTGAGCGTCGAGACCAGCTGCGGGCTGAGCTTCTCGCCGGTGTTCTCCACAGTGAGCATGACGGACTCGGCGCGGATGACGGCGCCGACCTGGACGGTGCCGTGCTCGGGGAGGTTGTGGACGATGGCGTTGTGCAGGAGGTTCGTGGTCATCTGCAGCAATAGAGGGTGGGAGCCGACGGTAGGGGTGATGTCCCCGAAGGTCTCGATGGTGACGCCGTGCTTTTCCGCGAGGGGAAGGAGCGTTTCTGTGGCTTCTTCCGCTATGAGGGACAGGTCGACGTGCTCTCGGGTGAAGGATCGCTGGCCGGCGCGGCTGAGCAGGAGCAATGCTTCGGTGAGGTCGATCGCCCTTGCGTTGACGGCGCGGAGGCGCTCGTCGAGCACGCCGCTGTCGCGGTTCGGATCGCTGCGGGCGACGTCGAGAAGGGTCTGCGTGATCGCCAGCGGGGTGCGCAGTTCGTGGGATGCGTTGGCCGCGAACCTCTGCTGTTCGGCCACGTGCGCTTCGAGCCCCGCGAGCATGGCGTCAAACGCGTCGGCGAGTTCGCGGAACTCATCTCTGCGGCCCGGTAGCCGGATTCGGTGGGAGAGCGATCCGTTCGCGGCCATGCGCGTGGCGTCCGTGATCCGGGACAGAGGTGCCAGCATCCGGCCGGCGAGAATCCACCCACCCAGGAGACCGAATACCAGCAGGAACGCCAGCAGGATGGCAGCGGTCGGAATGAAGCCGCGGAGGACGGAGCGTGGAGGCACGAGGAACGCCCTACTGGCCGGTATCTGTCGCAGCGGCGACCAGAAGAACCACACGCCGACGATCAGCAAGGAACCGGCGAGAATGAGGAACCCGGCGTAGCTGAGGGTGAGTTTGAGGCGAACGCTCAAACCAGGAGCTCTATCCACCGTCTCCTCCATCACGCCGGATGCCGGGCGCTGTATCGATGCGGTACCCGACGCCGGCCACGGTGGCGATAACCCAGGGCTCGCCGAGCCGTTTGCGCAGGGCCGAGACCGTGATGCGCACGGCGTTGGTGAACGGGTCGGCGTTCTCATCCCACGCCCGTTCCAGGAGCTCTTCGGCGCTGATGACACCACCTTCGGCGGCGACGAGAACTTCGAGCACGGCGAACTGCTTCCTGGTCAGCGCCACGTACCGGCCGTCCCGGTAAACCTCTCGGCGGAACGGATCCAGACGCAGGCCCGCGATCTCCCGCACCGGCGGCTTGCTGTGCACACGCCTGCGGTCGAGTGCCCTGAGCCTGAGCACGAGCTCTCGCAGCTCGAACGGCTTGGTGAGATAGTCGTCGGCTCCGAGCCCGAACCCGGATGCCTTGTCGTCAAGCCGGTCCGCGGCGGTGAGCATCAGGATCGGCATGCCGCTACCGGAAGCGACGATGCTCTCGGCGATCTCGTCACCGGAGGGCCCGGGAATGTCACGGTCGAGGACGGCGATGTCGTAGGGGTTGATGCTCAGCAGCTCCAGCGCCGTGTCGCCGTCACCGGCGATGTCAGCTGCGATCGCTTCCAGGCGCAGCCCATCGCGGATGGCATCCGCCATGTAGGGCTCATCTTCGACGACCAGTACACGCATGCGCTCGATGCTACGAGCCGGTGTGTATCGTCGGCGTACCGAAACCTCATGACTCGAACCGCGGTTCACGGCCGAGGTAGGCGACGAGCCGGTCTCCCGGGCCGGCCTGGGCTGTGACGGTGACCGGCGGGCTGAACAGGGGGTGGCGGCCGGTTTCCGGGATGAGCAGCGGGGCGATGGCCAGCAGCGTGGCGGCCAGCGCGTCCGGGATCGGCCTGTGCTGGCCGCAGGCCTGGGATATGTCCCATCCGTGCACGGCTATCTCGATGGCTCCCGCGCATTCCATGGCGACAACGGGGAGCGGGAGGTCGCCGATGTCGAGAACCTGCTGCCGGCAGCCTGCGGTGGCCCGTACGGCCAGGAGCCGGCCGGCCCGGTCCTGGAAGGTCCTGGCCGGGTCGCCTGTTGGTTCATCGCACGGCGCCGCGGGGATCAGGCTGACATGCCCGGTTGCGGTCCCGTCGTGGAGTGCGGCGAGGGACTCGCTGGCGTGCCTGAGCAGCATGTCCAGGTTCCACCCCCGGCACGGGGTCGGGCACGGCAGGAGCGCGGGCGTGATGTCGCGCGCAGATCGCGCGGCGTAGCCGATAGCCCGCTCGAGCAGTCCGCTGCCGCCGTTCATCGCAGTGGCCCGGCAGCACCGGTCGCGGCGGGCAGGACTGGGGGCAGGCCGAAAACCGGGAACAGTTCTGGCTGGTTGAATGAGACGACGTGCGCGATGCCATCGCCGGCGATGGTGAGCACCTGCACAGCGTGGGCATGGTGCAGGCCGTCGCGGTCGCGCAGGTAACCGGCGAAGCCGCGCTGGCCGTTGACGGCGATGGGGATCATCTTGAAGTCCCCGGGCCGGGAAAGAACCCGGGTGCCGAGGAAGTGCGCGATCCGCTCGCGCCCGGCGAACCAGGTGAGGATCGGCGGCATCTCGAAGATGGCGTCCTGCCGCAGCAGTTGCGACAGGGCGGACACGTCGGCGTTCTCGAAGGCTGCCGCGTACTTATCGAGAAGTGCGCGCTGCTGCGGCTCGGCGGGCTCGTGGATGTCGTCTCGGACCGGCGCCGCCTGCTCGAGCCGGGCGCGGGCGCGCAGCAGCAGGCCGTTGACCGCGGTCGTCGAGGTGCCAAGCAGATCGGCGACCTCGGACGCCTGCCACTGCAGTACGTCGCGCAAGATCAGCGTTGCGCGCTGCCGGGCGGGCAGGTACTGCAAGGCGGCGATCAGGGCTAGCCGCAGGCTTTCCCTGGACACCGCGACGTTGGCCGGGTCGGCGGAGCCGCCCTGCGCCAGCGCGTCGGGGATCGGCTCCAGCCAGGGAACCTCGCCTTGCCCGGCCGCTAGCGGCGCGTCCGGGTCCGCGCCCGGCGCGCCGAGGCCGGATGGCAGTGGCCGGCGGCCGCGGTTCTCCAGCGCCCGCAGGCAGCTGTTGGTGGCGATCTTGTACAGCCAGGTGCGCAGCGACGCCCGGCCCTCGAAATCGTCGTAGGACCGCCACGCGCGGATCAGGGCCTCCTGCACCTGGTCCTCGGCGTCGTGGACCGAGCCGAGCATCCGGTAGCAGTGCGCCAGCAGCTCCGCACGGAACGGGTCGGTGAGCCGCGCGAAATCCGCCGCGTCCGTCATCGGGATGCCTCCTCTAGTTACACGTGCCCTATCTGGACAGATCCGCGGCGCGGCCGGAAGTCACCGGGTGACGCGCATTGATTTCGGCACGGCCCCCGGATCTATACAGGCGAACCGACTCGCACCGCAAGGAGCCACAATGACAACTCAGCAGCTGTACGACACACCTATCGCCAAGCAGCCGCCGCGCAGTGCCTGGACAGTCGCGCTCGCCGGGCTTGGGGCATTCATGGCTGCCCTGGACGTCGTGGTCGTCTCGACGGCGCTGCCCACCCTGCAGGACAAGCTCGGGGCCAGCCTGGCGGACCTGGAGTGGACGATCAACGCCTACAGCCTGGTGTTCGGCGCCCTGATGCTGACCGGCGCGGCGCTCGGCGACCGGTTCGGCCGCCGGCGGATGTACG
>Ga0126381_100011233_pt1 | contig 10118 bp, 4 predicted proteins | sample PanSoiMetPlot_28_FD_96465 | JGI IMG/M metagenome (GOLD analysis project Ga0126381, IMG submission 96465) | Tropical forest soil microbial communities from Panama - MetaG Plot_28 | ecosystem: Environmental > Terrestrial > Soil > Tropical forest > Bulk soil | place: Panama | collected 2016-02-17 | reverse complement strand
TTTCGTTGGTTGCGGGGGGTGGATTTGAACCACCGACCTTTGGGTTATGAGCCCAACGAGCTACCAGACTGCTCCACCCCGCACAACTATCCTAGCGAACCAGCTCTTCCCGGGTCAATATTTTGGCCCAATAAATCACGCGGCTAGCGCCAAAGCGCCTCGAATCAGGTATCATTCCCAAGAAGCGATTCCCGAGGAGGAGTCTCCCCATGTCTAGTCCCACGCCGCCTGGATTACCACCACAAGGCCCTTATCAGAATCAGCCGCCGCAATATCCGCAACAGCCCCAGCCCTATCAGCAGCCGCAGTACCCGCAGCAGCAATTCCAGCAGCCTTATCAGCAAACGCTGCCGAAGAAGCTGAGCCCTTGGGTTTGGGTAGCAATTGCGGTCGGCGTAATGATGGTCCTCGGCGTGGCGGCGATTAGCATTGGAAGCTATTTCATCTATCGAACCGTGAAGAACGCGGGCTTCGACGCCGATCTCATGAAGACAAACCCCGGCCTCGCCATGGCCAAGATGGCCGCTGCGCTTAATTCCGACTACGAAACCGTGTCGACCAATGACGGAGCGGGCATCATCACTGTGCGCGAGAAGTCCACCGGGAAGACCGTGCAGATGAAGTTCGATTCTGAAAAGAAGACGCTGGTCATTGTCGGCGACGACGGGAAGGAGGTCAAGATCTCCGCGTCGGCCGATGAAAAGAACGGTGGCGTAGCGATTCAATCTTCCGATGGCTCGCTCAAGATCGGCGCTGCCGCCGGCGCGAGCGCCCCGGCTTGGGTTCCCGTTTATCCCGGTGCTTCCACCCAAGGCGCGTTTTCGTCGGACTCGAAAGATGGCAGCCAGAATACCTTCACTTTCAAGACCAAAGAATCGGCAGGCAAGGTCCTGACCTACTATCAGGAACAACTTAAGAGCGCGGGTTTCACCGTAAATGTGACCACCGTGACCGATCAGGGCGGCATGGTTCAGGCCGAGGACTCCGCCAAGCAGCGGACTGTCACGGTTACAGCCGGAAGCTCAAACGAAGGCACAGAGGGAAGCGTCACTTCGACCGAGAAGAAGTAGGCCCGCCGCCCAAACAGTTTCGTGTTTTCCCATCGCCTCAAGTGGGACACCCACGCGAACCCCCTCACCCGCTTATGCGCTCAGAAGCGAGCTGCGGGCGTGAAGATTCTGGACCTCACGGAATCAAATCCCACTCGCGCCCAAATACCCTATCCTTTGAATCTGCTGGAACCGCTGGCCGGCTTCGAAGCCCTTAGCTATGAGCCCGATCCCAAGGGCACGCCCCATGCCCGTGAAGCGGTAGCGGCGTACTACAGGTCGCGTGGAGTAGACGTTCGCCTCGATCGAATCCTGCTGACCGCCTCCACGAGCGAAGCCTACGCGTATTTGTTCAAGCTGCTGGCCGACTCCGGAGATGAAGTGCTCGTCCCGCGACCTTCATACCCCCTGTTCGAATTCCTCGCAGCCCTCGAATCGGTCGTCGTGCGCCAGTATCCACTACGCTACGACGGAGCATGGCACGTCGATTTTGCCGCGCTCGAATCGTTGATCAACTCAAGGACGCGAGCGCTGGTCGTCGTGAATCCGAACAATCCGACGGGGTCCTTCCTGAAGCGAGAGGAGTTGGAGCGCCTGGAGGCGCTTTGCGCCGCACGTGATATAGCCATTCTCTCGGACGAAGTCTTCTCGGATTACGAGCATGGCTATGATCGGCGACGGGTACGCACGCTCGTAGGCGATCGGCACGTGCTCACATTCTCTATGAGCGGCCTTTCCAAGATCGCTGGACTACCGCAGTTGAAGCTTGGCTGGATCGTAGTGAGCGGTCCAAAGGCGCAAGAGGCCTACGAACGTCTGGAATGGATCGCGGACACGTTTCTCTCCGTAAGCACCCCGGTTCAAGTCGCGCTACCTTCTCTGCTCCACGTCCACGAAGGAATCAAGGCGCGGGTTGCGGAAAATTTGCCGCTCGTGCGTGAGCACTCGCTTCATGTAGAGGGCGGTTGGTACACAGTAATGCAAGTGCCCCGCACGCGGACGGAAGAAGATTGGGCTCTTACGCTCCTCGCGGAACACGACGTCCTCGTTCAACCAGGCTTTTTCTATGACTTTGAGAGCGAAGCCTACCTCGTGCTCAGCCTACTCACCGAACCTGCAACGTTTCGCGAAGGAACCCGTCGAATATTAGAGATCCTATAATCAACACCATGGTGACACCCAAACAGGCCCTAACTGGGGCTATGTGCCTGATTCTGGCTATCAGCCAGCTTCCTGCCCAGCCTCCCACTCAGCAGGCGGCGCCGGGCAAATTCCAGCTCACAATCGACAACATTATGCGCGGATCCGGCCTGTATGGCTATGAGCCTGCCGATGTGCGTTGGTCCGGTGACAGCCAGCGAATCTACTTCCGCTGGAAGCAGGCGAGCGATCCCGTGGAGAAGCCCCTCGACACTTACGTCGTGAATCGCGATGGCTCCGAACTTCGTAAATTGTCTGAAGACGACGCCAAACTTGCCCCTCCCATGCCAATTCGTGTCACGCCGGACCGGAAACGCCAGGTCCGAATTCAGGACGGCGATATTTATCTTTATGACTATTCGACGGGCACGCCCCATCGTCTGACCAAGACAGCCGACGTGGAAAGTGATCCGCGCATTACTCCGGATGGAAAGCGCGTGACGTTCCTCCGCGGCGGCAATTTTTACGCAATGTCTATCGACACCGGGATGCTGGAACAGTTGACGGAAGTCGAGGCTCCCGCCACGCCCGTCGTTCGAAATATCACGGATAAAGGCACCGATAACCAGGAGTTTCTGAAGACGCAAGAGAAGGAGCTATTGGAAATTGTTCGTGAGAAGGCCGCTGTTCGCGAGGAGCGTGAAAAACGGGATCATCCGCGCAAAAGGCTCAAACTGGAGGCTCGCCAGACCATAGCCTCCGCCCAACTCACTCCGGAGGGAAAGTCCGTCATTGCGTTGTTCAATCAAACGCAGGACAAATCGCAGCGCGATAACGTGCCGAGCTACATCACCGAATCCTCTTACACGGAAGAAATTCCAGGCCGTGTAAATGTCGGCGACGTGCAAACTACGAACAAGGCCGCGATCATCGACGTGACTACTGGCGAGATGAAGTGGATCGATCCCGGCATTCCGGATCGCACATTGGATCTGGACGAGCCTCTCTTCAACGATCAGGGCACTCGCGCTGTAATGATCGCGCGATCCACCGATAACAAAGATCGTTGGATTCTCTCAATCGACCTCGCTGCCGCCAAAGCGAAACCAATTTTTTCCGAGCACGACGACGCTTGGATCAACAACTTCGCCGCCGACCGCATCGGCTGGTTGAAGAACGGCGAAGAGCTTTACTTCCGAAGTGAGAAGAGCGGATACATGCACATCTACCGCGTCCCCGCCAACGGCGGTGAAGCGCGGCAGCTTACCGAAGGGAAATACGAAGTAACCGACGTGGAGCTTTCACCCGATGGATCCACATTCTATTTGACGACGAGCGAGCCGGGCCCTGCAGAGCGGCAATTCTATACGATGAGCGTCGATGGCGGCGCACGCACGCAGATCACCAAGGAAACCGGCAATCATCGTGCCGTGGTTTCGCCCGACGGCAAGTATCTCGCCGATGTTTACTCCTACACGAACAAACCGCCCGAGCTTTACTCAGAGGACTTCCGCCCTGGAGCGCCAATGAAGAAGCTGACCGATTCTCCCGCCAAAGATTATTGGGAATATCCGTGGCTCGACGTGCCGATCGTGCAGGTTAAGGCCCGCGACGGTTCGAGCATTCCAGCTCGATTTTTCAAACCCGCCAACTACAAACGCGGAGGGCCGGCCGTAGTTTTCGTGCATGGCGCCGGGTATGCGCAGAACGTTTATAAATATTGGTCCAGCAACTACGCACACGAGTACCTGTTCCACAACTTCCTAATGCAGCACGGCTACATGGTGCTCGATATGGACTACCGTGCATCGTCCGGGTACGGCCGCGATTGGCGAACCGCAATCTATCGCCACATGGGTGGCGTGGATTTGACGGACAATGTCGACGGCGCGAAGTTCCTTGTTCAGCAGGGCGCTGACCCCAAGCGTATCGGCATCTACGGCGGAAGCTACGGCGGATTCATCACGCTTATGGCAATGTTCACCACACCCGACGTGTTCGCCGCGGGAGCCGCTCTGAGGCCTGTAACGGATTGGGCGCACTACAACGACGCTTACACATCGAACATCCTCAACACTCCACAGAAAGACGAAGAAGCCTATCGCAAGTCTTCGCCGATCTACTACGCGCAAAACTTAAAGGGAGCACTGCTCATCTGCCATGGGATGGTCGATACGAATGTCTTTTTCCAGGACAGCGTGCGCTTGGTGCAGCGCTTGATCGAGTTGCGCAAGGAAAACTGGTCCGTAGCCGTCTATCCGGTTGAAGACCACGGATTCATCCATCCCACAAGCTGGGCCGACGAATACAAGCGCATCTTCAACCTGTTCGAAACGAACCTGAAAAAGGACCTTTAATCGTGGCGCGCGCTTGAGGCTACGCTAACACCCCTATCTCGGGGAAGGGAGACGCCCCGGAGTCAGCGGAACTCGAGCAGCGTCTAACTCCTTGTTCAACTTGCCTAAATCGGTATCGGACAGGGCTTTCAACTTCGGCAGGAATTGCTCGAATTCAGCGAGCGCCGCGGCGTACTCGTCTTGTTGCGTCTTCGTCGGAGGCTCCAGCAAATCACGCGTGCCGCCCGCAACATCAGCAACTTTCTCGCGAATGGAATCGGGCGTATTTTCCTGCCGTCGCCGCAAGGCTTCGTCTCCACGCAAGGTTCGAAGCAGGTCTTGAAGCCGATCCTCCAGGCTATCGACTTCGTCCATCAACTTCTGATCCGCGGTCGAATCCTGGATCGCCCGACGAATCGATTCCAGTGTGCGACGGGTTTCATTCGCTTCTTCGAACGCCGCGTTTACGGAAAGCTGAAGCCGGGAAACCTTTTCGAGGAAGTCTGTTGGAGGCATGCCCTCCGACGTCACGTCGAAAGTCTGCGGTGCGCCGAGCGTAACAGTCTTCCCATCAACCCGCCGTGTAAGCGTCACGCGGTACCGCCCCGGCGGAACGAAATAGCCGGAAGCATTGCCGCGCGGACGAACCTCCTCTTCCTCCGCTTCGTCGGGATCCTCGTCGCGGCCTGCGGCCCCGCCAGCGAAAGACACGGGAGGAACTCTTAGATCCCACACCACGCGATGTAGTCCCTTGTCGATTGAAGCGCTAACCCGGCGGACTACTTTGCCCGAAGCGTCCGTGACCACTAAGGTGACGGAAGGTGGCTCCGACTCCGCTTCTTCGCGTAATTCTTCCGCAGTCGGGTATTTGATCGCCTGCTTGTTCTTCTCGGCTTCCTTTTCGGCCTCTTTTCGCTCGGCGGCCTTGGAACGCAATGTATCCCGCAGGAAATAGGTAAACACGGCTCCGACTTCGGGATTCGGCGTCGTGAAGTAGGCTTCCCCTTGGGAGCCTTTGTCGCGGCCGCCGATCGCGGTTGATGGGACGAACTCATTCGCGGCCTTCACGGGGAAGAGCGCGGATTCCTGCTTGAACGTATCGGGCGTCAGCGTGCGCAGCAGGGAATAGTCTTCGAGCACGTAGAACCCGCGCCCGAACGTCGCGAGAACCAGGTCATTCTCACGGCGCTGGATCGTCATGTCGCGCACCTGGATCACCGGTAATCCACCTCGAAGTCGAGTCCACTTCACGCCGCCGTCGACGGTGAAGTATACGCCGTACTCCGTTCCAGCAAACAGCAGATTGCGATTCACGTGATCTTCGGCGAACGACCAAACTGTTCCATTTGGCGGCAGATCTCCGGCGATCGACTGCCAGGTTCGGCCGCGATCGGTGCTCTTATATAGATAGGGCTTGAAGTCGCCGTTCTGGTGATTGTCGAGCGCTGCGTAAACCACCTGCTCGTCTTGCACCGAAGCTACCACCCGCTGCACAACAGCGTTCTCAGGCGCGCCCGGCATCGCAGCCGCCTTGCGCCACGTCGAGCCAGGATCATCGCTCACCTGAATGAGTCCATCGTCCGTGCCGATGTAGACAAGCCCTTCGCGCTTCGGCGATTCCGCAATCGAAGCGATGTTTCCGTAGAAGGCCGTCGATGCATTCTTTGCGACGGCATCCGCGCTCCAGATTTTGCCCATTACCTGTAGCGCATTGCGATCGAGTTGCTTGGTTAGGTCCGGACTAATAGCGCGCCAGCTATTACCGCGATCATCACTCCGATAGAGCCGGTTCGCTCCGAAATAGAGCCGCGTGTGCGAATGCGGGCTTACGATCAGCGGCGAATCCCAGTTCCAGCGGAGCGGGTTCTCTCCGCGGCCTTCGATAGGTCGGATGTCCGTAGCGGAGCCGGTTTTCCGATTGAATCTCACCAGGCCGCCGTTTTGAGATTCCGCATATACCGTGTCCGGATCTTCGGGATCGATTCGCGAAACGAACCCGTCACCGCCGCGGGTCACGAACCAATCACTATTGGCAATACCGTTTCGGCTGCGTGTGCGGGAAGGACCGCCGAGGCTCGCATTGTCCTGGGTGCCGCCATATACGAAATAATAGGGCTTCGAGTTGTCGACATCCACGTCGTAGAACTGCAGCGTTGGAAGATTGGCCTTAAACGCCCAGAACTGGCCTCCGTCATAGCTCTCGTACACGCCGCCATCGCAGCCCACGAGTAAGTGCGTAGTGTGGGCAGGATCGATCCAGACGGTGTGCGAATCGACATGTTTGTTGCGATCGCCGAGAGGGTGCAGGGTTCGGCCGCCATCTTCGGACACTTGCAGGTTCACGTCGCCCGCATAGAACTTCAGTGGATCTTTGGGATCAGCAATGATCTGGCCGAAATACATGGGAATACTCGGGAGCAGGGCGCGCTTCTCCCACGATTCACCACCGTCACCCGAGCGATACACCGCGCTCTGCTGATCCGGAGCTTCGACGCGCGCGTAGACCAAGCCGTTCTGCGCCTGCGACCACGAAAGGCCGATACGGCCGACGTCCCCTTGCGGTAGCCCGCTGCGAATTTTGCGCCAGCTCACTCCCGCGTCTTCTGTCTTATAGATGGCCGACTCGGGCCCGCCATCGATCAGCGTCCATTGATGCCTGCGGCGCTGATAAGAGCTCACCAACATCACATCCGGATTCAAGGGGTCCAACGCGATGTCTGAAACGCCAGTGTTCTCGCTGATATCGAGAATCTTCTTCCAGTTCTTCCCACCGTCCGTAGTCTTATAAAGACCGCGATCTCCCCCGGGCGCCCACAGCGGTCCTTGCGAGGCGACGTAAACAACATTCGAATCCCGCGGGTCGATGACAATTTTGCCGATGTGTTCCGACGCCTTGAGGCCGAGATTGCGCCATGTTTTTCCGCCATCATCCGAGCGGTAAACGCCATCGCCCCAGCTCACACTACGCTGGCTGTTGTTTTCTCCTGTGCCGACCCAGACAGTCGTAGGCCGCTTGGGATCGAGCACTACGGTTCCGATGGAGTACGAACCTTCGTTGTCGAAAACAGGCGTCCAGGTGATGCCGTTGTTCTCGGTCTTCCAAACGCCGCCCGACGCCACGCCCACATAGTAGTGCGCGATATTTGCGGGATCGACGGCGAAGGACGTCACTCTCCCGGAGGCGACCGCCGGGCCGAGGGAGCGGAAGCGCAAGCCCTGGAAGGTTTCGGCATCTTGCGCTTGAAGATAAATCCCGAAAAGAACTATACAGATCCACAGCTTCATTTCTGTTTGGAAGTATAGCTTGGAGAGAGGAGGTGCTTGCGTGGAGGTTGGGACCGCCCCCGACGGATCGGAAATACAGCGTTACTGCGATGTATCCGACGTATCGCTGGAACGAATAGCGATCTGGCGCGGATCGGAGATTCGCGTATCGACGCCCACCGTCAATGGCTGCTGAGGACCTGCCGGAGTACCAGCAGCGATCGCGAACTTCACTGCCAGAGAGCCTGTACCCGTCGGCGCGATGGACTGCACCGTTTGAACCACTCCCGCGATTTTGACTTGGACTTGATTCGCTTGCAGCGCTACAGTTGGATCGGCAAGGCCGGCGACAATCGCGGTGATCTGGTCGCCGATTTGAGCTGCATGAGCACTGTCGACTGCGATGCCTGCAGCATTCAAGATCGCGGTGATCGATGGGGGAGGCGGATCCACCTGCATCAAGATTGGCTGCAGCGCATCACGACCGGGCGACGTCAGTCTCACAATCGCGGGGCCGATCGAGACTCCGACAGGCACTTGGGCGATCAACTGGTTTAAAGAATTCGTGGTGAAGGTAGTTGGTATCTCGCCGATCGTCAGCACCCAATCGGAGAGATTTGAAGGTAGCCCGCTGGTTCCGATCACTGCGGCGCCTCCCGCAGGCACGCCCGGCAAGCCCGTTGCAAGATTCGTGACCGGAGCCTTTAGGGTTGCCGTGCGCGAACTATACGGCAGGATCTCGACGGTCGACGTTAGAGTGACGAGATTCAAGCCGCTCGATGCGGTCACCGTTACTGTACCAGGCTGCGCCGAAGCGTTCACCGAAACATTCATAAGCAGGCGTCCCAGGTTGCTCACCCAGACTTTTTTGACCGCTACGTCACTCGATCCAAACCCTACCGTCACTTGACCATCGACGAAGGCGACATTGAAACCCATGATTTCGACAATCATGTCGGTTCCGGCGCTCAACTGCGGCGGATTGACGGAGATGAATGGAGCGACCGCAGGCGGATAAGGAAATTGTGGAGGTACTGCACTTGCCAAAGCTTGCGTAGAAGTCTGCCCGTCGTTAGCCAGCGCGGCGACCGACGCGCTATAGCCTCCCGCGGCCGGAGGCACGGAGACGGTCAGTGTTCCGTCCACGACTTTCGGCACAACGGCTGCCGGAGCTCCATCGAACACAATCCGCAAATCCGGCGTCAGGTTCGTTCCGGTAATCAGCGCGGTCGAACCATCGGACGAAGGCGTGACGGATGCGATCGCAGGGGGCGCGGATGCCGTGACCGTTACCGCGGAAGGAAGAACGTAAAGGCTGTTTGGGGTGGTCACTGCCAAGGCGACCGGAGTCGCCAGCGGTGAAGCGCTCAAAGGGGCAATCGCGAGAGAATCGAACACGATGCGCAAATAACCGGGCGCGTGATACGCGAGCGTTGCAGGCTCGGTCTTCGCCGACCCTCCGATCACACTAACACTTAATCCCGAAACCGGCCCTGAGCCCTGCATCAAGTTGGTTGCCGAAAACAGCAGATAGTTGCGCCAGCCTACCGGAAGCGGCGGCTCGCTTACGGGTGCTTGCCCTGACGCCGTAGCGAGGTACGCGTACGTTGTCATGCCATAAATTCCGGGCGTCGTGACGCGCTGCGTGAAGAAGTTGACTCCATCCACTAGAGCGCCCGCACTCACCGGCACAATGGTGGCCTGGGTCCAATCCCTGGTGCCCGGATAGAACTGCGTATCGAACTGAGTGTCAGCCGGGAATGGAACCTTCTGTGCGTCGAGTGCGGCGATGATCCCCCCGGACGCGCTTTCGCCTGTGAGGGCGGGCGGCAACGGATGGGCGTATACGTAATATTGGCCGACGGGAATGCCATCGATGCGATAGGTTCCATCGGGATTCGTCAAAGCGCTTATCACGTTGCCGGTGGTTGAGAGTGCCACCACACTGGCCATATTCAAGCCGTTCGCGGACTGCATCACCCGGCCCTGAATTGTTCCTGTTCCCGCAGCCCAACCAGCTGCCGGATAGAGAAGAGAAACACCCGCGATGTCATCCGGACCCAAGGGCTTACCTTTCGAGGTTCCGCGCGTAATCGCCGTAGACATAACCGTCGAGGCGAAGGTGTGCTGCAACCCGAGTGAGTGCCCAAATTCATGCACCAGCGTCGTAAAAAAGTAATCCGAATAGCTCGCCTGCTGCGAAACACTCAGATCCCGATGCAGTTGAATGCGTGCGCGAAGAATAGGAACGAACGTCGCGGAGCCGCTTTGCACAAAACTTAAATCGTCAGGGAACGTCAGCGCTGTTTTCGCGTAGAGGCCGGGCGGC
>Ga0126381_100011232_pt1 | contig 10118 bp, 6 predicted proteins | sample PanSoiMetPlot_28_FD_96465 | JGI IMG/M metagenome (GOLD analysis project Ga0126381, IMG submission 96465) | Tropical forest soil microbial communities from Panama - MetaG Plot_28 | ecosystem: Environmental > Terrestrial > Soil > Tropical forest > Bulk soil | place: Panama | collected 2016-02-17 | reverse complement strand
GTTCCTTGAAGGATCACGCGTCCTTGAAAGTCTCCATCACGGTCGGTGCCCAACATGATTGCGCGATCGGCAATCCGGAGGAAGCTCGCGATGTCATGGGTGACAACGACTGCGGCTGCTCCGATTCGGCGAGTTAACCGAATGAATGTTTCATCGATCTCTCGAGTGCTGACCGGATCAAGGCCAGACGTAGGCTCATCGGCAAAGACAAGCCGTGGGTCTAGAGCAAGCGCCCGGGCTAAGGCCACCCGTTTTTTCATTCCGCCACTGATGCCCGAGGGACGTTTTTCTCCATGTTCCTCCAACCCGACCATTCGTAGTTTCAAGCGCGCAGTCTCGGTCACAATCTCGGGAGGAAGTCCCCGATAGTGTTCCCGCATTGGCAGACAAATATTTTCCAACAACGAAAGCGATTCGATGAGCGCGCCGGATTGGTACAACATGCCGCACCTGATATGAAGTTGTTTGAGAGTTGCGCCTCTCAGCCGGTGAATATCTTCGCCGAAAATCCGAACGGAGCCCGAGGTGGGCGTGAGAACGCCGATCAAGATATTCAGAAGGGTGCTCTTGCCGCATCCGCTTCCGCCCAAGATCACAAAAGTTTCTTCCGGATAGACGCTGAAGCTTACGCCATCCAAAACAGTCTTGCCGTTCGGAAAGGTCATGACGACTTCGTCGACTTGGAGGAGGGGTGGGTTGGAGAGATTCACCACTACCTCCCTCCTATGAGTTGAAATGTAGTTACGATGGCGTTTGCCATCGTAACGACGACCACTCCTAGAACAACTGACTGCGTGGTTGCCTGGCTGATTTCGCGAGAACCGTTGCGAACATTTAGTCCTTTGTAAATCGCGATCGTCGCAATCAGGAAAGCGAATAGCGCACTTTTAATAATCGCCAACAGCACGCTGGAAAAACGTGCGCCGGTCATCGCGTAGTAAATATAACCGTCCAGGCTCATTCGCAGTACCGTGGCGCACAATAGCCAGCCACCAAAAAGGGCGGCGTAGATAGAAATAATGGTCACCGCGGGGAGCATCAGCTGAAACGCCACTAGACGAGGCAGTAAAAGAAAAGGCACCACATCGATCCCCATCGTAAAAAGCGCTTTAATCTCCTCCGAGACTTGCATCGAGCCGAGCTCTGCAGTGACAGCCGAGACGCTGCGGCCGGTGAACACGAGCGCGACTCCGACCGGCACCACCTGCTCGGTCAGTATCATCCAGAGCATGCTGGGAACCATGTCGGCCTTACCGACTTGGCTGAGCTGCAGCACCAATACCAAAGCGAGAACATAGCCGGCGGTTAACGAGATAAGAATGGTGGTCGGAAGAGCTCCTACACCAATTACCCTGATCTGAGCCATGACTTCATCCAACGGAACCGTCGATCGGCGGAAAACAACTGAAATCGATGACTCAGCCAGATTTACTATCAGCCGAAAATAGTTGAGACGTCGAGCAATCATTGTTCAACCGGAAGGCCAAGATCCTGCCGCGCCATTTCTGCCGATTCATACGTTTTCAGCTCGCGGTCCAACCCCATCATTTCAAACGAGCCTCTGATCCTTTGCGACATTCCGACAATGGCTACCTGCGTGCTATTCTGCTTGTTGCGAGCGAAGAGCGTAATCACCGCCCAAACCGGACTATTGATGAATTCCGTGGCTGACAAATCGATAAGGAGTAGTCGAATCTTCTCTTTCCGATAACGATTCAGCTGGTCCTGAATCAGCGGCATAGAAAGAATATCTGCCGAACCTCGAAAACCTAAGACACGATCCGGACCTTCGATTTTTTCTTCGATGATCAGTTGCCCTAACGGCTTCATCCCAGCCAAACCGTATCCAATGGGGAGTGTGAAAACCAGCGATTTCCGGTTACCCCTTCGGGTGAGCTGGGGGCAATGGTGTCGGCGTGTCGGCGTAACGGCGTGTCGGCGTCCTTTTTCACCCAACTGTATTATGGGCCGCGTCAGGATCTCATAGTGATTCTCCGACCCGTCACAGATCGCTACAGCCACGCCGGTTACGCACCCACCGAGCACCAAATGGCGAGGCGCCCGCTGAAAGATTCTCCGCTCTTCAGCGGGTGGTTCAAGATAAAATACAGCATGAAAGGTTTTCCGAGTTTGTGAAGTTCGCACTGCTAGCTTGGCGGCAACCTCAGTCCGAAGGCAGTTGCTAACCTGCTAACGAATCCACGAAGGTCCTTGGGAGATTCTGAACGCCAGGTAAGAAAGCGCTGCTTTAACGATTCCTTCCGATGATGGAAACCACGGTTGAGGTAAGGAATCGCTTCCCATCCGCGCGGCTCTGCTTCAAAAATGGGTAGAAATTGAATCGCGATAATCGTGTTCCAGTCGCGCCTATCGGGGTTCTGGCGCAACACGGGCTCTTTCTCACGGAACCAGACCAGGAACGGCGTTTCGGCCGGAAGGTGGTGCTCGGGAAGCGCCAGTCGTTTCTGCGCATAGTCATTCAGCGACGGGGCATAGGCTTGCCAAACAGGGTAGGGAGGAGCGAGCCGCCATGAATGGCTCATTGCTTTCAGCGAGAACAGAGAAGCGGTTTCGCAAAAGCTTTCTTCCAACCAGAGGTTCGCGTGGCGGTGATATCGCACTAATTGCTTTGGATTGTTGCCGAAGTTGGCCAGCGCGTGGCAAAACTCGTGTGCGAATTGGAAGCTGTACTGCGCCCAATGTCTGTCCCGAGCGGATAAGCCGATCGTAATGCGGCCGTTTTGCATCCTTTCGAAGTTCGTTTGAGGATGATCAGGCCGATAATACACATCGATCCCGTCGATTTGAGTGTGCAGGCAGTGCCGCCAAATCTCGGAGGCCGCTGAAGTCAGAACGGCTGTAATTTCAGCCTGACTGGCCGGTCCAAACGCATTTGCTTGCACCCGGATATCGAGCGGTTTTTGAAAGGAGACACTGCTTGTTCCCTTCGCTAGGGGCGCTCCGTTTGTAAACAGATAGAAAACCCAAAGTATAACTCGTAATCGGCAGGCGAATACACCTCCCCCTGAATTCCTAGCGATACGCCCTGCCGCCTCGCCACTTTTAAAACGACTTGGCTTGTGGCGAATGACTATGTCGGACAGTGTAGTCGCGGTTAGTCCCTCAGAAGCTTATCCGGATACCTCCAGTTACGGTATGAGAATCGTAATTGGTGCGGGCAAGTTCGCCATCGTAGTAAATGTAAGTGGAAACCCGATCGCTCCACAACATAGACATGCCAGCGTCAACTAGTACTCCATCCCTGCCAATCTCCGGGCCGTCAACCGTGAAACTGTTACCCGCGCCATTAGCGAAATTTGCGACCACCGCGTACGCTACTGAGCCGTACTCATGCACCCAGCCTGCGCTGACTTGGGGTATTAGGGCGACCTTCCCTATTTTCCAATTGTAAGAGGCTTTCGCACCGAAAATCGTGCGCTCAGATTCGTAGCTTTGATCCCGGAATTTCAACGGTGCCAGAGAACCGGTTTCGGTAAACCCATTGATACTGACATAGCTAAATTGGAAGGCTGCGGTAGGGCCGATGCTGAAATCGCCGCGTTTCCAATCATAGCCTCCAGCGACCAGAACATTAGCATTGGCGCCGTCGGTATTCCCGCTCGCGCTTCCCTGGAGCGCTGTGCGGAGTGTATCATAACCATTGGGCCCCCCACTCACAGCCGCGTCTAAATAGAAGTTGTTAGCGAAGACTGTTGCGTAGAGGCCGACCGATCCAGCATTGACATCGACGCTCCCACCTCCGTTGAGACCAATATTGGAGTGGGCATAGCTGCCGTCTAAGCCGATCACAAAATTGGGAGTTAAGCGATAGTCTACCCCAACGGTAATACCGCCGGTATCCACGTCGTACCCGGCTGCGTTGGATGTACTGTCAACATTAGTGAACTCGCCGGTCCCTGTCACAAAGACGCCCCATCGGTTTTCCGGAGTTGGGACAAAAGCGGGTGGGGCGGCTTTACCCTCAGACCCATTGGGCCCCGCAAATCCTTCGTCAAAAGCCATTCCACCAGTGATGCCAAAACCCGACGAGCTGAACCCCGTACTGCCCGCCCGGATATTGAGCAGGCGCTGTCCGATATTGGACGCCTGAATCTTACCAAGCGAGACGGTGGTAGCATTCATTGAACTGATTTGGGTCGGCGCAATCAAGCTCAGATCATGGGGAAGATTGGCTAAGGGCTGGCTGTTGAGAAACGCGAACAGGGCCGCCGCCCGAGGATCGCCCGCTGCGCTGTCGAGAGCTTTGGCCACGGCCGATTCATTCGGCGTCTTAGCCACTCCGGGTGTGGTTGCAAAGGAACCTTGCGTCCCGGTTATCTCGACGGTCGCTGGAGTGATGACCACTTCGGCTTTGACGATGGTATTACTGATGAACGGATTTTTGATGCTGCTGAAGGTCCCGCTTACCCCGCCGTTCGCCGAGAGCAACGTGAGCTTTTCCCCGACCTGGAATTTGAAGTTGGAGAGACTGATAACGTCGAGTGTGCCCGCGATGCCGGCATGACCATTCACAACCAACTGGCCGAACTGCCCGGGAGAAAGGCCAGTGACTGCGATGTGCAACAAGCCGGTCGCAGTTTGGGTGTAGTTGCCCCCGATCGTTAATGTCCCCACGGGATTTCCGGGGCTAACGGTTCCGTTGTTTACTAGATTGCCCTCGATCAGACCGGTTCCACCGAGAAACCCACCCGGGTTTACCACCGTCTGCGTGCTCGCGATTGAGCCGTTGTCGATCAGGCTTCCGCTATCGATTGTCGTCTGCCCCGTGTAAGTGCTCTCTCCTGTCAGAATGGTTGTTCCAGTGCCAATTTGTTGGACGCTTCCGGTGCCGCTGATCGCTCCGCCAAAGGTAACGGAGTCGCTCCGATTAAAGGCCAATATTCCATTATCGACGACGTCGCCGATAATGCTACCGGTCGTTCCTCCGTTACCGAGTTCGAGCGTTCCAGCATTGATCGTTGTACGCCCAGCGTAGGTGTTGTTTGCAATTAGGACGGTTGTTCCAGTGCCATTTTGTTGGACGCTTCCCGTGCCGCTGATTGCCCCGGCGAAAGTGACAACGTCGCTCCGATTAAAAGCCAATACTCCATTATCGACAACGTCGCCGATGATGCTGCCGGTTGTTCCTCCGTTACCAAGTTGGAGCGTGCCGGCACTGATCACGGTTCCCCCAGTGTAGGTGTTGTTTGCAGTTAGGACGGTTGTCCCGGGCCCAATCTGTTGGACGCTTCCCGTGCCGCTGATTGCCCCCCCGAAAGTGACAACGTCGCTCCGATTAAAGGCCAAAATTGAGTTGTCGATGACACTCCCGGTAATGCTTCCAGTCGTTCCTCCGTTACCAAGCTGCAATGTGCCTGCACTGATCGTAGTGCCGCCTTGATATGTGTTGTTGCCAGTGAATATTGTTGTACCGGTACCGCGTTGTTCGAATGAACCTGATCCGGAAATCATACCAGCAAACGTATAGATATCGGAGCGGTCGATAGCGAAAACACCGTTGTCGGTGACATTGCCTACGATCGAGCCGCTCGTACCGCCGTTGCCCAATTGCAAGGTACCAGTCGAAATCGTAGTTCCGCCAGTATACGTATTTGTACCAGTCAGAATCAAGGTTCCCAGGTCCGTCTTCGTGACGTCCGCAGCGCGGCTCCCATCTACGATCGGAGCGGAAATGGTCGCCGTAACTCCTTGGCCGACCCGAATGATTGTGCCGGTCGCTGCAATCAAGGTTTGGTTAGCGGGGGCTGCAATAATGTATCCATCGGTCATGAACTGCATGCCGCTGAAGTTGATGTTATCTCCCAAATTCACGGTCCCGGCCGTGCCTTCGAAGATGGCAAAACCTTTATTCCAGGGGGCATTTGCGGTCGCATCGATATTAGTCCAATTCGTGGTCACATTATTCCAGGTCCCGGAGCCGCCGTGAATGATCCCGTCTGCAGTCGTCGTTGCTCCATCCCAGAATTGGTCGGTAAAGCCACTGCTCGAGACGATCAAATTGATTTGGTTAGCTTGACTCGTCTGAAGAAGGAAGTCGGAAGCCGGTAACGGCAGCGTTCCAAATTTCAGACCACTGTTGGTCAAGCTGCCCGTATAGTTAAACAATCGATAGACACCTTGAGCGAATCCGCCCACGTTGGTCACGTTCAGGGTGCCGGCGAGAGTCAGATTCCCATTGACGTTTACCAGATCGTTTGCCCCATTTCCGACCATGTTAGGAATTCCAAGTTGGTAGTTCAGAACCGAACCGGAATTCAGCGTCAAGGTTCCCATGGTTAGCGTTCCCGGGATCAGCGTTCCCGGACTGGCGCCCGGCGAGAGGATTCCACCGTTCTGAATGGTCACCGGAACGCCAATCGTACCTGTTCCGCCCAGTGTGGCTCCGGAAGCAACGTTAACTGAGCCACCACCCACTGAACCGTTCACGATCAACGTTCCCTGGGCCACATTCGTATTGCCGCTGTATTGGTTGGTTCCGGTTAGGGTCAGGGTGCCGGTGCCTACCTTGGTTAAGGCCAGCGTGCTGGTTTTAACCACTCCGTCCGTCAAGGTGCCGCTGAAAATTGTACTAGCGTTGTTTCCGCCTGCGGTCAGCGTCGTGGGGAGGAGGTTAGGGCCGCCGGTATTAGTCACCAGCCCTGAGCCGCTCAAGGAGCCCACACTGTTATTAAAACCGTTCAAATCTAACGTGGCACCCGTGTTAACAGTAAATGCTGAGTTCGCGCTGAAGCCGCTCGGCGAACCGGCCTGCAAAATGCCCGCGGCCACTGTCGTACTTCCGAAGTAAGTATTGGTGCCGCTCAAAACTAAGGTGCCTGAACCGGCTTTAGTCCAAGCGCCCGGACCGCTAATCGGTCCGCTCAGGGTGCTGGTGCCGGAATCGGCCAAAAAGGTTCCTCCACCAGTGAGCGTGATTGTTTTGCTCGAAACGAATGCTGACGCTTCGAGCGTGCCACCGTTAAAAATTAGCGGACCGCTACCTAAGTTGACGTCGCTATTTACTGCAATGATCCCGCTATTTAGGTTTGTCCCCCCTCCGTACGAGTTGATTGCGGTCAGAACAAGTGTTCCAGTCCCATTTTGTTGGACGCTTCCACTGCCGTTGATTGTCCCTCCGAAAACAAATCGATTGCTGTGGTCGAAGGCGAATATTCCGTTGTCGAGGACACTCCCAGTTATGCTTCCGGTCGTGCCACCGTTGCCGAGTTGGAGCGTTCCACTACTGATCGTTGTACTGAAGGGTGTAAAGCCAGAGTAACTGTTGGTCCCGGTCAGGATTAGCGTGCCGGTGCCTATTTTGTTCAGGGCCAAAAAGCCCGATCCGTCCTGCAGCGTTCCTGCAAAGGTCGTGTTGGTATTGTCATTGCCCACCGCCAATGTGGCCGTGGGTGGGTTCTCAAAACCGCCGCCGGTCACCGTGCCCGAACCGCTCAATGAACCGATTGTGTTATCATTGGCGTTCAGATCCAGCGTGGCGTTGACCACAAAGGCTGAGTTCGGGCTGAAAACGTTTTTCGAGCCGGCTTGCAACGTGCCCGCGTCCACCATCGTAGTCCCAAAGTAGGTGTTTGTGCCTCCCAGCGTCAAAGTGCCACCCTGCAGCTTAACAAGGCCACCCGTACCGGTGATCCCTCCGTTAAAGCTGATGAAATTGTCGCTCCGATTAAAACTCAACGTTCCGTTGTCAACGACATCCCCGGTGATGCTGCCAGTTGTTCCGCCGTTGCCGATTTGGAGCGTGCCGGCATTGATCGTTGTACCGCCAGAGTAGGTGCTGGTCCCGGTCAGGGTTACGGTGCCGGTCCCATTCAAGGTTAACTTGCCGGACCCAAAGAAATTAAAACTCCAAGAGGAATCTGTCGAGCTATCAAAGACAATGCTTCCGTTATTTTGCATATTAACGTTCGCAGTAATTAGATTGTTCCCACCGGTGTAAAGAAGTGTTCCTCCAGCGCCAATCGTCACGCCGTTGGACACAGTGAGGAAACCTCCGCTCTGCAACTGAACCGTGCCGGTCCCGCCTTCAAGTCCACCAATGTCAAGAGTGCTCGCCATTGCACCTGGACCATCGACTTGCGCAGTGCCGCCATTCTCGACAAAGGCGTTTACGGTGTTCGTCGGTGGACCCGTGGGGTTCCAATTTGTGCCGGTGAGCCAACTGCCCGTCCCTACATTCCAAGACTCAGAAGTGGCTTGTCCGTACAAGGTTGACGATCCAATCAAAATCAGGCTCAAGACAACTGGCCAACTCCTGGTTGGTAAGAAACCATTCAGAAAGCGTGGGGGGAATTGCACGAATTCTACTTGTATCAGATTTATTTCCAAGGTAGCAACATCTAATATGAAAACAGGGATTTTCATATTAACTGCACTCGTGGCCTGCATTTTCCTACAGGCACCGGTCGTCCTCGCGTTAGGTGAAAACGCGATTCTGCAGAATATCCAAGCGCAGACGTTCTTGGCCCGGCATCGGGCGACCGAGGATCAAATCCGCATAGCCCAGCAAAATGCTAAGACATTTTTCAAGCAACTACCGCCGGCGAAAAAGCAGGAACTCAAAAAAAAGAAGATCAAAACGGTTTTAATTCGAACGATTCCAAGCAAGGAGACCTCGCCAGAGGCGAAAGACGTCAGAATGCGAGTGGATCTTCAATCAGAGACTCTGATCGACGATAGCGCTTACGAATTTACGGCTCCACTACCCGCGGGGACGGTAGCAAAGGTGAAGCTTGAATCGGACTACGTAGGCCCCTAGGCGAGCAAATAAGAGCTTTCCCATGCTAATTCCTGCTATTGCTGTTCATCCGGCACTGCTTTGTTGAACGTCACATTATTTTGTTCGCACCATTTTCTTGCGTCTGACACTCCCGCAGTGGCGGCCTGGCTCATCAAATTTTCAGCTTCATCGCGACGGTCCGGCTTCTTCTCAAGCAAGAAACTAGCATAGTAATATTTGCTTAGGTTGTTTTCGTGTTTTATGCCCTCCTGGTAGAGTCTTTCTGCCTCTTCGTCGCTCTTGGTGAGACCACCCAAGCCTACCTCGTAAAATTGACCAAGGCGCGCCGAAGCGCTCCAATCGTTTTTCTCGGCCGCTCGTTCCCACCACTGTCTCGCCTGTACGTCTAGTGCGTCTGCTTCGGCACTAAGCTGCCGGCCTGTTTGGATCGCGCTTTTTTCCGCTTTTTTCCGCTTCTCCAGTGCTTTTTCTGCAAGCAGAAGACCGGCGTTGGTCATGGCAAAAACTACGTTTTGGTTAGCCAGGGAGATGGTTATCTTTTTGCCTTCATTCTCATCTTTTTTTGTTCCTCTTCCGTGCAGGTAGCAAAAACCTAAATATGCGCCGGCATCCAAGTTGGGCTTCGCAGACTCATAACCTCGCTTAAGCCAGCTGAACGCAAGCTCGTCATCGGCTGCCGTTCCTTTAAAAAGGTGGAGTCTGCCGACATTCATCATTGCATACGAGTCTCCTAAATTTGCGGCGCGAAGAAAGAGGTCGTACGACACGCGCCCCTTTTCGTTTTGGGCCAACCAAAGAATCGCAGGGAGAATATTAAGGTCGGCTGCGTCCTTAATACTGGCTTTGTAAGCGGCGTTGAATTCATCTTTGGTGAACGGGGGCGTTTTCGTGCGCAGCTGTTCTATGATTTCCGCAAGCTCTTTGGTGCGCTCTCCAGCGTCGGGTGTTTTCGTGCTTGTGCAGAACTGCACGAGTCGCACGAAGGCCGTCACCTGTTCCGGAGTACCTTCGCCATACTTCTTTACCTCAGCAACCAACGCGTCTAAGGGACTCGATTCTGGTTTAAGAGTTACATGAATTTCGGAAGGCATCCCTTTGGCGACCTGAATCTCTTGGTTGCTCGCCTCATACTTATCCAGAGTCGCGGTGAGTTGGTGGGTCCCAAAGGGGACATGAGTAAAGGTGTTGGGCGACTGCGGGGGGTTACCGTCCAACAGGATGGAGGCCCCTGGTGGATCGGTTACTACTGAGATTGCGGCGATTTCCTGAATTGGCTTGAGTTTGAGACGGATCTCAGGAGCCATGCCTTTGCGGACCTCAATGTCTTGCTTGATCGTCTCGTAGTCATTCAAAGAGGCCG
>Ga0126381_100011231_pt1 | contig 10119 bp, 8 predicted proteins | sample PanSoiMetPlot_28_FD_96465 | JGI IMG/M metagenome (GOLD analysis project Ga0126381, IMG submission 96465) | Tropical forest soil microbial communities from Panama - MetaG Plot_28 | ecosystem: Environmental > Terrestrial > Soil > Tropical forest > Bulk soil | place: Panama | collected 2016-02-17 | reverse complement strand
CGGGATCGCCGGATCACGATCGAGATAGGAATTGGACGTGTAATCCTGGGCCGAGAGCTCGACCCGGGCCACGTCTTTGAGTCGCACCACGGCGCCGCGTTCGCTCTTGATCACCACGTTGGCGAACTCATCGACGTTGTCCAGGCGTCCGAGGGTGAGCACCGAGAGCTGGAAGGCACCTTGCCTTTCTATGGGCGGGGCATCGAGCGTTCCTGACGCCACCTGGACGTTCTGGCCTTGCAACGCGGCGACGACATCATTTGATGTCAGTCCGAGCGACTGCATCCGGTCCGGATCGAGCCAAGCGCGCATCGCATAGGCGCGGTTCGCAAACACCGTGATCGATCCGACGCCGTCGACGCGGGTGAGTGCATCGACGACTTCCAGGGTGGCGTAGTTGGAGATGTAGAGCGTGTCGCGCGACCGGTCGGGCGAATAAAGGTGCACGACCATCATGATGTCCGGCGAGCTCTTGTTGACCGTCACGCCGATATTGCGCACATCCTGCGGCAGCCGTGGTTGCGCGATCGCGACCCGGTTCTGGACCTGAACCTGGGCGATGTCGAGATTGGTGCCAAGCTCGAAGCTGACCGAGATGGTAAAGAAGCCGTCGGCGGTCGAATTCGAGGACATGTAGATCATGTTCTCGACGCCGTTGATCTGCTCCTCGATCGGAGAGACCACGGTATCGGCGACGGTTTGCGCGGTAGCACCCGGGTATTGGCCGCTCACCGTGATCGTCGGCGGCGCGATCTCCGGATATTGGGCGACGGGCAGCCGCAAGAACGCGACCCCGCCAAGAATCACAAAGACGATCGACACCACGGCGGCGAAGATCGGCCGGTCGATGAAGAAATGTGAAATGCGCATTTAGCTCGCTCGCGCCTTCAGTCCGTCTTCGAGGGCGAACTTCCGGAGGCGGTCGGAGTGGGGCTTGGGCCCTGCTCCTGTGGGGTCACTTTGAGACCGGGGCGCATCAGGGTCAAGCCACTGACGATCACCCGGTCATCGGGGCTAAGCCCGTTCTTGATCACACGCAGTTCTTGGGCGATTTGCCCGAGCTTGACGTATTTCTGCCGCACGGTGTTTTCGGCATCGACGACATACACGAATTTGCGCGCCTGTTCGGTGCCAATGGCCGCATCGGGAATCACGACTGCCTCATAGGGCGCAGAGCCCGGCACCTGAATGCGTCCAAACATTCCAGGCGTGAACAGCGCCTGAGAATTGGTGAAGACCGCGCGTCCCCGGATCGTACCGGATGAGGTCGAGAGGGCATTGTCGATGAAATCGATCTGCCCGTCGTGACTGAAATCCGCCTCGTTGAGCAGCTTGAGCTTCACCGGCGTTGCCGCGCCCGAGGACATGTCGTGGGCGCCCGCGGAAAATTGCTGGTAGCGCAAATAGGAGGCCTCATCAAAGGTGAACTCGAATCGGATGGGATCCATAGACATGATGGTGGCGAGCAGCGTGGTGTTGCCGCCGGTTCCTCCGGTCACCAGATTGCCGGGCGAGACCCGCCGATCACCGATGCGGCCATCGACCGGCGCCCGCAATTCGCTAAATTCGGCGTAGTCGAGTTCGGCGCTGCGCACGATCGCCTCATTGGCCTTTACGGAGGCCTCGGCGACCCTCTTGGCCTGCACCCGTTGATCGTAGCTTTGTTCGGTGATGGTCTTGTTTTGGACGAGCTGCTGGCCGCGGGCAAGATCGCTTTCGGTGAAAGCGAGGTTGGCGCGGGCCTGGGCGAGATTGGCGCGGGCCTGATCAAGGGCGATCGCGAACGGCCGGCGATCGATGGTGAACAGCACATCGCCCTTGTGGACCATTTGGCCATCGGTGAAGTGGATGGCGTCGAGATAACCAGAAACCCGGGCGCGGATTTCCACGGAGTCCACGGCCACAAACCGGCCGACATATTCATCGCGATCCACGATCGTCCGGGTCAACGGTTTGCCAACTGTCACGACCGGTGGCGGTGGGGGGGCGCCCTGGGACTGTTGCGCACCTTGTCCACATCCTCCCAGCACCGACGCCAGAATGAAAGGCACAGCGCACCACGCGGGTCTCGCCATCAGCTCTCCCGATCTGCCTTGAGCCGACCCGCCTGCAAGGCGGGGGAAGGCGGCTCTCCGCTCTGGTCACGCCGTCATAGATGGCGCCGACCCTACTCTTTTCCAATGATCGAGCGCTCCCCATATTGGCAAAAGCCACCCAAGTCCACAATTGAGTGAGATTCCACAACCCATGTTCGACCTCGAGGCCACCGCGAATTTCGAGCACAATCTATCGGCGCGCGGCGAGGATCTGCCCCCGCCGACCGTCGGGGGCGGCGATATCGAGCTCCTTGACGCCTATTCGCGCGCAGTGACCCAGGTCGTCGATCGCGTCGGCCCAACCGTTGTCAGAATCGACGTCTTTAACCGGGAGAGACCCGGTCGGGCGGGATCAGGATCGGGAGTTCTGGTCGCTCCGGACGGACTGGTTGTGACCAATAGCCACGTGATTGGTGGCGCCGCGCGCGTTGCCATCACGACGGTGGATGGCCGCACTCTGAGTGCGCGCGCCGTCGGAGACGATCCTGATACCGATCTTGCCCTGTTGCGGGTTGATGCCGCCGACACTTTTCCGGCAGCGCTCTTGGGCGACTCCAAGCGTCTGCGACGCGGGCAGCTGGTTATTGCCATCGGCAACCCGCTCGGCTTTGAGTCGACAGTGACGGCTGGCGTCGTGTCGGCGCTTGGTCGATCGCTGCGCGCGCGAACCGGGCGTCTGATTGAGGACGTGATCCAGACTGACGCCGCGCTCAACCCCGGCAATTCAGGGGGCCCGTTGGTGTCGACCCATGGTGAGGTGGTGGGCATCAACTCTGCCGTCATTCTCGGCGCCCAGGGGATCTGCTTTGCGGTCGCGTCGAACACGGCAAGTTTCGTGCTTGGCGAGCTGGTTCGGCACGGCCGCGTGCGCCGCGCCTATATCGGCATTTCGGCCCAACAGACCGCAATCCCGCGTCGACTGCAGCTTGCCGCCGGCATCGATCAGGAGGCGGCCGCGATCATTGCGGTGATCGAGGCTGACAGCCCGGCCGGCCGCGCCAAACTGGCCACGGGTGACATCATTATTCGGCTCGACGATCAGCCGGTCACCGGCGTTGACGATCTGATCCGCTTGCTAACCGGCGAGCGCATTGGCAACGCGGTCGAAGTCGAGGTGCTGCGGCGCGGTCAGCGCCAGCGGATCTCGCTCGTGCCTGAGGAACGACAACGCCGGGAGGGCCGCTAGAATCCGCTGCTGCTCTGCCCGCCCCACAGCGCCTTGAGCCGCTTCCGGCCCAACAGGAGCAGCAGGGCTCCCGCGTAGGTGCCCGCGCCGACTGCCGCCAACGTCGCGGCAGCAAGTTCGGTGCCTCCGCGTCCCCAAGGCGCAAAAACTGTGCGCAGCAGCTGGTCGGCGATGGCGGTGATCAGCGCGAGCGCCAGGCCGGCCGCGACAAGCGAAGCGATCGACCGGGCGAGTCGCGGCTCGAGCGCCACGAGGTGGCGTTTCATCGCAAACCACAGCACGAGCGCAAAATTGATCCAGGCGCCGAGACTGGTCGCCAGCGCCAAACCGACCTGGGCCAGCGGTCCCATCAGCAGGACCTTGAAGGCGACGTTGACCGCGACCGCGATGAGGGCGGCCTTGACCGGTGTCGCCGTGTCGCCGCGGGCCTGGAAGGTCGCGATTAGGCTGCGGATCAGCACGACGGGCAACAGTCCAACGCTGTAGGCGGCGAGCGTGGCGCCGGCCGCGTCGGCCTCGGCGGGCGTAAAGGCGCCGCGCACAAACAGCGCGCGCATGATGAGATTGGGAACGACAAGGAAGGCGACCACGCATGGGATCGAGAGCAACAGTGTGAATTCGATCGCGCGGTTCTGCGCATAGCGAGCCCCGGCTTCGTCCCGAGCCGCGATCCGTCGCGCCATATCCGGCAGCAGCACGGTGCCTGCCGCAATGCCGATGACGCCGATCGGGAATTGGTAGAGGCGATCGGCATAGTACAGGGCAGAGAGCGCGCCGGCAGGCAGAAAGCTGGCAATGATCGTGTCGGCGAACATGGCGAGTTGCACACTCGCGGAGCCAATGATGGCCGGACCGAGCGCGTAGAAGAATTGGCTCACATTCCTGTCCCAGCGCGGCCGCCGCCATTTCGGCATCACGCCGCTTCTGAGCAGGTCGCCGCCGACCAAGGCCGCCTGCAGGACACCGGAGATCACCACGCCCCAGGCGGCCGCATAGCCGGCATTGGCGAAACGGGACGCGAGCAAAAGCGTCGCCATCATGCTCACATTGAGCAGGATAGGGGCGGCGGCCATGGCCCAGAACCGGTTCGTTGCATTGAGGATGCCGCCGTAGAGGGTCACCAACGTCATCAGCAGCAGGTACGGAAAGGTGATGCGGGTGAGCGCGACCGAAAGCGTGAACCGTCCCGCATCGGCCTCGAAGCCCGGCGCCAAAAGCCGAATGACGGCCGGGGTGAAGGTCATCGCCAGCGCCAGCACCACAAGTTGGCTGGCAAACAGCAGCGTGAAGATGCGGTTGGCGAAGCCACCGGCTGCTTCAGCGCCTTCCTGCTCGCGAACCCGCGCGTAGGCGGGCACGAAGGCGGCATTAAACGCGCCTTCGGCGAAAATGCTGCGGAAATGGTTGGGCAGTCGAAACGCGACCAGGAACGCATCGGTGACCGGCCCGGCGCCGAGAATAGCCGCCATGAGAATGTCGCGCAGGAAGCCGGTGAGCCGCGAGACCAGCGTCCATCCGCCGACCGTCAAGATCCGTTCGATCATGCGTTCACTACGACGCGATTGCGGGCCGCCCCGGTGCGACTTTGTCGCAACGCGCCCCATCGGGTCGTCAGCGCTCGCAGACACCCGCCTAGCCGTCAAGGGCGCGGCGCAGCGCCGCCACAATGCGGTCCTGAGTCGGCTCGTCGAGGTAGGCGTGCATCGGCAAGCTCAAGACTTCCGCGGCAAGTTGTTCGCTGACGGCAAGACCGCCATCGCCAACCGGATAATGGCGGTAGGCTTCTTGGTGATGCAGCGGCTTGGGATAATAAATGCCAGTCGGAATACCTTCGGCTTTGAGTCGAGCGGCCACCGTGTCGCGAAGCGAGGCCTTGAGACGGATCGTGTACTGCGCCCAGACCGAAGCGCTTTCGCGCGGCACCGAGGGCACGATGGCGACTGCGGCCAACTTTTCCTGATAGCGACGCGCAATGCGGTCGCGCTCCGCGATTTCCTCCCGGAAGATCGCGAGCTTTTCGATGAGAATGGCGGCCTGGATGGTGTCGAGGCGGCTTGCTAAACCCAACCTCACGGCGTCGTATTTGTTGGCGCCGTGGCCATGGACGCGCAGACTGCGCAGTTGTTCGGCAAGGAGCGCATCGTCGGTAAGGACGGCGCCGCCATCGCCGTAGCAGCTCAAGGGTTTGGAGGGAAAAAAGCTTGTCGCGGTGGCGGGCGCCAGTGTTCCGACGGGTCGGCCCTTGTAGATTGCGCCGAATGATTGGGCGGCATCGCCAATGACAAACAGGCCTTCGGCCACCGCCGCGATGGCATCGTAATTTGCTGGCAGGCCAAACAAATCGACGGGAAGCACCGCCTTGGGCGCAAGCCCGAGACGTTTGGCGGTCGCGATCGCGCGTTCGAGACTCCGTGGATCGATGGTGAAGCTGTCGGGGTCGACATCGACGAACACCGGGGTGGCGCCGAGAAGCGCCACCACTTCAGCGGTCGCACAGAACGTGAAGGCGGGACAGAACACGGCGTCGCCATGACCAATCGCTCTGGCCATTAGGACCAGCATGAGCGCATCGGTGCCGCTCGCGACGCTCACGGCGTAACGGGCGCCACAGAACCCCGCGAGCTCTGCCTCGAATTGGGCCACCTCCGGCCCAAGAATGAACTGACAACGGGCGAGCACGCGGGCGATCGCATCATCGATCCGCTTGCCCAAGCGACGGCGTTGTGCGGCAACGTCGATCAACGCCAGCGGTGCCGCATTAAGAGGCGTGTGCAGGTTCATCGTAGTGCTCCGCGCCGAAAACCTCGCCATTCATGGCAAGGAGCAGACATCCTGTTGTTGGACATACGGCCCGCGTGGTCGCGTTAACCGACGACCCGGCGCGCAAGCTTGCGCGGTGCAACCGGCCCCGTATCGGCCCGACCCGCCAGGCACCGCATGGCGATATCGAGGCTTGCGACCCCTTCCTCGCCGGAGACTGCCGGAGCCGTCCCGCAACGGATCGCCTCGATGAAGGCCTGGAGCTCAGCGCGCAACGGCTCGGCATAGCCGACGGGTAGGTGCCGCATCGAGTAGCTGCCGTCGGCCTTAAAGCCGAAGCACTCGGTGACCTGCCGGGTGAGCAAATCACCCATGACGTATTTCTTGCGTGTGGCCACGTGCGCGGTGCGGGCTTTAAACGGCGTGAGCCAATTGGTGTTGATGTGGGCCAGCACACCCGATGCGGTGCGGAACTGCAGCAAGGCGATGTCCTCACGCTCGGCCACGGCGCTCGAAAGCTGAGGCTGCATCTCGATGATCTCGGAATCGGTAAACCAGCGAATGAGGTCGATGTCATGGACGGCAAGATCGATCACGACGCCGACGTTGGACATGCGCGGGGGAAACGGACCGACCCGGGTGATGGCAATCGACAAGATCTCTTCCCCGACAAGCGTCTCCTTGATGGCCTGAACGGCGGGATTGAACCGCTCGACGTGCCCTACCATCAAGGTGACACCGGCCCGCCGCGCGGCCGCGATCAGGCTGCGGCCTTCCTCGGCGGTCGAGGCAATCGGCTTTTCGATCAGGACATGAATGCCACGGCGGATGCAGGTGATGGCCAGATCGTGATGAAGATGCGTGGGCGCTGCGATCGTGGCCGCCTCGACGCCGCATTCGAGCAATGCGTCGAGATTTTCAAACGCCCTGCAGCCAAGACTGCGCGACACGTTCCGCGCCTGATGCCGATCGATATCGACGATTCCGGTGAGCTCAACCCCCGGAAGCTCGCTGATGACCCGGGCATGATTGCTGCCCATGACTCCAACGCCGACAACCCCCACCCGAAACGGCGGTGCGCTGCCCTTGACGGCTCGCAACATGATTCGCCAACCCCCGTTGATGCGGCCGCAGAGCTAGCATGCCTGCGGCCGAGAGGCGACAGGGTCCGCGCCCGATCCCCGAACACATTTTGCGTCAATAGATTACAGGGGATTTGCGGGAAGCCGCCCTACCGGCAACCCAAGGCTGAAGCCAGGCCGGCCTGCCCCTGAGCGGCGGCATCAGGCGTAGAACCGTCGCTCCCATTTGCGGTGATTGTCGTAGCCTTCGCGCACGAAGGGCGTGAACACCGCCACATTAAGCAGCAACCAGTTCATCAGGTTTGCCGGAAACCGCAGCGGTCTGACGAAGTCGACGAACAGGACCACGCGCAGCGCGCCCGTGCGGTTCCAAGCCTCATGTTCGTAGGCGTCGTCAAATATCAGCACGCGGCCCTCTTGCCAATGCAGGACCTGTGGTCCGACGCGGATCGCGACATTCTCGCGGGGCTCCGGCACCATCAAGCCGAGATGCAGTCGCAACACCCCGTTATAGGGCCCGCGATGCGCTGGCAGATGCTTGCCAGGCTCGAAGATCGAGAACATGGCGGTCTTCAACCCGGGCACGCACTGCACGATCCGCCAGGTTTCCGGGCAGAGCGCGGTGTTTCGTCGTGAGCTGACACCATAACCGGTGAACAGAAAGGTCTTCCAGCCGGCGTCCCGGGTAATCGTGGCGACATCCGCCGAAATGTCCTGGAAGCTTGCCAGATCGTCCTTGCGCGTGAGCACGCTCTCAAGTTCGCGACGGATGGTGCCGCATTCGCGCTCGATCTCCGCGGCCCAGGGAAACAAGGCATTGTCGTAGACGCAGGGATTGCCAAGCTTGGCGTATTTGACATTGAGCCGTTCGACCCAGGCCACGACGGTCATGAGGACGCGGTTGGTGAGGCTGGGGCGCACCATCCCGGTTAGGCCGGCGGTCGCGAAGGTTTGGGTCGGGGCGCGCGGGGCCTCGTGGCCAGGAGGGGATTTTGTGCGACCACTCACCGTCCTGCTCCTCAAACTTTTCCCGCATCGGCGCCGCCGGCACAAGCCATCGACTGATTACGTTCGATGCCGATGACACCTCATGCGCTCGGTCCGCCGCGCGAGGACACGCGCGACACGCAACTTCCTCGTGGACGACGTTGCGGGCAGTAAAACAAATGTTGAGCGCGCCGCCAGGCGACAACTTGGCGGTGCGGGCGGTGCCGACGGCGGCAACCAGATCGCTCAGTCATCCTCGTCGAGCCTTGCCCAAAAACCCGTCGGGCGTATGGCGAAGGCGGTGCGAGCCCGCAAGCGCGTAGCCCGCGGCGCGGCGCAGCGCCACGCGACGCGGCCCCTGCGGGTCCTCGGGTCGCCATCATAACGGGCCGTAGCCGCTTTGGTTCGAGTGCTGCCGGCCAATCGCGCGTCCCTTGCCGGCGCCGGTTGCGCGCTCGGTGCTGTCACGCGGTCACCGCGTGGATTCCCACTTCATCTCGTTGGCCCGCAGGTGGGGGTGGCTGACGATGCCGTGCCACACCACTGCCTGAAACGCTTCTGTATGGGCGGTGACATGCGCCGGATTGACGACCGGCACCACCACACAGGCGTCGGCGACCCTTCGCGTGTAGCCGCCGTCGCGGCCCACAACCCCGATGATCCGCGCGCCGACGGATTTGGCCAGCTTGAGGGCCTCGACCAAGTTCGCGGAAATGTTCTGCTCGGCATTTCCCCCGCCGACGGAGAACACCAGCACGGCGTCGTTTGCGGAGATCCGGCTCCCACGCAACCAGTTCGCGAACGCGGTGAGCCAGCCCTCATCATTGATCCGCGCGGTCAGTTCGGACACATTGTCGGTGGGCGTATAGGCCTCAATGCCACAGATCTTGCGAAAGTCGTTCACGGCATGGCTGGCGTGCCCGGCGCCCCCGCCGACACCGAGGATAAAGAGCCGTCCGCCGCGCCCCCGCAGAGCGGTCAAGATCTCGACCATGCGGTCGACCGCGGCGCGATCGATCGCGCCGGCGATAGCCGCAACCTCATCGTAATATTGTCGCGTGAAATCACTAGCGGTCATGGATTTCCCCTGAGAAATGCGTCCGTGTCGGCCAACCCTTGAGGGGTGCCGATCTCGTAGAACCGGCGGAACACTTCGTAACCGGCAAGCCGGCCCTGCGTCGCGAGAAAACCATAGAGGTCGGCCAGATCGAACGCCTGTCCGGCCGGCCGCGCAGCAAAGACGTCAGCTGACGCCACGCTGAGCCCGTAGTCGATGTAGTGCATCTGTGGATCTCGCAGGCGTTTGTCGTGACGAACCACACGTGACCCCTCGAACACGACATTGCTATTGTCCCATCGCCCCTCGTTACGCAACACCGTCATCAATGCCGCAGCGCCGCTGCGTTCGAACGCCTGTTGAACCGGAGCGAAGGGGATATCCAGATAACTATCGCCATAGAGAACCAAGAACCGCTCGCCAAGAAGCGGCAGTGCCTGTCTGAGCGCCCCCCCGGTGCCCAGCAGGGTGTCGCCATCAAACTGGCAGACGATGTCGAGTCCAAACGCGCTGCCATCACCGACAAACGCCTCGATCATCGTCCCCAGATGCCCGAGGCAGAGCACAACGCGGGTGATGCCTTCACGACGCAACAGCCGTAATTGATGGGCGATGAACGGCTCGCCGGCAACCGGCACCAACGATTTGGGCTGGCCCGCGGCGATAGCGTTTAATCGCGTCGCGAGCCCACCGGCCAAAAGCGCGAGGGGCAACATGGGCATCGTGGGGTCGCTACTGGGCAATGATCTTGGTACCCTCAAAGTCAAAATGAAACCGCACTTCGGTCAAACCGGCTTCAGCCATGACTGCGCGCAACCGCGCCTTCTCGTCCGCGTAGAACATGAGAAACCCGCCTCCCCCGGCGCCAATCAGCTTGCCCCCGACCGCGCCATTGCGCATGCCGAGATCATACCAGGCATTGATGTGGTCATTCGACATGCCGGCGGATCG
>Ga0126381_100011230_pt1 | contig 10119 bp, 6 predicted proteins | sample PanSoiMetPlot_28_FD_96465 | JGI IMG/M metagenome (GOLD analysis project Ga0126381, IMG submission 96465) | Tropical forest soil microbial communities from Panama - MetaG Plot_28 | ecosystem: Environmental > Terrestrial > Soil > Tropical forest > Bulk soil | place: Panama | collected 2016-02-17 | reverse complement strand
TGCGGGAGCAGTTCTTCCTGGCGGCCGCCGCGCAGAACATGAAACGGCTGGTTAAGTTCCTCGACCGAACGACGCCAACGCTGGCTGAGGTAACCACTTAGAAACAGAAAGAGAAGTAATAAGGAGTAAGGAAACCAGCAGGGCAAAGAAAGCCCAGGGAGAACCCGGCTAGAATCAACAAGAGTTTTTCAACAGCCACAGCTGTTATCAACAATCATCGTGGTAAATCCCCTAGTTTCAGCGTAAATTGCTGGCCGTACGAAAGATCCTGCGCGGATACGCAAACTCCGAGTTACCGGCTTGCAACTTGTGATCGAGCTGTTATTGATGATGGGCGCACATTTGCACGAGTTGCCTGCGTGAGATAAACGCTCTCCGTGCGCGAACACAAAAAAGACTGTTCTCAACATTAGCAGGAGCAGCTTTTATGAAGTTCCAAGTTCCGTGCTTGGTTCTGACGCTCATGTTATGCGCTTGTCACAATCAACAGCGGGCGAAAATCGTCGTTCCCCCTGTTCCGATTTTGAAGCCGCTACCTGCGCCTGCACTGATCTCACCAGCCGACAACGCTGCATTTCACGCATATCCTCGTTTGCTGACGATGCGATGGATGGACGTTCCAGGAGCCGCGACCTATCACGTCGAAGTGGATTGTTATGGCTGCTGTGCCACGCATCAGTTCTGTTTCGATGTTGGTAAGCCCACGTCGATCTCGTACGTCAACGGCCTCTTGTACACTCACGAATTTGTCGGGGATCAGCCCGGCCGTTGGCGTGTTTGGGCCGTCGACAACAATGGCATTGCGGGCGCTAAGTCGGAATGGCGCACGTTTTCGTTTGGAAGAGTGTACAACGGCAATGTCATCCCGCCTCTCGCTCCCGCCGTAGAAGCGAAACAAGTGGTGTCGTGTCAATCGACGCCATTTCCGTCGCCTCCGCGAGGGGCTACTTTGCCTGTCGCCATCTACAACCCTGATCCCGAATACAGTGAGGCGGCTCGCAGAGATAAGATTACCGGCTCATTAGTTTTGAGCCTTCAGATTGGGGAAGATGGCCTGGTGAAGGGCGTCTGCGTCGCTCGCTCACTTCGTCCAGATTTGGATGCGAATGCTGTGGCAGCTGTCCAAATGTGGCGGTTTGAGCCAGCAGTAAAAGACGGAGCACGCATCTCTGCCTCCGTGAACGTAGTAATTGTCTTCCAGTTGAAGTAAGCATTTGTCGATCCGATTTGTTCGCTAACCGCAGGCTGCCGCTCGGTTGAGCTACTGTCGCACGTCAAGCACCAGCCCCAGAGCGTAACTGTTGTGAAATCCCCGTATCGCAAGTTACAAAAGCCGCCCATCTGTGACAGGCGCCTGTGTTCCCGAGAGGCCACGTAGACGGCCACGCTCGGCATCAAAAACCGGTGTGATACGCGTGATCACATCCTCGAAGATAGTGTGTCGAAAGTGCCAGGGGTGGGATGTCGTGCGCGTTTCACGACAGTGGTGGGAGCGAGTACTCTTGAGTAATTACGGGGCCTTTCATTGCAATGACTGCAATATCAGGTTCTATTCTCGGATCGATGTTGTCGCAATCGCTGGGGACCTTCCCGAATTGGCGCAACCAAAGTTACGAAAAGCCGCGCATCGTTAGACACTCCGCTGCACTCTTCAGATCGTAGCGCACGCTTGAACACACGCATAACAACTTGGCTGCACGTCAGGATCGCCACGCTGCCGCTCAAATAGCTCTTCGCGTCTTTGCCATTGCGAATAAGTCTGATTGCCGATCTTCAGCCAAGTTGTTTGCTGCTGCGGTAGGTAGGGAGCGGCTCTGTTCTTCGCAGTACAGGCGTTCGGTTTTGCGCGGCCCGATTCGACGGAGCCTCAGCGTGCGTTGTTCGCTGGTTGCGCGCTTCCAGAACTGGTGGTAAAGATAGAATCCCCCTTCGCACAGCATTGCCCACCAGCTATCCGTGTGGGCGGGAGATCGCAGGATACATGCGAGGAACAGCAATGACTAAGAGCGCAATCCGGACAACGCTGCTGATCATCCTGGTTACGGCTTCGGCAGCGATACATGCGCAAAACCGACCAAATCTCTCCTCCCTCGACCAACAGATCCAAGCGGTCATGAAGGACTGGAACATTCCTGGCGCAGCGATCTCCGTTGTCGACGGCAACTCGGTTATTTATCTGAAAGGCTTCGGCGTACGGAACGTCGATACCAAGCAGCCAGTGACCACCGACAGTCTGTTCGATATAGGTTCCTGCACCAAGGCTTTTACCACGGCAGTGATCGCTTCGCTAGTGGACGAGGGAAAGATAGAGTGGGATGGCCGGGTAGACAATTATCTTGCCGCGTTTCACCTGTCCGATCCCGAAGCCGATGAGCATGTCACAATTCGCGACCTGCTCACTCACAGAACCGGTCTGCCCGGCGCCGACATGGTGTGGTATGGATCCTCGCTGAGCCGCGAAGAATTGATTCGCCGTACCGCTTACATCGCGCCGACGTACGGTTTTCGGGCGCGCTTCCAGTATCAGAATCTTATGTTCCTCGCAGCGGGTCAGGCCGCCGCAGATGCGGCCGGCAGCACCTGGGAAGATCTGGTTCACAGGCGGATCTTCGTGCCGCTGGGAATGACCCGTTCGGCCACGACCGTAGCCGAAGCGCAAAAATCAGCTGATGTTGCCACCCCTCACCGGCAGAGCTCCGATGGCTCGGTGAAGACGATCTCCTGGTACAACCTGGACAACATCGCTCCGGCCGGAGCAATCTCGTCCAGCGCGAACGATATGTCGAAGTGGATCGAATTTCAGCTCGGTGACGGAACTTATCAGGGCAAGCGGCTGATATCGGAGAAGAACATGCGCGAAATGCATCAGCCGCAGATGGTGGTGCCTCGAACCGGTGAGATCGGAACAGTCTTCTTCCCGGAATCCGTTCAACTCAGTTACGGGCTGGGCTGGTTTGTGCAGGACTATCGAGGACACCAATTGGTCCTGCATCCCGGCGACATTGATGGCTTTGCTGCGGAAACCGTGCTCATCCCGGAGCTTCACGAGGGTTACTTCGTTGCCATCAACACCAGCAGCGGCGGCCGCCAGGTGATCGTTTATGACATTGCCGATAAATTGCTGAATCTTCCCGACGGAAATTGGAGCGCTCATTTTCATAAGCTCGAAGCCGATTTGAAAGCGAGAGAAAAATCAGGTCAGGCGTGGGAATCGCAACGCGTGCCGAACACGCATCCTTCGCATGAACTGGACGCCTATGCCGGACAATTTGAGAATCCAGCTTATGGTCGGGCGGAGATCACGTTGGAGGACGGAAAGCTGGTGTTGCATTTCCATTCTCGCGCGTCCGGACTCGAGCATTTTCAATACGACACCTTTGTCACCAATCGGAGCCCTGAGGCTAAGACCAGGCTCACATTTGTTGTGAACGGCAGCGGTGAAGTCGAGAAATTTGTGATGGACGGCGTTACCTTTGCGAGAGGGGCAACGGCCAAAGTCACTGCGGGCCCGGAATAACTGCGAAAAAGGACCCGTGCCGAGTCTTCGGTTCAAAGCGGGGTGTAATTGTGGATCAATAAGGTTGCAACCGGGATTAGGCTCCTCGCCGACTGCCGAAGAGTTGTCCGAGGCGGCCAAATCGTGCGTATGCCAGGCGCGCTGGCACGCGAACCTGGATCTCCGTGCCCTGGTCTTGGTTGCTGATGCATGCGAAGTTCGCACCAATGGTCTCTGCGCGCTCCGCCATGCCACGCAATCCCCAATGACCGTTGGGCAGGTTAGAGAGCTGTGCGACCGCATCGAAGCCGCGGCCATTGTCCCGGCAGCTCATTCTGAACCCACTCTTTTGATAATCGAGTTTGATGACGATTGCGGAGGCTTCGGAGTGACGGAAAGCATTGGTCAGGGCCTCGCGCGCAATGCAGAAAACCTCGTCTACGACGTGACTATCGAGCACATCGCTTCCTCCGCTGCGCTGTACCGCGAAATCAATTGCCCCAACAGAATTGAAGTTGGCAGCCACACTCTCAATCAAGGATTTCAACTCGGCATCGTTGAGGTTGTCGGCTCGCAGCCGGCTCACTCGATTGCGACCTTCGACGATGATGCGGTCGGCAGTGGTAAGAGCCCTCTCAAGAGTCTTCTTGGACACATGATCGGCAGGCACTTTCTCGGCCGCAACGTGGAAGGTCAGCAACAAACCCTGTACGCCCTGCAACAATGTGTCATGCAATTCGCGAGCGATCCGAACCCGTTCGTCTGCCCGTTCTTCCGCCCGCATCCTGATGGCGGCGGAAACGTATCGGAGCCGCAGAGAAATGGCGGTCCAGGCGAGAAGAACTCCTGCCAATACGAAAAGCACTTGAACCCATCGCCTCTCATAGAAATGAGGAAGGATCCTGAACGTTGCGGAAGAGACCGGTTGCGTCCATACGTCGTTGCCGTTCGACGCCATCACTTGGAATCGGTAGCTCCCGTGAGGGAGATGCGTATAGGCGGCTTCGGTTCGCGGGCCCACGTCCTGCCAGCTTGAGTCTCTCGCATCCGGGCCTTCAAGCCGGTAGCGGTACACGACTCTTCTGGGGTCGCTGAGATCCAGAGCGAAATACTTGATATCCAGGGTCCGCATGCCCGGAGGGAATGTGGCACTCGCGTCCATCTCCCGGCCATCGGCAACAATGGAGCGAATTGAGAGCCTTGGCGGGTGCTTGGGCTCGGCAAGATGATCCGGGTCGACCGAAACGACTCCATTAAGCGTCGAGAACCAGAGACGCCCGCGTTTATCAATATCGGCAGAGTGGCGGAAGAGGAGGGCTCTGTCCGGACCAACGAAGTCTCCTTCTTGGAAGTTCACCGAAGAAACAGAATGTGCTCGATCCGCCATGGCGGCGCGGACTTCAGATGCCGGAATGCGGACCACACCGCTTGCTCCCATCAGCCACAAATCTCCGCCACGAGCTTCGACTACCCCCGTGACCATCTTCGCGTGTTCAGGATGAATGAAGGAAAGCACCTGAAAATTCTTATTGCCGTTAACAGCGATTCCTTTGTTCCCATAAGCAACAATTCCATAAGAAGTCCGGGCGAAATCTGTTGTTCCGATCGAAAGCGATTGGGTGACCAGAGAACCTTGTCTGACTATGCCGATCCTGCTGTCCGGAGGTGTGAACGCAAGGTATAACCCATTTCGGCTGTCCTGCAACATTGCGCAAACTTCAGGCAGCTTGAGATCCGGAAGGAAACGGGACCACCTTCCTCCCGCATACCTCCAGAGCCCGCTTGCGATCCTTCCTCCCACCGTGGCGATCAGTCCTCCGTCAGGATCCTCCACCAAACCCAGGAACAGGTAATGGTCGACATACTCTGGGAAACCTGGAAGAAGCGGCAGGCGGCGGATATGCCCTGGACTCACAACAGCGATTCCAGAACGCCTGAAGAGATATGCGCGCCCTTGGGTTCCGCAAAGCAGGTTGTCGCCTCCGCCTCCATTCAAGACCTGCGTTGCTTCTCCGTTCTTTAGGGTGAACAACTGTCCGTCGCCTGTCGCGGCCCACACATCTCCCTGCCCATCCACGCACGTAAACCATAAATCCATTCTTGACGGGACGATCGCAGGCACCAGGTTGGCGTGCTCGAATCGATCGAGTCCGGCCATCCCCCCAACCCAGATATTTCCCTCTGTGTCCATTAACGCCTGCACTTGAATGTCTGTTATTCCCGTCGTTAGCCTGAATAAATCCGGAGGGCCAGCCGAACGATGGGAAGAACCAGGAGTGATCTCGTCTAATCTCAATCGCCGCAATCCCAGGTCCGTTTGGATCCAGACGGAATCGTCCGAGGCTACGACAATGTTCGAGGGTGGACTGTTGATCCGTGGCGCGAATAATCTGTGGCCGACTGCGTCTACGTGCTGCAGGCTCTCGGCGCCAGGTCCAGTGCTATGGCCGATTAACCAGAGAGTACCATCTCGGTTCTTCGCAAACTTCGTAACCCCGTACACGTGGATGTCGGTTGCTGTAAACGCCGAATCTCCTTTCGGCTTCCTGTACAGCAGATTGTCCTCGACCACCCATAGCGTGTTGCCTGAATCAATAAACACGCCCCTGATGTCACCGGCGCGTCCGTTCGGATTTTCCATTTTGTGCCAGACGTTGTCGGACCCCAACCGGACAAGATACAGCCAGTTCAAAACCGCGAACACGGTACCGTCAGAGTCTTGTGACGCTTGTTCCAAACGCGTGATTGCTTCGTTCTCCGCACGATCATAGAAGCGTACGATTCCGTCATGAATGCAAGCTGGAGGCCCGTGATAAAAGAATACCCAGAGGTCGCCCTGCTTCGAAACCATAAGAGATTGAATGCCGCTCGTGGAGAGTAAGGGTGGGCCGGACCTCGGATTAAATGCAGTGAACTTCAGGCCGTCGAAGCTAAAAAGACCGGCGCCACTGCCGACCCACAACATGCCATCGGGCGTCTGCGCGAGTGCAGTGATGGCTTGGGGCGCTCCGTCCTTGCCCGTCCAGGACGTGTGAACCATCTGCGCGATTCTCTGATCTTGAGCATGGACTGGAAAGCCCAGAGCGAGACAAAGAACCAACTCCCCTGCGAGCAGACACGCAGGGACGCGCGGTGATCTGCATCGATCGCGGCCCATTGTAGAATCTGGCCTCCCCAGGTAGAGACAGTTTGTCGGCTAAGGCCACAGTCTCGGCTAACGCAGCCGGGTGGGTTTCAATTATATGTCCATGTGATGAGTCAGGGGCTATTCCGGCACAACTCGAAAGGAGGGTATCAGTGCCTCGCAAAATAGTGCGAGAATCGGCCAGCGACGGTTTCTACGGCTTAGATCAGCAGTGAGCACTATGCCAAAGCCCACCTCACGTATCCGCATCCTCATCGTCGACGATCATCCGGTTCTGCGAGAAGGTCTGGTGACGATTATTGAAAGCCAATCTGATCTTGAGGTTGTTGCCGAAGCAGGAACTGGAAGAGAAGCAATCACACTTTTTGAGGAGCATATCCCTGACATCACGCTAATGGATTTGGGCCTACCCGATGTGCACGGCATCGATGTGATCAAAGCGCTAAGAGAGAAGCATCCCGACGCGAAGATAATCGTTCTCACAACCTACCTGGGAGATGTTCAGGCAGTCCGCGCCCTGCGGGCTGGTGCGTCGGGGTATCTGCTAAAAGCGACATTGCGGCGGGATCTCCTGGACTCGATTCGCGCAGCCCATGCCGGGCTACGTCATGTGCAGGCGGAGGTGGTGACCGAGCTAGGGCAACACGCTGCTGAACAATCCTTGACCGAACGAGAGGTCGAGGTTTTGAAGCTCGTAGCCAAGGGCTGCTCCAACAAAATTGTCGCTGACCGATTGAATATCAGTGAAGACACGGTGAAAGGTCATGTTCGCAACATTCTTTTCAAATTGAAGGCCAACGACAGAACTCACGCCGTGACCATCGCTCTTCATCGGGGTTTCTTCGAGATTTAGCGCACTGCACCTCTTCCAACACCTCTCCAAAGATCCCGCTCCTGGTCGTCTAAGAACAATTCCTCGACTCAAGGGAATACACCGCATGACCCGTCCAGGAAGAGCCGGGGCAGAAGTTTATCTGCCTGCTCAAGACGCTGAACTCATGGGATACGAACGCCCTCATGGCACGGTTATGCACAGGACAGCTTTTCACAACCGCTCGTTCGAGTAGCCCTAAAGGGGGGTCTGAATTCACGCCGATTTGGCGATTGGAAACCCCGATGAGTTTGTCCAAAATTCGAGTAAGCGTCTGGCAAGGAAGAAGCCTTGCGAGGCATAATTCCAGATTCAAAGCCGAAATCAGACGGCTGTGAAGATTGCCTCAAGACCGGTGCTCCACGCCGTTGAAGATTTCTATGGACGAGTCCCACCCGCCAACCTGCGGGTCGTAAGAAGCAAGCCCTTTCAGGGTTTATGCGTCTCAACCGAGATGTCAATACGAAAAGGCTTGCCGGGCAGCAAACGCCGTGACTTGGACCAACAAAAATCCGCTGCCAGCTGACAAGGCAGTTCCGTCTGCACCCGCCGAAGACTTGGGCCGAGTCTTCCAAACGCTCGGGGACCCTTTTCCGGCCGGGTCACCCGAGCCAACCGAAACTTCGGACGCAAACTCAAATCTACCGGATTTTCCTGAAGAGCACGGTTCCCATGATCGGGAAGGCGTTCACAAGATTGTTGGAAAAAGTTCGGCCTTGTTGGCGGTGCTGAATCTCGTCCGGATCGTGGCGCCGACAGATTCCACGGTGCTCATCGAAGGCGAGACTGGAACCGGCAAGGAACTGATAGCCCGAGCGGTTTGCGCTAACAGCCGCCGCAAAGAGCGCAGATTCGTGAAGATGAATTGCGCTGCGATCCCCACCGGGTTGCTGGAAAGCGAACTATTCGGACATGAAAAGGGAGCCTTCACCGGCGCTAGCACGCAGAAAGTGGGGCGGCTGGAATTGGCTGATCAGGGCACGCTGTTCTTGGATGAAGTAGGAGACATTCCCATCGAGATTCAGCCGAAATTGTTGCGCGCCCTGCAAGATCGCGAATTTGAACGGCTCGGCGGCACTCAAACCCGAAAGGTCAACGTGCGCCTGGTAGCAGCCACCAACCGCAATCTCGAAAAGATGATTGCCCATAAAGAATTCCGCAGTGACTTGTATTACCGCTTGAAGGTCTTTCCTATTCGGGTTCCGCCTCTTCGAGAACGCAAGGACGATATTCCGTTCCTCGTCCATTACTTTGTTCGAAAACTTTCCGTGCAGATGCAGAAGCCTGTCGAAGAGATTCCGGCGGAGCTCATGAGCGCGCTCATGGCTTGCGACTGGCCGGGAAACATCCGCGAACTGGAGAATTTCATTGAGCGGGCCATGATCCTGACCTGCGGTAAGTCGCTGGAGGCTCCCGTCAGCGAATTGCGGCAGGCCGTCGCTACCCCAATATCCTCAACCGAAGGGTCCGTGCTGGACGAGCATGTCCTGCGCATTGTCAAACGCACGATTGAAAATTTGGATGCAATGCGCCCCCTGCGTGAAGAGATTTTGCGTGTCTTGCGTGAGACCAATGGCCGAGTCGGCGGCGCGAACGGAGCTGCCGCCCGCATGGCGATCAAACGGACAACTCTGATCTCACGAATGAAGAAGCTCGGCATTCGCTCCAATGAGCTTTATGCTCCCCCGCAGTCATTCCTCTCCCCTGGGGCGGGTAGGCCGAACTTTCAGGAGGCGGAGTGAAATGAGTGATTGGGCTCAATTCGTGACCAGACCGCGTTTACGGCCAAGCATAGCCGTGGCTGCGATCGTTTGTTTCGGCCTCGGTGCCGCGGGTCAGTGCAGTTTCGGCGGGGGGAGTGCGGTCGCGTATGGCGCAAGTCAGAGCTCAGCCACGGGTGGCGTAATCCCCGGAAACATGCCGAGCGACCCGGCAACCGAGCGTCACAACGGGTCGGAGCTGAAAGCTTCGATCCCATCAGCTTCGATCTCCTCGTCGCAGCAAAGACAGGTTTCGACGGTTCCGGGTTCGACCATCCCGGTTTTGACAATCGAAGAGGCGGTCGCTCTGGCTGTGAAAGGGAACCGGCAGGTGCGGTCGACCGCCCTCAGCGTGCACGCGGCTCAACAGGAGACGGCCGCGCTCAGGACGTCCGAATGGCCGCAGTTCAAGACGTATGTACTCGGAGGGGAGGCGCTGCGCCCCATTAGCTTCACCATTCCTAGGGCTGCACTTGGCATCTTTCCCGCCACCGGACCGATTCCCGCAGCAAATGCGCAAGTGACAACACCCCAGCAGTTCATCGCACTGGTGTTTGTTCAGGCTTCCCAGCCGCTCTCGCAGCTCTGGAAGATTCACCTGTCGCTGACTTCGTCGAAGGTCGCACAGGATCTGGCCGGGGAAAACCTGCGGCAGCAGCGCCAGGACACGGCGCACTCGGTTCGCGACCTTTATTACCAGATCGCGCAAACCCAGACGCAGGTCGGAAATGCGGAGTCGAGTGAGAAGTATCTGGTGGAGCTCGAGGAGGAAACGGATCGAAACCTGGCTCAGCAGACCGCTTTAAAGGGTGACAGCTTATCGGTCAGAGCCAAGCTCAGCCAGCAG
>Ga0126381_100011229_pt1 | contig 10119 bp, 6 predicted proteins | sample PanSoiMetPlot_28_FD_96465 | JGI IMG/M metagenome (GOLD analysis project Ga0126381, IMG submission 96465) | Tropical forest soil microbial communities from Panama - MetaG Plot_28 | ecosystem: Environmental > Terrestrial > Soil > Tropical forest > Bulk soil | place: Panama | collected 2016-02-17 | reverse complement strand
CGAGCTTGCGGTCTGGCGCGGCTGATTGTTTCGCTGACATGGCGGACTCCTCGACGTTCGCTCAAACGCGAAGAAGCATATCCTGCGCAGAGCAGCGCTGGAAGCGTGGCCGTTGGCCGCTTGTCAGTGGTAGTCTCTTACCGGCTATTCGATCACTGAAACTGGCGACGAGACCAGCCTTGACGGGGTCGGCGCCCATACCAAAGACGACCGGGATTGTGGTGGTTGCCTTGCTTGACAACGGCCGACACGTCACCGCCGACGCCAATGAGAACAGCCGCTTTACGCGCAACAAGATCGGCGGCGAGCGCGGGCAGCCGGTCGTAATCGCCCTCCGCCCAGCGGGCCTCGACCACAACGCTTTGCCCTTCGATGAACCCGGCATCGGCGAGCCCCTGCCGAAATGCGGCGATTAGATAAGCGGAATCGTTGGGCGATCGGCCGCTCATAAAGCCAACTACCGGAATGGCTGACTGCGCGCGCGCGGCAAGCGGCCTCACGACGCCTAATATCAGGGTCGCTTGTATGAGATCGCGGCGTCGCAAGACTTTCCCCGATAAAGACAGATCAACAGGCGGTTACGATTACGCTTCTATTCCGCTTTGATATTGGCGGCCTGGATCACCCTGCCCCACTTCCTGGTCTCGTCGGTTACCAGCTTTCCGAACTCTGCGGGCGCCATCGGCATCGGGTCGCCACCGAGCTCTGCAAGGCGCGATTGCACCGTCTGATCGGCCAAGGCCGAAGCCACTGCTTGATTGAGCTTGGCGATGATCTCCGGCGGCGTGCCTTTGGGCGCTGCCAATCCATACCAAACGCTCGCTTCGTAGCCGGGCACGGTTTCGGCGATGGCCGGCACGTCGGGAAGGGCCCGAATGCGTTTTGCCGCCGTCACGCCGAGCGGCCGCAGTTCGCCATTGCGAATGTGTGCGATCGAACTCGGCAGATTGTCGAACAACGCGGGCACGCGGCCGGCAAGCACGTCGGTGATGGCCGGCGCCGCGCCGCGGTACGGCACATTCACGATGTCAATGCCGGTCATCACCTTCAGCAGTTCGCCGGACAGATGTGGCGAGGTGCCCACGCCGGGAGAGGCAAAATTGATCTTGCCGGGATTGGCCTTGGCATAGGCAATGAATTCAGCAAGCGTCTTGGTCGGAAGCGACGGATGTACTTCCATCACATTGGTCAACTGCATAACTCCGGCGATCGGATCGCTGTCGCGGAGGAAGTCGAACGGCAGCCTTGGATAAAGCGTCGCGCTGATGGCGTTGTTTGGTCCGACAAAAGCGATCGTGTAACCATCCGGCGCGGACTTGAGCGCGGATTCCATCCCGACATTGCCGCCCGCGCCGGCCCTGTTCTCTATGACGAACTGTTCGCCGAAATAATTAGACAGATATTGGCCGACGACGCGCGCCACGATGTCGTTGGCGCCGCCGGCCGGAAACGAAACGATCCAATGCACCGGCCGCGACGGATACTTATCCGCCTGCGCGCTCATTGCGCTCGCGGGCAGCATGGCAGTGCTGGCTGTCGCGTTGAGGAATGCACGTCGCGTGAGTCGGATGACACCCTCCCAACCAGAATTGGTGGGTGGTTGTAGCTCGGCCATATGCTGGACGAAAGAGCGAACGGCCTTAACTGGCGTCACCGCGACGTTGTAGCTCAAGCCCTATTGGCGGTGGGGATCGCACGTAGCCCGTGGGTTCGGCTCGGGCGGGTGGCAGCCCCCTGGACCCTTCTGCAGACAGTCACACTCGTCCTGGGTGACTTGCACGTTAGAGGCCCTGAGCGGGCAAGGCGACATCAGCACCGTATGGGAAGCATCATCCTCACGATGCCACAACCCGGTCTGGTGGCCGATTTCATGAGGCCAAACCAGCTCGGGTTGTTTGGCGCTGACAGTAACAATGATCGACCGGAAGTCCTCCGGCCACGAACAGCCGCGAAACACTCCCTGTCCCGAAATGCCTCGCACCCGCCTGCAAAAAAGGATTTGGTCAACGATCTTGATGTTGACAACACTGCTGTCGAAATTCTCGCGATGCACGGCGTCGCGATCCTTCGCGTTTGTTATGACGGCCGGAGTATTCGGCGACGCGAAGGTCCGGATCGGACCGCTGCGCTTGAATGTGACGTTACATGCCTGGGCTTGCGGCCGGTCTACTTTCTGCAGCATCTTTGAGGCGGCCGCCAGAATCGAGTCAACCTGATCCTCGCTGAATTGAACGCTAGGATGCCGGCTGACGACTAGTGGATATGTCACCTGCGCGCTTGCCGGCTCGGGCAATATCAACAGAGCAAGCCACGCAATCGCGATTACGCCATGCAGCTTTTTCATGCGTAGACCCCCTACTTTCCGAAGAGTGAAACTGACGCCCTATTACCTTCGCCCGGACCTGACGCGCTCGTAGAGCGGTTGCAGTTTCTCTTTCAGGTATTCCCTCATGCCGCGCCCCGCATGTTTTAGGGCGCGCACGGCGGGATCGGGATGATCGTCCGGCTGCCCCTGCACGCCTTTATGCGCGATCAGGATTGCGCGCACGACCACATCGCTGCTGATGACGTGCTGCAACTCCCGGTGTAGGGCCTCCCTGTCCTCAGCGCTTATTCCGCGCAACTCGTCTGCACTGTACAACTTGTCCGGACTTGACATAGGGCATGCTCCTTCGCATCCGCAAACAAATGATCGGATTATGCACTTTGATCAGGCTACGCGCTTACCCGCGGATGTTCCTCCTGCTCCGACGAAACGCGGATAGTCGAGATCGGTCGCGTCGGCTCTTTCACCATTCGTTCAAGCACCGCTTCGAAATCTTGAAGCAGGCGGTCGATCGTCGTGGCCGTGAAGATATGCGGCTTGTAAACGCAAGTCCCCACCAGGCCATTATTGCGTTCCTTAAACATTAATATGACATCGAACGTTGTCATCGTCACTAGAGGCATCAGCATGTTCGCATTTGCCTCCTCGAAAGTTAGTTTCGATCCGGCGTTCTCTATAGGGCGCAGCGTTGCATTCTCCAGCATAATCAGCACGTTCGCTAATGCCGCCGGCTTGATATTGCGTTCACGGTTGAGAGCTTCAGCAAGTTCTTCGATCGGCAAATCCTGATTGGCGAAGGCTGCGAGGGTGGCGGTTCGAACTCGGCGTATCACTTCGCGGGCGCTGGGATCGCCGCCGAGATCGGTGCGGAGAATCACCATGTTGACCAAAGGACCGATAAGTCTTTCAGCACCGATCCGATTGCGATTGGCGACGGTTGTTGCCACGCGTATGTCGTCTTGATCCAAATAGCGATGCAGCAGCGTTTGCAGGGCGGCGACCAGCGTCATGAAAACCGTGCTGTTTTCGTCATGACTGAAACGTCTGGCCTGCTCGATCAGGTTTGCTGGCAGGGCCCACGCACGCCGCGCCGTGCGCAGGTCATCGATCGGCCGTTTAGGACCGGATCGCCCAAGCTGCATCGATGGCAATGGATCGCGAAGTTGCTCGCGCCAGTAGGCGAGCTGATCGACGATCTCCGGATGCGATTGCCAACGCCGTTGCCAATGCGCGAAATCCGCGTACTGGACGGCGAGCGGCGGTAGCGGCGGTTGTTGTTGGGCCGCGTAAGCCTCATACAGTGTGGTTAGCTCATCGGCAAAAACACCGAGCGACCAGCCATCACACACGATGTGGTGCATCGCCAGCATCAAAACGTGCTCGCGTTCGGCGAGCCGCGCCAAACGTGCGCGAATGAGCGGCCCGTTCGCCAGATCGAAGGGGCGCATGATTTCATCTTGAACAAGCTTCTGCCCGAGAGCCTCGGTCTTGGCCCGGCGCAACGCGCGTAGATCATCGAACGCCAAGGATACGACAAGCTCCGGCGCAACGACCTGCACGCACTCGTTGTCGACGATGGCAAAACTCGTGCGCAGGATTTCGTGGCGCTTGACGATTTCGTTTATGCCGCGTTCCAAGGCTGCCATGTCGAGCAGCCCTGTCAGCCGAATGGCATAAAGAATGTTGAAAAACGGAATGCACGGCAGCGCATGCTGGAGCTGCCAGAGTCGCGCCTGTGCCGACGAAGCCGGCATCGCCGCACCGGATCGAGGCGCTTTCGTAATGGCCAAGGCAGGCGCGCGAGCCTGGCGGCGCGCTGGCGAGGTTTCGATGTAGCGGGCCGTTTCCGCGATAGTCGGTTCGTCAAAAAAACGCGAAATTTCGATCTCGACGTGCAGCTTTTCATTTATGGCGGTCAAAAGGTGCGCGGCCATCAGTGAGTCGCCGCCCAGGACGAAGAAATCATCATGGATTCCGACCTGCTCCAGGCCGAGAACCTCGGCCCAGCATTGCGCCAAGACCTTTTCGATCGGCGTGCGCGGTGCAATGGCCGCTGAGGCCGGACCAGTTGCAAGGCCAAGCTCCGCGGCCAAGCCGATACGCTTCACTTTGCCGGTCGGGCCTTTAGGAATTTGCCTGACGAACAGCACTTGGCGCGGGACCTTGAACGGCGCGAGTCGTGCGCCAGCGAACTGGCGAATGTCAGTCGCCGTCGCTTTGGCGTTCGGCCGCAAGACAATGGCGGCGGCAACGTCTTCACCCAAGGTCGGGTGGCGCGTGGCAAAAGTTACCGCTTCCGCGACTGCCGGATGGTCCAGCAATACCTCGTCTACCTCGCGCGGCGCGACTTTATCCCCGCCTCTATTAATAACCTCGCTAGCTCGCCCAACGATAAAAAGATAGCCGTCGGCATCGAAATAACCGAGATCGCCGGTCTTGCACCAGCCATCCACAAAGGCGTCGCCCGTCGCCATTGGATTGCCGGCATAACCGGAGACGACACTCGGTCCGCGCACAACGATTTCGCCGGTGGCGCCATCGGGCTGCAACGCACCTTCTTCATCCATGATTGCCACATCGAGGCACGCTCGCACACCGACCGAACCCGCTTTGCGCTGGCGCGGCGGCAGCGGATTGCACGCGATTGGTGACGCCGCGACTTCCGCCATGCCGTAATACTCGATGACGGGCGCCGCGAAGGCCTGCTCCAGTTCCGCAAACAAGCGCGGCGGCAAAGGAGCCGAGGAGGAACGAATGAAGCGCAGCCGATGTCCGGCAATCCGCTCGCGATTTAGCGGCGCCTGGGCGACGATCGCCTGATGCACGGTAGGCACCGCCGAATACCAAGTTGGCTGGAACGCGGCCAGCCAGCTGTAAAAATTTCTGACGTCAAATTCGGGGGTGCATACAACGCTTGCGCCTGCCGCCAACGAAGCGAGCACCGTCGCATGAAGACCGTGGCCGTGAAAAAGCGGCACGACGTTCAAGCAACGATCGCTTTCTGTCAGTGCCAATGCGGCGACAGAACCGAACGCCGACGCACAAATATTGCCGTGCGTCTGCGGCACAAGCTTCGGTCGCGACGTCGTTCCCGACGTCGGCAACACGACGGCAACGTGCTCGGCGCTGACCGGTTCGTCGGCTGCCGCATCGGTGCATTCGCCTCCGAGTGTAAAAATACCTGCGGCGGCTTGCGGCACGGCCGATAGTTCGCACACGCGCAGGCCGCGAGATAACGCCACCCGGCGAGCGGGCGAATCGATCCCCGCCTGGATCAGCAACGCATCCGGTCGCAGATCGGCGAAGTATCTGTCGAGTTCTTCGGCCTGATAAGCGGGGTTTACGGGGGCGCATGTCGCGCTTGCGGCAACCGCGAGAATCGCCACGGCCGATTCCGCGCCGCTCGGCAGGGCGACCGCGACACGATCATGACGGCCGATACCCATCGCACGCAGCTTCTGCTGCGTTTCGCGCACATGTTGGTAGAGACGAGCATAGGTCAGCGGAGCGCGCCCCGGCGCGAGAATCGCTGTCGCCTGTGCAATGCGCTGCGCCTGATGCTCAAGGATATGGGGAAGACACGAAAACGGAATGGGCGGCCTGCCAGCTACCGAAGTTTCGTTTCGCATGCGTTGCCCACGTTTCAGAATCGTGTAGTGTCGCGCTGTTCCGAGCTCAACGATTTTGGCTCACGCGCGATCGCGCATTCCCGCATGGCCGCGATCCGTCAATTCCATTTCCGCCTGGTCGACCCAGTGGTCGACGTCCATCTCGCGAAACATCGTCGTCGCCGTAGCGAGGTGCTCGCGGGCATGCTCGTGACGCCCGCTGCGATGAAAAATGCGGCCCAAGCCGAGGTGAGAATGAGCGGCGACCGGTCGCATGCGATGGCGCTCGGCGAGCGCCAAGGCCTCTCGATAGCTCGCCGCGCCGCGTTCGGAATCGAACTGGTCGGGGTGGCTTGCCAAATCGCCGGCCAGGCATTGCGCATAAGCCGCCAGCCCGGGCTGGTGCCGCGACGAATCAAGTGAACGCTCTACAAACCGCTTCGCCTCATCGAGGTGGCCGAGCAACAGGCAGGCGCGACCGACGGCGTGATAGCTCCAGCCGCGATGAGCAAAGATTCCCTTGGACTCCTGCTGCTCGAGATGTTCTTCCGCCTCGCGCACGCGGTTCAAAGCCTCGCCGGCCTCGCCGATATGCGCCAGCGTCCATGCCGAGGAGGCTACCGCCCATGGCAGAAGGACCGAAACATCCAACGTCCCCGGCATATTGATCCAATGCTCAAGGAGGAAATGCGCTTTGGCAAAGTCGCCTTGCAAAAGGCGAAGCTTGCTTGCCGTCAGATGCGCCCAGCCGATGGTATGCGCGTGTTTTGTCGCTGTGGCGATGCGGATGGCGTCCGCCTCGTACTCGGCGGCCTCGCGAAATCGGCCGAGGTGAGCGAGACTCATGATCAGCCATCCCCAGGTCAAAACCGATGCCGGCACCGCCATGCCGAAATATTCCTGGACCCACTCACGGGGCAGAGCCGCGAGATTCCCGGTGGCGATCTCGACTGCTTGCTCATAGTCGCCGCGCAAGTAGTACGGTTCCGCGAGATTGCTTCCAGCGATGATGCTGAGCCTCAAATCTCCGGTACGCTGTGCGATCTCGACGCAGCGCGTGCCGGTTACGACCGCCTCGTCGAGCTGATCCAGGTTTGACAGAACAGCTGTCATGAAGCTGCAAACCCGGCCGCGTCGCAGGTCGTCTTTCAGCCGTTCGGCCAGAGCCTCGGCCTCCCGCAATTGATTGAGCATTTCGCGGACTTCACCGAGCTGACGCAGTACTGTCCGCAGTTCCAGGCGGATCTCAAAGGCCTGCTCCAGCGTGGCCGCAGTCTCAGGCAGCTGCTTGAGAATATCGAGCGCCTGCTCGAAGCACGCGCGGGCTTCGGCAAGCGCCGAACGCGCCGCTGCCTTCACCCCCGCCTGATGAAGATAGTGGACCGATTTTTCGGGCAATCCGCCCTGGACGGCGTGATGGGCAAGCCGTTCGACATGTTCACCTTCACCAAGGTGGTCGGCATAGAGGGTTTCAATGACTTCGACGACGCGCGCGTGAATGTCGCGGCGGTGTTCGTGGAGGACCTCGCGGTATGCGACCTCGTGCGTGAGCGAATGCTTGAAGCTGTATTGCAAGTCCGGGAAAAGCTGCGTCGTGTACAGGAATTCCGCAGCCTCAAGGTCATCAAGGTGGCTGCGAAGCTCGTTCTCGGTGAGCCCGCAGATCGCATGCAAGAGACCGAACGGAATATCGTGCCCGATGACGGCCGCCTCCTGGAGCAGGCGTTTGCCGACCTGCGGCAACACGTCAATGCGGGCAGCGATGACCGCTTGCACCGTCGGCGGCACCTCGATCGTCGAGAATGGCCGCGCCAAGCGATATGAGCCGCGCGAGCCCTCAAGCACACGCGTGTCGACCAATGTCTGCACGATTTCTTCGACGAAGAACGGATTCCCATTAGCGCGCTCAATCAGAAAACTCTTCAAGTTTTGCAGACTCGGTCCGACGCAGCCCACGGCCTCAAGCAATTCAAGAAGGTTGTCGCCAGCAAGGGGTTCGAGACGCAATCGAGAATAATTAGGACGGGCTTTCCATTCGTCCTTGTAGTCGGGGCGGTAACTGACCACCAGGATCAAACGGTTGGCCCGCGCGGCGACGACCAGTTCGCCCAAAAGACCGACGGTAAGTGAATCAATCCAGTGCAGGTCCTCGAATATGGCGATAACGGGCTGTATGCGGGTCTCGCTCAACAAAAGGCGAATGACGGCCTGGCACGTCTGTTTTCGACGTTGCAACGGATCCATCGCCCGGAATGAATGCTCACCCTCCAGCGCATCGAGCAAATCGAGCAGTGGCGGAATCGCGTCTTGCAGCGCGGGATCAAGCGTCAAGATCTTGGCTGCTACTTTTTCGCGGATCACTCTCACACTGTCGTTGGGATTGATTTTGAAATGATGCCGCAGCAGTTCAATGATCGGCAGATAAGACGTGGCGCGCCCGAATGGAGCGGAATGGGGCTCCAATACGAGCCACCCTGTAGTTTGGGTCGAACGGACGAATTCGTGCACGAGGCGCGATTTGCCGACGCCCGCTTCGCCAATGATCGCAACCACCTGGGCCTGGGCGGAGCCGGCAAGCTGCTGTATGCGCTGTAATTGCGCGCGCTCGATGTCGCGATCGATAAAGCGCGTCAAGCCACGCCCGGCGGCTGCCTGCAGGCGTGTCCGCGCCGAACCGGCGCCCGTCAGTTCGTAGACTTGAACCGGATCGGAGAGCCCCTTTACTTCCACTGCGCCGAGCGGCCGGGTGCTGACATAGCCTTCGGCCAATTTCAGCGTGTGCGCGGTGGCCAGCACCGAGTTCGGCTTTGCCATCTGCTCCATACGCGCGGCCAGGTGCACGGTCCCGCCGACCACGCTGTACTCCATATGCAGATCGCTGCCGATCGCGGACACGACGATCTCGCCGGAATTCAAGCCTACTCGGATCGTCACCGGCACGCCGTGCAGGCGCTGAACATCGTCGGCATACCGGCTGACCGTCTCTTGCATTCGCAGCGCGGCGTAACAGGCGCGCACGGCATGATCCTCGTGAGCGAGCGGCGCGCCGAACAACGCGAGAATGCCGTCGCCCATGACCTGATTGACCGTGCCTTCATAGCGATGGACGGCTTCGATCATGCGCTCAAGCACGGCATGGAGCAGCCTGCGCGCATCCTCGGGGTCACGATAAGCAATTAATTCCATCGACCCCTTGATGTCCGCGAACAGCACGGTGATGTGCTTTCGTTCGCCAGCAAGGGCCGCTTTGGAGGTGAGGATTTTGTCGGCGAGGTGGCGCGGCGTGTAGATTTTGGGAGAGGCGAAGCGTGGATCGCCTGCGGCGCGTATCAGGGACTGGCCGCATTGCGGACAGAACTTGGCGGTCGATGACACCTGGGATTTGCAGTTGGCGCACAGCCGCAGCAGCGGAGCAGCACATTCCTCGCAGAAGTTCGCTTCGGCGGTGTTTTCATGCTGGCAGTTCCAGCATTTCATTGTTGTCCTCGAAGCAAGAAGCTCACCAGATTCGCCGCAAGCGTAGCGTCATGCGCGATCTGCAACAAGGCATACGTTCGCCTCCGGCAGATCTTATCTTTCGCATGACGCACTGCTGAAAAACCCGGCGAAGCCGGCACAATAAATGGCGCGATTGCCCTTCACAGGGGAAATTTGATTGATGCGACATATTGGCCGAACCTACTACGCGGCGTCGATTGCGGCCATGACTAAAAGATGGAGCTCATTAAAAAGTATCTGTATCTTTCGAAAGCAGATTATCGGTCTCTTCACTTTGCGGGCGATTGGCCGCCGCTTGAATTGTGTGCCATGGCCATTTTGTTTCACTTGCACTCTCGCTTTGTTCGCTCAATTTACAAAATGCACGCAGCAGATCGAGAAGACAAACACCGCAGAGCGACCAACAACCGACCACAGATGTTAAGCAGGATCCACACGTGGCATTGTGAGGGATGCACCGCAGATTCCAGACTAAGTCTGCGCTGGCCTCGGGCGCCGACCTAATGCCCAGGCTAATGCACTGACGTAGTCGCGAGCGGTGCGGACGCGGTTTGATCCGAAAAGCGGTGCGTATGCACCGTGGCTCACAGCGCCGTCAAAAAGGCAACGCCCAAAACCAGAAATGCAGCATATCTGAGCGCCGCGGTACCAATCACGGCAGCATCCGCAGCGATCTTGCTTCGCAAT